>WNGO01002168.1_pt1 | contig 12586 bp, 5 predicted proteins | sample 5400511 | NCBI WGS metagenome assembly WNGO01 (sample SAMN13153380, study PRJNA577476) | soil metagenome | isolation source: 20 cm soil or saprolite under Garry oak tree replicate 2 | place: USA:California | collected 2016-06-15
CCGTTTTACAATGGTAAGGCTGAGCGGGAGTAACTCAGTGGTAGAGTGCGACCTTGCCAAGGTCGAAGTCGCGGGTTCAAATCCCGTCTCCCGCTCCAGATTTCTTTGTTTCCAACTGGCTCGTGCTCCGATGACGCACCAGCTCGGTTTCGGAACGATGTTCGCAAGAGCAGGGGCGCGGTACCCAAGTGGTAAGGGAGAGGTCTGCAAAACCTTTATGCGTCGGTTCGATTCCGACCCGCGCCTCCAAATTTTCTCCCGCATAAAATCTAACTTTGATCACGGCGTTTGTTTTGCGCGTGTGATGGTGTCATAGGCCCCTCAATTCCTCTCCTCGCATCTCCTTGCCAAGAAATCTAGCGCCAGGGATACTGGGGTAGGAAGTCCCCCCTGGAAGATACATGATAGGTTCGACTAATTCAGAAATGAGCTTGAACGCCCGATGCTTTATGTGCTACTTTCCGCCGCGGCGGCTAGCTTGCGGGGCGCATAACAGCCAATCCGATGCACCGAATTGCGCCAGAACAAGGCACGGCGTAGTGACATCACGGTCCCAGGGAAAATCAGCATGTCACAGCTGTTCTCGACAGATCTACTACCGGCGTCAGACCGAATCGATGCATGGCAATGGAATGCGCAGCAAATCTGCGGCGATTGTCGGATTCGACTTCCAAAGGTGTCCTTTCACGGATCGATAGAAGTCCGGAACGTTGCCGGCGTCGCCTTAACCCGATTTTCTTCCAGCGCTTTGTCTTTCTGGAAATGGCCATTTGACAGCGCAAGCGCGCCCAGTCGTTCTTGCGTGGTCATTACACAGATCGCCGGATCTCGCCTGTATCTGCAGCGAGGTGAAGAGATACTGCTCAAACCTGGAGACAGCACGATTATTGATACAGCAGTTCCCTGGTCCTCCACTTGCAACACCGATTGTGTTCGTCTTTACCTTCGAGTGCCGCGCTGGGTCATGCAGGACCGGCTGTGCATGCATCAGATTCCGACCGCCCGGAAGATCGCGGGAGCAACGGCCCCGGGAGCCATCTTGTCTCGGCTTTCGCAGAATCTCTACGACGAAGCGTCCTGGATGACCGGGGAAGAACTCGCCGGAGCGCTCGATCAGTATTTCGAGGTGCTCACGGCTTGTATCCGCGGAGATGTAGCCCAAACGGCCACCGCGCCGGAACTCAAAGCGCGGATTCTACAATTCATCGGTGTTCACCTTGGGGAACAGACGCTCAGCCCGTCTGTGATCGCAGAGGCGATTGGCATTTCGATTCGCCACTTGCATCGGGTCTTTTCCGTAACCGGTTGCTCGGTAGGAGACTACATCCGGGTGTTGCGTCTCGATCAATGCCGTAGGGATCTCTCCAATGCCCGGCTGCTGGACAGGTCGATTACTGAGATCGCGTTTGCTCGAGGGTTCTCTGATGCCGCTCATTTCAGCCACTCGTTCCGAAAGCAGTTCGGAATTTCGGCACGCGCCTTTCGAGCGCACAGTGCAACACGAGGGGGCAGTACCGGAGATGGAAATCAGTTTCTACGCGTGAAGACGCTCAATTCCAGTGAGGCCACTCTGAATTGAACCGGGCCATCAGTGTTTGCCCAGGAACTCTGTCACGAACGCATCCAAGGGCTTGCTCCTCCCCTTTTTTGCCGGCTTCATCAATGCGCAGGAGTGCGTTCTGGATATAACGAACCGCAAGCCAGCAAGCCAGAAACTGTATTTTGAATATTCGATCACGGCAAGGGAGCGACAGGGCTGGTTTCAAGTTTGGCCTGTGGCACCCTACTTTTGCGGCGCGTGGCTCGAATGCCGGCGCCCAGCAATCCCCAAATAGCGAGTGCAAGCCATTCGTGCCACGTGAAATGACCTGGTATCCAAGGCACAATCTTGACCAGGATCATTACGGCCGTCACAAGCAGGCCCCATAGCGCCGCGACGCGGCGCAGACCACCCGGCTTCATTTTGTAGTAGGAGGCACAGGCGGCCATCCAGGCAATAGCGACACTGACCGCTCCGACTTCGAGGATCGGTACCAGCAAGGCTTCCCCGAGGAAGATGGTCGCAGCCGTGGCGATTCCGACTGCAATCACGGCAGTCGAAGGCGTCTGGTTATTCGGGTGGACGCGGCTCATCGCTGGGTTCAGCAGATTTCTCCGCGACATCGCGAACAGCAGCCGCGACGATGCGACCACGTTCGCATTGAACGCCTGCACCAGGGCCACCATCGCCGAGCCCATAATGAGAGCCACAATCCAATGCGCGTGCAGAGCTTGTTCGAAAGCAACCGCTGTAGGAAACTGCCGGTTGCTCTGCAAGCTTTGCCAGGGAGCTACGTAGGAAACGGCTCCAATTACAACGAGAAAGAAAATCAACCCGGAGAAGATTGTCAGAAGAATAGCCACCGAAAAATTTCGATGCGCAAATTCCGGACTCGCCTCCTCTGCCACTTTTCCCACCGACTCAAATCCTGACACCAGCCAGGGAACGACCTGCCATACCAGAAGAATCGAAAGCAGCGGCGCGTGACTGAATAGCGGGTGCAGGTTCGAAGTCGAGCCATGACTGGCGCCCGCTAAAGCGAAAATCACCACGAGGGTCAGGAAGGTAAAAGTTGTTGCCTTGCTTAATCGCGCGCTGGCCTGAATTCCGCGATAATTCAGCCAGGTAAGGAACAGAGTAAGATTCAGCCCGAGTAGCACATGGGGCAGGTACACGGGATATCCGCCCAACCGATACAACTCCATCGTATTGAGTGATGGAAACAGGTACCCGCTGATTCTCCCCGCCGCGAGTGCCTCAAATGGACAGGTCAGAAAATAGCTAAGGAACATCATCCATCCCGTGGCGAAACTCACAGCGGGCGGAAAGAACTTCGCCACGTAAGCCGCCTCGCCGGCGGCATCTGGAATCTCTCTTACCAGTTGGCCATACACATATCCAATCGGCAGCAAGATGAGAGCGCCAGCGGAAAATCCCAGAGCCGCACCCAGCGGTCCGCCGCGGTTGAGTATGTCGTCCATCACCACCAGCCACGCCGTGCCGACCATTACGCCAAAGCCGAGGGCGAAATAGTCCACCAGACGCAGCTTGCGTGCGAGGTTCGTCATAGATGAGCACGAGTGTAGCGGAGTGCCAGGCGTCCGGCGCCGTTACAGCTCAGAATTCGTAGCGCAATGCGAACTGCATGACACGGTTCGAAGTTGACAGGCCAGTGTAATCGCCGAAAGTAAACTGGTCTTGCATGGAAGCGATGCAGGCACAGGCGGCTCCGGACTGCAGTCCCGAGGCGACGTTGAAGCGATGCAGGTTCGGGACGTTGAACACCTCCCAGCGGAATTGCAGGCTCTGGCCTTCGATGATCGTCCAGCGCTTATTCAAGGCCATATCCAAACCAGCAAATCCATCGCCCCTCAGGACGTTACGCGACCCAGCCTGCCCTGGATACGGGTTCTGGAAGTCGGCCCACGCGGCGCTTGAATTGGGAAACACGCTGACGGCTCCTCCCGACTGCACGAAGCGGCCGGTTTTTGGCTTCGTCACCATCTGGGCAATCCCCTGCTCGTCCCAGTTGGTAGACCAGAAATTGCCGTTGTCTACCGAGAAGGGGAAACCGCTGGTCCAGCGCGCGACCCCGGAAAGCTCCCAACCGCCGATCATCGCGTTGGCCACTGGGCCAGCCGTCCCGGCGAAGTGTCTGCCTTTGCCGAAAGGTAATTCGGCAATCCAGTTGGCATTAATCTGGTGCTTGGCATCAAAATCAGAAACCGCGTACCGTGATTGGGGAGAAAATGCATTCGCCAGCCGACTGCCCGGGGCTCCGACGTTCGTGCTCGAACTGAAGCCAAGCCGCGTCGCACCCGAGGTGTAATCGAGCGACTTAGAGAAGGTGTAGTTCAGATCGAATTGCAGCCCATAGCTCATTTGTTTCCGAAGGCTGACTTGAAGCCCGTTGTAATCCGACTTGCCGATCGAACTCCATCCGAACATGCTGGTCGCCTGGTTGTTTAAAGAAGTCCCCGGGCAGAAGCCGACGCCAAGCGGGTCATTGCAGGACGGGCCTTTGAACCCATAGTAGTTTGCATAGGTGGTATCCGTGAGCCCGTAATAAATGTCTGTATATCCGAGGCCCACGACTTCGTTGCCGAGGTAGGACAGGAACGGATCATAGTAAAGGTCGTAAACCGCCTGGATCAGGCCATTGGGGCCGGGTGCGGCGACAAACGGAGTGTAGAGGTTTGCGTAAGACGAATTGGGGTTCACCAGCGGAGAAATCATATGGTGCCAAAAAGCAGAGGTCGGCTTTCCCCCCGCGGCATCTACCATGGCGTCGGTAACCACGGAGGGATTGATTCCTCCACCGGCGATCTGCTGCTTCGCGACCTTGGCCAGTGCAGTCGCGGCAGAAAAATAGTCGACTCCAGACTGGGGGTCGTAGAGATCGATCGGCTGTCGCAGGTCGCGTTGTGTTAGAAGGTTGTGGCCAAGACGGTTCACATAGGTCAGCTGCAGCGAAAATCTCTTGGGTAGTTCGCGGCCAATGGACAGATCGAATGCATAGGCATAAGGCGTTTTGATGGACTGGTCAACTCCCCATGTGATGGCTTGCCCCATGGGCGCTGGCGCCTGAGGGAAGGCTCCGCTTTGCGGATTCGGCTGTTTGAAGATGTTGCCGAAGATGTTGGTGGATGGAACCTGGTTGATGTTGCTGATTCGAGGCACACCGTCAGCCGTATCGTAGGGAGTGCCCGAGCCCGCTGGATCGACGGCGAAGCAGCAGGGATTTTGCACCGTGGCAGCCAAACCGCCGGGAGCGTTTGCATCGAACGTGCTGAGCAGTTGCATTCCGGCGCGGTCGTACACTTTGCTGAACCCACCGCGAATGACGGTTTTGTCTGAATCGCCAAAAAAGCTCTTGAGCCAACCGCCGTGCGGCCGAGGTGAGTACGCAAAAGAGACACGCGGCGAGAGGTCTGATTTTTCGAAGTGATAGAAACCTGGGCCAGGATTTCCGGGACCACCCAAAATGAACGAGACCAGGGGCGTAGCATCGTAGCCGATGCCCTGCTTCATCGCCTGCGCGTTGTGCGCGAATTCGGAGCCCAGATCGTAAGACCATGAGGGACACCCCACTCCGCCTGAAGCCGGGTCATTCACTGCGGGATCGCAAGTCGGGGACGCCTGGTAACCATTCAGTTCCCACGGTGGGGGAAACATTGACCAACGCACCCCATACGTGACCGTCAGATTAGGCTTAACGCGCCAAGAGTCCTGTCCGTAGAACTCATACCAGTTCAGCCCGTAACGGCGCTTGACCGGCACGCCGGGCGCGCCTCCACCCAACAGGTTATCGTTTTTGTCGTAGTTGTAATTTGCGATCACGTCGGAGACCATGCCGAACATTGCCATGATCGGGTAATCAAACTGAGGGGAGGAAATGGGCTCGGCATACCCGCCGTGGCAGGGATCGAGAGGACTTCCGCCCGTCGAACTTCCGATTGCTCCGCAATTCAGCGGATTCAATGAATCACTGTGTATAGCGGTGTTCGAAAACCCAGTCGGAGACATCCAGTTCGTTGCACCCTTGCCGATATTGAAGGAATGCTCATAGCTGACGCGCGGGTTCCGCGCAATGCCGATGTTGGCGCCGATCTGCAGAGTGTGCGCGCCTTTGGTCCAGGAAAAATCATCCACGAAATCATGCACCGGCGTCTGTGCGTTGTGGGTGTAATTGATCCCTTGGTCGAGTCCGTAGAAGACGTTCCATTCCTGATTTGAGCTCCCCACAAAGCCCTGGCTCTGGCGTGTAAAACCCCATCGAAAGTTATTCACCTTGTTCGAACTCAGGACTGCCGTATACCCGAACGCGAATCCTTTGCTGTGGTCAGTAAAGACTGTCATCGGGGAAGAACCGGGCAGAAAGGGTTCCTCGGGGTTGTATTCATTCTGCAGAGCGCCGCGCCAGAATAGAGTGTGCTTGCCATCCGCGGTGAGATGGTAATCAATCCGCGCAATGAAGGCGTTATTGTCGTCTTTGATGGGGGCGGCGAAACGATAGCCGGAATAGTTGAGACCATCGCCCACCGACGTATCGTTGGTGTTGAACTTGCCGTTACAGAACGTTGTATCGAAATAACCAGTCTTGCCCGCGTTTTCAATGGCCGAATTGATCCCCGGGGTTGGCCCCGTCCACGGATCAAGACCATGGAGTTGTGAAGCCGAGAGAGTCTGCGTCACCACAGGCTGGCTGGAATCGTTGTTCGTATAGGCGTAGTAGCTCAAATTTCCAGCGCACATGGAAGGGGTTGGAATACTGCGCACGGCGCTGCTCGCTTCGCGGCGTCGCGTACCCTCATAGTTGGCGAAGAAGAAAAGACGGTCCTTCTGAACCGGCCCTCCGACCGATGCCCCGAAGATATTCCGGTTGAGTTTCAGCGGCTGCTTCAGCAGGTAGTCGCTGGCGCTGGTGAATGTGTTGCGGTTGTACTCGTACAGAGATCCGTGGAGTTTATTCGTGCCGCTCTTGGTGACGAGAGAGACCTGTGCTCCGGATCCTCCGCCTTGATCGGAATTGTAGTTCGAGGTTGTGACCCGGAACTCCTGCACTGAATCGAGCGTGACGGGCAGAACGGAGGTGAAGGCATATCCGTGGGACTGGTCATTGACATCGACGCCATCCAGGGTGATATTGCTTTGGTCGCTGCGAGCGCCATTCACCGAGCCACTTCGCGAATCCTGGTCCTTTACCGCGGGCGTCTCGTTATCTGACCGGTTGCCTGTGTAGGCAACGCCCGCCTGCAGGCTGAGCAGGTCGGGAACGTTACGGCCCTCCAAAGGGATCTGTTTTACCTGTGTCTCGTTAAAGGGATTGCCGATGGATGCGTCGACCAGATTGAGCGCCGGGGCTTCACTGGTGACCGTAACGTTCTCGGTCGTTGCTCCGACCTTCAACTGAATGTTCACGGTTGCTGGAGTACTGACCAGCAACTGCAGTCCAGTCTGCACGTACTGCGAGAAGCCCTTGGAGTTCACCGCTAGCCTGTAAGTGCCGGGCGGCAGGGCTAGCAGTCGATACTCTCCCCGTGCATCACTCTCGGTCGAACGCTCGATCCTGGATTCATCGTTGGAGAGCACGATCTTTGCGCCCGCAATGGCACTTCCGCTTGGGTCCGTGACCGTTCCCTGAAGCGACGAGGATGATCCCTGTCCCGCCGCTATGCCGGCCGAGGCCAGCCACACTGTTACAACAAGAGCACACCCCTTTATGCCTCGCATGGGCTCCTCCCGCACGCATTCGCCAGGCGTGACTCCAGGCGTCTGCCGCGAATTTGAGATCCGCGCACTTTCACGGAAGTGTACTCTCGGTGGCTAAGCGGCGACTTGTCTTGGAGAGACATCGCGCAAGGAGTGCCGCAACGGAAATCTCCAGACGTGCCCATCTGGTACCTTTGCTCATTGCGGTTGCAGAAAACTGCATGCGGATGCGCAGGACTAAGCTTAAGGATGATCATGACGTAGCTGTCGATACGAAAGGATCTGCGAATATCGTGGTTAGTGGTTCGCTGCGAAAGTATCGGTTGGTTAGAGGCTAAGCAAATTATGCGGCAGGTCTTTTGGATCGCGGGACTTCTCTTGCTAGGTTCTCACGACATCTCGTCGTTTCCGATGACACAAGAGGCGGGGGAGCAGGAGAAGCGGCCTGGAAGCTCTAAAGATATTCTGGTGTCGACCAGAAAGTTTGAGCGGGCAGTGAACGGAAACGCTATCGTTCGAAATCGATGTCGGGTTCAGGGGAAAGACATCGAAATTGAGGAGACAGCTGAAGTCATTAAGACAGACGGTTGCAAGCTGGTGGTGAGGGCGCGAAAAGTGACTCGCCCCGCTGACGTCCGAGCGATCGATAGCCCTGCGGAAGAGGGGAAAACGTCATCGTTAGATCATCGATCTACAGACGACCAAAAGCAGTCTGCGAATGGGCCGCAGGAGATCGAGTTTATTGTGTATGCGGATTTGTCAGAATTGACGACACCGGTGCTGGTGGAAACGCAGAAATTCGGACAATGCGAAGCTGGGGGCGCGGGAGTGCTGAAGGTGAGCAGTCGCTCAGAGCCGGGGAAGGCGATGCAGGTGATTCGCAGGTCAGAAGCAAACGGGACAACAAAAGAGCACGAAGGAGTCAAGCAAACCAGGCGCGACCTTAGCCTATTCTTCTCGGTTCCCGCTGCGGCCGAGAAGGCAAGAAAAGCCCTACAGTTGGCTGTGAAATCATGCGGCGGAAACGAATGGCCGGACGAAGATGACTTGCCATGAGCAGGGAATTTTCCAGCCAATCAAAATTGCAGAACATTGCATTTGCTGCATCCCGCCTTTTCGAGGATTATTTCCTCCTAGTTGCTGTGTAGGGTTGACAAGTGGAAGAGCGCATCAGAAGATTGATGGGCCTCCGGCGCGCGATAATCCCACGTAGATGGGCGATCGCGCTCGGAGCAGCGGGTTCGTAGCAGCTGCCGGACGGTTGGGGGAAACTCCGGCGGTGGGCGTTCCAGTCGAGATTTACTAGCCTTCAAGAGCTGCGGGGGCGGCTCTTCCCCAGTTGTGTTGTTCACCCAAAAATTGAGTTGTCGAAGTGTGTGGTTTCTCGGGCAGGTCCCCGGAGGGATGCACGATGGTCGTCCGCTGTCTAGCTGTGTTGGTCGTTGTGGTGTCGTTATGCGTAGCAGGGATCGCCCAGGTCGCGAGCCAAAACATCAACATGGTTTCAGGAACGAACTGGCCGGCAGGCGATCCCTACCTGCAGCGGCAGAATGAGCCTTCGATCGCGGTCTCGAGCCGCAACCCGGAACACATGCTGGGGGGCGCCAACGACTACCGGACGGTAGACATTCCCAATCCGAACGCCCCGAATATTTTGGGCGACGCCTGGCTTGGCGTCTACAGTTCGTTGGATGGCGGCGACACATGGAAGAGTACCCTGCTTCCGGGATATCCGCAGGACACCTCCACCGTTGGCAAGGCATCTCCCCTGCACGCCTACACCGTCGCGACCGATCCCACCGTGCGGGCAGGAACAAATGGATTGTTGTATTACAGCGGGCTGGTGTTTAACCGCGGGACGGGATCGCCCAGCGGAGTTTTCGTTGCCACCCTTCAGGACCTGAACAACAAAGGAAATGGCGACGGCGCGTATCTGCAATCCAATGCAAACGGTACGACCCACGGAAACCCATTCCTGTACATCGGCGTGAATTTGGTCGACACCGGGACTTCAGGCCAGTTTCTTGATAAGCCATGGGTCGCGGTCGACATCCCAAGGCCGGGTCGGACGGCGACGTGCAAGATCAACGGCCAAACCTTCAGTAGCGGTTACGTCTATGTGGTGTATACGCAATTTAATGGGTCGCAAAACAATCCTGCTTCGAAGATTAAGGTGGTGAGTTCGACAAACTGCGGCGCAACGTGGAACCAACCGCAGATCCTGAGCCAAGCCCAGAAACTGGCGCAGGGGACTGTAGCTGCGATCGATCCTACGACAGGAAATGTGATCGTTGCCTGGCGGCAGATTGGCGTGCCAGGAAATCAGAATCAGCCGGATGCCATTCAGTACGCGGTTTCAACAAATGGCGGCTGGTCGTTCAGCGCGCCGCCTCCGGCCTACACATTCGTAGCACCTACAACAAAGAATCCATATCCTCCCGGATCGGTGTTCGACCAGCCGCAAGCGACTGGGACGACGTTTCGTTCGCTGGATGTTCCCAGTCTGGCCGTCGATGGGACGGGGCGAGCGTGGCTCGCCTACTCGCAGCGGTTTAACGGGCCAACGGCGGGAACGTACGGATCGAGAATCATGATCACGACCCTGCCGAAGGGTTCGAGCACCTGGACCACGCCATATGTAGCCGACGGCACGGCGCCGACCGCCTCGACCTATGGACACCAGTTCAATCCGTCGTTGAACTTCGCGTATGGCAAGCTCATGCTGGCGTGGTTCGATTCGAGGCGCGACAACATGCAGAGCGTGCTGCAATGCGCGAGCCCGCCGTGCAGCGACCTCTCGCAGGTCACGGTCACTGATCAGGCGATTCCGGGCAGCACTGTTTCGACTCCCGCGACGGTGTTCACCCCGCTGATTTCGGATCCGAATTCGGGTGTGCGCCACACGATTGACGTATACGGCGCGGTGATCAATCCCGCCGCGGGTCCGGCGACCTTTAAAGGGTTCCAGATCTCGCAATACCCGTACTACGTCGACGACGGCAACGGGCAGATCGAGCAGGGATTCTTCAATCCACCGAACTTGCCCATGTTTGTGCAGGGGACTACTCCGTTTATCGGCGACTATATCGACATCGCTGCGCAAAGCATCATGCCCAGCGGGAATTCGTGGGTGTTTAACACGCTGGCGACGGATGCAACTGGGGCGACGAATGCTCCAGATTTCCACGTGGCGTGGACAGATAACCGCGACGTCGTACCTCCGCCGGCTGTGAACGGCTCCCAGGACTGGACGCAGTATGTGCCTCCGAACGGTGGCAATTCGCAAATCAGCACGTACTCTGGAACGGGATTGGCATGTCCGACGTGCACGACAATCCAGCCTGCATGCAACCTGGTGAACGTCACCAACGCGGATGGAACGCCGGGAACCTCGTCGTATAGCGGCGACCGCAATCAGAATGTGTACACCTCGCGCATCAGCAACGGACTGATCGTACGGTTCCGCGAGAACGCCAAAGTTCAGCCGGTGAATACAAATGCTCCGCCGCAGCGGTCCTATTCGCTGCTGGTGAAAAACACAATGGCGCCGCTGAGCACGACGCCTCCGGGATCTCCGGCCTACTACCGTCTCATTCTGGGGGAAGCGTCAACCAGCCAGGGTGTGACAGGAGTGTGCAACACAGCGGCTGTGCCCGCAAGTTTCCCGGGGACCCCAAATTGTTACCTGGATTTAGCTATCAACCCGAAGACGACTCTGTCCGAAGCGATCAATGTACCTTCGACAGGAGCGAATGCCAGCATCAATGTCCTGGTGGCCCAGATGGCTTGCATTCCGGGTTCGAACGGATGTGCCGCAGCTCCCCGCTTCGCCGGATTGCAAGCGCTGGCGGTGTTGAATGGCGACACGACCAACCCATCGCTGGCTGAAGCAGATTTCCTGAATACTGACAACGATAATCCGGACGTGGAAGCGCCTTATGCGAACTTGCCAATCGCGGCCGGCGAAGAATACAACCCGTCGGTGGACGCGCCTCCCGATCCGACGAGCGGCATATTCACGCCCAAGATCAGCCAACCCGCGATTTTCACACCGAAAATTGGAACGGTTGCCAACAACACCCCAGCGATCGAGACACCCACAATCTTCACGCCCAAGATTACGTCGATTTTTACTCCGAAGATTAACTCGATCCAGGTGGCCAATCCAACCATCGTGGACACGATCTTCACGCCCAAAATATTTACGCCCAAGATCTTTACGCCAAAAATCGTGAGCCCCGATATCTTCACGCCGAAAATCACGAACCTGGCGGAGAACAGCCTGACTGATTACAGCTGGAAGGTAAACAACAAGGGCAATACCAGTTCCAGTTACAACACCACAGAACTGGTCAAGTCCTCGGGGGTCCAGTGTTGTCCCGCGAGTTGCTCGGCCAACCCAAGCAGTTGCAGTACGCAGTGTTCGGTCTGCCAGTTGGTGCAGCACAAGGTGTACCAGAGCCCCGTCGTGAATCGCGACTCGACGAACATCAATCCGACCTGCGATCTTACCGTGCAGCAGAACTACATCACAGTCGCCAATATTCCAGACCCGGCGTTCTCGACGGGAGCGGCGGATGGGTCGCCATCGAATCCGGCGAGTTCGACGCTTTCGTTGTCCCCGGGCGAAGGAAACCGCGTCACGCTGCGCGTGGTTGCGCCGCCGGTGCAGCAGACAGTGTCTTCGTTCCTGACCCAGGCAAATGCGTTCACTCCGAACACCGGCCAAAATACTCCTCCTGGATCGCTCGCCATCACGACTTCGGCACTGCCCGTCGCGGTGGTGGGGCAGCATTACACGAACACGGCGTTTGCCTCGGTTGGCGGATTCGGGGCGACGGCGTGGACGATTCCGGCCGATCCAGCGAATCCGGTTACCGTGATCCCGGCACCGCCGCCGAACTCGACGCAGCCCTTGCCGGTAGCTCCGTTGACCCTCAGCGTCTCGGGCCAGATCAGCACAGGCGTTGTGACGGCGCAACCTGGCACCTATCCCGTGAGCGTACAAGTGCAGGACTCGGCGAGTACTGGAGCTTCACTCACGCCGGCGCTCGACGTGCAGCAAGTGCCGCTGGAGGTAAACCAGTTCACGATTGCCAGTGTGGATGCGCAGGTCGCGAATGAAGTGGGAAGCACGGGCTACATGAAGGCTGGGGATGTAGCCACCGTGGCAGTTACCGTAAATAGCACCGGACCGGCTAATGCAACCAATGTGATTGCGGGATTGACGGTCAATGCAACAGCGGCGGGGACGCCATCCGGTCCCGTGCCGGTTGTGATTTGCACTTCGCCAATGTCTGCCAGCGCCAGCATTGCGGGCACTGGTGCCCAGAT
>WNGO01003369.1_pt1 | contig 12583 bp, 11 predicted proteins | sample 5400511 | NCBI WGS metagenome assembly WNGO01 (sample SAMN13153380, study PRJNA577476) | soil metagenome | isolation source: 20 cm soil or saprolite under Garry oak tree replicate 2 | place: USA:California | collected 2016-06-15
CCGCTAATGACTGCCGGGTTCACGGTCAGGTTGCCGTTGTTCGCGAATGAACTAATCAAGTAATAACTGGGGCTGGCAGCGCTTGCCCCGACAGAGGGACTTATTGTGGTATTGCCGGTCACCTCGGAGGGAGAAGCCATATAATTCCAGGCCGAAGTGCTCGGCATTTTAAATGGAGGCAGGTCGAAAGGGACATTGTTGTCGATGATGCCAGAGATACTGCTCGTCTTCTTAGTGACGTTTCCGCCATTGGTATAAATATTGCCGAAGATACTTCCCTGGATCGTCGCCACGGCGGTGTTAATCTCCACCGTGCCGCTTTGCGAGTCGGGATATCGCCAGTCGGAAGGATTATTTTTTACGGTGGAGTCGTAGGCTCCGTTGTTTGACCGATAGCTATCGACAAAAGCAGCCGAGCCGAGGCCGTAAAACGTGCCGCCAGCCTTGATCGCCGCCTCGAACGGCGTAACCGGGGCTGCGATTAGCTCGATTCGCCGGGCCAGCTGAGGTTGACTAACGGCGACGAGCGCCTTGCCAACACCATCACCGTTTGGCCCATAAGCGGATATGAAATGATCGTAATTAAAGTCGATTTTGCGAAGCAGACTGTCTCCTCGAGCACCGCTAATCATCCGGTCGTCCATTCCGGTGCGACGTAATCCGAGCATCGGAGCGATACCTTTGCTTCGAATGCGGTACCACGGATTCCCCGTGACCGTGTCATTGTAGAAAAGGTCGACCGTGCTGCTTGCTGTTAAATTAGCGCTGCCAAGCGTTGTGACCGGGCTGGTTTGAACAAGTCCGGAACTCGTCCATCCGCTGAAGGCGTTCGATGGGTCCAGAATCGTCTTTCTCAGTTCCGCATAGGCGATGTCACCGCCCGCCTCTGCTCCTTGCAGGGCTGCTTTCCAGCTTTGCACCTGACTTGAGGCCACGTGGTAACGTGTGGTGCAATTGATCAAGACTGTGCCCGCGATCGCCGAAACAATCAAAATGGTGCACAAAGCACACAGAAGCACGTTGCCTTTTTTCTTTGACGATTTTCCCATTTTCATAATCCGCCTAACGAACCCTTTAACCGCGCCGTTTGTTTCGAAGGTAAGCAGTCGAAAAAAGCGTCGTTCCATTGCGCTCCGCCGCTAAATTGCCCGACGTAAAGATGGGCAGGAACGTGACCGAAGTGCGGGCGTATTCGGTGTTCGCCAGTTCGACGTCAGTCGTTTGTGGCACCAATTGATCAGTGCTCGAAGCGACCATCGTCACGGTACCGTTTTCAGTCCGCAAGATCGACATACCGCTGATCGAATAAATGATTGTAGTGGTTGAAGCCCCATAGTTGACCTGAGGTCCGCTTGACGTATTGCTGATCGTTGGTGTCCGCGCCGTGCCAACGAGCGAGGGATTAGCGATCGCTTCAGGATCTCCCGCTTGGATGAGATAGGATGGCAGCGTTATCGTAACGCTCTGTAAATCGACGGAGGTCGTTACGGCCAGGCCTCGTTTCACATCGCGATTGAGGTAATCGATAATGCGAATTTGCTGCATTTGGGTCGCGAAGTAGTTGTCGATTGCATTCAATGTCTTCTGCAAGGCAATGGAGGACGCCATGATAGCGGCCAAGACAACTCCGCCCGTCCCCGTGGCAATCATTAACTCGCCCAGTGTAAAGCCGCACTTTTTTCTTGAATGCCCGAGTCTATTTTTTTGTTCCGTTAGCTATGATACTGGTGACCTTACTGCTGCGGGCGCGCCCGCCTAACGTCATGTTCCAAGTCGCCGAAACATCGACTTGCACCAAACCTTTGCCTAGATCGGTAGCAATTGAATCTGTTGTGACGCTGCCGCTGGTATCGCGGGTCAGCTGCGTCACCCCGTTGGGTGTCGGATACTGGGAGATTTTCACAACTTCTATGATGCTTTTGGCAAAATCGGACCCGTTGGCGGGAGACGCCAAGAGACCTTGCAAATAGGAAGCGCTCGTTAGGTCGATAAACGCGAGGTTGCGCAGGGCCTCACTTCGATCTTGCACCATCTGCGAAGCCGCAACCGATTCCTTACTCGCATCGATGTATCGGAGGCAGATGGCGTTAAGCTCGAAGATCGACATAAAGAAAAAGGCCAGCAGCAAAATGGCGATCAAGACCTCGGAAAAGGTAGTACCGACCTGGGGAGACTTGGCGGATATGGGGCGCACTTAGGGGGACTAATTACAGTAATTACAGCAATCGGCGTTCCTAAACTCTCAGCTTTGAGGCACCCGACATGGAAATTGAGAATCGAACCCTTCGACTAGCAAAATTGAGAAAAGCCTAAGCGACGAGGGGTATGGATTTTGCTACATTTATCGTAATTACAAGGATGAAAAGCCGGGCGATCGCAGGGCAGCGCGGATTCACTATTGTCGAGGCTGCCGTCGGGGTCACCATCCTGGGAATTGGCGTCGCCTGCACCGTCGGCGCCCTCACCAAGCTCAACTCCATCGCGAGCATGGCCCGAAACGCCACCGGCGCCTACACCGCAGTTATGAATCAGATTGACCTGATTCAATCGGATAGCCCGTTTAATCCTCAAAAGACCAATCTGGATGGCACCGCCCAGATTCCGCCAGAGCTTCAACTCGGCACCCAAACAAAGAACAACATTGCGGTTTATCAGGATCCCAACACCGGAGTCGTTGTGTCTGGAACGATGACGACCACGGTCACGGATATTAGTTCAAGCTACACCAACGGCTCGACCACCTTTCCTCTCACCATGTATCGAGCCGTGGTTACGATCAATTACACCTACTTGAATCGGAACTATTCGTTTTCGATGAGCACGACCCGCACTTCCGACATATGACGCTTTGCCCTACCCGCCGTGGCTACACACTAATAGAACTGGCAATTGCGATGGCCATCCTGGGCGTCGTCGGCGTGGCCATATATTCGCTGCTCAGCATCACCACTATCCTGGGAGCCAAAAATACGGCGATGAACACGGCCCACGAGCAGGCCCGCACCGCTATGTCGCAAATGCTACAAGATCTCCATTCGGCGGTCTCATTGCCATCGCTCGTTGACGCCAGTGGCAATCCCGTTACGGGAGCAGGACCGGCCGCCGGAATTGCCTTCCAGCAATGGTCGAGCGGCCCGCACAAGATCTACTCTGACGCCGCGACGAGCCAGAATCAGGTTTCGCTAGTGCTCACTTCCGGAGCAGGACCAACTCCAGTGGTCGGGCAAAGACTGATCGTGCCGACTCATCAGATTGAAGACGATATCACAGCTGTGAGTGGCACTAGCGGCAACTTTACGGTGACGCTTGCGCACAATCTTCCGGTGGCAATAACCGGTACGGGCACCTACACCATCATAGCCTTCGTAACCGATCGGTGCTCATACACCATAGTAAACGGAAATCTGCAATGGCTCGGGCCCACCACCAGAAAAGCCTTTGGTGTAATGGGTAGCGATATCACGAGTCCTGACCCGTTTAGCACGCCGCTGACACCAGCCGGCGCCCTCTATTACCGATTCGTGGCTGCCATTAATCTCTCGACCGCTGATCCCAACTACAGCAATCGCGGGTTCAAGGCCGCAAATATCTTTTTGAACGGTCAAGTTCCGATGAAGGCACGACTCACCACTTATCAATGAAAACGAAATCTGGTCAGAAACAGTTTGGCAGTTCGCTTGTTGTTGTCCTGGTCGCGATGGCGACATTGATTGTCATTGCCGGAATTGCCGCCGAATTTACGACAACAATTAACCGGTTCGTGCAGCGTACAACCACCTTGCAGACGGCGATGACGGCGGCCGACGCGAGCATTGAACAGCTGTTCACAAACTGGAGAGCGATCTGTCGCGTTACCCCAACGTCGCCGCTAGCGACAAGTTCGTTCAGCGCCATTGCGCTGCCGACATCGTCGCAATTGAATCTGCCCAACACGACAAATTTCGCCAAGGCCGGGATCAATGCCGACCTAACGGATGAGTACGACCCGACCTACACCGTCTCAAACCTGAAGGTGGTGGCGGTCGATGGCACGTTCAAGGCATTGGCAGGTGGGGCAGTTCCTCCTCCTCCGGCGGTCGGGATGACCCAAACCGGATCGGCCAATACAACCTCTGCCTCGTACAACTACATCGCGTCGGCCGACGTCACGTTACCGACGTTGACAGGAACTGTCGCGGCCAAGGTTCGTCGTGTTTTTTCCAAACAACAACTTTCGCCCTGGAACTACGCGATCTTTTACGCCGATCCTCTGGAAATACATCCCGGACCACCGTTTACCGTAACCGGATGGGTTCACACGAACTTCAATCTCTACACTGCTCACAGTACGCTTACCTTCGCCGACAAAGTCACCTACGCCTCGGATTGGTTTGTTAATTTTATGCCCGGGGACCAAAGGCACACCGGAGAAACTCCTACCAGCCCGGGCTGGCCTTCCAATCTGCCGCCGGCCCGGGACATCGCATTACAGCCGTTCGGCTTGGACTCAACCGCCATTTTCAGCACGAGTGACCCCAATCCAAACAATGACAGTTACCGTGAACTGATCCAGCCTCCTGTCTCGGGGTATACAGATCCTATCGGCAGTTCGCGCTATTGGAACCAGGCCAGCGTCGCCATCCAAGTCGACGCCAGCAATAACGTCACGATAGGTCAACCGAACGCGAACGGGACGATAACTCCGTTCAGCACTTCGAACTCGCTTTACACGATGTTCAGCAGCGCAATTACGACAAATCAAACAATTCAAGACAACCGAGAGGCGGCCTCTGTCCGGCTCGTTACTTTAGATCTTAGCAAGATTGAAAACAATACGAGCGGCCTTTCTCCCAGCTACAAGTCAACGGCGTTTAACGGCATCGTTTACGTTTACGACAATAGCAACACATCCGGTTCGAGACGGGGAGTACGTTTGCTGAACGGTTCGAAAATCCCTTCAACCGGACTAACCGTCGCAAGCGTGAACCCAGTTTATGTTCAGGGTAACTTCAATACCGGAGGAACTCCCCCATCCAACGGTAACCCCGGCGATCCAACATCGCCGCAAGTGAGTGGCTATACGCGAGCACCCTGTTCGATCATCGCCGATGCGGTGAACATTCTGTCCAACTCCTGGAACGATGCGAACTCATTTGCCGGCACAAGCTCGCGCGTCGCCAGCAACACCACGGTCAATACTGCCATTCTGGCTGGCATTGTCCCATCAGCGCCTACCGGAGGGGACGGTTCCTATAGCGGAGGGGCCGAAAACTTTCCCCGTTTTCTGGAAGATTGGTCCAGCGCCGTTCTCACCTACTACGGATCGATGGTCGAACTGTACCAAAGTCAGCAATCAAGCGGCGAATGGGGCAAGGCCAACGTCTATGTGCCGCCCACGCGGCGCTGGTATTTCGACAAGAATTTCAAGACCACACCACCTCCCGGTTCACTCATGGTCTATAGCTACGTCAAAGGCAGATGGAACGTGTACTGACGTTAGCCCTGGGCGGCTTGCTCTTTATTGCTTCTGCGCGGGCCGACTTGCAGCTAACGCCGAAATTGGTGGAGTACGAACTCGACGGGGCAAAGCTGCAACAGCTGGTGTTTCCAGATGGTGAGCGCCGAATCACCTATACACCGCCGACCGGCTGGCAATATTCGAGCAGCAACAGCAATCTCTTCATCCTTCATCCCGGCGGCGGGCGGGGCGAGGCGACAATTACTCGGACCAGTCTGGCTCGACCGGAGACCTTCGATGATCAAACGATCAAACGGTTAAGCGAGGAAGTCCTTCTCTCGGTGCCAGGTGATGCCAAGAATGTCGCCATCGTATCGCAGGAAAAAAATGTCGTGATAATCGAACGTAAAGAGACGCTGCTAATCATTATCAAGTATGATTTCTATGGCGAGCCGACAGAACGCTCGGTGCTGTTTGTGAATAGAGGCAACGAACAATTGCGTTTCCAACTCACCTGCCCGAAGGCAAATTTCGCAGCGCTACAAAAAGTTTTTCTCGGCAGTCATTTTTCCTGGCAAAATCTGTGAGGGCCACTCTGGCCGGATTCGCGCGCAGTTAAATTGCGCGCCACGCCCGACAAAAAACGAAAAAGCTCTACAGCTTCGCGGTCCGACCACAAATCACCGGCCGCTATGAGCTCATGCAGCTAAAGCGGCGGAATTATTGCTAAGAACGTCCAGGCGCCCGACGAACGCCAAATTTTGCCATCTGAATTTCTTGCCAGCGGCCCGGAAATACGCGAAGTAACCAACCAATTGCTGCGCACGAAAGGATTTCGGGCTGTGGCTCAGCTTGGTAGAGCGCCTCGTTCGGGATGATGGGGCGCAAGATGCGCCGCGCTTGCGCTCGCTATAACAACGAGCGATAAAACCATTCTTATCGCAGCGTCTTAATCGACGGGTCGTAGCGAAGCTTGGTATCGCGCCTGCCTCGGGTGCAGGAGATCGCGGGTTCAAATCCCGCCGACCCGACTTCACATGGAACAAATTATATTTCGTCATTTGCTTGCTTCATCAGCTCGAAAATTATGAAAGCGATTTGCGGAACGATGGCATTTCCGAAAGCTTTGATAGCCGCGCCCGAGGCAAGTCGCACCAGTTTGATGGGAAGCCCATCAGTTGCGCGAGCCAGTGGACGTTCAACCAATCTTGGCTCCTCCCATTCGTATTGACGCTCGCTTGGAAGCGCGACTCTGCGATGCAGACAGCCGCCGGCAGGCATGGACTGAAGCGCGATTGCGCCGCTCGATACTTTCCATCCTGCCGTTAGTCAGGCGCGGCCGGACGCGGCCACAACCCATGCTCGGTCGCCGATAAACGCGGCATCGACGGCACAAGCCGGAATAGTAAATGCTTGGCAGGCGTAGCCGAGCTTTTCCAAATCAAAAACCGCGTTGTCGAGTTCCAAGCTGATGATTCCAGGAACATTCTCGCCAGGAACCCAAGTCGGTCGGGAAGAAGCGATAACGCGGCACATTTCCGGCCAGAGGAAACGGTGATCTTGCGAGCCGCCACGCTGCCCGGCGACACTGAAAGGCTGGCAAGGAAATCCTCCTGTAATAATGTCGCATTCGATTTTGCCGACGTTGCGAATGTCTCCGTGATTTCGGACATGCGGGAAGTTTTTCGCTAGGACTTCGGAGCAGAAAGGATCGGTTTCACAAAAGGCCACCGTTTCAAATCCGGCTTCTTTCGCTGCAAGCGCGAAACCACCGATTCCACTAAACAGGTCAACATGACGAAGGTTCATGCTTGTAACCCAGAGAATTGACGAGGGGCGCGCCGCCTGGCTTAATCGTCGGAACATGCAACGCTTGGAACAGGACCGGCGCCGTCCAATGACGGTAAAAGAAGCAGCCGACTTCTTGAGCGTTAGGCCTCGGACCATTCGCTGTCTGTGTCGGCGCGGGCTTATTAACTACAATACTAGCGTCCGAAAATGGCTTGTTAGCCGGGAGGATGTGGAAAATTTCGTAAAACCGCGAAGAACTTAGGGTAGCCCCGCGAGTAGCCCCGGTAATACATACTCGAAATAACGGAAACGAACGAAAACGAACTTGCGCGGATGGCTGAAACCGCTGCTTTTCACTCGTGGAAACGACGTAATCGAACGAAACAGAACGAAAACGAATGGAACGCGAAAACATCGTGTTTCTTGTTCGGGACGAGGAGGCCGTGGGTTCAAATCCCACCAGCCCGACTTTTTTATAGCGAAGATCACATTTTTGTAACCTGAAAAATGCCTTTTCTTCCGGGGGAAGGTCTCGCACCAAGTTGCCCAAGCCGCGTTCGGTGAAGTTGCAAACTGATGGCCGAGAAGTTTCAACTTCCCTTTCCTTTGCTTTCAGATCCGACGCGGCATCTCGTGAAAGATTATCATGTTTGGGTGAAGAAAAACTTCATGGGCAAAAAGTCTATGGGCGTGGAGCGAAGCACCTTCGTCATTGATGATAAAGGCCGGATCTCAGCAGTCTTTCGTAAAGTCAGGCCCGAACAACATGTCGACCTCGTTACTAGTGCGCTCGCAACTTTAACGAAGAAGTAGGTTGCAGTTTGGTGCACCAAATGCTTGGATTTTGCGCTGATGGGTTCTCTTAAGAAAAAACGCAAGGCCAAAATCTCCAAACATAAGCGACGAAAACGCATGAGGGAGAATCGGCACAAGAAGCGTTTGCGTTACAAGGCTTAATTCTTTGCCCGGTGCGAGGCGCCCTCAGGGTGGTTTGCGGACGGCGCACGGCGCACTTACAATTCGAAAATGACACATCAGGGGAACTGGGAGATGCACGCCCGGGCTCTTCTCCTCGGCGTCTTGATTATATTCGCCACCACGACCTTCGTGCTGGCTCGTCCACAGACAAGCCCATCGGCGAAAGGCCAGTCCGGCTCGCCATCGGCGCCAAAAAAACCCGAAAGCCAGGATGATTCACTGGATGCCAGGCCGGCCAAGGATCTGTTATTGCGCCCAGAGAGTCTGCGTAAGGCCGAGGCCCTCGCTCATTTCGTCGAAGGAACAACATTCGAGGAAAACGGCGAAATTGATAAAGCCCTGGAAGCTTACCGCAAAGTTCTCAACGTCGATCCAGGAGAAGCCAAGTTGGCGGCGCGGACGGCGGCCCTGCTCAGTCGGCAGGATGAATTTCCGCAGGCAATCGACATTCTGAAGGATGCGATAAAGGTAAATCCGCAAGCACCGGAGCCTTATCTGCAACTGGCCTTTATCTACGCGAAGTATCTCAAAAAGACCGATCAAGCTGTCGAATTCGCCAATCGCGCCATCACCCTCGATCCCTCAAACATTGAAGCGTATCAGCGCCTCTTTGAGATCGAACTGGCCGCTGGGGACGAGAAACAAGCACTCCAGGTCCTGGAGCGCGCCACCAAATCTCACAGCACGGATCCGACGTTTTGGCTGACATTGGGGAAATTCTATTCCTCTCTTGTACTCAAACCGGACGCCGAGCCCAAAGCTGAGCTAATCAATCGGGTTAACGAAGTGTACAAAAACGCAGTTGAGCATGCCGGCGACGACCCGGCGGTACTTAAAGAGGTTGCTGATTATTACGCCTCCTCGCAGCAAATTAAAGAAGCGATCCCGCTTTATCTGCGCGTCCTGGAATTGCAACCCGATGACGCCAATGCCAGAGAGAAGCTCGCCACCGGTTTTGTTCTGACAAACCAACGCGCCAAGGCTGTCGAGATGCTGGAAGAAATCATTAAGCAGCGGCCGGAAAAATATCAACCTTACGATTTGCTCGCCCAGATCTACGATGATCAAGCGCGAGCGCTTCAGCGGGAAAACAAGAGCGAGGAAGCAAAAGCCGCCTTCGCCAAGGCAGCTGCTAATTACGAACAAAGTTTGCTCATCAATCCTGATCACGCCGTCACCTACGTCCGATTGGCCGAATTGCTTCTCGGACCGCTCAAAAATCCGGAGCGGGCGGTCGCGTTGCTCACGGACGCGCGCCGTCGTTTTCCGGATGCTCCTGAAATGGCCTATTACCTGGGAGTGGCGTTGCGCGAGGCAAAACATCCGCAACAGGCCGTTGCTACTTTTGAAGAAGCCCTACGCGAGTCGGAACTGGAAGGCGGCGAAATCGCTACGGCACGATTCTACTTTGATTTCGGCGCCACTGCGGAACAGGCCGGTTTATACGACAAGGCCGCGGACATGTTCAAGAAATCGATCGCGATCGATCCAGGAAACGCCGCGGAGGCGTACAATTACCTGGCCTACATGTGGGCTGAGCAAAACACCCATCTGGAGGAGGCGGCTGACCTGATTGGGCGCGCCCTGCAGATTGATCCAAACAACGGCGCCTACCTGGACAGTTTGGGATGGCTCGAGTTTCGACAGGGTAAGTTTGATCAGGCCCTGACCGACCTGCTTCGCGCCTCCCAAAATATGGCGCGCGATGATTCCGTCGTCTTTGAGCACATCGGCGATACTTATTTAAAGTTGAATCGCGTAACCCAAGCCCTGGAAGCGTGGCAAAAGGCGCTCACGCTTGACCCGCAAAACAAAAAGCTCGCCGAGAAGGTCGATAATGCGAAGACAAAAATGAGTAAGGGCAAGACGGCGAATCCAAATCCGCGGCAATGATTCTTCGTGTACCCGGTTCCCTACATTGACACAGATTAGCGATTGAAGCGTGCAAACACACCGATATCCCACACGTTGGCAGCGACAAACGATGTGGGCCGCGCTCACCGCGCTCTTTATCGTCTTCCTCATTGTAACGGCTGCGTCAGTTATATGGGTTACGGCCAATGTCATCAGTTTTCTCCAGCCGATCCTCATTCCGGTCGCGATCGCTGCCATTCTGGCTTATCTGCTCGACCCGCTCGTAACCAAATTGTGCCGGCGTGGTTTTCGCAGGATCCCGGCAATCGCGGCAATTTTTCTGGCTGCTTTCCTGGCTTTGGGAGCTTTGATTTGGTGGCTCGTACCTACGGTTTCGATGCAAAGCGCAAATGTCGCGAAAGAACTTCCCACCTATACGCAGAAGGCCCGCGATTACATTGTCGAGATTGTATATCGCTACAACCGAACATTTGGCGTGTCGAGCGGTCCGCGCGGGAAAGCCGGATCAACCACCGGCAGTTTTGTTACCTGGCTCCTCGGATCTCCTCCGCCTCGCGCCATACCATCGCCTTCGCCAGGATCCACGCCTATACCAGCACCGCCTCCGACCGACGCTTTGCCTGCTCCAAACGCAAGCGCCACTCCCACAGAAACAATCAGCGCTGCATCCTCGAAACTCAGCTCGGCGGATCGTCAGCGCATCCAGTCGGTTGTCGAGAAACAAATCCCGAATCTTGAGCGTTACCTGCCCACTCTGGCAGAGAAATTCTGGAACCTGCTCAAAAAAAGCATCGGCGGCTTTCTAGGCATTACTGGTTTTCTGCTAAGCCTCGTCATGGTGCCGATTTACCTTTTTTTCTTTCTAAAAGAGAGGCCTCGTATCCAGACGAGATGGAAAGATTATTTACCTCTGCGCGAGTCTCCGCTGAAAGATGAGGTCGCGGAGGTTCTGTCCCAGATCAACAATTACATTATCGCCTACTTTCGCGGCCAACTCCTCGTCTGTCTGGTTGACGGTCTGTTGATCGGCAGCGTGCTCACGGCTATCGGCCTCAACTTCGCGCCGCTTATTGGTCTCCTGGTGGTTGTCCTGACAATGATCCCCTACATCGGCATCATCGTCTGCTGGGTTCCGGCGGTGTTGATCGCCGCCTTTCAATGGGGTGATTGGACCCATCCCTTGATCGTGACCGGCGCATTTATTCTCATTCAAAATCTGGAGGGCATGTTTTACGCGCCGCGCATCATCGGTAACTCAGTGGGCCTTCATCCCATGACAGTCATCGTCTCGATCTTCGTTTGGGGGCTGCTAATTGGCGGTCTGCTCGGTCCAATCCTCGCGGTCCCGCTGACTGCTACGCTCAAGGTGCTCCTGGCGCGATACGTCTGGAGCCGACGCCTGCGCGAGCAAGTAATGCATTCCGTCGAAGAGGTCCCGGTTGTGCAAGAATCCGAGTCTCCTGCCAGCGTCTAAGCGAAGGCGCCGCGCGTCGCGCAGGGGGTTGCATTCTCTCGCGCGCGGAGCATAGGAAAGGTGGATGGCGGAGAAAGTTAGGCGTCTCAGGCGAAAGCGAAGAATACGATCCTTCCCTGGCCTCGGATCTTTTCCGTTCTTGCGGCACAAGTTATCCCCGACCCGCCTCGCTGTCGTCGTCAGTTCGATCGTCATCGGTTTTGCTCTTGGTCTGATTTTCCTCAGCTACGGCTCAAAACTTTACAAAAGCTGGCACGAGGCGCGGCTCCTTCAACACGCCTCGAGTATGCTGCAACAGCAAGATTATTCCGGCGCCATTCGATCCGCGGAAAAAGCGCTGGAAATCAACCGCGATTCGCTCACGGCATTCTACATCCTGGCCGAAGCGACTGAAAAAGAAAATCGAAGCCGGCTTGCTGGAACATTTTGCCGCCGCCGTTAAGCAAGAGCCTGGCAACGATCTTTATCAATTCAATCTTGCTGCCCTGCAGATCAAATCCGCCGAAGGAGAAAAGAACGAGCAAGCCCGCGCCACTCTCCAGCGGTTGACAAAAGTTCCTGGATTTCGCGCCGGCGCGCTGCGCGCCTTGCTCAATGACGCTGTTGAACGAAATGATCTCGCCTCGGCTGATGCCCTTGCCCAGGAATTGCAGATGTCGCCCCAAGTAACTTTTGGTGATTATCTGCTTTGCCTGAATTTTTATCGAAAACTCGACGAGAAGAAATTTGCCGCTTTGCTCGAGAAAGTGAAACCGGTGGCGGCTCGAAATGCTTCTGATCTGGGACTGTTGATGGACTGGATGAACAACAATGGGATGGCGGCGGAAGTGTTAAAGTGGACGGAAAAGTTGGACGGAGACCTGACCGGAAAGCCACCAGCTTCTATCGCTGTGGCGGAGGCATTTACCGAGGTGAAGAATTGGTCGCGCTTGAAGCGTTGGACCCGCAGCGGATCATGGGGCAATTCCGATTACATTCGTCTCGCCTATCAAGCTTTCGCTGCACGCCAATCACGCCAGAGTGGGGCA
>WNGO01005676.1_pt1 | contig 12581 bp, 10 predicted proteins | sample 5400511 | NCBI WGS metagenome assembly WNGO01 (sample SAMN13153380, study PRJNA577476) | soil metagenome | isolation source: 20 cm soil or saprolite under Garry oak tree replicate 2 | place: USA:California | collected 2016-06-15
TGCGCCAACCCGAATCGCTCGGCGTGCTCGATCAGCATCACGGTGGCATTGGCGACGTCGATGCCGACCTCGATCACACTGGTGGCGACGAGCACTTGCACCGCGTTGTCGCGGAAGGCGCGCATCGTCTTGTCGCGCTCTTCGGGCTTCAACCGGCCGTGTACCAGCCCCACCTTGAATTCGGCGAACACCTTCTTCAGCTCCGCCGCCATCGTCGTCGCGGCGCGCAGGTCCGCCTTCTCGGATTCGTCGATCACCGGATAGATCACGTACGCCTGGCGCCCGGCCGCGCATTCCGTGCGGATGAACTCGTAGATCTTGGCGCGGGCGGCTTCGCCGCGCAGCGCCGTCTTCACGCTGCCGCGGCCCGGCGGGCGCTCGCGTATCTGCGTGACGTCGAGGTCGCCGTACAGGGTGAGGGCGAGCGAGCGCGGGATCGGCGTCGCAGTGAGCAGGAGCACGTCGGGCGCGTCGCCTTTTTCGACCAGGGCCGCGCGCTGCTCCACGCCGAAGCGATGTTGTTCGTCCACCACGGCGAGGCCGAGCCGCTTGAACACCACCGACTCCTGGATCAGCGCATGCGTGCCCACCACGAGGCGCGCGCTCCCGCTCGCGATGTGCCCCTTCGCCGCCGTCTTCTCGCCCGCGCTGAAGCGGCCGAGCAGCAGCTCCGGCCGGATGGCGAGCGGTTCGAGCAGCCGCGTGAGCGTGGCGGCGTGTTGCTCGGCGAGCAGCTCGGTGGGCGCCATGATCGCCGCCTGGTAGTCGTTCTCCACCGCCAGCAGCATGGCGAACAGTGCCACCACCGTCTTGCCCGTGCCCACGTCGCCCATCAGCAGACGGTGCATCCGCAGCGGCGCCGTCATGTCTTCGGTGATCTCGCGCACCGCGTGGCGTTGGTCGGCGGTCAGCTCGAACGGCAGGTTGTCCTTGAGCCGCGTGGTGAGCATCCGCTTCAGCTCGAAGCGAATGCCGCGGCGGGCGCGCTTCGCCAGCTGGCGGGCCCGTGCCTGTACCAGCTGCTGGTCGAACAACTCGTCGAACGCGAGCCGGCGGCGGCCGCGCTCCGCGTCTTCCGGCGACCCCGGCTGGTGCACCAGGGCGAGCGCTTCACGCAGGGGCGCCAGCTGCAGCGCGGCGCGCAGCGCGGGCGGATGCGGATCCTCGACCACCCCCAACAGCTCCTTGAGGTGTTGCTGGATCAGCGTGCGGATCTGGCGGTGGGTGAGGCCTTCGGTGGCGGGATAGATCGGCAGGACCAATCCGCGCTCGGGCGCTTCTTCGCCCTCGCCCGCCAGCACGATGAACTCGCGCGGCGCGAGCTGGCGGCCGTGATAGTAGCGCACCGGTCCGGTCACGAGCAGCAGCTGCCCGGTCTTGATCTGCCGCTCGAGAAACGGCTGCCCCGGCCAGGCGCACTCGAGACGGCCGCTGTCGTCCTTGAGAACGGCGTGGAACACGCGCAGGCCGCGCCGCGTGGGCAACACGCCCGTGCTTTCGACCCGCCCGACGCAGGTGACTTCGGCGCCGACGCGCGCATGCGCCAGCGGCGTGACGGTCGTGGCGTCGAGATAGCGATGCGGGACGTGGTAGAGCAGGTCCCCCACGGTGCGCACGCCCAGCCGCTGCAGGGATTCGGCGCGTTTGGGGCCGACGCCTTTCAAGAATTGGATCGGCGTCGTGTACTCGAGCGTCGTCACGGCAGGCCCTGGCGCCGGCGCCACGCCCACTCGGCCGTGAAGGCGAGCATCGCCAGGGCAAACAGCCACCAGCGATCGCGCAGGCCCACGCGGGCGCCGCGGGCGGCCGCGACACCGGGTTGCGCGCGCACGGTGACCGCGCCGGGACGCCATTCGTCGCTATACGTCTCGACCGCCACCAGCCCGCGCTCCGGCCCGCCCGCCAGCGCGTAGCGGTACACCCCCGGCGCGAGCCGCAGGTCCGCGTGGCCCGTCGCGTCGAAGCGCAGCGTGTCGGTGCGGACCATCGATCCGCTCTCGGTGCGCACCACCACGTCGCGCGGCTCCCCGGCTGCGCTCCAACGCCAGCGCAGCGGCAGGCCGTTGGCGACTTCGAGGGTGACAGCCACCGCCCGCTCCCTGCTCCCCGCTCCCCGCTCGCCGATCAACCAGTCCGCCAGCCCGGCGACGAGCGCCCGATACGCCTCCTCGCTCGCGCCGCCGCGGAACGCCCAGCGCCACAAACCACCGGCCGTGACGGTCGCAGTGCGGCGGCCGCCCCGCTCGCGCAGCAGCACGATCGGCCGCGCCGCGCCGCGCCGGCCGAGACTCGCCGTGAGGGCCGCGACGTCGCCCGAGTCCGGCGTCACGGGCTGCACGCCGCTCACCGGTGGCAGCGAATCCCACGCGAGCCCCGCGAGCGCGCCGCTGAGCGGCGACGCCGGCGCCGCCGCCGCGTACCAGTCGCCGGGTGTGCCCGGCGCCACTGGCCAGGCGAGCACGTTGCCGGCGGGCTGCAGCGCGCGGAAGCGCTCCGGCTCGCCGGCGAGCGCCACCAGCCGCGCTCCCGCGAGGGCGCGCGCGACGGTGCCCGCCGCCACCGGCGCGAGCGACGCGCCGTCGCGCCAGCCGCCGTTGCGCTCGGGTTGCACGAATACCTTCACCGGCACCCGGGCGACGTCGCCCAGCGTGCGCGCGAGGAAGCGCGACTCCCAGTCCGGCGGAGCCGCGAGAATGACGGCGGCGGGCTCGGGGCTCACGTCCACCAGGAACTCGCGGGTGTCGTCGCGCGGCTCGGCGTCCGTCGCGCCGGCGAGTGCCACCTCGAGCGCCGACCACCCGGTGGGGAGCCGCGACGCGGGGAGCAAGAGATCGAAGGCGATCGTACCGCTGTCGGGAAGCGTCACCGGACGTGTGATCAGCGCGCGCCCCGCGAGGCGGACCTCGAGCCTCGCTCCCCCCTTCCCCCTTCCGCCTTCACGCTTCCCCGCGTTTCCCGCCGTCACCCGCAGCGCGATCGTATCGCGCACCCCCACGCGCCGCGTGCCTTCCACGCCGGCGATGTAGCTGTCGGGAAACGGCGGGCGGGCCAGCACAACGATCCGGGGCAGGCGCGACAAGTCGGCGGGCAGGTCGGAGAAGTCGGGGACCTCGCCGTCGGTCACCACGACGACCGGCCCGCCGCGCGCGGCGGCGGCCGCGAGCGCCGGCGCGAGCCGGCTGGCGCCGTCGCTGGGCGGCACCGTATCGAACGCGGCGACGCGCGCGCCGAAGCGCCAGATCACGCTGCCCCGCGCCAAGGCGCGCGCGGTGTCGAGCGCCGCGCCCCAGCGTCCGTCGTGCCCCGCGAGTGAAAGGGAGGCGTCGAGCAGCACCAGCGGGCGCGCGGCGTCGGCGGGCGCGCGAATGCCGGGATTCCACAGGAGCAAGAGCAGCGCCGCTACGCCCGTGGCGCGCAGGGCCAGCAAGCCCACGGCTAGCCGGCGCATGCCAGCGCCTCCGAGAGCGTGAAGCGGTGCTCCAACAACGCGCGTCCCACCACGGCGCCCGCGAGACCCGCCGCGCGCGCACGACGCAGGTCGTCGAGCGACGACACACCGCCGCTCACGATCACATCGAGTCCGAGATCCGCGATCGCCCGCGCGCCGTCCACATCGGGACCCGCGAGGGCGCCGTCGCGTGCCGCGTCCGCGTACACGACCGTCCGCACGCCGGCCGCGGCGAGGCGCGCCCCGAGCTCGGCCGGCGTCGCGTCGAGCTGCGCGCCCGACGCGCGATCCGCCACGCGCCCGTCCCGCACGTCGATCCCCACGGCGATACGCTCCGCGCCATGCCGGGCCAGCAGCTCGGCCACGAGCGTCTGGTCGAGCGCCCCGCGGGGCCCTAGGACCACGCGCGCCGCGCCCGCGGCGAGCCCGGCAAAGATGGCGGCAGGATCAGTGAGGGCACCGCCCAGCTGCACGCGCACGCCCGGCGTGGAGAGCAGGGCGCTCATCACACGGGCGTTAGCGCCGCGCCCCGCGGCCCGATCGAGATCGACGACGTGCAGCCAGCGAGCGCCGGCCCGCGCGAACTCGCGGGCGCGCGCCGCGGGATCGGCGGCAGCGCCGTCGGGGGCGCGCGCCAGGCGCCCGCCCTGCACGTCGATGGCGGGATAGAGGTCCACGGGATTGTGGAGGAAGCTAATCGACCTTGGCGGTGCTGTCCGACGCGAGGGGCCGTACCGGGTCGAGCAACGCGGCCAGCAACGCGCGCGCGTGGTCGTATGCCGTCCGCTCGGCGGCGGGCACGGGTTGCCCCGCTCCGGCCGCGTCTTTGCGCCGCGGATTCGTGGCCTGGCCGTTGACGAGGAATTCGTAATGCAGATGGGGACCGGTCGAGAGCCCGGTCGACCCCACATAGCCGATGGTTTCGCTCTGCGTCACACGCTGCCCGACGTGCAGGCCGGCGACGTACCGCGAGAGATGGCCGTAGCGCGTGCGAATGCCGTTGGCGTGACGCAGCTCGAGGTAGTTGCCGTAGCCGTCAGCTTCGTAGGAGATCTTGGCGACCATCCCGTCCGCCGTGGCGCGCACCGGCGTGCCGTACGCCGCTTCGAAGTCGATCCCGTCGTGGTGGCGGAAGCGATGCAGAATCGGATGGTAGCGATTGCCGAATCCGCTGGAGATGCGGCGGAACTGCAGCGGTGCGCGCAGGAACGCGCGCTTGAGCGAGCGGCCCTGGTCGTCATAAAAGCCCACGTGGGTCGAGTCGGGCGCGAAGCGGAACGCCAGACTGGGGCGTTTCCCCGCGTCAACGCGCGTCGCCAGCACACCGCGAACGCGGCGCTCGCCTTCGGGCGACACCAGCCGCTCGTACACGACTTCGAAGCGGTCGCCGGGATGGACGTCGCGCGTGAAGTCGACTTCCCAGTCGTACACGTCGGCGATGTCCCACGCCAGCGCCACGCGCTCAGCCGCGGGTAACGTGGTGTCGGCGATGGCGCCGTCGAGCGCGTCGTACAGCGACGTGGCGATGGCGCCCACGGCGCGCAACGTGTCCACGGTCCAGGCGATCAGCTCGTCGCGCTCCACCCAGCCCGAGTCGCCGCCGAGGCGGTACAGGCGGACGCGGCGATCGGCGCCCGGCCGCACGATCACGCGATCCGCGATCGAATCGCCGCGCACCCGCCGGAAATGAAATACGAGGCCCGGCCGCAGGCGGCGCACTTCTACGCCCTGCGCCGCGGTCAGAAATCCCGCGTACTCACGCCCTACGATGCCGCCGCGCCGGAGCACGTCGGACAGCGTTTCGCGCGCGCCCAACGTGTCGGCGAATTCCTCGTACGCGCTCGCCACCTGGATCGGCGCCGCCGTCAACGGGCGGCGTCCCGACCACGCGGCACGCGTGGCCCAGGTGAGGGCGGCCGCGGTGAGCACCGCGGCCGCGGCGTAATGCGAGCGACGCCAGGCCATCAGTCCATCTGCCGTCGGATGAAGGTGGGAATCTCCATCTCGCTCACATCGGCCGGCGCGGGCGGCTGCGCCGTGGGCCGGCGCGCGGGCTCCACGGGCTTGGCGTAGCCCGGGGGCGGCATCGGCGTGGGCCGCGCGGGCCGCTCGCGGAACGGCAGCACGCCGGGCGCCGCGCGCCCCGGCGCGGTGGCCGCCTCGGCCTGCTGGCCGCTCTTGTCGAACCCGGTGGCGATCACGGTGACGCGCAGCTCGCCGTGCATCGCCGGATCGGACGCGTGGCCCCAGATGATCTCGGCCTCGTCGCCCGCCGCGTCGTGAATCGCCTCGCTGATCTGCGTGACCTCGCCCAGCGTGACGTCCTCGCCGCCCGTGATGTTGATCAGCACGCCCGTGGCGCCGGCGATCGAGATGTTGTCGAGCAGCGGCGACGAGATCGCCTGCTGCGCCGCTTCCATCGCGCGGTTCTCGCCGCGCCCCGTGCCGGTGCCCATCAGCGCCGACCCGCCGTTCTGCATGATCGTGCGCACGTCGGCGAAGTCCACGTTCACGATGCCCGTCTTGACGACCAGCGCCGCGATGCCTTGCGTGGCGTGCAACAGCACTTCGTCGGCCTTCTTGAGGGCGTCCTGGAACGGGATGCCCTTCCCCACGACCGCAAGCAGGCGCTCGTTGGGGACCACGATCATCGTATCGACGTTCTTGCGCATTTCGGCGATGCCCATTTCGGCCTGGCGCATCCGCTTGCGGCCCTCGAACAGGAACGGCTTGGTCACGATGCCGATGGTCAGGGCGCCCATGTCGCGCGCCGTCTGCGCGATGATCGGCGCCGCGCCGGTGCCGGTGCCGCCGCCCATGCCGCAGGTGACGAACACCAGATCCGCCCCCTGAATCGCGTGCAGCACTTCGTCGCGATTCTCCTCGATCGCCTGGCGGCCGATTTCCGGCCGCGCCCCGGCGCCGAGCCCGCGCGTGAGCTTCTTGCCGATTTGTACCTTCACATCGGCCTTGTTGTTCATGAGGGCCTGCGCGTCGGTGTTGCACGAGATGAATTCGACGCCTTGCAACTGCTCGTCGATCATCCGGTTCACGGCGTTGCCGCCGCCGCCGCCGACGCCGACCACTTTCATCCGCGCGTTCTGCGCCACGGTTTCTTCGAGCTCGAAGATCATGGTGTGCCCCGGCCCCCGATCAAAAGAAGTCCTGCAGCCATCGCTTCAACGGTCCGATCCACCGGTCCATGCCGGGGCCGCCGGCGAGCGTACCGCTGCTCGGCGCCCCCAGTGCCACCTGCCGCGCCGCGTACAGCGCGAGCCCCACCGGCACCGCGTAGCGCGGCGCCTGCACGCTGTCCACCAGCCCCGCGATCCCCAGCTCCGGCGTCCCCGCCCGCACCGGCACGGCGAACACCTCGCGTCCCAGCTCCACGATTCCCGGCAGCTGCGCCGTCCCGCCCGTCAGCACCACGCCCGCCGGCAGTTTGCCGCCGCCGTACCCCGCGCGCTCGAACTCGCGCTCCACCAGCCGCAGGATTTCGTCCATGCGCTGGTGGATGATGTGCGCCAGCAGCTGCCGCGCCGCCTTCCGCGCGCCCTGCCCGGGCGTCGACGGCAAGTCGATCATTTCCGACGGATCGACCAGCGGCTCGTACGCCACGCCCTGCCGCTCTTTCAAGCGTTCCGCGTCCGCCTGTGTGACGCTCAAGCCCTGCGTCACGTCGCTCGTCACGTGCGTGCCGGCGAACTGCACCGTCGCCAGGTGGCGGATCTTCCCTTCGTGGAAGATCGACACGTTGGTGGCCGAGCCGCCGATCTCGACCAGGGCGACGCCCAGCTCGCGCTCGTCTTCGGTCAGCACCGCGTCGGCCGCCGCCAGCGGCTCGGGCACGAGGTCGGTCACCTTGTACCCGGCGCGCTCCACGCTCTTGCGCAGGTTCTGCGCGGCGGTGGCCTGCACGCTCACGAGGTACATCTCCACCTCGAGCCGCATCCCGGTCATGCCGATCGGGTCGCGGATGCCGCGCTGCTGATCGACCTTGTACTCCTGCGGGATGTGGAGCAGCAGCTCGTGATCCCGCCCCAGCGATACCGCGCGCGCCACCTGCTGGGCCCGTGCGATGTCGGCTTCGCCGATCTCGTCGCCGTTCACCGCCACCACGCCCGACGAGACACGCGCCTGGACGTGATCGCCCGCGATCCCGCACGTCACGCCGCCGACCTTCACCCCGGCCATGCGCTCGGCGTCGCGCAGCGCCGCGACGATCGAGCGCGTCGTCTCATCGATGTCGCGCACCACGCCGCGCCGCACGCCGGCGTTCTTCGCGAGCCCCACGCCGAGGATCTTCGCCACCGGCGAGCGCGGCAGGTCGCCCGTCACTTCGGCGATCACGGCGCACGTTTTGGTGCTGCCGACGTCCAATCCCGCGACGATTTGCCGCTCGCGGCTCACGTGCTGCGCCTCCGGCGCACGACTACCTGTCCGGCGTAGCGCGCGTCCAGCTCGACGTACGGCCGTCCGCGGGCCGCCAGATCCTGCGCCACAAGCACCACCGCCCGAATAACCTCCGGGCCGGCATCGCGCCGCAGCAGCACGCGACGGGCCCCCCATTCCACGAGAACGTCGCCGCGCCCGTACGATCGCGCGGCGGTGACTTCTTCGAACAACGGCGGCTCGACGGCCTGCATCAGCGCCAGCACGCCTACGACCCCGGAGTCGGCCGTCGCGGCGATCGGCAGGTCGAGCCCCGCGCGCGCCGGATCGAAGGGCAGCGGCCGCCCGGCCGCGTCCACCACGATCATGCCGCGCGGACCCGGCACGAAGGCCGCCGGCTCCACTTCCCGCACCACCACCCGCAGCGCGCCCGGTAGGCGCCGCTGCACGCGGGCATCGCTCACGCCATGCAGCCGCCGCACCCGCTCCGCCGGCGCGCTGAGGTCGTCGAACGCGCTCGCCGTCGAATCGAGGCGCAGCGCCGCGAGCACGGCGTCGGGCGCAAGATTGCGCAGTCCCACGAGCTCGATCTCGCGCACCCGAAAGAACCGTACATGCCGCAGTGCGTAGGGCGCGCCGACCCACACCAGCGCCGCAGCCACCAGCGCCGCGCCAATCCACCCCGCCCGGCGCCTGCCCGTCACGCCCGCTTCCCCAAGATACCTAGAAGCTCGGGTCCGACGCGGGTCACATCCCCCGCCCCCAACGTGAACACCACGTCGCCCGGCCGGACCGTCTCCGCCAGCACGGCGCTCAGCCCCGCCCGCTCGCGCACCGCCGTCGTGGGCGCACCGCCCCGGGCGGCGCCCCGCGCGACGAGATCCGCCGTCACACCCGGCACCGGCTGCTCGCGCGCGCCGTAGATCGGCGCCACCACCACCAGGTCCGCCGCCGCGAGCGCGCGCCCCAGGGCGTCGCCGTGCAGCGCGGTGCGCGAGAACAGGTGCGGCTGAAACACCGCCACCACGCGCCGGCCCGGAAATGCCTGTCGCGCGGCGGCGAGCGTCGCGGCCACTTCGCTCGGGTGGTGGGCGTAGTCGTCCACCACCGTCACACCCGCCGCTTCTCCCAACCGCTCGAACCGCCGGCCCACACCCGCGAACGTCGCGAGCGCCCGCGCGCATGCCTCGAGGTCCGCATCGACCGCCGCCGCCGCGGCGAGTGCCGCCGCCGCATTGCGCAGGTTGTGCACGCCGGGGACGCGCAACGCGAGCTTGATGCTGCGCCCACCCGGCAGCGTGACCGTGGCGCGCGATCCGTCGGGTCCGAGCTGCGGCTCGCCGATCCGGACATCGGCGTCCGCGCCGAGCCCCACGCGCCAGACCGGTACGCCGACGCGCGCCGCCACCCGCCCCGCTCCGGCGTCGTCGCCGCCCGCGATCACCCGCTGCGCGCGGCTGGCGAATTCGACGAACGCGTCTTCGAGCGCCGCCACCGTGCCGTAACACTCGAGGTGGTCGGCCTCGACGTTGTTCACGATCGCCACGGCCGGCGCGAGCGACAGAAACGCGCGGTCGTATTCGTCGGCCTCGACCACGTACAGCGCGTCCGACCCGAAGCGCGCGTTACCGCCCCAACTAGCGACACGGCCGCCGGCGAGTCCCGTAGGATTTCGCCCGGCGGCCGCCAGCGCCTCCGTGACCATCACCGTGGTGGTCGTCTTGCCGTGGGTCCCCGCTACCGCCACCAGCGTCCCACTCCCCACGACCTGGCCGAGTGCATCGGCCCGGCGCACCACGGGAATCCCCTCGGCGCGCGCCCGCTCGAGTTCGGGGTGATCCCGGGCTACTGCTGCTGTCACTACAACCGCCCGTGCCCCATCCACATGGCGGGGATCGTGCCCCCGCCAAACTTGAACCCCCAAAGCTGCCAGATCGGCCGCCCCGGAAGTGTCTATGTCACAACCAGTTACAATCGCACCCCGGTGTTTGACCAGCAGCGCCAAGGCGCTCATCCCCGCTCCGCCGACGCCCATGAAGTGAATGGGCCGGGGGTCACCTGGTGCAAATAAGGTCATCTGTGGGGGGCTAATATAGCAAACCGCTTACACTTGCGAAAGCCCGCGGTCAAGAATTCAGCGTCAAAATCCGGGTCGCGATGTCCCGCGCGGCGGTCGGCCGACCCCGCGCGCGGGCATTGCCGGCGAGGGCGGTAAGACGGTTGGCATCGCGCAGCAGACCCCCGACCACCTGGGCGAGCCGCACGTGCGTCAACTCCTTTTCAGGTAGGACGACGGCCGCGCCGGCGGCTTCGAGGGCGCGCGCGTTGACCGTCTGGTGATCGGCGGCCGCCGACGGCAGCGGCACCAGCACGCTGGGTTTGCCCCAGGCGCACAATTCGGCGGTGGTCATCGCTCCAGCGCGGCACACGACGAGATCCGCGGCGCGATATGCCGGCGCCAGCGGATCGAGGAAGCCGTGCACCACCACGCGACCCGGCTGTGCCAGCAGGCTGCAGCTCTCGATGTGCGCGGCGCCCGTTCCCCAGACCACGTTGACGTCCGCGAGCAGGCCGTGCTCCAGCGCCGCGGCGAGGGCGTAGTTCAACGCGCGCGCGCCCTGGCTGCCGCCGAATACGAGCAACGTGCGGCGCGCGGGGTCGACGCCCAGCGCTTTGCACGCCGCCGAGCGGTCGCCCGGTTCAGGCGGCCGGATCGGATTGCCCAGCGCGAACACCGTCGTCTCTTTCCCCGGATGCAGCCGTTCGCGCGCCTCGGCAAAGCCGAGGTGGATCTGGCGGGCATCGCGCGCCAACCAGCGCGTGGTGACCCCGGGAAACGCGTTCTGCTCCTGGATGGCGGTGGGCAGACCCTCGCGTTGCGCGCGCCACACCACCGGCCCCGCCGCGTACCCGCCCGTGCCGACGACGATCTCGGGTCGCTCGCGCGCGAGCAGCGCGCCGACGCGGCGCCACACGCCCCACGCGAGAAACGGCCAGCGGATGTTGCGCCACCACGCGTGGCGATACAGCGGCTCGATCGGCAGCAGCTCGAAGCGAAACGGATACCGCGGCAGGACCTCCGCCTCGATGCCGCGCTCCGCCCCGATCAGTACCGGCTCGACACCGGGTTGTCCGTCGCGCAGTGCCTGCGCCAGGGCGAGGGCGGGCATCAGATGTCCGCCGGTGCCGCCGCCCGCCACGAGAATCTTCACGACGCCGCGCCCCCGCGCTTTCTCCCCTGCCCCACGCTGATCAACACGCCGGTCGCCACGAGCGAGATGAACAAGCTCGAGCGCCCATAGGAGATGAACGGCAGCGTGACACCCGTCGCCGGCAACACAGCAAGACTGACGCCGATGTGTAGCACTGCGGTCACGCCGATCAAAGCGGTCAGGCCGGTCGCGAGCAGCTGGCCGAACGGATCGGCGGCGCTGCGCGCGATGCGGGAGCCGATCCACACGAACGCGGCGAAGCCGAGCGCGATGGCCAGCACGCCGATAAAGCCCCACTCCTCGCCGATGGTCGAGAAAATGAAATCCGAATACGCGTACGGCAGGAATCCCAGCTTCTGCTGGCCGTGGCCGAAACCGACGCCGAACACGCCGCCCGCTCCGATCCCCACGAGCGACTGCTTCACTTGCCACTGCGCTTCGGTGGGCGGGCCACCCGGATTGAAGAAATTGAGCACCCGCGCCCAGCGATATTGCGCGCTGGCGACGGCGCCGAAGAGCAGCGGCGCGGCCACGATGGCGAGCAGCAGGAAATGTCCGATGCGCGCGCCGGCGGTGAACAGCACCACGCCCGCGAGAATGGCCACGAGCAACGCCATCGAAAGGTTGGGCTCGAGGAAGATCAACCCGACCACCGGCCCGAGCACCACCAGGAACGGCAGCAACCCCGTCTTGAACGTGCGGATCTCCTCGCCTTTTTTCGCCGCGAGCATCGCGGTCCACACCACCACGGCGAACTTGGCGAGCTCCGACGGCTGAATGGTCACGAGCCCCAGGTTCACCCAGCGGCGCGCGCCGTTGATGGTAGGCGCGAGACGATGCGTGAACGGCAGCAAGGGCGGAATCAGCAGCAACACCACGATGCCGAGTACCAACCAGGCGTGGCGCTGCCACAGGCGGTAGTCGGTCCGGGCCAGGATCGTGGCGACCAAACCGCCCGCCGCGGCGCCGATCGCCTGGCGCAGCGCGAAACTCGCACCCACCACGCCCCCGGACGTCGTGACCAGACTCGATGCGCCGTACACGGCCGCGAGCCCGAACACCACCAGCACCGCCGCGAGCACGGTGAGGAGCCGCGTCTCCCACAGACGATCGATCACGCGCCCCCCCCCGGCGCGAGGCGGCGGAACGTGGCGCCGCGCTCCTCGTAATTCTTGAACATGTCGTAGCTCGAGCAGGCGGGCGACAACAGCACCGCATCACCGGGACGGGCGGCGCGGCGCGCCCGCGCCATCACGTCGGCGAACGTCGTACCCCGCTCGAGCGGTACGGCGCCCTTCAAGTCCTGCTCGACCAGCTGCCCCGCCTCGCCGTAGGCGATCACCAACCGGCACTTGTCCTTGAGCAGCGGCCCGAGCCGCGAATATGGCTCACCCTAGTGGCGGCCGCCGAGCAAGAGCACAAACGGGCGGCTCATCGCCTCGATCGCGACCAACATCGCGTCGTTGATCCACAGGACGCCGCCGAATTCGCCCACCGGCTCGAGCCGGTGCGGCAGCGCCCGGAACGAG
>WNGO01002171.1_pt1 | contig 12580 bp, 11 predicted proteins | sample 5400511 | NCBI WGS metagenome assembly WNGO01 (sample SAMN13153380, study PRJNA577476) | soil metagenome | isolation source: 20 cm soil or saprolite under Garry oak tree replicate 2 | place: USA:California | collected 2016-06-15
GGCGATCAAGCCTGCGGCCGAACAGATCTGGCCCGGCGTGCAATAGCCGCACTGGAACGCGTCATGGTCGATGAACGCCTGCTGCAAGGGATGCAGCACGCCGTCAGGCGCGAGCCCTTCGATGGTGGTGACCTTGGCGCCATCCTTCATCACGGCGAGCGTCAGGCAGGAATTGACGCGTCGCCCGTCTACCAGCACCGTGCACGCGCCGCACTGACCATGGTCGCAGCCCTTCTTGGTGCCGGTAAAGTCGAGATGATCCCGCAACAGGTCCAGCAGAGTGACCCACGGAGCAATTTCGACTTTGGTCTCGATGCCGTTGACGGTCATGCCTACGGAAATCTTCCCAGGTAGCGCGATGGGATTGCTGCTTCGGTGCGCGGTGCTTTTCTGAGCCATCTGAATCTCCGCACACCAGCAACGAAGTTCATCCGCCCAGGTTCCAACCGAAGCCGCGGCACATTTTCGAGGCAATTACACTGGTTCACCGCCCTCATGCTGGTGGCATTTAATATTGGAAGAACAAGGCGATACCCGTTTTTGCGCGGCGCTATCCGCTTTGGCAAGACGCGGCAGGCCAGCTTTTTACGCCTCGGCGCTGGTTTCAGCGCGAGGTAAGAAATCGTCTCGGTTGCGAGGCGGGATATGAAGGTCTGGCCGATGTACAGGATACGCGAGGTCGACGCCCATGATGACGAAATCGCAGATACGCTCGCTGACCTCCATCGCCTGACATTCTTTGATGGCGCTGCCATTCCGGAATTCGATTGGGGACATTGGTGGCTCGCGTATCTCGAAAGGATGCCGGTTGCCTTTGCCGGAGTCGTTCCGTCGACACGCGCATACAATGCGGGATATTTTTCCCGTGTCGGCGTGCTGAAGAAGCATCACGGGAATGGGCTTCAATTACGCTTGATGCGCGCGCTGGAATTACGTGCAAGGCACAATGGATGGAGCTGCGTCGTCTCGGATACCACCGACAATCTCGCCTCCGCCAACAACTTCATCCGGGCCGGTTATCAGCTATACCAGCCGCAATATCCATGGGCCTGGCCCAATACGCTGTATTGGCGCAAGTCTATCCGGTGACGCAGCCGGATCGCGCAAGGCGCGCATGCGTCTCAAGGGATTGCCAGCGTTGAACTTCTGGAGATAGACCTTACAGTCGCGCGCGACCGCCAACGTGGCGCTGGTCAATACCGGAAGGGAATAGACGGATCATGACTGCCAGACCGCAATTACCGGATCGCGCGCCGCGGGCGAAAGGCGCGCCGACAGCCCTAAACGGTTTGCTGGTGGTGGATTTCACCCGGGTCGTCGCCGGGCCGGCCTGCACGCAAACGCTCGCCGATTTTGGCGCCGAAGTCATCAAGATAGAGAATCCGGACGGCGGCGACGATACGCGCAGCTATGAGCATGCCGATCTCGCCGGCGAAAGCGCGGCCTTTATCAGTTTGAATCGCAACAAGTGCGGCATTGCTCTTGATCTCACCAAGCCAGAGGCGCGCGACATCGCGCGGCATTTGATCGCGCGGGCAGATGTCGTGGTGGAAAACTTTTCCGCCGGCGTCATGAAAAAGCATGGCCTCGACTATGCGTCGGTAGCGCCGACCAATCCTCGCCTGGTCTATTGCTCGATCTCAGCCTACGGCCGCCAGGGACCGTTTGCATCCCGTCCAGGTTTTGATCCGATCACGCAGGCTGAAAGCGGATTCATGTCGCTCAACGGCTTTCCGGAAGGGCCGCCGGTGCGGACCGGACCGCCCGCGATCGACATGGTCACGGGCATGTCAGCCTGCAACGCCATCCTGCTGGCGCTGTTCGCCCGCGACCGGCTCGGCCGCGGCCAGCATGTTGAGGTGGCGCTGTTCGACGTGGCGCTCGGCATGACCGGATTTTATGGCATGGCCTATTTGATGACCGGTGTGAACCCGAGCCGTCAGGAGAATTCACCGAACGGATCACCCTCAGTCGGTGTATATCATGGCTCCGACGCGCCGTTTTATATCGCTTGCGCCAATGATCGGCTGTATCGCCGCCTCGTCATCGAAGTGCTCGGCCGGCCGGACCTCGCCAGCGGTGAATTCGCCGACCGACGTTCACGAACGGCCAACAAGGAGAAACTGCGCTCGATCCTTACCGGCATTTTTGCGCAAGACCTTCGCGAACATTGGGTGGCGAAGATGAAGTCAGCCAATATCCCTGTCGGTTATCTGCGTACTGTCGAGGAGGCTTTTAACTCGCCGGAAGTGCGCGAACGCCATCGCGTCAGCCAGATCCCGCACCCGGCCGCAGGCTCGATCCCCAATATCGAATCGCCGCTCCGCCTTGACCTGACGCCGGCCGCCGACCCAGTCGCCGCGCCCTTGCTGGGCGAGCATACAAAGGATGTTTTGCGCAAGACACTCGGCTACGACGATGCCCGCATCGCATCGCTTGCCAAGGCGGGAGTCTTTGGAACGGTGCGAAGCAAAACAGCTGACGGCGCCCGGGACAGCGCGATATAATCGTAGTCATGTTGCGGAAACGGGGATGCTTGGGGATGCGCGGCAATGACTTGAACATTTGAACCGTACTTGCGGGGTATGAGCCAGTAAGTATCTCTTTCCAAGCATGCGAAATTCGCCCGGTGGCCTGACGGCCGCCGGGCTTTTTTTCGTTTTTTGGATCCTGGCCGTTCAGCCCCGCCGTCCAGACTGTAAAAGCGGGTCGGGTCCGTATGTGTTTGAGCCTGCGGTGCCGCGCAGGCAGCCGATTTCGACAAATCCCCAGATCGTGAGCGCGAAACTTGCCAGCGCGAATGTATAGTGCAGTACCGCGCCTGTGGCTCCGAAAAACCATGCTGTTTTTGCTAGCTGGCCGAGCATGCCCGGCACCAGGTAGAACACCACCAGCCACCAGGCGCTCTTGTCGCGGTCATGCAGCCGCTCGGTGGTGATGGAAAACCCCCACAGCAGCCAAGGAATGAGGACAAGGACCACCATGATGATGAAGAGCGGCGCGGCAATGCCGGCGGCGGTAAACAGGATCACGGCGGCCATCAGCCCGGCCACCGTAAAGAGGAGAGTCGAGCGCCAGTATTTGGCCCGGTTGATGCGCCCGCTGGCGCCGAACAAGAATTCGAACAGGTCTTCCATGATACCCCTGCATGCGAAATGCACCGGCGGGCCGGCGCAGGGATGTGTCGCTCCGAAGCCGATAGGGGTTCAAGGCAGACGGGACGATCGGATTGCATTTCGACGCCCGTAAAGACGACGTTTTTTGATCGGTGCGGCAAGTCCGAGGGCTGTTTTTGCGGAATACGCACTAGACATCAAGGCCAAGCACTCTGGCGGCATTTCCGCCGGCAATCTGAGCTAATGTTGCGTCGTCCATCCCGTGCACTCCCGCGATATGCCCGATCGGATTATATTCGGCCATATCGAATGGGTAGTCGGTGCCCATCACGATCCGATCCGGACCGAAGACGTCGATCAGATATGCCAGTTGGTGATAGGTAAAGACCACTGGATCCAGATAGACCTGCCGCAGATAGGTCGTCGGCGGTAATGGTAGTTCGCCATGAGCATCCTGCCGCGCGCCCCAGGCGTGATCGATCCGGCCGGAATAGCCGGGAAGATAGCCGCCACCGTGCACGGCCATCAGCTTCAAATCGGGGAAGCGTGCCAGCGTTCCCGAGAAAATCAGGTTGTGAAGCGCGAGCGTGGTATCGAGCGGATTTCCCAGGACATTGTTGAAATAGAAATGAGTCAGTCGTTCGCCGTGGGTGAATCCGTTCGGATGCATCATGATGAATGCCCCGAGCTGTTCGGCTTTCGCAAAGAACGGCCGGAATTTCGGATCGGATAATTCCTGGCCATCGACATTGGTCAGGATCTCGACGCCCTTCAGTTTTAGTTCGTTCATGACGTAGTCGAGCTCGCGGACCGCGACATCCGGTTCCTGTAGTGTAACGACGCCGAGCCCGACAAACCGGTCGGACTTGCGCGAGCAATACTCCACCACGCCTTCATTGGCGAGGCGATGGGCGGCTTCCGCGATTTTCGGGTCGATCGAATAGTAACACTGGCCCGGCGCCGGCGCCACGACCTGAATGTCGATGCCCATCTTGTCGAGATCAAACAGACGGCGGTCGATCGTGGTCATAACTTCGCGCACGTCCTTCTCCTGCTGCGCATTGATTTCCTTGCTGGCAGCATCCGAATAATACGCGAGCGGCATCCGGCTTATGTCGATATGCGGCTGCGCCAGCTTGGCGGCTTGGGGGACAACGATATGGGCGTGAATATCGATGGTGACGGACGACGGGCGCCGGGCGAGGCCGTCGGCGTCGTGGATGCGTGCGGCGGTGCGACCATAGCGATTCTTGCGATCGATCATTGAATTGACTTGTTGAGGCGGTTGTGCGGGCGAGGCGGTGCGAGGCTGCTAGTCCCGATTCCGAGCGTCAGATTTGGAATCGGTAGCAATGGTTTTCTTCAACACTTCGAACACTACCGCCGTGTCCTGGTCGCCCAGTCCCATGGCCATCGCTGCTGCGTACACGGGCTGGGTCAGCGTAAACAGAGGGGTCGCGCAGCCAACGTCCTTGGCAAACTCGGCGATGATCGCCATGTCCTTTTTCCAGGTCGCAACTTTCATGGTTGCAGGCTCATAAATGCCTTCCGCCATCATCGGCGCTCGCATCTGAAACATCCGCGAGCCGCCAGCGCCCGGGCCGACCATGTCGACCACCATTTTCGGATCGAGCCCGGCGCGCTGTGCCAAAATCATGGCCTCTGCTGCGGCGACGTTGTGTATAGCTACCAGATGATTGGCGATGAATTTCATCCGGCTGCCATTGCCGAAGCTTCCGAGATCGGCGCTTTGCTTGGCGAAGTCGGAGAACAGATTCATACATTGTGCAATGGCGTTGCTGTCGCCGCTGGCGTAGACGACGAGGTCGCGAATCTTCGCCTGCGCCCCGGTTCCGCTCAGGGGACAGTCGAGCGCGACGTGCCCGGCTTTCTTCAGGAGGGCCTCGAAGCGGAGCTTGTCGGCGATGCTGAGCGTCGAGAGTTCGACCACAATTCGTCGAGATTGACCGGAACTGGCGATAGCTTGCGCGACATCCTCGACCGCGGCCGGATTGGGAAGGCTGGTCATGATGACGGGCGCATCGCGCGCCAGTTGGCGGACGTCGCCGGCGATTGTGACATTGGCAAGCGCAAGCTCGGATCGTCGAGCGGCGTCGATATCAAAGCCGATCACGCGCCATTCACGATCGATAAGATTGCGCGCAATCGCGCCGCCCATGATGCCAAGCCCGACGATTCCAACGGTCTTGTCCATGAGAGTTCTTTTCTGTCGAATTCGATTGACGGGCAACGCCGGCCACGCCTTAATTAGTGATCAGGCGACAAACAATCGTCAAGTAGCTTCGGCCGGTCAACCAGCTTTGGTCGCGACGCGGCAAAACGAAGAGAGGCGTTTTGCCTCTCTCCATCCCGATCGTTCGTATCTCAAAACCGCACGACGGGCGAGATAGCAAGGACGTCAAAATGGCAGGTCTTGGTCGGAAGCCAAACACAAATCTGCCCCCGGGGCCGGATACGGACGACCGCGCCTATGCGGCCATGATTGCACGTGCCAAAGCGCTCATCCCAATATTCCGCGAGCGCGCTGCCCGGACGGAGGAGTTGCGGCGTCTGCCGCCGGAGACCGAACGCGATTTGCATGATTCTGGTTTGTTCCGGATCGTGCAGCCGAAGAGGGTGGGAGGCGCGGAATTCGATTATGTCGCGCTGGTCGATTGCGCCGATGCGCTCGGGCAAGCCGACGCATCAGTGGCCTGGAACTTCGCCAATCTCGCGAGCCACCACTGGATGCTGGGCATGTTCGACAAGCGCGCCCAGGATCTGGTCTGGAACAAGGACCCTGACGCTCTGATTGCATCCTCCTTCATATTTCCGGCCGGTCGCGCCACAAAAGTCGAAGGCGGATACGTACTGCGAGGCAGCTGGCCGTTCTCCTCGGGAGTTGATTCCAGCGAATGGAATATGCTTGCCAGCGTTGTTTCGTCCGACGACGAAGCCGACGGTATCGAATACCGCATCTTTCTGCTTAACAAAAGCGACTACAAAATCAAAGACACGTGGAATTCTGCAGGCTTGCGGGGAACGGGATCGAATGACGTCGAAGTCGCGGATGCCTTTGTTGCCGAGCCGATGACGATCGCGGTGAGCGACCTCGCCGGCGGCCCGACCCCGGGCAGCGCCGCCAATCCAAATCCCCTTTATGCGCTGCCGGTGTTCTCCTTGTTTCCGTATGTGCTTTCCGGCGCAGCCTTGGGGAATGCGCAGGCCTGTCTGGATGATTATGTCGATGTCGCGCGGCACCGCGCATCGACCTACAATCGCGCCAGGCTTGCCGACCTGCAGAGCACCCAGATCAAGATTGCCGAAGCTTCGGCGAAGATCGATGCGGCGCGCCTGATCATGCGCTCGGCATGCATCGAGGCGATGGCGGAGGCAAGGCGCGGCCACATTCCGGATATGCCGGCAAAGACCAAATCGCGCCGCGACGGGGCTTATTCCGTCAATCTCTGCACCGAAGCGGTGTCGCTGTTATTCGCGGCAAGTGGAGCGCGCGGACTATTCACAAGCGGAATGCTACAGCGGCAGTTTCGCGATGCGCACGCGATCAATTCGCACATCGCGTTCAATTTCGATGCCGCTGGCACCAACTACGGCCGTGTTGCGCTTGACCTGCCGTCCGAAAACCTGACGCTTTGAGGCCGCCGGATGACCGACGCGCCAAAGCATCCGATCAGTCCAGATCCAGCCAACGAACTGGCCCGCGATCACTCGCCAATCGATCCGCGGGATTTTCGTAACGCGCTGGGCACGTTTGCCACCGGCGTTACCATTATCACGGCCGCCGCGGCTGACGGGAAGCCCTACGGGTTGACCTGCAATTCGTTCGCGTCGGTGTCGCTGAACCCGCCGCTCGTACTCTGGAGCCTGGGGATTTTTTCTCAGGGCATGAGCGTATTCCAGGACGCCAGCCATTTCGCGGTCAACGTCCTTGGCGCATCGCAGCAAGCGCTTGCGAGCAAATTCGCAAAATCTTCCGAGGACAAATTTGCCGGGGTTCAATGGACACCTGGCCTTGGCAACGCGCCGATTCTTGCGGACAGCGTTGCAAACTTTCAATGCCGCGCAGCCAATCGATATTATGGCGGCGACCATGTGATTTTCCTTGGTGCGGTCGAGGCCTATGCCTACAACCGGAGAGAGCCGCTGCTGTTTGCTCATAGCGGTTACGGCCGATTTCTTGCCGCTGATGACACCTTACTGACGCGTAAGCCATGAGAGAGAAACCGCCCAGGCTATCCCCGGGGCGATCGCCGCAAGCAGCACTGTTGCGGACCATCCATCGGAATTAGAGTTTTGCCATTTCGCTTCGATACCAGTCGCCGATCTCGCTCGCGGTCATCAGCGCAACGCCTTCATGGGCGATGACGTAGTCGAGCAAAGCCTCCAGATATTTGATGCGATGCGGGACACCGGTGATGTAGGGGTGAATGGAGATTGCCATGATCCGCGCGTTCGTTGCGCCCTCAAGGTACAACCGATCAAACTGATCGGTACAGCGCTTCAGAAATTGCTCGGAAGAAAGATGCTGCAACGCATGGATGACAATATCATTGGTCTCCACTGAATACGGAATTGTCGTGATTGTACCCTTGGGTGTTGTGATATCCTGCGGAAGATCGTCGATCACCCAGTCCGCCAAATATTCGATGCCGTTGAGGCGCAATAGATCCAGGGTTTCCTCGGTCTCCGTCAGCCCCGGACTTTCCCACGATCTCGGCGCCTTGCCTGTGAACTTGGCGATGGTGTCGACGGCCCGTTTGATCGTATCGGCCTGGTTGTCCAGTCTGTGCATCGGGCCCTGAACGAACCCGTGGCCCATGAATTCAAAGCCGGCCTCGAGCGCGGCTGAAGCAACGCGCGGATAGGAGCTGCATACGCTTGCATTCAAGGCCAATGTCACCGGCATATTCCGCTCCGTGAGCGCCTTGAATTGCCGCCAGAACCCGACGCGCATACCGTATTCATGCCAGGACCAGTTGGGCACATCCGGCAACAGCGGCTGCCCCATCGGCGGGCTCAACACCGTTCGCGGCATCGCGCTCTCGATCCGCCATTCTTCGACGTTGAGGATGACCCACACCGCGAGTTTCTTGCCGCCCGGCAGCTTTAGCCTCGGCCGGTCGACTTGCGCCTGATAGGGGATGCGATCGGTCAGAGCCACAGTCAGCATTCTCGGAGTTGGCTACAGACTATTCCGCGGCCTTGGACTGTTTCAAGATCCCTGCGTTAACGCGCGGCATGACCTTTTCAGCCATCATAATCATGGATTGCCGTCCAAGTTCGCGATCTTTCCAGTCCTTGCCGGCATACAAGAGCGTACCGAACTTGCCAATCTCGTCTTGAAAAGCGAGCAACTGATCCGCAACGCTCTCCGGCGTTCCGTAGATGATCAGCTTGTCGCAGATCGTCTCCAGCGTCACTTCATGGTCAGGCTGGTCGCGGCGCGTCTTGAACAGCTCGATGCGTCCGCTCATTTTCAGTTTGGTGAACAATGAGCGATAATAATAGACATAAGGCCCGTCCGGAGCGGTCGCGTAGGCTTTTGCTGTCGACGCGTCCTTGGCAACAAAGACGCTCTTTGCGACGCGCCAGTTTGCAGGATCGGCAACGCGACCGCCGCGCTCGCAGCCCTCGACATATCTGGGCCAGTGGCTTTTCACCCAGACCGGCATCAGAAAATTCGCCGAAATCGGATCCCAGCCGCGCGCGGCAGCCTCGGTAACGCCCTTCGAGAACGGCGCGACGGCGGTCACGACGATCGGCGGATGCGGCAGCTGCAGTGGCCGCCCGATGTATCCCTGGCCGATATCCCTGATCAGGGTCCTTTGCGTCGAGATGTTCCAGTATTTCCCTTGAAAATTGTAAGGCGGCTCGCCGGCCCAGATATCCAGAACCTGATTGATCGATTCGAGAAACATCTCGTTGCGATTGGCATCGAGGTTGCCGAACAATTCCGCGTCCGACAGAAGTCCACCGGGGCTTATTCCGAGAATCAATCGTCCCTCAAGCATGTGATCGAGCATTGCCACGCTAGCGGCGACAACGGCCGGATGGGTGTTCGGCATGTTAATCGTGCCGGTACCCAGCTTGATCTGCTTGGTGGCGGCTGCGATCCATGCGATGAACGCGATGCAAGAAGTGATGTTCTCGACTCGGTCGGTAATGTGTTCGCCGACATAGCCTTCGGTAAACCCCAATTCGTCGGCCAGCAAGAAGGCTTCCCGGTCTTCCCGCAGGGATAGCCGCCAATCCTTTTCGGGAGGGTGAATCGGCATCGTGAAGAAACCCAGATTCATCGCCTCCTCCTTTCCGAGCCGATTTGGTGAGAACCAAACCGTGCGTTGTTGGCGAAGATATCACAAGTCCAAAAATCGAGACCCTCGAAATAGTAGTTCGATAAACAAACTTGACCTTTGATGGTTGCCGCCCTCTAATTCTGGAAAATACGCCAAATCCGGCCGGGGGAGGTCGCCAATGAAAGCCTCGGCTTTCAGCTACGCACGGGCAACCAGCGTCGCGAACGCACTGGAATTGCTCGTGGCGCATGGGGACAAGGCGAAGGTGCTGTCAGGCGGCCAGAGCCTGATGCCCGCGATGAATCTGCGTTTGATATCCCCTGAACTCATCGTCGATATCGGCGAGATTACCGAACTGCGCGGAATTGCGCTGAGCGGCGGTGTTCTGAGCATCGGTGCGCTGACGCGCCATGTTGATCTCTTGCGATCGCCCGAAATTGCAGCGCGCGCGCCGTTGCTGACGGAAGCGGCCGCACATGTCGCGCATCCTGCTATCCGCAACAGGGGCACCCTCGGCGGCAGCCTTGCGCACGCCGATCCCGCTTCCGAACTGCCGGCCAGCGTGGTCGCGCTGAATGCGACCATCGTTGTTAGCGGTCAAACCGGCGAGCGGCGAATTGCGGCCGGGGAGTTCTTCACAGGAATTTACGAGACGGCGCTGTCGGCGCGGGAACTACTGATCGCAGTCGAAGTGCCCGTTGCGCAAAAAAATTCCGCGCATTTCTTTCACGAATTCGCCCGGCGGCACGGTGATTATGCCATTGCAGGCCTGGCGGCGCAGGCGATTGTGCGAGGCGGTCTGTTCACTGAGCTTCGCGCGGCATTCTTTGCCGTCGGCGACCGGCCGATATTGGCCAAGGCCGCGACCAAACTGATCAATATCCGCATCACGCCAGCGGTATTGGCTGAGGCGTCGGCGACGCTCGGCGAAGAACTCGACCCTCAGGAGGATCAGCAGGCGTCCGCTGCCATGCGCCGGCATCTTGCGAAGATATTGCTGGCGCGTTGCGCCTCCGCGCTTCTTGGCCCTCCCGCCGCCGGGGGACCGGTGTGACGGCCGCCCTGCCAATCTCGCTCGAAGTCAACGGTGAACCCGTCGATGCGCATGTTCTGCCACGACTCAACCTGGCGGACTTCCTGCGCGAGCATTTGAAGCTGACCGGAACGCATGTCGGTTGCGAGCATGGGGTTTGCGGCGCATGTACGGTGCGCGTGAACGGCGAGATCGTTCGTTCCTGTCTGATGCTGGCGGTGCAGACACACGGGGCATCTGTCGAAACCATCGAAGGATTGTCCGACAGCGACGAGATCGCCGACCTGCAGGCCGCCTTTCGAGATCGCAACGCTTTGCAATGCGGCTTTTGCACGCCGGGAATGCTCGTCGCCGCACAGGATTTGCTGCTGCAGGAAACCGAGCCGGATCGGGAGCGGATACGCGAGCATTTGTCTGGCAATTACTGCCGCTGCACCGGCTATCAGGCCATTATCGATGCGGTCGAGACTACGGCGCGGGCCCGCATGGGATGCAAGCCATGACGGTCGCATCGGCAAATCCCGATCGCCTTACGGTGCTGGATCGGCCAAATTCATACATCGGCAAGGTGGTTCCGCGGCCCAATCTCGAGCGGCTGATGCAGGGACGCGGGCTTTATGTCAGCGACATGGAGCTGCCGCGCATGGCGCAAGTCGTGTTCCTGCGCTCGCCGCATGCCCATGCAAAAATCATTGGCATCGACGCCGTCGAAGCGCGGCGTATGCCGGATGTGATCGCGGTCGTGACAGGCAGAGAGCTTGCGACCGTCATCACGCCGTGGGTTGGCGTGTTGTCGCATTTGAAGGGCCTCAAGTCTGCGCCGCAGCATGCGATCGCAATCGATCGCGTCTGCTGGCAGGGGGAAGCCGTCGCGGCAGTGGTGGCGACAAGCCGCGCCGTGGCAGAGGACGCAGCGGAATCCGTCAGGGTTGAATACCAGGAACTGGATGCAGTAACGGACATGCGCGCCGCGCTCGATCCGGAAATCCCGGTAATTCATCCTTCGCTCGGTGACAACCTTGCTTTTGAACGTAACCTCGACGCTGGCGCTGTCGATGCGGCATTTGCCGAGTCCGACGAGGTGGCGGAGGCGGATTTCATCTTTGGGCGGCACACCGGCGTGACGCTGGAACCCCGTGCGGTAGTGGCCGACTGGAATATTGCGGAACAGAGGCTGACCATTTACCAGGGCACGCAGGCGCCGCACATGGTGCAGAACATCGCGGCCCTCCATCTCGGGCTAGCGGACTCCCAGGTTCGCGTGGTCTGCAAGGACGTCGGTGGCTCCTTCGGCATCAAGGTTCACATCTATGCCGACGAGATGGCGACCTATGCGCTGTCAAAACTGTTGCGGCGGCCGGTCAAGTTCGTCGCCGACCGGGTCGAAAGCTTCAACACCGACATTCACGCGCGCGACCATTGCTGTAAAGGGCGGATCGGGGTCAAGCGTGATGGGACGATCACGGCGTTCGAGATCGACGATCTCACCGGCATCGGTCCATATTCGATGTATCCGCGCACCAGCGCGATCGAGGCGAACCAGGTCGTCAATCTGGTTGGCGGCCCCTACATGACGAAGAATTACCGCGCGCGGGCTCGCGTCGTTTTCCAGAACAAAAACCTGATGTGCCAGTATCGCGCCGTCGGCCACCCCATCGCATGCTCGGTGACGGAGGGCCTGGTCGACCTGGTGGCGTCAAAAATCGGAATGGACCCGGTGGAAATCCGCCGCCGCAATCTCATTGCCGATGACGCCTATCCCTGCGCGTCGCCTTCAGGCCTGAGATTTGAGCAGTTATCGCATCACGCCGCGATGAGCAAACTGATGACGATGATGGGTTATGACGCGCTGCGCGCGGGGCAAACGGCGCTGCGCAAGAAGAACATTCATCGCGGCATCGGCATCGCCAGTTTTATCGAGGTCACCAACCCGAGCGCTGCGTTTTACGGCGTCGGCGGCGCCCGAATCTCCTCGCAGGATGGCGTCGCCGTGCGGCTTGACGCCACCGGTTCGGTGATCTGCCAGACCAGCATCACCGAGCAGGGGCAGGGTTCGGAATCGCTTACGGCGCAGATCGTCGGCAGCGTGCTCGGGGTTTCGATGGAGCGCGTCC
>WNGO01004720.1_pt1 | contig 12572 bp, 9 predicted proteins | sample 5400511 | NCBI WGS metagenome assembly WNGO01 (sample SAMN13153380, study PRJNA577476) | soil metagenome | isolation source: 20 cm soil or saprolite under Garry oak tree replicate 2 | place: USA:California | collected 2016-06-15
CAAGGCTTCTTCAATCGCGGCCCCTTCGGTTTGGCCCTCGCTGCGCATGTGGCTGGCGTAGAGGCCGCCATAGCGCGAAACAACTTTTGCCAGTTCGATTAGCTCTTCGCTTTTGGCATAATGTCCGGGGGGATAGATGAGCGCGGTGGATATGCCGAAGGCTCCGTCTTGCATTGCCTGTTCCACCAGTGCCTTCATCTGGCCGAGTTCCTCCGAACTTGGCGCTCGATTCTCGTCTCCGAGGATCGCTTCCCGTATCTGGGCCGCGCCCACATAGGTTCCGATGTTGAGTGGCGTGCCCGATTTTTCCAGCCGCGCAAAGTACTCGGCTAACGTAGACCAGTCCACCTTCAAGTGGTACTGATCCAGACTAGGTTGAAGTTGTGCCAGAGTGCGCTGGTTCTGTGGGGCAACCGAAGCGCCTTCGCCCGTGATTTCCGTCGTGATGCCCTGCGAAAGCTTGCTCAACGAACGATTGTCGATGAGCAGCGACATTTCCGACTGGCCCAACATGTCGATGAATCCGGGAGCGACCACCAACCCTTTTGCATCAATGATGCGCTTGGCTTCGGCTCCTGCCAGGTTGCCGATGGCGGCGATGCGGTCGCCACGAATTGCCACATCGCCCGATGTTGATGAAGCTCGCGAAGGCGAGGTGCTCCCCACGCGCAGTCTCCATGTAGCCGGCCAGGCCCTTGCCGGTAACCATCATTTTCTTGCTCAGCGCGTCGTACACGCCGTTGGTGCCGGTCTTGGCATACACGTGGCCCGCCGCCGGCGAGTCCACCAGGATATGGGAAAGGGTTCCGTCGCGGCCGAGGATGGGTAATCCGTTGCGAAAATCGGCGAAATCTTTCTGCGCAGACATGAACTTCAAATAACGAACCATGAAATCAGGAGTGAAAAACGCGTTACCGCCCGCCCCGTCGCTCTGCGCAGCCGCGGTCAAGTCCAGGTCACCCTTTTTCAGAAAGTCGCTTTCAAGATCGAATCCCGCCTGGTCGATTTCCTTGTCCTTGTGAGCCAGCAGGGCTCCCAGCAAGAAGGGCCCCATGGAGGCGTGCAGATTCTGGCTGAGCTTCAGCGTGATTTTTACATCTTCTTTCAGCGGTGGAGAAACATGCTCGGCGATCAGGTTTTCCAGCTTGTAGCTGGCGGCGAGTGCCTTGAAGTCCGCCGCTCTCTCGCTCGCCGTCGCGGAAATATCGACCCCTTTCTCTCTGAGCGCTTCGGCCACCACCGTCGCCGTAAAGCGACTCGGCTCCGGCACGGGGTAAGACATCATTTCCGATTCCTTGCCGACTGGAAAAGTACCCGTCAAAGTAACGCTGTAGGTGCCGTCCGGATTGTGCCCCGGGCTGGCGTAGTTGAGGCTGGGCTTCGAATCAGCCTTTCCCGTTGTCGCCTGATTAATGATTTTTAAATATGCGGTTTTAGGAGAAATCCTCAGCATGATCGGAGCGCCTTCTTTGTCTCCCGCGCTCGCGACCACATCCACCAGGTTGTCATTCACGACGATGGGCGAGATCACGACATCGGTTCCGAGTTCCCGCGCGCCTTCGGCAAAGAGGCTGACGTCAATCAGCACTCGGCCTTTCACGCGGCGAATCCCCTTAGCCGCGATCTGCTGAGCGATTTCTCGGATTACCAACAGCGGGTCACCGAGTCCCTTGCTATCAGGCCCTCCGTAGGAGTGATCCATCTTCTCGTATGCCAATGTGCCATCGGATTGAATGCGGCCCGACAGATTTGGGTCACCGCTGGCGACCATCACGATATCTCCGTCGAGGGTCCCATTCTTCTGGACGGGCCCCGCCCCATACACCCGGGTGTGGAAGCGGTAATCCCCGCCCAGGAGTTCAAGCACGGCTCCTTCCGTGAGTAGCTTGGCGGTGGACCCAGGCACCATCAGCTTGTCGGCATTGATCTGATAAATGACCTTCGCGTTGTCGAGCGAATAAAACTCGGCGCCGAAACTGGAGTGCGCGAATTCCGGCCGGCTCATGATTGCCTGAACGCGTTCGGATATTGTGGAGTTGTTCTGGCAGGAGACCGCCGGCGGAAACGCGTTCACTATGCCAAGCGCGGCTATCAGGCAACGGAGAGTTTTCATCATCAATGATTGCTCCGGAAGGACTGCCGGGTATCGCCGGAAAACTGGTTCCCTGCAGCGTTCAGGCGCTCACCTGAACGCGATCTTTCCAGCTCTGGCTCCGGACTGTGAGGCGTTGAATCAATTCTTTTTTTACTGTGTAACCCAAGCCCACATCCGCCGGAGCCGGAATCGTACCCCGGGGAGTGACTTCGACCTCGGGTTCGATGATGTCTTCCGCCCAATAGCGACTGCTGGCGGAGACGTCGCCAGGAAGCGTGAACCCGGGGAGTGTCGACATAGCGATGTTGTGCGCTCGACCAATGCCCGACTCCAACATGCCCCCACACCATACCGGAACGCCGCGCTCGAAACAGAGATCGTGTATTTGCCGCGCGCTGCTATGTCCGCCAACCCGACCCAGCTTTATATTGATAATTCTGCACGCCCCCAATTGAATGGCGGAAAGAGCTTGGCGTTCATTGTTGATGCATTCATCCAGGCAAATCGCGGTGCGGACTCGAGCCTGCAGGGTGGCATGAGAATAAATATCGTCCCATTCAAGGGGTTGTTCGATCATCAGTAGATTGAATTCATCCAGCTTTCGCAGATGATCGATGTCGTTCAAACGATAAGCGGAGTTGGCGTCTACCGATAGGCGGATGTCGGGAAATTGTCGGCGCACGGCGGCCGCGTACTCCAGATCTTTGCCGCGTTTAATTTTGAGCTTGATGCGCTGATAACCAGACTGAAGTTCCTGGCTAACCTTGTTGACCAACGCTTGGGGACTCTCGCGAATTCCCAGCGAGACGCCACAGTCAATTTCCGATCTCGTCCCACCTAACCATTTCCAGAGCGCCAGGGCCTTCTGCTGCGCCTCGATATCCCACAGAGCATTCTCCACTCCCGACTTTGCCATATAGTGGCCCCGAATGCCTTCCAGCACGACCGGTATTTCAGCACCGCTCGCCAGATCTTTTCCCACCAACTGCGGCGCAATAAAGTCCGAAACAATGTGCCATGCGGTATCCGTGGTTTCAGAATTGTAGGAAGGGGTTTCGATCGTGGTGATTTCGCCCCAGCCGGTGACGCCGTCGGCAATTGCTTCTACCAGGAGGATGCGACGGTCCTGGGTAACGCCGAAGCTCGTCTCAAAGGGGGCCTTCAGGCGCATACGAACCTCGCGGAGCGTGATCTGCTCGATCTTCATAGAGTCCCCCGTCGCTCGCCGTTGCGGAGCCCCCCGGTTGATCCGTTGAAAGCGACTGCTTCCTTTTAAAACTGGGAGGAAATCCTGTCAAGCATAAATGCACCATTTGGTGATCAGTATTGACATTATGCACCATTCGGTGTAATCCTTCCGGAATTCGGTGCGGGGGGATGAGGCGTGACGTCGCGAGCGAAGCCGGCAGCGGTGACGATCCACAGCAATGGAAAGGCCGCGGACCGTAAACCGTGGCTGACCGCACTGGAACAACGTCTGGCTAAGGCGCAGAGCGGATTGAACTCGAGTCGCCGCCAATTGTTACAGGCGATTCTCGACAACGCCGACGACAACCACTTTCTATCCTCCCGTTCACTCGCGAAGCGTTACCAGGTCGACAAAGCGACGATCGTGCGCAGCATTCAGGCTCTGGGCTACAAGCGCTACGCGGAGTTCGCCACCGACCTGCGGGCGCACTTCATCAGCCGGATCACGCCCTACACGCTCATGAAGTCGGCGGCTCGTGAGAAACGCACCGTGGCCGGACACGTCGAGCACAGTTTGGAAATGGATCTTCACAATCTGCAGGCGTTGTGCACGACTCTCGACACAGGTGACGTGATCCAGATGGCCAAGCGACTGGGGCGAGCGCGCCGGATTCTGGTCGTAGGCGTGGACTTCGCCGCGGGTCTGTCTTACCTGTTGGCCTACGCCCTGGTTTCGCTGGGCTACAACACAGAGGCGCCCGTGGGCTCCAGCGGCAACCTGCACCAGAAGATCAGTTTGCTGGGCTCCAGGGATCTTCTGATCGCGATCAGTTTTGGCCGATGTCTGCAGGCAACCGTCGACGCGGTATTGCACGCTGGCCAGAACGGCGTGCCAACCTTTGGCATCACCGACAGCGATAAGACGCCGATTGCGCGTTTTTGTGATTTCTTCTGGGTAGCCTCCATCGCCAATCCGTCATTTCACGGATCGTATGTCGCCCCCTATGCCGCCATGGACGCGCTTTTCGTTGCCTGTGCGCATCTTCAGCCCAAACGCTCACTGGCCCTGTTACGCCGGAAAGACCAGGATTCTCGATCACGCTGGTACTCACCGGATCCCTCTGGCACGTCGAACCGGAGGATTGCCAAGGAGGACACTCATGTCTCGCTTGCCTCGGATGAAAGCAACTCGTAAGTCCTCAGCGGATCACACCCAACCGTGTGTCGCGAGTGGAGTCACACGCGTTTCGGCGCAAGGCCTATACTTTGCCCTGCTCATCGTTCTCGTGATGTCCTGGTTGTGTGTGGTGCGGACACAAGCGCAAACCGCCTCGACCGGGGCCATCTCCGGCACCATTACAGATCCCAGCGGAGCGGTGGTGGACGGGGCGACCGTCACCGTCACCAGTAACGCGACGGGGGCTTCTTCCACAGTGGTTACATCGCGCACGGGCAAATACCTGGTTCCCCTGTTGTCGCCGGGATCGTACCGGCTCGACGTCACAAAAACGGGGTTTAAGCAGTCCAGCTATCCCAGCATTACTGTGACCGTCACGGAGACTCAGTCTCTCAACGTCAAAATGGTTGTCGGTGGAGTGAGCGAGATTGTGCAGGTCAGCACGGAAACCGAACCTCTGCAGCTGGAAACCAGCGCCCTTGGCCACGTGGTCAACGGCGATCAAGTCAGGAGTTTGCCCCTCGTCACTCGCAATTACACGCAGATTTTGGGACTGTCTCCCGGAGTTTCCGCCGAAGTGTTCAACGCCGGGGAAATCGGACGCGGCGGGCTCGACGACAACATAGTTGTGAGCGGCGCCCACGCCAGTGACAACAACTTTCAGATGAACGGAGTCGAGATCAATGATCTGCAGGGCGGCGGTCACTTTAGCGGTGGCGTAGCCATCCCGAACCCTGACAGCATTCAGGAGTTCAAGGTCCAGACCAGCCAGTATGACGCTTCTTACGGGCGCAATGCCGGCGGCAATGTGGACGTGGTCACCAAAGCGGGTACCAACGAATTTCACGGCAGCTTGTGGGAATTCTTCCGCAATGAAAAGCTGAATGCCAATGACTACTTTCGCGTGCAAACCGCCCAGCCGCGCGCGGTGCTAAGACAGAACCAGTTTGGCTTCACCTTTGGCGGACCCATCGTGCACGAGAAGCTGTTGTTCTTTACGTCTTATCAGGGAACTCGACAACTGAATGGTGTCGATTCGAATTGCTCCAGCGGGGTCGTGTTGCCGCTCTTTACGGATGATCGTTCTCCCACAGGCCTGGCTTCCGCTGTGGGCCCGGATACCGAGTTTTCGGGCGCCGATCTAGCCGGGAGAAGCGTTGCACCCGATGGTTCCAACATCAGCCCGCAAACCGTGGCGTTGTTGAACCTGAAACTGCCCAATGGTCAGTTCGCCGTTCCCAATCCGCAAATTACCCGCACCGGCCCCGGCGGTCTGCTGGAAGGATTTTCCAGTTTTAGTGATGCCTGCAAGTTCAATGAAGATCAATTCATGACAAATTTTGATTGGCTCCATACCCCGAAGAGCACCTTGCAGGCGCGCTTCTTCTTTGCCAACAGTCAGCAGACGACTACGCTGCCAGCGGCGCACGTATTGGGAGCAAGCAGCATCCCAGGATTCCCTTCGGATAATCCGCAGCAATTCCGCAATCTGTCGCTGAGCCACACGTATGTTCTCAGGCCAAGCCTTGTGAACCAGGCAGAGTTTGGTTTTCACCGCACCTATACGCTGGTGAAACAGGGTGAAGCTTTCAGCTTCTCTGATATCGGGAGTACCGCTCCATCGTTTGACAATCCATATCCAGTGATTGCCGTGGGGGGGGGAATCAATCTGGGAGGAAATGGCCAGAGCGTGCAATTCGCGCAAAACACATTTGTCGTGTCCGACAATGTCTTTTGGACTCGCGGCCGGCACTCGATTCAGTTCGGAGGCAGCCTGGCCCGGGCGCAGGATAATTTCGAAAAATTTACTCTTGGCGGAATTCTGGTTTTTCTGGATTATCCCAGTTTCTTCATTGGCCAGGCTCCACTCGATCCGTTTTTGGTAGAAGATCTCGCCGGGCTGCCGGATCGCGCATGGCGCGCGCTCGACACCAGCTTCTATGCGCAAGACAATTTCAAAGTCAATTCGCGTTTGACCCTGAATCTGGGTTTCCGCTATGAGCGATTGGGAAATTTCGGCGATATTCTGGGACGAAACTCCACCGTCGATCCAAGCCATCTCGATCCGAATCCGCCCGACACCGGATCCCTCGCCGGAATCGTCGTCAGTAGCAACTTTCCGGGCACGCGGCCGGACGGCGTCTTGAGCAGCGGAAACAGTTTTGGCATCAAGGGCAACGGACAGAACACACTGAATCCAAGAATTGGATTTACCTGGCGTATCCCCGGAACTGAGCGGCTGTTACTACGTGGTGGATACGGGGTGTACCACCAGCGAGCCACGGGCCAGCCCTATCTGCAACAAGTCACCAACCAGCCTTTCGGCCAGTTGCGGGCTCTGCTTCCCAATTTCACGAACGGTTTCGACAACCCGTTTCCGGACGATCCCGGAGCCTTCCCCCAATTTATTCCGTATAGTTCGTCGACCGCCTTATCTGTGCTGACGCTCGACCCGAATCTTCGTCCACCGTTGTTGCAACGCTATAGCCTCAACCTGCAAACTGAACTCACAAGCGATATGGTCCTGGAAGTGGGCTATGCGGGGATGCGGGGCACACATCTTTTCGTATCGCGCTCTGTGAACCAGGCCGCCCTGGCGAGCGCGACAAATCCCATACGCGGCGAGACCACCAACACTTTGGACAATGTACAGCTGCGCGTTCCCTTCGAGGGCTGGTCGGCCAGCCAGACCAGCTTCGTGCAGTCGACCGGCTTTTCCTGGTACAACTCGCTCGAAGCCAGTCTGCGCAAACGGTTCAGTCATGGATTGCAGTTCCTTGCCTCCTACACCTTTTCACGATCGCTCTCCAATACCAGCGATGGCACTACAGGAGTGAACGGTGGCACCGTCATGGGCGATCAAAACGACCCACGACGGAACTATGGTCCCGACGACTTCGTTCGAGAGCACCGCTTCGTGTTCAGCGGTTTGTATGAATTTCCCAGCTTGCGACAGCATGGCGCCTTGCTCAGGCACATCGCCGGCGGCTGGAAAGTGGCGGGAGTGACGACGATCCAGTCCGGTCAAAGGCTCACGGTGAACGGCTCGAACGGGAACAGTGCCTTCGGAACGCCTACAGACTTTGCCGTGTTTACTCCGGGCTGCCGGGTGAATACTGGTGGATCGGCAACGGGCAAGCTGGGCAAATTCTTCAATACTGACTGTTTCAGCGACCTGTATCCAGTCATAGGCGACGACGGTGCCGCGACCGGGTTCGGCAATAGCGGTGTCGGAATTGTCAACGGGCCCAGCCAGGTTAATACGGATTTGTCATTGATCAAGCTCTTCGCGATTCGGTGGCCAAACGAGGCCGCCAATGTTGAGTTCCGCACCGAATTCTTCAACGCCTTCAATCACCCGGTTTTCGCGAACCCTGATTTAGGAGCGTCCGATGGCCCCGCTTTTGGACAGATCACGACCACGGCGTCCAACCCGCGGTTGATCCAGTTTGCGCTGAAGTTAAATTTCTAATGTGGCACCGGCACTCCTGTCCGCGAAGCTGGGTGCGGGCTTTTGGCAACGTCCGCGGGCAACAGTGCCCGCTCCACATAAGGTGAGCAGTGTTCAGGCAATCACGAGGACTAACACATGACATCTTCAGGTCTTGGAGTACTAATGGCTCGCAGGGCCCGACGTTTTTCATTCATCGTCTGCATGTTTCTCGTCGCAAGCGTCCATGCCCAGGGCCCGAAGCCGGTGGCGCGAAAGCCTGAAGCCAAATCCGAAAGCGTTCCGACCGCTCCCGCCACCACGCATGAAATGACTGGCGACGATGTGGGAGCGTTTCTCGACGGACTCATGCCCCAGCAACTCGCCAGAGAAGATATCGCCGGCGCGGTCATCTCGCTGGTGAAGGACGGCAAGGTGCTGTTCGCCAGAGGTTACGGCTACTCCGACGTGGAGAAGAAGACTCCCGTGTCGCCGGACAACACGCTCTTCCGCCCAGGATCGATTTCAAAGCTCTTCACCTGGACGGCGGTGATGCAACTGGTGGAACAGGGGAAACTCGACCTGGATCGCGATGTGAACGACTATCTCGATTACAAGATCCCTGCGACTTATCCCAAGCCGATTACCCTGCGCAACGTGATGACCCACACGCCCGGCTTCGAGGAAACCGCCCAGGAGTTATTCGTCGCGGATGCGAAAGACTTGAAGCCTCTGGGAGATTACTTGAAGGCGCACTTGCCAGAGCGCGTTTATCCGCCAGGCACAACACCCGCTTACTCCAACTACGCGACGGCGATGGCGGGATACATTGTGCAGCGGGTCTCGGGACAGCCCTTCGACGAATACATTGATGAACACATCCTCAAACCGCTGGGGATGACCCATTCGACGTTTCGCCAGCCACTGCCCGACGCTCTCGCTCCTCTGATGTCGAAGGGCTACGACGTAGCTTCGCAGCCCGCCAAGAAATTTGAATTCGTCGAAGCCGCGCCGGCCGGAAGTTCTTCCGTGTCCGCAATGGACATGACGCGCTTCATGATGACTCACTTGCAAGACGGAAAATATGGGGATGTCCAGATTCTGAAACCGGAGACGGCTCGCTTGATGCATGCGCGCCAGTTCGAAAACCATCCCGACATGAATGCGATGGCGCTGGGCTTCTATGAAGAAACCCGCAACGGCCACCGAATTTTCGGCCATGGGGGCGACACGGAACAGTTCCACAGCGATCTCCACCTGCTGCCCGACGCGCAACTCGGTTTTTTCGTTTCCTACAACAGCGCCGGCAAGGGCGAAGTACGGGCGCGAGAAGCCGTCTGGCACGCTTTTCTCGATCGCTATTTCCCCTACTCGGTTCCCGAGAAATCAGCGCCGGCGAGTGCCTCTGAGGATGCACAGACGGTCTCCGGTCACTACATTGTGAGCCGCCGCGGCGACACTACCATTTTGAAAGTGCTCAGCGTCGCAGATCAGACCAAGGTATATCCCAACAGCACTGGAGTACCGCGACGTAAACGATCAGGATCGCATTGCGTTCAAGCCGGACGATTCGGGCAACCTGGTTGGCGTTATTGACTTTCCCTTTATGGTTTTCCAGAAAGCCCACTGGTACTACAACGGCGTTTTTCAACTCCCTCTGATTATCGGATCTTTGGTCGTCCTGCTCCTGACCGTCCTGTTATGGCCAGTGATGGCGCTGGTTCGCAAGCACTATGGCAAAACTTTGACTCTGAACCCGCAGCAACGCCGGTTACGGTTAATAGTGCGGCTGGCATGTTTGGCAAGCCTGCTCTTCTTTGGTGCATACGTTTTGTTCTTCTCCATTGCGCTGAAAGATATCGGGATGCTAAGTCCGCGCGGCAATCCATGGCTACGCTTGATACAGTTCCTGGGCTGGCTTGGAATTGCAGGCACCCTCGTTACTCTCTATAGTGCCTTCCGATCATGGCGGGAACCAGGAGTTTGGCTGTGGAGTCGCATCGGCGACACGCTCATCGCCCTGGCATTCGTTGGAGTGGTCTGGTTTGTGTTCACCTGGAACATGCTGCACTTGAGCCTCAAATACTGACCGGCCTCTAGTGTGTTGTCCTTTAAGTTCGCTGAATAAGTCTGTCATCCCGACCGGAGCGAAGCGGAGTGGAGGGACCTTGTGTTTCAGGTCTTTGGCATCTTGTCCTACCCCGCCGACATATTCAAAGAATTTATGGGAGACCACACTAGGAGGCTGCGAAAAAGTCTGATTTGCGCTGGTTTTGGGGAAGGGCCCGACTTCAGTCGGGTCGTTAGGTCCTTGAAAATGTTCGCGCTTCAGCGCCTGGGGTGTGCTTCTTGCGCCTTCGGAGTCTTTTTCCGCAGCCTCTAGACGACCGTCAAGCATCGTCCAATTGTTAGTGGTCTCAGTAGGCTTGTAAGTGAATTTACCCATGCGCTGATGTGCGCGCACAACAGCGTCGCGTACAGCAAACCATCTAAGCTCTCTACATTACAAGTTGAGAAATTACTGCATTTCCCCTATCTGGTTTTTCCGTTTAAACGGCTCCAATCTTCCGCTGCCAAGCATCAAAAACCATAGAAGGCAAACTGGAACAGGGGAGGTTTCTATGAAGTATCTGTTATTAGGAATCGCATTGCTAATGACAACAGCAACTCTGGCCCAACAGCCGGGACAACCACCTCCAACAGCGCCGCCTCAAACGCCACCGACATTTCCTGAGGACAGAGTTCCGGGACAGCAGATGCCGCCGGATCAGGAAGCTCCGCCGCGAGCCTTATCCACCCCGGAAGTCCAGCAACAAATTCAGCGGGGGCTGAATTCCGAGCCCGCACTCCGCAACAGCGACGTGGGTGCTCATGTCGATAAGAACTCGGTGATCCTCACCGGCACAGTCGACTCCGAGCAACAGCACGATCTGGCGGTGCGAATCGCGCAATCCTATGCCGGTGACCGAAAGATCGTCGACAAAATCAAGATTATGCAGCAAACATAAGAGCGATGGACTCAACATTTGGAGGTACCTGTGAAGATCAGAGAAATTATGAGCCATGAGCCAGCCTGTTGTGTTCTCCGCGACACAGCCCAGATGGTCGCCAAAATCTTGTGCGATCGAAACATTGGCTCCATGCCGGTTGTGGCCGATCATCAGTCCAGAAAGCTGGTGGGAATGATCACCGACCGCGATCTGTGCTGCTCCGTCATTGCCGACGGCCAGGATCCGAAGACAACAGCCATCGACAAGGTAATCACCCTGGCCCCGCTCACCTGCCGGGATGGTGAAAATGTAGAAGCCTGCGAGCGACTCATGCAGGAACACCAGGTGCGGCGGATTCCGATTGTGGATGCGGAAGATCGTGTCATCGGCATCGTCGCACAAGCCGATCTGGCGCTGAAAGACAAACCAGATCGAGTATCGAAGACGGTCGCAGAGATCTCCAAAGCGTCGCCGCCCACAGTTGCGGCCTGAGCGTGATCCCACGGCGGCCTGTTGACCGCCGTGGTTTTAATTAGCGACACGCAAAGCGCATGCGGAGTGGTTAACTTTCTCTCCCAACGACTAGGCCACCCGTTCCCTAACGTCGGCTGACGTCGCGGTCTTGCGCAATCTGCCCAGGGTCTGACCCACCTTTCCTGCCCCTGCCGGTCACACCACGACTGTCGCGAACACACCATCAATGCCGGTTTTGGCTTGAGTGGGGATGTTGAGATCTCCCCACTCTGTCATCCCGACCGGAGTGGAGGGACCTTGTGCTGACACGTCAACCGGCTGTGAGTGACGGGCCGAGATCGAGTCCGAATGGACGGCACGCAACCGCGAACGAGCGGCGGGAAGACTTTGCCCGCGGCAGAACTGCCCCATGCACGCCAAAAGCAGCCTTGAGTGGGCCACCGCGTCCCCGCCTATTTTTTGGTGGCCGCCCATTGTCGCTAGCCTGATCGTTCATGGACGGATCGATTAGGGACTTCCAGATGTTTGCTAGCGCCGTTGTGCCGGAGCCACCGCTTGTTAAACTGAACGACATGCCATCGTATGCGATCTTCGGCAAGTTCTATGACGCCGTAATGGGAGATCGTTCCGAAGCAGCAGAGCGCCTTGCCGAACTCATCCGAGAGACGAAACCGAACGCGAAAAACGTCCTCGAACTCGGGTGTGGGACCGGATCAATGCTGAAGCATTTGCAGTACAGTTACCAAGTTTCTGGGCTGGATATTTCGAGCAGCATGCTTTCAATCGCACACAAGAAAGTCCCTCGAGCGAAACTCTTCCGGCAGGATATGGTCGATTTTCAAATCAACCAGCCATTCGACGTGATTTTCTCTGTATTCGATTCGATTAATCACGTTCGGCATTTCTCCGATTGGAAGAAAGTGTTCGTTAGGGTGCGGCGGCATTTATCGGCGGGTGGGTGCTTCATCTTTGACATCAACACACAACGGAAGCTCGACCGGCATATCGCCGAGCCACCCTGGGTACATCGGTTCGGAAGGAACCTGTTGATCATCGACGTGACCTCGCTCGCGAATCGTGGGTCGAATTGGAATATCAAAGTCTTCGAGCACGTGGCTCATGCCCGCTACGTTCTCCATGAAGAGAACATCATCGAGGTATCGTTTCCGTTGCAAAAGATCGTGGCGGCTCTGCGTGGCTATTTTGCGAATGTGCGAG
>WNGO01012334.1_pt1 | contig 12571 bp, 11 predicted proteins | sample 5400511 | NCBI WGS metagenome assembly WNGO01 (sample SAMN13153380, study PRJNA577476) | soil metagenome | isolation source: 20 cm soil or saprolite under Garry oak tree replicate 2 | place: USA:California | collected 2016-06-15
CCAAGGGCGTGCAGCTCCCGGCGGATGCGAGCCGCGAGCACGCTGGAGCCAGGTGTGTCCCCATGAAGGCACAGGGTTTCAAACGTAACCGGCACATGGCTGCCGTCGCTTGCCACAACTTCACCATCAGTGACCAATGCGCGTACCTGGCGCGCCACGTCCTCGGCATCGGTCAGCACGGCACCCGCCTCGGAGCGCGGAAGCAGTGATCCGTCCGGCCGGTAGCCACGATCGGCGAAGGCCTCCGGCGTGAAGGGATGGCCGACCGCCGCCGCGGACCGTGCCATCGCCGACCCCGCGCGCCCGATCAGCCGAAGGCTGGGATCGAAAGCGCGAACGGCACCGATGATGGCCGCCGCCAGTGCGTCGTCAGCCTCGGCCTGGTTGTAGAGCGCGCCATGGGGCTTGACGTGACGGACGATGGCGCCCTCGGACCGTGCGATGGCGTCGAGCGCGCCAAGTTGGTGGACCAGGAGATCGGTGAGATCCTCGGGGTCCAGTTGCATGGGACGCCGGCCAAAGCCTTGCCGATCGTCATAGCCCGGATGCGCGCCGACGGCGACCCCGTGCCGCTGGGCGAGGGCGACGGTCGCCCGCATGCTGCGCGCGTCTCCTGCGTGCAGCCCGCATGCCACGTTGGCCGAGGTCATCAGGGGGAGCAGGGCCGCGTCTGTTGCTGCGTCGCCCTCACCGACGTCGGCATTGAGGTCGATGTGCCGCATCGTCAGTCGCTGGCTAGCTCGAACGATGCCGCCTGGTCTTGTGAGGAGTCTTTCCCAGCTTCGAAAATACTCCAGCGCAGCGCCAGTGATCCGGCCATGGTGAACAGGGCCGCCACGACCGTTAAGGATTGCAGCGTGCGGCCGCGGCGACGTGCGGCTAATCGATGCAGCAGCAACGGCAGCATGGCGCCGGCTCCAACGGCGCCCAACCAGAATGGCGCGGCGAAGCGACCGCCCGTCAGCGGACGCGCCGTTCTTCCGGACTGCGCCAGGTAGCCGGCCAGTATGGCGATCTCGCCGGCGGACGCCGCCGACTCGAGCACGGCGAGCCGGTGCAGCGTCGCATCGGGCACGGCGCGCCGCGCGGCCTGCAGCGTAACAGCGGCCGAGCCGCTGGCGAGCGCGGAAGCCATGAACACGCCACCAAGCAATTTGCTCTTCGCCCACAACGGGATGTTGGTCGCGGCCAGGAGGACGCCGGAGTAGCCGGCCAGCGTTAGGCCGAGGCCAACCCCCGCCAGTTCAGCAAGCCGTTTTGGGACGAGGCTCGCAAGGGCCGCGAGTGGACCACGAAGGAGGCCAGTGCCGGCCGCGTGCGAAGCGGCGCGGGCAAAGGCGATCGGCGTGAACCCGGTCAGGGTCCAGGCACCGAGATTCATTGGCGACAGCGGCTTGAAGATGCGCAACATGTGATGAAAGCGCTCGGGCCGGCCCAGGTCGGCGATCAGCAACGGGGCGCAGGGTACGAGCGCCGCCGCCGCAACATAAAAACCGCCGGCGGCGGCGTGCCGATCGTCGGCCGAACCGAAATTGTGCGCCAGGGAGGCGGTGACGTAGGCGCCGGCCGCCATCCCCCCGAGCCAGAAGTAAGTCGGCACTTCCCAGGTCCACACCGGACGGCGCACGACGGGATAGTCGTAGTAGCCGCGACTCATTGGCGACGCCCGAAGACGAGCGCGCCGACCAGGGCGAATCCGAGGCCGACCGCCGCGCTCCAGCCGTAGCGTTGCCCCATCGTCTTGCGCGGCAGCCGTGGGACCTCGGGCAGGTTGTACGTCTGTGGCTTGTCCAACAGAAGAAAGAACGCGTGCAGCGGACCGACCTCGGTTGCCTCTTTGCCTTCGGGCATGCCGTACAACTCCGCTTTCGTCTCCCCGCGCGCTTTCAACTCGGCCAGGCGGTGCCGCGCACGCTGCTGCAATTCCTCGACGTCGCCGAACTGGATCGACGCCGTTGGACAGGACTTGGCGCAGGCCGGGGTCATGTCGTCTTTGAGCCGGTCGTAGCAGAGCGTGCACTTGTGCGCTGTTCCCGCCTCGAACTGGCCGTGCTTGGGAGCACGGTCGATGACGCCGAAGGGGCACGCCGGCACACAGAAACCACAGCCGTTGCAGATGTCCTGCTGGACATAGACGGTGTCGAACTCCGTCCGGATCAGCGCCCCCGTCGGGCAGGCCTCGAGGCAGGCCGCGTTGGCACAATGCTTGCAGACGTCCGACATCATCAGCCAGCGCTGATCCTGCCGGCTCGAATTGGCTTTCGCCTGCTCGACGAACTGAACGTGACGCCAGGTAGTCGCCCCCAGCGTCCCGGTGTTGTCGTAACTGTTGCCGGTCATCGCGAACCCGTCGGCGGGCAGCTGGTTCCACTGCTTGCATGCCACCTCGCACGCTTTGCAGCCGATGCACAGGCTGGTATCGGTGAAGAAACCACGGGCTTTTTTCGGTGGCGGCGGCGGCTCGACGTTCATCAGCCGCTTGTAAGCGTCGATCACCGCAGCCGGCCTTTGCGGATGTTGCAGGTAAAGGCTTTGTCTTCCTGGATGTAGACGTTCGGCTCTTCGCTCAGTGGAACGAGATCATTCGCCATCGCCCCCGTGACGAGCCCCTTGTAGCCCCAGTGATAGGGCAGCCCGATTTCGTGGATCATTCCGCCGTTGTGCCGGAAGGGACGCATTCGGCCGGTGACGAGCGCGCGGCATTCGATCTGGCTGCGGGCGGTCGCGACCACGATCCAGTCCATGTTTGCGATGCCTTTCTCAGCCGCAAGCTCAGGACTGATCTCGGCGAACATCTCGGGCATCAGCTCGCTGAGCCATCCGACCCAGCGCGACATCACCCCGGAGGTGTACTGCTCGGTCACCCGATAGGTCGTGACGATATAGGGGTACTGCGGGTCGCCGGGTGGGCTGATCGGATTGTCTTTGCGCGGGAAACGCTTCGCCACCGGACTGTCCTGACGCGGGTAGAGCGCGTTGCGGAGCGGCGACTCGAGCGGTTCATAGTGCGTAGGCAGGGGACCATCCTTGAGCCCGCTGGGCGCTCGGACCAGGGGTTGCCCTGGGGGTCGGCTGAGGCCCGGTTGTAGAGCATGCGACGGTTGCCGGGCCAGCTGAACCCCCACTCCGGGCTGATCCAGCCGTCGCCCTTGACCCGCCGGCGCGCCATGTTCTTGCCTTCCTCGGGATACACCCCGGAGTAGATCCAGACGCCACATGCCGTCGACCCGTCGTCCTTGAGCGCGGCGAAGTCGGCCACCAGTTTGCGATCGGCAACGGTGAACCCGTTGATCTCTTTCAGGACGGCCTCGGCCGATGGCTCATCCTCGATGCGCCACTGCGGGTCGGGGTGCTCGGGGAGGTAATCCCAGGTGAGATGGCGCAGGCCCTGGTCCTGGGGCCGGGCCGAATCGTGATAGAGCTCCTTGAGCCGGCGCCCGAGGTGATAGACGAGCCACAGGTCCGACCGGGCGTCACCGGGCGGATCGACCGCCTTGTCGTGAAACTGCAGCAGCCGCTGCGTGTTGGTGAAGGTGCCATCCTTCTCGGCCGGTCCGGCCGTGGGCAGCAGGAAGACCTCGGTCTTGATATCGGCTGGCTTCCATCCCTCGGGTGCGGCATACCAGAAGGCGGCCGTCTCCGTCTCATAGAGGTCGACGGCGACCAGCCAATCGAGCTGGGTCAGCGCCCGGCGCTGCAGTCCGGAGTTGGGGCTGCCGTTCGCCGGGTTCTGCCCGAACACCACGAAGCCTTTGACGTCGCCGTCCGCCATCGCGGCCGAGGTGGTGACGTGCGAGTGGTCGCCCGTCAGCTTGGGAATCCACTGGTAGCCGTATTCGTTGTCCCTGGTCGCTGCGTCCCCATACCAGGCCTTGAGCAGCGACACCATGAACTTGGGAAGGTTGGACCAGTAGCCGCCTCGGACCGCTGACTCGCGCATGTATTTCTCGAGCGTGTCATCGCCCTTGATCACGGACGGGTGAGGAAGATAGCCGGGCAGCAGATCGAACAGCGTCGGCACGTCGGTCGATCCCTGGATCGATGCGTGGCCTCGCAGTGCCATGATGCCGCCGCCGGGGCGCCCCATGTTGCCGAGCAGGAGTTGCAGGATCCCTGCCGCGCGAATGATTTGCGCGCCGTAACTCTGCTGCGTCCAGCCGACCGCGTAGCAGATGGCGCTGGTTCGCTCACGCCCGGAGTTCTTTACCAGCACGTCGGCGACCTGGAGGAAGAGCTCCTTCGGCGTTCCGCATACCTCTTCGACCATCTCCGGCGTGTAGCGGGCGTAGTGCCGCTTGACAATCTGAAGGACGGATCGGGGATGCTGCAGGGTTTCATCGCGAGCAGGCTGGTGCTTCGCCGGGCTGGTCCCCTCCATGCCGTGACCGCTGTGGGCGGCCGCGTCCTCATTCGCTTCCTGGGGCGGGCCCGCATAGGCCCAGGTCGCATTGTCGTAGGTGCCGGATCGCGGATCGTACCCGGAGAACACGCCGCCGTTGTCTTCGGCGTCGATGTACTGGTCGTTGATGATCGATGAGGCATTGGTGTAGGCGAGCACGTACTCGTGGAACCACAAATCGCGGCTCAAGACGTAGTTGATAAGCCCGCCGAGGAAGGCAATGTCGCTGCCGGACCGGATCGGAACGTAGAGGTTGGCGGCGGCCGAGGTGCGGCTGAATCGCGGATCGACGTGGATGATGGTGGCGCCGCGTTCGCGCGCCTTCATCGGCCAGCGGAAGCCGACCGGGTGGTTCTCGGCCATGTTGCTGCCCATGATCAGAATCGCATCGGCGTTGGCCAGGTCCTGCTGGAAGGTGGTGGCCCCACCCCGTCCGAAGCTTGTTCCCAGACCGGGAACGGTGGAGCTATGTCATATTCGCGCCTGGTTTTCGATGGAGACCACGCCCAGGCCGCCGCTGAACAACTTCTTGATCAGGTAGTTCTCTTCGATGTCCATCGTCGCGCCGCCCAGGGTCGCGATCGCCGTCGTCTGGTTGGCGAGCTTGCCATCGGGAGTTCGCTCGACGAAGCTCGCGTCGCGGGTTTCCTTGATGCGCTGGGCGATCCGGTCCATCGCCCAGTCGAGGGGACGCTCCTCCCAGTGATCCGAATAGGGTGCTCGGTAGCGCACGGACGTGACGCGGTTGGGGTTGACCAGGTAGCGATAGGTTGAGGCCCCTTTGGGGCATAGGGTGCCTTCGTTGATCGGCGATTCGGGATTGCCCTCGACGTCGATGATCCGCCGATCTTTCACGTAGACCAGCTGGCTGCAGCCGACCGCGCAATAGGGACAAACGGAGGCGACGACGGTGTCCGCGCCGCGGGTACGGGGCTTCTTCTCGATCGATTCGCGCGACATGGGCTGCTGCGACATGCCTCTCGATCCAGTATATGGACGCCCTTCGGGGCGGCGCCAAACCGTAACCTGCCGGCGTAACCTACAAAGAGATGAAGCGTCTGATCGTCGTCGTGCTTGGCTCGATGCTCCTGGTTGTGGGCGTCGCCGGCTGCGGCTCGTCGAACGGATCGGGACCGGCCACGACCTCCTCCTCCTCCTCGCCAGCCGGCTACTAGCCGACGGCCCGCCGGAGCGGGTGGCGAAGCCCCGTTGAAGCTTCTAAGGGGCCTCTCAGGCCGAGTTCACGCTCGGGCCATAGCCTACGAATTGACCATGGACCACGCTCCGATTGCGACGCCCCCCGCGGCGAGCTCTCGGCCGATCTGGCAGCGACCCGTGTCGCGGCGGACCGTCCTCGCCACCGGAGCCGCGGGTGCAACGGCGGCCGCGCTCGCCGCGCTCTGGAAAGGCAACGACCTATCAGAGATTCTCGACCGGGTGCGGGACTACACCCACGGCTACCAGGGGGCGCTGCGCACACCCCGCGTCCGGGCCGCGCATTTGCTCCGGCGCGCCGGTTTCGGCGCGACCGGCGCGGAACTCGATCGCTACGCCGCGATGGCCAGCGCGACGATGGCCGAGTCGGTGCTGAACTACCAGCAGACGTCCAATGCCGCGCTCGAGGCCCAGCTTCCGGCGCTTGACCTCACCGCTGATAAGGGTCCGACCGCGGGCGCCGTGCAGGCATGGTGGCTGCAACGCATGGTGCAGACCACGCGGCCGCTCGAGGAAAAGATGACCCTCTTCTGGCACGGCCTGCTGACCAGCGGACTGGACAAGGCCGGTCCCGCCCAGCTGTACACGCAGAACCAGCTCTTTCGGAAGATGGCGCTGGCCAACTTCGACGACCTGCTGAAGGCGGTCTCGAAAGACCCGGCAATGATGGTCTATCTCGACACGGAGACCAACCGGAAAGGCAAGCCCAACGAGAACTACGCGCGGGAGCTGATGGAACTCTTCACCACCGGCATCGGGCACTACACGGAGGACGATGTTCGCGAGTCGGCGCGCGCCTTCACCGGCTGGACCCTCACGGGCGGCAAGCAACTCCGCTACACGACGGACTCCGCCTTCAATCCGAGGTTCTTCGATAACGGACAAAAGACCTTCATGGGGAAGACGGGGAACTTCACGGGCGACGACATCGTTGAGATGCTGGTGCCGCTGCGCGCGACGGCCGAGCGCCTCTCGACGCGCTTGTTCACATTCTTTGCCTATCCCGATCCCGAGCCGGAGATCGTGCGTCACCTTGCCGACACCTTCCAGCAGTCGCGCTACAGCGTGGGGGCGGTGGTCCGGGAAATCTTCGCGATGGATGCCTTCTACGCACCGAAGGCCTACCGCGCCCTGATCAAGAGCCCGGCGGAACTCGCTGCCCAGACGCTGCGGGCGACCGGTAGCGACGCGAGGGCCTACGGCGCCGCTGTTTCCGCGTCGGCCGCCATGGGCCAGGTGCTCTTCTACCCACCGAACGTCGCCGGGTGGCCGGCCGGTAGCTCCTGGATCAACGGCTCGACGCTGCTCACGCGGCTCAACTTCGTCAACGCCGCCACACAGCGGATGCACCCGTCGTCCTCGACCGCGTCCCTCGACCAGCTGACGAACATTTGCGGCCGCCCATCCCCAGAACCAGGCGGGCCTGCTCTTCATGGTGCTGGCGACACCGGAATTCCAACTGAACTGATGGAGATGAGCAACCATGTTTAGCCGCCGCGACTTCATCAAGCAAGGCCTGATCCCAGTCTTTGCCGGATCGGCAGTGCCGTCCGTGTTCGCCAACGGCCTGGCCGCCGCCGCCGCCGACGCCCCCAACGCGGCACCCAGCGACCGCGTCCTGGTGCTCGTGCAGCTGGCGGGAGGCAACGACGGCCTCAACACCGTGATCCCGTTTGGCGACGGCGCCTACCATGACGCACGGCCGACGCTTCGGCAGGACCAGGGCGTGTTAGCTCTAAATGGCCAGCTCGGCCTGCACCCCAACCTCAAAGGACTGAAGGCCAGCTGGGATGTGGGGCAACTCGCCATCGTGCAGGGCGTTGGCTACCCGAGCCCGAACCTCTCCCACTTCGCGTCGATGTCGATCTGGGAGACGGCCAATGTAAAGAGCGGGATCGGCGACGGCTGGCTCGGCCGCTACCTCAACTATCTGGACAAGGTGGGTGAGTCCCCCAACCATGCACTGGAAGGCGTGAGCGCCGGCTCACTGGTGCCGCCCGAGCTCCGCTCCAGCACGCCGGTGACCGCGCTGCAATCCTTGAAGACGTTCCGGCTGCAGCCCGTCAATGAGCATGGGACCCAGGTGGACGTCGAAAACCCGCTGATGAAGTTTTACGGGGCGTTCAAAGGCGCCACGCCGGCGCCCTTCGGTGCCTTGCTCGACGCCACCCTGAACGAGGCGCTGCAAGCCTCGCACGCACTCCAGGCGACGGATGCGACCTATCAGGCGAAAGCGACCTACCCGGCCAACAGCCCGATCGCGAGTTCGCTCAAGCTGGTCGCGGAAACCATCATTTCCGGGCTCGGGGTCCGGGTTGCGCACGTGACGCTGGGAGGCTTCGACAACCATGCCCGCGAGAAGCCGATCCACGACAAGCTCTTGCTAGACCTCGACGAGGCGCTGTCGGCGTTCATGCAGGACCTCCAGGGGCACGGTCTGGGCGACCGGGTGCTGGTCATGACCTGGTCCGAGTTCGGACGGCGGGTCAAAGAGAACGGCAGCGCGGGCACCGATCACGGCACGGCCGCACCGATGTTTCTGCTGGGCGCGCCGGTCAAAGGCGGGCTCTACGGCGAGCAGCCGAGCCTCAGCGCCCTGGACAACGGCAATCTGAAATTCACGACAGATTTCCGGTCGGTCTATGCCTCCGTGTTGCAGGGATACCTCAAGGCACCCGCCAGCGAGCTGCTCGGCGGCACCTACGAAGTCCTACCGCTGCTCAAGGCATAGACACCTCTAGCATCGGGAGATGGCGCTGCCGCCGGAAGCGATCGTGCGACTGAATCTCGGCCATCTCTGGCTGGCGGACATGTCTCTTGGGATCCCGGTGCATGGGTTCTTGATCAAGCATCCTGCCGGCGCCGGACTGGTCGACACCGGGTATGGCACGCCGTTGGCGTTGATCAAGGATTACCGCCCGGTCAACGCCTCGGTCGCAGAGGAACTCCACAAGCACGACGTCGACCCCTCGGACGTCCGCTGGGTGATCAACTCGCACCTTCACTTCGACCACTGCGGCCAGAACGCCGTCTTTCCGCAGGCGCCATTCTTTGTGCAGCGAGTGGAATACGAGCGCCGGCACCAGTACGCGGACACGCCTGCGGAGTGGCTCGACTTTGCCGGTGCCCGTGTCGAGCTCCTCGACGGCGAGCTCGAGATCGTGCCGGGTGTTCGGGTGATTACGACCCCCGGACATACGCCCGGACATCAGAGCGTCGAGGTCGACACCAGCGCCGGCCCCGCCTTATTCACCGGTGATGCCTGCTGGACCGTCACCATGTTCGAGGGTGAGGCGCCACTCGAGGGGATGATGGAAGACGTCCCGACGTTCCAGCAGTCCCTGGAGAAGCTTCGCCGCCGGGAGCCCGTCGCCATCCACTTCTGTCACGACAATCGCACCTGGCGGCCCTCCGGCTGAATTTGTGCGGAGCGCACGATCTCCGCCGGTGATTTCCGTGACCTCGGTCCATTACCGCCGACGGGCCTGCCGTCGGACAATCCCGGAATGAAAATCGATAGTGGCGATACCGCCTGGGTCCTAGCTTCGGCTGCGCTTGTGATGTTGATGACGCCGGCACTCGGCTTCTTCTACGGCGGGCTCGTCCGCCGTAAGAACGTCCTCTCGACGATCATGCACAGCTTCTTCATCCTCTGCCTCATCAGTGTTCAGTGGGTTCTCTGGGGCTACAGCCTCGCCTTCGGACCGGACAAGTTCCATATCATCGGCGGCCTCGAATGGATCGGCCTGAACAACGTCGGCTTCACGCCGAATCCCGATTACGCGCCCACCATCCCGCATCAGGCTTTCATGGTTTTCCAGATGATGTTTGCCGTCATCACGCCCGCCCTGATCAGCGGCGCGTTCGCTGAACGGCAGCGCTTCAAGGCCTTCGTGCTCTTCTCCTTGCTCTGGGCGACATTCGTCTACGACCCCATCGCGCACTGGGTCTGGGGTGCGGGGGGATGGCTTCACCAGCTGGGCGCGCTCGACTTCGCCGGCGGGACCGTCGTCCACATCAGCTCCGGCGTTTCCGCCCTGGTCGCCGCCCTCGTGCTCGGCCGGCGGCTCGGCTTCGGCAAGCAGAAAGCCGAGCCGCATGACGCCACCATGACCGTGCTGGGCGCGGCCCTGCTCTGGTTCGGCTGGTTCGGCTTCAATGCGGGCAGTGCCCTGGGCGCGGGCGCGCTTGCCACCAGCGCGTTCGTCGTCACCAATACGGCGACCGCCATGGCCGCCCTCACCTGGATGACCGTCAGCTGGTGGCACAAGAAGCAGCCCAGCGTGATCGGAGCGGCCGCGGGTGCCGTCGCCGGTCTGGTTGCCATCACCCCGGCCTCCGGTTTTGTCAACGTCATGGGCGCGATTGTCATCGGGTTCGGCGCGGGCGTGGTCTGTTACCTGGCCATCCAGCTGCGCGAGCGGATCCACGTCGACGATGCCCTCGATGTTTGGGCGGTCCACGGCATCGGCGGGACCTGGGGTGCGCTGGCGACCGGGCTCTTCGCCACCGTCGCAATCAACTCGACCGCCGCCAACGGTCTCTTTTACGGCAACCCGAAGCAGGTCCTGATCCAGCTGGTGGCGATCGGCGCCGCCTGGGGCTGGTCGATCGCCGGCACCTTCGTCATCCTCAAGGTCGTCAACCTGTTCGTCCCCTTGCGCGTGCACGAGGACGAAGAGATCCTGGGCCTCGATCTCTCGCAACACGGCGAACCCGCCTACGCCAGTATCAACGCCAACTAAGAAGGAGGAGAATTCATGGACGCGACAACTGTCATCGCAGTGATCTGCAGCGTCGTGGTTTTCGCGGGCTGGCTCGTCCTGCCCCACTCGGCGACGACCGTCCAGCCGGTAGCCGTTAGCGAGGAGCGGAAACCCGTCGCGATCTCGGCTTAGGTGAGCGCACGACCGAGAGCTTCGAGGCGGTTTCGTAGCTGAGTGTCAGCTGGCGGGCCGCCCGAAGCCTCATCGTCCGGCCAATCTCGTCGACCTCTTCGATCGTAATCCGCGTTCCAGGATGCAGGCCCCGCTCGTGAAGGTATTGCAGCAGCGGCGGGGCTTCGCGCTGCGCCACCTCTGAGATCCTCGTGATAGTTCCGGTGTCGCCCGCCCCCAGGGCTGACAGCCGGAGCTCGTTCGCCCGCATCGTCGAATGGCCTGGAATCGGATTGCCGTGCGGACAGGTCTTCGGTCCGCCGAGGGTGCGGTAGAGCCTCTCCTCCACCACCTCGGACACGGCGTGCTCCAGGCGCTCCGCTTCGGCGTCGGCCGCCACCCAATCGAGCCCCAGTACGTCGGTCATCCACCGCTCCACGATCCGGTGACGCCGGACGATGGCCGCCGCTGCGCTGTCCCCACGCGCCGTCAGCTCGATTTCCTTGTGCGCGTTCAGCCGGACCATCCCATCCCGGACCATCCGCCGAAGCGCTACCGTCACCGTCGGCCGGCTGACCGATAGCCAGTCCGCCAGGCGCGCACTGCGCACGACCTCGCCCTCCGCCCGGATGTAATAGATCGCTTCCAAATAGTGGGCAATCACCTCCGAGGGTTGAGGGGAACGTGTGTTAGCGTTAACTAATCGTGAGCTTGGCACCTGCTAACAATATACAAACGTGAGTCACGTCGCAGCCGCCGCGTTGGGCGCCATCGCGGGCGCCACCATCTTCATCGGCCTTCCAATCGGACGGGTTCGAGGCGTCTCGCGCGCCCTTCAGGGCTTCTTGAACGCGGTCGCCACCGGCGTGCTCATCTTCCTGCTCTGGGACATCCTCACCCATGCCGTCAGCCCGGTCGAGACCGCGCTGGCGGCCACGCATCATGGCGGTCGCAGCTTCGCCGCGCTCGTCGCGATCTTCGCGGCGGGGCTTGCCTTCGGCCTCCTCGGCCTCGTGTATTTCAACGCTCGGCTGTTTGGTCGAACCAAGCACGCGCCGCCCGCCGCCCCCAGGACGCTGGCGATGATGATCGCGACCGGGCTCGGCCTGCACAATCTGTCAGAGGGGCTGGCGATCGGCCAGTCGGCGGCCAGCGGCGCGGTCGCCTTCGCGCTGGTGCTGGTGATCGGCTTCGCGCTCCACAACATCACCGAGGGCTTCGGCATCGCAGCACCCCTGGCGACCGACGCGCTGATGCCGTCCTGGGGCTTCCTCCTGGCCGCCGGCCTGATCGGCGGGGCGCCCACCTTCCTCGGGACGGTGATTGGCTATGTCTTCACCTCTACCTATATCTATGTCCTCTTCCTGGCGCTGGCGGCCGGCGCTTTGATCTACGTCGTCAACGAGATGTTCCATATCGGCCGCCGGCTCAATTCTCCCGCGGCGCTGGCCTGGGGACTCCTCTTCGGATTCCTGCTTGCCTTTGCGACCGATCTGTTCCTGATCTACCTCGCCGCGTAGATAAACTAGTCGGGCCGTGAGCGCCGTCTTCGAGCACGCCACCGTCATCGACTGCACCGGCCGCGACCCTCAGCGTGACGCGCGCGTGGTCGTCGAGGATGGACGGATCCGTCGAATCGGCGCGAACAGCGGACCGCCGGGACCGAAGGACGCGCGGGTGATCGACTGCCAGGGCCGAACCCTGATGCCCGGCCTGCTCGATGCGCACGTTCACCTGGCGCTGATCGACCTCGACGCCGCCGCCGAGGTTGCTCTTCCGCCCGCCGTGCTGGCGCTGAGGATCAAGGAAGTGATCGAAGCCACCCTCGACGCCGGCTTCACGACGGTTCGCGATGCCGGCGGCCTGGACTGGGGATTCAAGGAAGCGGTCCGCCTCGGATTGATCCGCGGACCGCGGATCTTCATCAGCGGCGCGTTCATCTCCCAGACCGGCGGACACGGTGACCACCGCGCGCGGACGTCGCGCGCGACCTTTCCGGCCGTTCCCGGCCTGACCTCGGAGACGATCCTCGCGGACGGCGCCGACAGCGTTCGTCGGGCCGCTCGCGAAGTTCTGCGCC
>WNGO01006004.1_pt1 | contig 12570 bp, 9 predicted proteins | sample 5400511 | NCBI WGS metagenome assembly WNGO01 (sample SAMN13153380, study PRJNA577476) | soil metagenome | isolation source: 20 cm soil or saprolite under Garry oak tree replicate 2 | place: USA:California | collected 2016-06-15
CGCAACCCACCCGAATGATCCCAGTGATGATGCGTATTGATGACCAGGCCCACGGGCTTGGTGGGGAATCTGGAGCGCAGTGTGTCGAGCATTGCCTCCATGCGCATCGCGCTGAGCGGCGCCTCGACCACGACGAGCCGGGCGCCCTGATCCACGATCAGCGAATGATGGGAGCCGCCTTCGGCGCGCCACACGTTCGGAGCGAGCTCGACGAGCGTCACGACCACCGGTGGCGGCGTAGGGTCGCTGCGCGGCGCGCGAGCGGCGATAGAGTCGGGAATCGCAAACATACTATCGGACAGCGCGGGATTCGTGCTGATGGCCGTGGCGACGCTATGAGTTTGCAGCCGGTTATTCACCTCGATGTCGACCTGCCGCGAAAGCAGCACCCCGCCGGCGTCCTGCCAGCGGGTGTACGCGGTGCGCGTGACACGATCGCCGAGGACCGGATCGTCGGTCAGCGTCTCGGTGAGGATGAGCAGTCCGGTGCGGCGATCGAAAAAGAGATCGAGCGTGTCCGCGCCCGCGGCGTAGCGGACACCGGCGAGTGTTTCATCGCGCCAGCGGCGCGCGGGGAGGGGCCGCAAGGCCGCGGGATTATCCAGTGCTGTGACGAGCAATCGCTCGGGTGTACGCCGTATGAACCGTTCGATGGCGGCTACCTGCCCGGGGTTGTCCGGCGCCGGCACGCCGTTGGTCTCAGTCATCCCGATGCTGCTGGCGATCACGCGGCGAACCGTGTTGACAGCACCGGTTGGGTTGCGGCCCTCGGTTGTGAACAGCACGCGGTTGCCCGCGTAGTCGGTCACCTGCCGGCCGATCGTCAAATTGGCTCGCGCCGGCGAGGCCGGCGTCTCTTCCTGCCCCAAGGCGAATGTCGCCTGGTAGAAGTCGATCACGGAACCACGCAGCCCGCGCACTGCCGGCTCTCCCCCCATCGCGGCGACCGCGCGGGCGACGAGCTCGCGGGGGGCGGGGGCGGGGGCGGGGGATTGGGCGAGGCTGGACAGCAGGATCAGCGGGACGGCCAGGGTGCTCATAGGGGCCTCCGGGATTTCCCGTAACGTAGCCCTCCCTGCTTGACAACGCTCGGCCCAATGCTACTTTCTTAGCATAAGATGCTAGTTTTTTAGCATACAACGGTTGGAGGGGGCGGCGATGTCAAAGGAAACGAACACGCAGCTGAGCCGTCGTGAACGGGAAATCATGGATCTCATCTATCGCGCGGGGCGGGCGACTGCCGCCGAGGTGCTCGAGCAGCTCTCCGACCCGCCGAGCTACTCCGCCGTGCGCGCGCTGCTGCGCGTGCTCGAGGAGAAGGGCCATCTCCGCCATGAAGAGGACGGTCCCCGCTACGTGTTTCTGCCGACGGTGCCGCGCGAGCGCGCGCGGCAGTCGGCGCTCCGCCAAGTGCTCCACACATTCTTCGATGGATCGACGGAAGAGGCAGTCGCCGCACTCCTCGATCTCTCTTCCACACGTCTTTCCGACGCCGAGCTCGAACGCTTGAGCAAGCTCATTGCCGACGCGCGGAAGGAGGGCCGCTGACATGATCGCCATTCTCGCTGATGCCTTCGTCAAGTCGACGATCATCCTCCTGCTCGCGGGCGGCGTGACCCTGCTGCTCCGTCGCTCCGCAGCTTCGCTGCGTCATCTGGTGTGGACTCTCGCCTGCGGGGCCGTGCTCGTACTGCCCCTGGCATCCGCGTTGCTCCCGAATTGGCGCGTCGCCGGCTGGCCGCGACTCGATGTCCCGGTGGCCTTCGACCTGAACGAGATGCCGCAGCATCGCGGGCGCGATGTCACGCCCGCTCCGACTGCCACGTCGAGCGCCGCACCCTCGACCGCCGTCGCGCGGACGCCGAGTCCCACGCCGCCCGCGACGACGACTGACGTCGGCAGCGTGCGCTGGCGGATCACGCCGAACTGGACCACGCTCATTTTCCCGGTCTGGCTGAGCGGGGTCGCGGCGGTCCTGATTCTGCTCGCCGTTGGCCTGGCGCGGATCGCGTGGCTCGATCGGATCACCACGCCGGTGCGGGATGAGCGCTGGCTGCTGCTCGTCGAAGAGTTGTCGCTCGAGCTCGGTCTCGCGCGGCACGTCCGGCTGCGGCAGGCGAGCGGGCCCGCGATGCCGATGACTTGGGGCATTCGCCGGCCGACGATCCTGATCCCCTCCGACGCCGATGAATGGAGCGCGGAGCGCCGGCGCGACGTGCTGCTGCATGAGCTGGCGCACGTGAAGCGGCACGACTTCCTCACGCAGCTCGTCGCGCGTGTCGGCTGCGCGGTGTACTGGTTCCATCCGCTCGTCTGGCTTGCGGCGACCCGACTGCGCGAGGAGCGCGAACGCGCCTGCGACGATCATGTGCTGAACGCCGGCGCGTCGCCGTCCGTCTATGCCACGCATCTGCTCGAGATCGCGCGCGACCTGCGGGCCGCGCGCGCGACCGTGCTCGCCAGCGTCGCCATGGCTCGACCCGCGCAGCTCGCGACGCGGCTGCTCGATGTGCTCGACACGCGCCGGCGTCGCGACACGCTGTCGGCCCGGTCGGCCGTGCCGGCCTGGATTGCGGCAATCGTCGTCGTGGTGCCGCTCGCGGCCGCGGCCCCGCGGATCGCGGAGCCGAGATCATCCGCCGCTTCGATCGACACCATCGGGCCCCTGCCGTCACCATGGCGCAATGGGAAACACGCGATGTTGGCGACCGCGGCGTCGCGGCGGCGGGTCGCTGCTTCGGACACACTGCGCGGGTGCAGCGGGTCCGGCGCACGGCGCTCGAGCCACAGCCACGAAGGCGATGGGGATGTCGTCACCATCAGCATCACGACGGGCAATTGCGCCATCAGCTTCGATGGCGACGGGAAGTTCACCTTCAACGACGACTTCACCGATATCGCCACGCTGGCTTCGGGCGGTCGGATCGTCATCAAGGTCGATTACGGCGCTCGCGACCGGCGGCTCACGATTGAACGCGGCCCTGGTGGCGCTCTCGAGCGCGAGTACAAGGTGGATGGCAGCGTCAAGCCGTTCGACGACGAGGCTCGCACCTGGCTTGCCGAGACGTTGACACTGCTCTTCCGGCGCAGCGGCTTCATGGCCGAGGAGCGCGCTCGCTGGATTCTCGACCGCCGCGGCATTCAAGGGCTCATCACCGAGCTGGGAGAAATCTCCGGGGACTACGGGCGGCGGATCTACTACGAGGAGGCGGTCAAGAGCGGCAAGCTGGACGCTGCGGGCTACGAGCGCCTCGTCACAATGGCCGGCCAGTCGATCAGCAGCGACTACGAGCTCGCCGAGTTTCTGATCACGGTCGCGAAGGCGCAGCCGCTCAGCGAGCGGATGCAGGCGGGTTTCGTCGCCGCGGCGAAATCGATCAGCTCCGATTACGAGCGCCACCGGGTGCTGACCGCGGCGTTGTCGCGACCGGGCCTCACGCCGGCCGCCGAAACGGCGATGCTCGAGGCCGCGGGCGACATGTCTTCCGACTACGAGCTGGCCACACTGCTGATCGAGCTCAACAATGCCCGTCCGATCGACGACGCTGTTCGGCCCGCGTTCTTCAAGGCGGCCAACAAGCTGTCGTCGGATTACGAGCATCGGCGGGTGCTGGACGCCGTGGTGAAGCGCTCTGGCATGAGCGCCGGCATGCTCGCCAACGTGCTGGCCTCGGCGAAGAGCCTCAACTCGGACTACGAGCTGGCGGAGCTGTTGACGGAGGTCGGGAACTCGTACGTACTCGACGATACGCTGCAGCCCCTGTTCTTTGCCGCGGCCAGTAACCTGAGCTCCGATTATGAGCACGGCCGCACATTGCGCAGCATAGTCGAGCGCGGCGAAATGCCGCGTGCGGTGACCCTGGCGGTGCTGGAATCGGCGAAGACGCTCTCCTCCGATTATGAGCGGGCCGAGCTGCTGATCGCGGTGATCGAGAAGGTGAAGATGGACGACACGATTCGCGCGGCCATTCGCGGTGCGGTCCAGTCGATGTCGTCGTCGTATGATCGCGGCCGAGTGTACGACGCGTTGGAACGCGATTGACGCTCCGCGCCTGCGTGGTGCTGGCCGCCCTGCTCGGCGGCGGCACGACGTCCGCGCCGGCACAGTCGAGTGGCGTCGCCCCCGCCCCGGCGAAACAGATACGCGCGGTGCGTCTCGGGCGCGGCGCGGGCGTCAATGTCGACGGGAAGCTCGACGAACCGGTCTGGGCGCAGGCCGCGTGGATCCGCGACTTCGTGCAGAGGCTGCCACACGAGGGCGCGCCACCTTCCGACAGCATGCGTCTCGCGATCCTATACGACGACGACGCCCTGTATATCGGCGCGCGCATGTTCAGCCGCGATCCGTCCAAGATTCAGGCGCCGCTGTCGCGGCGCGACAACCCGTACCAGGCCGAGCACCTCTGGGTGTCATTCGACAGCTACCACGATCGGCGCACGGCGTACTCCTTCGGAGTCACCGCCTCCGGCGTGCGGTTCGATTGGTATCACGCCTCCGACAACCAGGACGTCGTTGATCGGGGGTTCGACCCCGTGTGGGAAGCGAAAGCCGCCATCGATGGCCTCGGATGGACGGCGGAAATGCGGATCCCGTTTTCGCAGCTGCGCTTTACGGACAAGCCGGTCCAAGTGTGGGGCTTCAACGTCGACCACTGGAATCCCGCGACCAGCGAAGATGTCTTCTGGATTGCGGTCCCCCGGGATCGCACGGGTTGGTCGTCGTTCATGGGTGAGCTGGTCGGCATTGAGGGGATCAAGCCGACGCGCCGCCTCGAATTGATGCCGTACGCGGCCACGGACTCGCGCCTGCAGAGCGACGTCCCCGCGGCGGACCCGTTCAACGGCGGCGCCAATCTCGCGGCCCGCGCCGGCGCGGACCTCAAGATGGGTCTCGGTCCCAACATTACGCTCGACGGCACCATCAACCCCGACTTCGGGCAGGTCGAGGCCGATCCGGCGGTCGTCAACCTCTCGGCGTTCGAGGTCTTCTTCGACGAGCGCCGGCCCTTCTTCACCGAGGGCAACCAGCTGCTGCGCGGCAACGGGCCGAGCTACTTCTATTCCCGGCGGATTGGGGCGCGTCCATCGTGCAACGCGAGCGGCGACTTCGTCGACTGTCCCCAGAACGCGACGATCCTGGGCGCAGCCAAGATCACGGGCCGGCTTGCCAGCGGGACGTCGCTGGGCGTCCTGACGGCCGTCACGGGGCGCGAAGCGGCCCGCACCTTCGATACGGCCTCGAGCACGTTTGGCCGCGCCGTCGTCGCGTCGCCGGCGGGATACGGCGTGGCGCGCCTGCAGCAGGAATTCGGCGCGTCGAAATCGGTGGTGGGCGTGACGCTCACGACCGTGCAGCGCGATCTCGACAGCCTGCTCGAACCGTCCTACACGCGCCGCGCGTACGCCGGCGGCGCGGACTGGATTCTCCGCTGGGACCGTGGCGCGTACGAGTTGCGTGGCTGGCTCGGGTTCACGCACCTGCGCGGTGACTCGGCGGCGATCAACCGCGTGCAAAGCTCTTCGGTGCACTATTTCCAGCGGCCCGACGCGCGCTACATCGACTACGATCCGTCGCGAACCTCGTTCACCGGATCTACGGCGTTGCTGTGGTGGAGAAAGACCAAGGGCAACTGGCTGTACGATCTGCAGTACGGCTGGGAGTCGCCCGCGTATGATCCCAACGATGCCGGGCGGCTCGGCAATGCCGACGGCCGCAATGCCTTCGCCGGGGTGATCTACCGTCAGACGAAGCCACGCGCCTGGTTCCAGAACTACAACGTGTCGCTCAGCTCGTTCACCGAATACGACTTTGGTGGCGATCGCCAGGTGCTGTTCACCGAGCTATATGGCGAAGTGGTGTTGAAGAATTTCTGGGACCTGAGCTCCTACGTCGATTATCAGACGCGCGCCTTCGATCATTCGGCGACGCGCGGTGGGCCTGAGATGGCGACGCCCGAGTCCTGGAACTGGGTCGTGCGGCTTGCCAGCAAGTTTGGCGCGAAGAATTCCTGGGTTGGCCGGGTCTATTACGGCGAGGATGAGCTGAACGGCCAGACCTACCGCTTGAGCGGCGAGATCTCGCTCCGCCCCTCCACCCGTTTTCTATTCTCCGCTACGCCGAACTATCTCCGCGACATCACGCCTCGGCAGTACGTGACCACATTTACGGGCGGCGGTCCGGCGGCGACGTACGGGTCACGCTACGTCTTCGCGCGGATCGACCAGAGCACGTTCTTGATGCAGCTCCGGGCCAACTATACGATCGGCCCCGATCTGACGCTCGAGCTGTACGGCGAGCCGTTCGCCGCAAGCGGGCGTTATTACGGCTTTGGGGAGCTCGCGGCGGCGCGCACCTTCCAGCTGCGGGAGTACGGCACCAGCGGGGGGGGCACCACGCTCGCGCGCGATGCCGCGGGCGATTACACGATCACGGACAACGGCGGAGCCGACACGCTACGGATCTCGAATCCCGACTTCAACATTCTGTCGTTCCGCAGCAATGCGGTGCTGCGCTGGGAATGGCGACCCGGCAGCACACTCTACCTTGTCTGGGCACAGAACAAGTTCGGATACCAGCCGACGGCTCGGCTGGTAGGATTCGGGGATCTAACGGATAGTTTCGGTGCTCGAGGAGATAATTTCTTTGCGGTGAAGGTCAGCTACTGGATACCAGTGAATTAGGGAGACGCTCAGAGGCCGAGAGGCTGAGGGGCTCTGAGTCTTCAGGAGTGAGGGGTTCTCCTCAAAGCTCGGTCCTCATAGCCCCTCAGCCTCTCGGCCTCTCGGCGTCTCACTCAACGTCTCGTTCCTTCTCAAGCAGTGCTTTTTTTCTCTCACCTCCCCAACGATATCCACCAAGCTCTCCGTCACCCCTGACAACTCGGTGGCAGGGGATCACCAGCGCCGTCGGGTTCGTCGCGCACGCGCGCGCCACTGCTCTCGTCGCCTGCGGCTGTCCGATCGCTTTCGCGACGTCGGCGTAGGTGCGCGTTTCGCCGAACGGGATTTGCCTCAGCTCCTGCCACACGCGCCGCTGGAATGCCGTGGCGCGAATATCGAGCGGCAGATCGAGATGCGGCTCGGTCCCGTCCAGGTAGGACAGAATGGCCTCGCCGTAGCCTGCGAGCTTGCCGCTCTGATCCTCGCGCACGTCCGCGGCGTCGAACTCGCCGCGGAGATCGGCCTCGAGCTTCGCGGCGCTGTCGCCGAGCATGACGCGGCAAACGCCGCGATCGGTGGCGGCCACCAGCAGGCGCCCCAGCGGCGTCGACCGCGTGACAAAGACGATTTCCACGCCTGCGCCGCCACGGGCGTAGGTGGCGGGCGTCATGCCGAGCTCCTCGTGAGTCCGCTCGTAGACGCGGCTCGTCGAGCTGTACCCGGCTTCGTAGAGTGCGGGGCTCACCTGTTTTCTCCGTTTCAATTCCTGTTTGAAGTGCGCCACTCGCTGCGCCTGGCCGTACGCCCGCGGTGTGATTCCCAGGATGCGCTTGAACACGCGCGCGAGCCGGCGTGGATCACCGGGGGGCGTCTGGCCGGCCGCGATAGCGCGGCACGCTTCGCGCACCAGGGTGACGGCTGGATCGGTGCCATTCGCATCGGCAGGATGGCAGCGGCGGCAGGCGCGGAAGCCTTCGCGCTCTGCCGCTTCGGGGATCGGGAAGAACGTGACCTGGGTCCGGCGCGGGCGGCGGCTGGCGCAGGACGGGCGGCAATAGATCCCGGTTGAGCGCACCGCATACACGAATGCGCCATCGAACCGGCGATCCCTCGCCATCACGGCTTTCCAACGCTCAGTGGGACTCATGGTGGAGAATGTTACGCGTGAGCCCACGCGAGTTCTATCCGTTTTGTGCGCTCAAATCCTCACTGCCACGGCTCGTCCTTGGACGGGCCGTAGATCGACGGCACCTTCCCGCCCGCCATCCGGAGGTAAACGGAGAAAGAATTGCCCGCGATGGTGAATCATGTCGTTCAGCATCATCCAGAGGAAATCCTGGCGGCGGACGTCGCCCATTTGCTTGGGAGCCGTATAGAACTTGATCGTCGAGCTAAGGTCTTGGTCGTCTACTTTGCGGACCGTATCGGCCATCTTCTTGAACACGCGCTCGACCTCGCCGACCGTGTCGGACCACGTCTGCGGCATCGCCGGCATGTTCGTCGGCGGAAACTTGAATTCGCCCTGGAGCGCCTGCGTCGCCGCTACACCCTCGAACGCGAACGTCCACGCCAGCTCCTGGGCCGTGCGACAGGTGGTGTGGGGCTTCATGGTTTCTTTCCCGCCGGGGTAGGCGCGCAGGACCTTCACTGTGGTGGCTGCCTCGCGCTCCCAGGCGTCGAGAAACGCCTTTTTCTCGCTCATGTGCTCTCCTCGTTGAGTGCTAGAAATCTGCCACAACGGCCGGCGCTTGCGAGTCGTGGGTAACTGTTATACTGTACTAGTACACTGGCACGCGAGGCCGCCTGCGTGTTTCACGGTATCGATCCCCGCAGTCCCATTCCTCTGTATGTCCAGATCGCCGAGCGCATCCGTCTCGCGATCGCCACCGGCACGCTCGGCAGCGCCGCGCCCCTGCCGTCGGTGCGGCAGCTCGCCGCCGAGCTCCGCGTCAATCCGGCCACGATCACGCAGGCCTATCGCGATCTCGAGGCGCAGGGCTTCGTCGAGATTCGCCATGGGGCGGGGACGTTTGTCCGCGAGCTCGCGCCGGGGCGGCGCGCGCGGGAACGCTCCCAGCAGGCCGGCGCGCTCGTTCGCAAGCTGCTCGCCGAGGCGCGCCGCTCCGGCGTGGCGCTGGCGGAGCTGCAGCGTGCCCTCGAGGCGGAATTGGGAGTGAAGACGCCATGACCTATGCCATCGAAATCGAACGGTTGCATTACCGGGCCGGCAAGGCGTTCGAGATCCCCGCGCTCGATCTGCACGTGCCCAGCGGATCGATTTATGGCTTTCTCGGGCCCAACGGGTCCGGCAAGACGACCACGATTCGGCTCATCCTCGGCCTGCTCCAACCATTGAGCGGCCGCATCACGGTGCTCGGGGACTCGATGCCGCAGCAATACGCGCGCATCCTCCGTCGTGTCGGTTACGTCCCCGAACAGCCGCATCTCGACGCGACCATGACCGTGCGCGAGCTGATCGCCTTTCAGTCCGCGTTCTATCCCGGCTGGGACCGGGCCCGCGCCAGCGAGCTCGTCCAACAATTCGAGCTCGATCAAGCGCAGCTGTTTGGCCGGCTCTCGAAGGGCCAGAAGGCGAAGCTGATGATTCTGCTGGCGCTGGCGCAGTGCGGCGCGCTGCTAGTGCTCGACGAGCCCACCGACGGACTCGATCCGGTCGTGCGCCGCGACATTCTCAGCGCGTTGCTCACATATGTCTCCGAGCGGGGAGCGACGATCTTCATCTCGAGCCATCTCGTGCACGAGCTGGAGCGCGTGTGCGATTGGATCGCCGTGATGGACAATGGACGACTCATCACCGAATCACCCATGGACAAACTGAAGCACGGGACCAAGCGCCTGGTGGTGACGGGCGCGCCCGCTGAAATCGGCGATCCTCCGTTCCAGCTCCTCTCCCGTGAGCGCTCGAACGGCGCCGGCGAGCAATGGGTGGTCCGGAATTGGGAGCCGGCCATGGCGGGATACGTCGAGAGCCTGGGCGCGTCGATCCGCGATGTCATCGATCTGGATCTCGAGGACGGGTTCGTCGAGCTGCTGCGTGGCTTCCGTGGAAGGGCGGTGCATTCATGAGCGCGATGTTCCGCGCGGTGCTCTACGCGCAATGGAAATGGTCCCGGCTGATCGTGGTGCTCGGGACGGTGGCCGCTTTTGCGATTCCGTTGTTGTCGTTGCAGGGCGCCGCGCGGCCCGGCCGTGGCGCCCTGCAAGCCCAGGAATTGCTGCGAGCGGTCCAGTCGTGGGGGACGCTGTATCCGCTGCTCGCCGCGGCGCTCGGCCTGCTCGTGGCGATCGCCGCCTGGGCGGCGGATCATCGTGGCCGCCACATTCACGCGCTCACGTTACCGCTGCCCCGCTGGCACTACGTGTTGCTGCGCTTCGCCGCGGGATTTGTCCTGCTGGTGGCGCCTATTGCTGCCGTCCTCGCCGGCGCGTTCCTCGCGACGTGGACCGCCACGCTCGCGCCGGGACTCCAGGCGTACCCTATTGCGCTCACCGTCAGGTTCGCGCTGGCGGTGTTCGTCGCCTATGCGGTGTTCTTTGCCATCTCCGCGGGAACGGCGCGGACGGCGGGGATCATTTTGAGTGTCATCGCGCTGCTCATCTTCGTGCAAGTCGTGGCGAACATGGCCAGCCTCGATCTCAACTTGACGGGCGTGCTGCAGACGGCTCTGGTCGGCGGGCCGGGTCCGCTCGCGGTCTTCACGGGACGCTGGATGCTGGTGGATGTGTAGACTGGTCGCCGCCCTATTCGCCGTTGCGCTCCTGGCAGCGCCGCTCGCCGCGCAGGATCCCGTCATGGATCGCCTGCAGCGCCGCGCGGACAGCCTGCTCAGCACTTGGCGCGAGGCGCAGCGGCTCGCCGACATCGCCGATAGCCTCGAACGGGAGCGCGCCACGGCGGGCTCCGATACGATCGCCGTGGGCGCCTTGCGCATCATCGCCAATCCCTCGCCGCTGCCGTTACGAGCGGCCGCCGAGCGTGCCTGGCCGGCGATCGACAGCCTGTATGGAAGTGCCGCGGCGGTGCTGACCGCACAGCCGTACATCATTCGAACCGTCGATCCCGACACCGCGATCCGCCGTAGCGTGCTGCATGTCGGTCTCGAGGTACCGTGGGACCTGGATGTCGGCAGGACGACAGCGCTCCTCCTTGAGACCGTGATTCCACCTCGCTTCGACGCGGGGCTGGCGGGCTGGCTCGGGACCGTACTACGACCAACCGTTCGTGCGCACGACGAGTACCGTGCGGTCTTTCTCCAGCTGGTCACGGCGCCCTCCGAGGCGGCGCGGAGCTGCTTCCTCGGCGCTATCCCCAAATGCGCGGACGTGCTCGAGCTGAATGATTCCGCAGGGATCCTCGAGCGTTGGTACGTCACCGCGGCGGAACGCGAAGCATTGGTCCGGGGATCTTTCACCGACTACTTCGCGCGCGGGCCGACCGCGCCGGGGCTGCAGCGGTGCCTGCAACACCACGACGACGCCTGTACGGCGCTGCTGCAGGCGTTGCCCCGGGGCGCGCTGCCTCGACCCCTCGGTCCCGAAGCGCGTCTGGCGCTGATGCGGGAGGCGCTGCGCGCCGGCGGGCGCGAGGCGTATGCGCGTCTGGTCGCCGATCCTCACGCACCGATCGCAACGCGACTCGCGAGCGCCGCCGGGATGAACCTGGACTCGCTCGTGATGCGGTGGCGCGAGCGGGCGCTCGCGACGCGTCCCGCCCCGCTGACGCTGCCCTGGTGGGCCGGCCTCGCCGCGCTGGCGTGGACGGCTGTCTTTGGTTATTGCGCGGCGAGGAGCAGCCGGTGGCGTCTCTAAGGCCCTGGGTCGTCGCCGCGCTGGCGAGCTGCCTCGCGCTGGCGCTGGCCTACCTGCCGCCGCGCGGTGCGAAGCCGAGTGGGCGGCCGATCTTCTTCCTGGAAGCGACGCCGCGCGTGACGCCGGCGCGGGCACACGCGCAAGCGTTGGCCGAGGAGTGGCGGGGCGTCGAGGCATCCCTGCGACTGGTCAGCGCGAGGCGCCAGATCCACGACGTGGTGCGCGCGGCGAGCGGTCGTGGCAACTCGCTGGTGGTGGTCAATGACAGCGGCGTGACGTTTGCCGCGCCGATCGCCGACAGCGCCGCGCACGTCGCGTGGCGACGGCTTGGACTTGGCGAGACGAAAATCAGCGTCGCGCTCGTCATCCGATGGGCGAGCCTCGCTCCAGCACGGGACCGGCCGCTCCTCGACGAGGGGACCGCCGGCTATCTGCCGCCGGATTCGACCGATCGGACGATGTGCCTCGCGGCCGTAACGGCGGGCCGCTACTGGACGCGCAGCCTGTTGAGTACCCGCGACCGGTTTCCGTTTGAAGTCCTCGTCACGTCCCTCGAAGCCGGCCTCGGACCGTGCGCATTCTACGCGGCCTTCGGCACGCCAGGTGCGCCGGTGCGCAGCTGGTTGGCGGCGCGCAATTGGGATCTGGCCGCGAGTCTGGACCCCGGCGCGCGGGGTCGCAGCAATTCCATGATCGGGATGGCGGAGCCTCGCTACTCCTGGTACTGGGATGCGATCTATTCGCTGCCACCGACGGCCGTCGCGTGTCTAGCCGGTCGGCCTGACGGGTGTCGCGCCGCAGTGGTGGCGGGCGCAAGTGACGAACCGGCGACTCCATTTCCGGAGATCATGCAGGTGGACCGGCGTTGGAACCGCATCCAGCGACTGGTCGAGGCGGGGCGATACCTAGGAGATGTCGCACACGCCGTCGGCCGCGATCGATTCCTCGCGTTTTGGACGTCGCCCCAGCCGGTGGACACCGCGCTTGCGACGGCGCTCAAGCGTCCGGTCGGTGAGTGGACTGCGGACTGGCAGCGCGATTTCGTCCGGCCGATTCGCCTTGGTCCGGCGCCGCCGCTGG
>WNGO01002442.1_pt1 | contig 12564 bp, 13 predicted proteins | sample 5400511 | NCBI WGS metagenome assembly WNGO01 (sample SAMN13153380, study PRJNA577476) | soil metagenome | isolation source: 20 cm soil or saprolite under Garry oak tree replicate 2 | place: USA:California | collected 2016-06-15
GGAGCCCGTAGTGATATCTCTTGAGCGGAACGTTCTCCCCCAGCCGCCGGTGACGCAACTCACAGAATGGCCCGAACTGCTGCGACCAATTTCGCGGTACGCCGCCTCCGATCGTGAAAATTCCCAGCTTCTTCTGCCGCAGCAGGGTCGCTGCAAAATGTTCCAGATCCTCAAACGGGTCGAATCGGATCTTGTGCCGTCCGGTAGACTCGCGCAGGCGATTATTCAATGCCGTATCCAATCCCAGTTCTGAGTCGCTGAACGCCGGCACAAAAACAGGCACGCCCTTTTCGTATGCCGACTTTAGAATGCCCCTCTGCCCCTGCGCGTGCTTCGAGAGATAGGCCCCGATCGCATGATTCAGCTTGTACGAACACATGACTTCGTTGTGGTCCCATGATTCCAGCACCGCCGACATTACTTCTTCGACATCATCCAGATTCTGCTCCGGCTCCAGCGTGTCGTACACGCGGTTGTAGCCCTGCTCATAGAGTTCCTCGTCCGAGACTTCCGGATTCGCCCGAAAATGCGCCTTACCGGTTGCCTCTACCAGTCCGTGCGCCATGAGCGCGCCGGTCGAAACGATCGCATTGACGATCCCCCGATCGATCAACTCGGCGATAATCAGCCCCTGTTTGGCCACTGTCATGGCGCCTGCCAGCGTCATCACCACAAAAGCATCTTCGTCGAGCGCCATCGCTTCCAGTACGTCGGCCGCTTCGCCGAGTTGGCGTCCGGTGAACGCAGTCTTCGACATGGCCCGCACCAGGCCGTCAATCGATCGGATCTTGCCCAGGTCCAGCGGTTCCAACGGAATCAGCCGATCCTCAATCGGATCGTGCAACTTCCGGTCGACCCCCTCTCCGCCGCCTTGCTGCCCATGCGAATTTCCGTGATTGCCCTGTTTCAAGCAAGCCTCCAAGCTCAGTCCGTTTTTCTTTGACTCAATACTCTACAGGAAGGACGTGAAAGGATGCCACGAGCATAGATACACTTCCCTCATGCCCGGCAGGCGAGCCTTCGAGGCACAAATCGCTGCGCTCGACACCCTTCGTGAAGCACCGCAGGACTCCCGCACCGAACCTCTCCGCAAAGCCCTGACGGAGCGTAACAATTTCATCGTCGCCAAAGCGGCCGACCTCGCGCGCGAGCTCGGACTCACCGCTCTCACTCCCGACCTTCTGAAATCTTTCGACCGCTTCTTTGAAAACCCGGAGAAATCCGACCCGCAGTGCTGGGCCAAGAACGCCATCAGCCGGACTCTGGCTGCGTTCGAGGTGCAGGATCCGGAAATCTTTCTTCGCGGCATGCGACACATCCAACTTGAGGCCGTCTGGGGAGGCCGCTCCGACACGGCCGGCACGCTACGTGCGACTTGCGCCCTCGCGCTCGTTCAGTGCCGCCGCCTGACCAACGACGAACTTCTGGCACATCTCATCGATCTGTTCGCTGATACGGAGAAAACCGTCCGCGCCGAAGTAGCTCGAGCCATCGAGCAGGTGGGCTCTCTGTCGGCATCGTTGCTGCTTCGTCTCAGAGCCAATCTTGCCCACGACGCACCGGAGGTGCTGGGCGCCTGCTATAGCGGAATCCTCCGCCTGGAAGGCATCTCCGCCATCCCTTGGGTCAGCCGCTTTCTCATCCGAGGCGACGAAGCCGCTGGAGAAGCAGCTCTGGCTCTTGCTGGTACTCACTCCCCGGAGGCCTTCAATGTTCTTCAGAAGAGCCTGGACGCAGCGTCTGACCCGTGGTTTCGATCCGTGCTGCTCTCAGCGATCGCCCTGACCCGCCAGGATGCCGCGCTGGAATTCCTTCTGGATCTGGTGAAGTCCGAATCCCTCGATGCCGAGCGCGCCATCGAGGCCATAGTCCGCTCCATGCCCTCTCCCGGAATCATGCAGCGTCTCGAGAAGATGGTAGCGCCACAACCGCGCCTGGCACGTGCCCTCTCGGCCCTCGCCAAGCCATAATCACATTGCGAAGTTCTCAGCGTCCTCCGCGGATTTTCTTAGCGATCTCTGCGGCGAAACAAAACTCTGCTCACGCGCGCGAAGTCAGCTGAGCGCCACAACCCGCCTGCGGCGAATGCTATATTGATCCCGGAGGTCGGAACGTTGCCGCCAGAAAAATTCCGCGTGGCCCTGGTCCAGATGTCCTGCGGCCCGGAGCCAGAGCAAAATCTCGACAAAGCTCTCAGCCGCGTCGCCGAGGCTGCCCAACGCGGAGCCCAGGTCGTCTGTCTGCCTGAACTTTTTCAAACGCAGTACTTCTGCCAGCGCGAAGATCATTCCCTGTTCGACCTTGCCGAGCCGATCCCGGGTCCCGGCACCGAGAAGCTCGCCGCCGCGGCTCGAAGCAACGGAATAATCCTGATCGCATCACTCTTTGAAAAACGTGCCCCCGGCGTCTATCACAATACGGCGGCGACCTTCGACAAGGATGGCTCCTTGCGTGGCCTCTACCGCAAGATGCACATCCCCGACGACCCGCTGTACTACGAGAAGTTCTATTTCACTCCCGGAGACCTCGGCTTCCGCGCCCTCGATACCAGCGCCGGGAAGCTGGGAACGCTCGTTTGCTGGGACCAGTGGTATCCCGAAGGCGCGCGCCTCACGGCTCTGCAGGGCGCCAGCATTCTGTTTTATCCCACGGCGATCGGCTGGCATCCCGCCGAGAAGGCGGAGTTCGGAGTCGCCCAGCACGATGCCTGGCGCACCATTCAGCGCGCTCACGCCATTGCCAACGGAGTCTATGTCGCGGTCGTGAACCGTGTCGGCTTTGAAACCGGAAACATCCGCGGCAAGTCGGCTCCCGGACAGGGTCTGGAATTCTGGGGCGGATCTTTTTTCTGCGATCCCTTCGGTCGCGTCCTCGCCGAGGGATCCCACGATCGCGAAGAAATTCTCGTCGGCGACGTCGATCTGAGGTCCCTGGAAGATATCCGCCGCAACTGGCCTTTTCTCCGCGATCGCCGCATCGACAGCTATGCCCCCATTACCAACCGTTTTATCGACGCGACTTAGGAAGACGCGGATGTCAGATTCTTGCTTTGGATGTGAGCGGTATCCCTGCCGGCGGCTATGCAAGTTCGATCAGTCCAATGATGGAAGGCCTAGCATTGAGTAAGAATTCAGGAAGAACCAAATCTGCAAAGCCAAGCGCAATTCATTCCCTGGAGTCCTTCCGCATGCCGGCCGAATGGGAGCCTCACGCCGCCACCTGGCTTGCGTGGCCTCACTATCACGGCGACTGGCCTGGGAAATTTGAGCCCATCTCGTGGGTGTACGCCGAAATCATCCGCAATCTGGCCAGGCACGAACGCGTCGAGCTGATCGTCAACAACGCGTCTGCCGCGAGACAAGCCCGCCGGGTGCTCGAGCGTGCCCTTGCCCTCTCGGACAATATCCGATTCCATCACTGGCCTACGAACCGCGTCTGGCTGCGCGACTCCGGCTGCATCTTCCTGGCTCCGAAGCAGCCGGGCCTTGCCCGGCCGGACAGCCGAGGGCGGCTGTCCCCACATGAGAACCGGGAAGGGCACGAGTTTACTCGTGCCCCTGAGGGTCCCGCAGCCCTGAAGTTCCGCTTTAATGCCTGGGCGAAGTACTCCAACTGGCGACTCGACGAAAAAATCGGCAGCCTCATGGCCAGAGCGACCCACACGCACGAGGTCCGCCCCGAATCTCTCGGCACCCGAATCGTTCTCGAAGGTGGTTCCATCGACGTCAACGGCGCCGGCACGATCCTCACGACGGAGGAGTGTTTGCTGAGCAAAGAGCAGGAGCGCAATCCGCACATGACGCGCGTCCAATACGACAAAGCTTTCGCCGACTACCTCGGCGCGCCGCACACCATCTGGCTGGGACGCGGCATCGTCGGTGACGACACCCACGGCCACGTCGATGACCTCACCCGCTTTGTTCGCAAAGACACCGTCATCACTATGGTCGAGCGCGACTCTAAAGATTTGAACCACGCGCCGTTGCTGGCCAATCTCCGCCGCCTGCAATCCGCGCGCGACCAGGACGGCAAGCAACTAACAATCGTGGAACTTCCCATGCCGCAGCCGGTCGTTTTCGAAGGCCGCCGCCTCCCTGCCAGCTACGCCAATTTCTACATCGCCAACGGAGTCGTGCTCGCCCCGGTCTTCAATCGTCCCAACGACCGCATCGCGCTAAACACGCTCGCGGAGCTCTTCCCCACCCGCGAAATCGTCCCCATCTACTCGGGAGACTTCATTTGGGGACTGGGCGCGATGCACTGCATGACCCAACAACAACCCGCGTGAATCAAATTGTAGATCTAGGATTGTAGATTTCAGATTGAACCGCTCGCGCGAAAGACGAATGCTTTGGTGTTTCAATCTACAATCTGAAATTTTCAATCTGCAATTCCTCATTCTGACTTCTGCATTCTGATTTCTGCATTCTGATTTCCCCTATGCTAGATTCTCCGCATGCCCCACGGCGAAATGACTACCGGCCGGCTGGAAGCCTTCAGCGATGGCGTGATCGCGATCATCGTCACCATCATGGTGCTCGAACTCCGCGCGCCCTCTCAGCCATCGTGGCCGGCACTGCTCAAGGTCGCGCCCGTCTTCCTGAGTTACGGACTCAGTTTCCTGGTGGTCGCCATCATGTGGGTGAACCATCACCATCTGATTCATGCAGTGCATGAGGTAACGGCTCGCCTTCTCTGGTCGAATCTGAACCTGCTCTTCTGGATGTCCCTCGTTCCCTTCGTCACCGATTTCCTAGGAAAGAACTACCACCAACCGATGGCGGTCGCTCTCTATGGACTGGACCTCGCCATGTGCGGCAGTGCGTTTTATATCTTGCGCACCGAACTCGTCCGCCAGGACGGCAGGGACGGAAACCTGCGCGACTATCATGCCGGCGTGCAGCGGAAGAACGCCTTCTCGGCTGGGCTCTATTTCTTGTCGATCCCGCTTTCCTACGTCTCGGTTTACGCTTCGTTCTTTATCTTCGCCCTGATCCCTGCGATGTATTTCCTGCCTGAGAAAAAACTGGCCGCATCTGGGCAGGACTAAGGATTATGGGCAGCCAAACAAGAGGCTGATCCTGATCCGGCTTACTGTCGTTCCCCATTCCCTTTCATTGCGATGGTGGAGCGCTGCCGCTCGGCACCGTACCCACAGGGCATGGACCGGTCATTGGATTCACACCCGGCTGTGCGGTTGTGCTCCCCGGAGCTGCTGGCGTAGAGCCTGACGGCGGATTCGGATTTTGAGGGCTGGCATTCGTGTTCGAATTATTCACCGGCGTCGCGCCTGAGACGCTCACGCATGGTGGGACAGGAGCAGGCCGCCCCGGACTCACGGGCTGACCAGTGCCCGGTACAGGAGTCTGCGGCGTCGGAGTCGGCGCTTCCCCACTCGGTGTCGGAGTCTCTGCGCCGCTTGTCGGCGGAGGAGCGCTCTCGGTTCCCTCCCCTGCCGCCTTGGTGGTAATCGGTGTCGGCGGCCCAATTGGATTGGTCGGCGGCGTCATGTTTGGATTCGCCGGCGGAGTGCTCACGTTTGGAGCCGGAGGAGCGGTTGTAGGAGGAGCTGCGTTCGGCACAGTCGTCTGCGGCGGAGGTGTAGTTGTCGCAGTTGGAGGCGGAGGCGGCGGAGCCGCAGGCGCCGTCGCCGGCGTACGCTGTGCCTCAACCCAATAAGTGCAACTCAGAATTGCAATAAGCAGAATAAGCCGTTTTGCCATGGGATTCTCCTCAAGAACGAGACCACACAGCCCGGCGCGCTAAGCTGCAATGTCTTCCCCAAGTCTCAAACTTCGCACAAGGACGTGCTATCCAGCGAATCCCGTAGCTCGGATTGTGTAGGGACGGACGCCTCGTCCGTCCCGCGAGCAAAGCGAGCGTCCTGCAGTGTCATGCGAGATGTCGCTTGCGACCGGGATGTTACTCGCGGCGCCAAGCCGCAACCGCGTAGCGGCGCCACGTGAAAGCCCGGCATGGAAATGCCGGGTCAGCACGCAGACCGGCGCGAGAATCCCGTAGGGACGTCACGTTTTGTTGGGAATCGTCTACTTTCGATACAGTGTAGGTTCGGGCCCTTTTTCCAGCGTAGTCCGGTCCCATATCCAACCGTGCCGCGTATAGCTGGCGAGCTCAAAATCCTGCGTCAGTTCCAGCGCATCCGTAGGACACGCATCCTCGCACAGCCCGCAGAACATGCAGCGGCTCAAATCGTAGGTAAAGTTGGTGAGTTCTTTGCGGCGGGTTTTCTCGTTGCGTTCGCTCGACACAACAATCAAATTTTCCGGGCAGGCCAGCGCGCACAAATCGCACGCGATGCACATGGTCTCGTCGGTATCCGGGTTCACGTTGAGCCGCGGCGCCCCCCGGTACCGCTCGGCCACTTGCGGCCGCTCCAGCGGATACTGCTCGGTATAGATCTCCTTCGGGTCCTGATAGCGGAAGGTGACCTTCAGACCCTGCAGCAGGTCGACGAGAAACACTTTGCGCAGCAAGCTCGGCAAGCCCATAACGCGGCTAGAATACCACGCCCAGCCGCGTTACCCAATCGGTTGCGGTATCTTTGCAGAACCAGCGTCGTCCATAAACAAAATACCGACTCAGATTCCCCATACCGCAGTCATATGCAGCTGATCGGCAAATTTCTCGCATGACCAGAGGTTTCCGTGAAGCTCTGTGCCTTCTGTGGTTTAGCGGTCGTGTTCCCACGGAACTTTCCGATGGGAGCTTCCGTACCCAACACCAGGGACGCCATGAAAACCTACTTCAACAATCTGACGATGAAGACGTGGCTGCTGTTGGTCGTCCCTACCCTGGCGATCGCCTACCCAATAGCCCGCGTAGTCGTTCCCGCCGTAATCCGCGCAGTTGTGCCCGAAGTCGTGCGAAACGTGCTTACAGTAATCTGATCCTGCGCGACCACGGATCGGTCGTCCCGGAGTTCTCAGCGCCCACGTAGAATACCTTCGTCAGCAATGCCCAACGACCAGCGACAATCGACCAACGGCGGTCTTCGCACCGACGAACTCTGGATGGAAGAAGCCCTCCGCTGCGCCCAGCGCGCTTTAGAAATTGACGAAGTCCCGGTGGGCGCCATCGTCGTCTGCGATAGCAAGGTCGTCGGTCGCGGATGGAATCGCAACATCACCGAATCCGATCCCACTGCCCACGCCGAAATTGTGGCCCTCCGTGAAGCCGGTGCAACCATTGGGAATCACCGTCTGGGAGACTGTGAGCTGTTTGTTACAATTGAACCGTGCCCCATGTGCGCCGGCGCTATGGTGCACGCCCGCATCAAGCGTCTAGTCTACGGTTCGGATGATCCGAAGGCGGGCGCGGTACGGTCAGTGATGCAGGTCGTGAATCACCCGCAACTGAACCACAAACTCGAGGTCAGAAGCGGAGTCTTGGCTGGCCGCAGCACAGAACTGCTACAGACGTTCTTTAGAAATCGTCGTTAGATAGTAGAGACGTAGCTTGCTAGGTCTCTGCACTAGATTTTGTCCCACGCGGAGAGGTGCGTGAGTGGTTGAAACGATCCGCCTCGAAAGCGGACATACCTTAACGGGTATCGTGGGTTCAAATCCCACCCTCTCCGCCATCATTTTGCCATTAATTTATTGTCTGTTTTGATCCCTCCCTTAGCGGCGGCTTCCAAACTCACCAGAGAGGCGTGCTCATTTTTAACCGGCCGAGGAGTCGGCGAGTTGATTGCAGATTTGGTGGATGATTTCCTGCCTGATTTCGTACTCCAGGAGTTCAGCGTCCGTTGCTCCTCCAAACGTTCGTGACTCCAGAACCTCGGTCTGCTTCTTGAGCAACTGATTCAGTTCGGCCCGCAATTCCTCGACGTGGTTCTTTTCCATACTGCGTTCTTTTTAGTGGAGCGGCACGTTGGATGTTCCATACTCAATAGTGAATAGTTTGGTAGCAGGTCAAACGGGTGTACATACCCTATACACCGCAATAATCCTCGCGGAACTTGGCACTGAGGCTGAAAGAACGGTGTTTGCGTGTTCCATGTCTCCTGCTATGATTGCATTGCCTACTTCGTTGTGCTTTTCCCCTGTGATCCGCTCCTTTACCTAAGGAGTATGAGGTAGGACTATGCTTACCGGTGGAGTTTTCCCTGCACGAACGCCGCGAAATGCACTGATCCGTTACGTCCTTGCGATCACCCTGACTTTGATCGTCCTGTTGGTTTGCCACTCGCTGAATCCTTTCGTCGGCGATAATGTTACGTTCATCGCCCTTACCCCGGTGGTTGCTTTCGTGGCCTGGTATTGGGGTCTCGGGGAATCCCTTCTCACGGTCCTCCTCGCCCTAGGTGGAACGATGTACTGGCCGATTCCTCAACATTCACTGTCAGTCCCCAGCCTGGCTCAATCTGCTGGTGCCCTGGCATTTATTTTCACTTCCGCGGTCATCGTAGCTTTGGGGGAAGCGCGTCGTCGCGAGAACGAAAAGCTACGAAACGCGCAAGGGGAGCTCGAAAGTCGCGTCCAGGAACGAACCGCAGAACTCGACTCCGCGAACCAGAAGCTGCGCAGACTCACATCTCGTCTGCTCGAATTGCAGGACGAGGAAAGGCGCCGTATCGCGCGTGAACTACACGATAGCATCGGGCAAATGTTGGCCGCTGTTTCCATGAATTTGTCGACAGCACGAGCGGACATCGATCGCCTCACCAAAACCACAGCCACACTCACGGACAGCGAAGATCTGGTTCAGCAGATGTGCAAGGAAGTCCGCACGATTTCTCATTTGCTCCATCCTCCTTTGCTCGATGAAGCCGGGCTAGCTTCAGCCCTCCCCTGGTATACCGAGGGATTCGCACGGCGGAGCAAGATCAACGTCAATCTTGACTGCCCTGATGATTTCGGTCGAATACCACGCGAGATGGAAACCGCGGTTTTTCGGCTTGTGCAGGAATGTCTTACGAACATTCATCGGCATTCTGGAAGTCCGACGGCGAAAATTCGCCTTCATCGCTCCAACCATGAGGTTGTCATTCAGGTAGAAGACAAGGGCCAGGGTATTCCATCTGAGAAGTTGGGTAGCATGACGTCCGCTGGGACTCCGGGAGTGGGAATCACGGGGATGAAAGAAAGAGTCAGACAACTGGGTGGAACGCTGGAAATCAGCTCCGACCATTCGGGTACAAAAATTGTTGCGCGGTTACCCATTTCCGAGACCTCATCGAACGAGGACTTGAGCTCCACGCAGGATGCATCCTCATCGGCTGCCGCCTAATCTCCCCCGCGTCTTGTCTCGCTGGACGGCACCCTCGGGTTGCGATTATCCTCTCCCCTCATGGACCGACGAACCTTCCTTCAAGGCACCCTCGCGGGCGCCGCCACCTTGGCAATTCCCCACCGAGCCACCGCCGCTGAGGCGGACCTCACTCCTGTCTGGACCCAGATCGAGAAACATCACGACGAAGCCGTCCAGCGATTGCAGGAATGGATCAAGCAGCCCTCGATCGCCGCCGAGAACCGCGGAGTCAATGAAGGCTGCGACCTCACGATGCGGTTCCTGCGCGAAGCTGGATTCAACGAGGTCACAAAGATTCCCACCGATGGTCAACCGGGAATTTTTGCCAAGCTCGATGCAGGAGCGCCGAAGACCCTCGGACTCTACTTCATGTACGACGTCAAGCAGGCGGATCCGGCCGAATGGTCATCGCCGCCGTGGACTGCGTCGTTGGTCGAGAAGCCTGGTCTTGGCAGGGTGATCGTTGGCCGTGGCGCGGTGAACCAGAAGGGACCGGAGTCTTCATTCATCGCGGCGCTCCATGCGATGCGCGCCGCCGGCCGCCAGCTCCCGGTGAACCTTGTCCTGGTGGCTGAAGGAGAGGAAGAGATCGGCTCGCCGCACTTTCCGCAGATCGTAAATCGTCCTGAAGTGATGGCCGCGCTCCGCCCCTGCATGGGAATCTTCATGCCTTCCGCCGAGCAGGAGTTGGATGGCAAGGTAACAATGACCCTAGGTGCCAAGGGCGTCGTCGAACTCGAGCTGGTTTCGAGTGGAGAGCGCTGGGGACGCGGTCCGCGGCGCGACATTCACTCCAGCAACAAGGCCCGAGTCGATAGTCCCGCGTGGCATCTCGTCGAAGCCCTGGCCACGCTGGTGTCACCTGATGGCAACGATCCCGCGATCGAAGGCTTCGCCGACAAAGCCCGTCCACTCTCGGCAGCCGAAAAGTCGATGATCGCTACCGCCGCCCAACGACTCGACGAATCCGTGGCCAAGAAGCAAATGAGCGTCGATCACTGGGTCCACGATGTGAGCTGGCAGGAAGCGCTTGAACTGTTGGAGTCGCGCCCCACCGTAAATATTGAAGGCTTGGTCGGCGGCTACACCGGCCCCGGCGGAAAGACCATTCTTCCCCACCGCGCGGTCGCGAAAATCGATATGCGGCTCGTTCCCGACATGAAAGCCACCGAAGCTCTCGCCGCACTCAAGGCTCATCTGGCCAAGCATGGTTTCGGCGACATCGAGGTGAACATGACGGGCGGATACGACCCAAACAGCACTCTTGGCGATGCCGCACTCATTCGCGCCCAGACCGCTGTCTACAAGCGAAACAACATCGACCCCATCGTGCTCCCGCGCAGCGCAGGTTCCTGGCCCGGTTACGTATTTACGAACGAACCTCTGCATCTCGCCGCCGGCCACTTCGGATTCGGTCACGGCAGCGGAGCCCATGCCCCCGACGAGTACTACGTCATCGAATCGAAGAACGAAAAGGTGCAAGGCATGGACGGCGCAGTGCGATCGTTCGTCGAGTATCTATACGAGATCGCTTCGACAACATGATTCTCGGATGCCCCAGCCTTTCGCGTCTTTTGCGAAAGGCTGCATCGTGAGAAAGGAAATGCAAATGGCAAAGTCAACACGCCGTACCCTGTTGCGAGATGGCTGTCTCGCCGTCGGGACTGCCACTCTTCTTTCTTCCAATGCCCTGGAACTCGCGAGAGCGGAAAGTGAGTCCGCCAGCGTTTTCCATGTATTCGCATTTCAATGGAAGCCAGGAACTTCCGAAGCCCAAAAAGACAGAGCCGCGAAAGAGATTGCCGCCTTCCAAGGAGTAATCCCTGGACTTCTTCAGACCCATGTGGGCCCAAACATTTCGCCGCGAGGAAAGGGCTATACATTTGGCGGCATCATGCAATTCAAGGACAAGGCAGCGCTTGATGCTTATGTGCAACATTCGGCGCATCAAGCACTGCTTGTGTGGCTCGTGCCCCTAATCGATGCAATCGAACTGGACCTTCGTGCATGAGTGCGGATCTCAACTCGGCAAAAGTGCGGCACTGTTCTGCGTTGGAGCGGGCGAAAATACGGGGCAGACGAAACGTTCATGGGTTCATCGGACCGAAATAATCGGGTTGCGTCTAGTCTGTCCCCACATTTCTTACTTCACATTCCCTTGTATGAAAGAGTTACCGTCTTCGAGCCTTTGGCGGGTATCGTTGCGACATATGCAAGCACTGCGGAAAGGTCTGCATAGGTCGGAGTGGCACCAGCCCAGTTGTCGGCAAAAGCGCATGGGTTAGGGCCGTACACGGTAGTCTGCACAAAGCCGTCCCATGCCGGGAATTGCGGCGTCCCCACGTTCTGCAAGGCTAGCCCATAGCGTTGGGTTAGCGCCGCTGGGTCCGGCGAACTATTCCATATAAAAGCGCCGTTGCCGGTTCCACTTCCGAAATTGAAATTGAAGTTGTCCGCATCGATATCGGCATAGCGGACAAGATAGGCAGTTCGCGCCACGGCGGTGTTGTTCTTGAGAGTCATCACAACTTTGACGGACGAGGTTCCGGCCACCTGAGTGATCGTCTGAGTCAGCGTCCAGAACCCGTCACTGGTGTTGCGTGTGAACTTCATCGAGGTGGCGGTCTGGCTGACTAGCGAAGTCGCACCCCAATTTCCGCTGTCTCCATAGGCATAGTCGTAATACTGAGTCGGAACATTGGCGTCACAAAGCCCGTAGCCCTCGCCGCCGAGCAGGGCCGCGTACGTGTGATTGACTTGCACATACCCGTGAGGAGTCTCAAGGTAGGTGATGTTGCCGTTCGGAGTGATGCAATACGAGAGATACGTATTACCAGACCCCGAAGTGAACGTCCAGTAACACGTTTGTATCGCAGTTGGGCTGTTGGACGCCGCTTCGAGCGCGGGTGGTTGAACGGCGCGACCTTGTAGTTGTTCCAGTGTGACGTTCGAGCTTCCAGTCTGAGCGAAGCCCGAACAGCCCAGGGCGAAAATAGAGAGCGCCATCATCCAATTTTTCACGATTTCAACTCCTTTTCTGTCATCGTCTCTGAAAATCTAAGCTGTACAGCCGGCGGGTGCTAACACCTGTGGCTTGCGCCTTGAGTTGCGCTCGGACTCATGGCCAATTGAGCGTGGGCCTGCATGGCATTCCCCCAGGGTCAGGGCACGGGTAAGGACAGAGATTGGCCCATAGGTTCTCTTTTTTCATCTTCTCCTCACTTGTTGATCGATTTGGAGCGGAGAAGAAGGAGTAGCGAAAGTCCCCCCGACTTCCGCTACTCCCAGTTC
>WNGO01005530.1_pt1 | contig 12558 bp, 11 predicted proteins | sample 5400511 | NCBI WGS metagenome assembly WNGO01 (sample SAMN13153380, study PRJNA577476) | soil metagenome | isolation source: 20 cm soil or saprolite under Garry oak tree replicate 2 | place: USA:California | collected 2016-06-15
ATACGGCGCCCAGCCCCAGGGCTCGTAGGAAACCCAGGTCCAGTCGTAGCCAGGTTCATACACCCAACGGCCCTCGCGATAGGGCGCCCAGCCAGTGTCCGCAGAGGGGAACCATACGCTACCGTAGTCGGGGACGTTGCTCCAGTGGCCATATGAGTCAAGGTCGTGGCTGCCTGTGTAGTAAGGGTTGGTGTGGCGCCAGCTCTCCGCGCTCCCGATGGTGTGATCGCGGTCGCTGTTCCACTTGTCCCAATCGTCCTTGCTATAGGCCGCGGAAACATTGTATTGCGCGTTGTCCGCGTTGCCCTGAATGGTGATGCGCTGATCCCTGTCAACGCGAGTGCTGCCCTGCGCCGTGGAGATTTCGGCGGAGCCCTTGCGAACGTCCACGATGGTTTCGCCGTTTGAATTAACCGAGATTCGATAGCTGCCCTCGTTCATCTGCGGACGGATGGCCACGTTGGGCGTGTCGATTTCGACGTTCGCTTCACTGTTCTTCAGCACATCGTAATTCATCAGGCCCTGGCCAATCTGCAATTGAATCTGGGTGCGCGACAGGTTCACGACGTTCGCCGTGGATTCATCGGACAGGCGCAGGATGTTGGCGTGATCGAGCTGAATTTCCGCACGCGAACGCTTGCCCGTCGATACGTGGTCTCCGTTTACGACAGGAGTGTTCAGCGTCGCTGCGACCCATTCGCTGGAATCGCTGTGCTGCGTAGAGAGGTCTCCGTGAATGAAGCTGACGCGCGCCGCTCCCGAGTCGTTCTGTGCCCGCTGCGATTGCCCCGGCTGCTCAGGCGGATACTGCGCCGGAATCTCTTCCGGTAGCTGTGACGGCGGTGGCGCCTGCCACGCTCCCGTCGGCGAACCAGATCCAAGGAACATCGTTCCCGCTAAAAGAACAGTTGTCAGACTTGCAAGATAGCTCTTCATGGCTGACCTCCTGCGACTGCACAAGCCCACATATACTCACACTCGTCTTAGATGAATGCAGGGCCAATGCCAAACTGGTCCACACTTCGGTGTTTGTGTAAGCGGCTTGTTTACAATTAGTTGCGGATAGAATATCTGGGGCTACTTCGCGGGCACCACCGAGAAATCGGTGGTTCTCACGCAGTACGTGGTGGATTTCAACCAATCTGTTCAGCAACCTGATTTGCAAGATCGGCGAAAAACAGTTGACAAAATGGCGAACATAAAGCGAATATGTGCACCGTCGATGCGTGGCCAGCTCCAGTTCGATGAGATTGGTTATTGGTCGGAGATCAAGCTGGAAATCCAGAAGGAATACGCTGCTGCATACTCGACGATCCTCGCCGCGCAAAAAAATCCCTCGCTCCATCATGTCTACATTGACGCGTTTGCGGGGTCAGGAACTCATCTCACAAAGGTGGCGCAGGAATTCGTTCTAGGTAGTCCCCTAAACGCACTTAGAGTTCAGCCCCCGTTCCGCGAGTATCATCTAGTTGATATCAGACCCGAGAAGGTAGAAAGTCTGAAGGCATTAATCGGACCTCGTAAGGATGTCATTGTCTATCAAGGCGATTGCAACAAGATCCTTCTTGATACAATTTTCCCACGAGTTAAATACAAAGATTACAGGCGTGGCTTATGCATCCTTGATCCTTACGGACTGGACCTCAACTGGACTGTGATCTACAACGCAGGACAGATGAAAACGCTGGATATTTTTCTAAACTTCCCGGTGGCTGACATGAATCGGAATGTCCTCTGGCGGAATCCGGCCAATGTTGAAGATACGCAAAAGGAAAGGATGAATTCCTTTTGGGGCGATGACAGCTGGCACGGAGCTGCCTATCGGACAGATTTGAATTTTTTTAACGAGCCGGAAAAACAGTCAAATGAGGACATTGCTGAAGCATTCCGGAAGAGATTGAAAGAGGTCGCAAGATTCGCAAGGGTTCCTAAACCCGTTCCGATGAGGAATTCGCGAGGAGCTATAGTGTATTATCTGTTCTTCGCGTCTCAAAAAGACACGGCAGAACACATCGTACTTGATATATTCAAGAAATATGAAAATAGAGGAGCTCGATAGTGTCACTCGATTCAGCAATTGAATGGACAGACGCAACTTGGAATCCCGTTCGCGGCTGCACCAAGGTCAGCGATGGGTGCAAACACTGCTATGCCGAGACGTTTGCGGAACGGTTTCGCGGAGTGAAGGGACATCCCTACGAACAGGGATTCGATTTGCAGCGCCTGCAAAAGCTTCTCAATAATTCACTTCGTTTTGCCGCGAATCAAGAGCACATATGGTGGGGAGTGAGCGTCGAAAACCGCAAATATGGCCTACCGCGGATTGAGAATTTACAAAATACCGACGCTGCGATGCGATTTCTTTCCATTGAGCCTCTACTGGACGATTTGGGGAAAGTCGATCTCGGCGGAATCGATTGGGTGATCGTAGGAGGAGAGAGCGGCCCCGGCGCGAGACCCATGAAAAAAGAATGGGTCATCTCAGTACGGGATCAGTGCAGGGGTGAGGGCGTGCCCTTCTTTTTCAAGCAATGGGGCGGCGTCCGAAAGTCAGCAGCGGGACGCAAGCTTGACGGAAAGACGTATGACGAATTTCCTCAACGAGTACATCACCCGGTCTTGGCTGCACAGGAATGTCTTGTCCGGGCCGCAGAGTTCGAGGCCGCGTACAAGAGGACTAACCTGATATCCATATCCGGCTTAAGCTCATCGCCCTTTGAGCATGCACTTCGCTAGTCTTCGTCAATACCCGAGAACGCGAACATTGAGGAGCGAGTTAAGACAGCACCAGAGCTGGCGATGTAGTGTCCCGCGTTTTCGTCCTTTCGCGTTATCATGAAATCATGAGTCAAGAAGCAGACGAACTCCTCAAGAAGGCTCTCACTCTACCAGTGGCGGAACGCGCGGAACTCGCAGGCTCTTTGATTGAGAGTCTCGATGAAGCGGGCGATGAATCTGTCAAAGCCGCCTGGGACGAGGAGATCGCCCGACGCATGGAGGATCTGGATTCGGGGAAGGTTAAACCTGCCTCCCTCTCCGAAGCAAGGCGCAGACTCTCCTCAGCTATCGAATGACCAGGTGGCAGCTCTACTTGTACCCGGCGGCAATCGAACAGGCGGAGGTAGCGGTGCGGTTAGCACCACCGCCGCTTGTATCCCCCCGGCTGTGCCTTTAGAATGAGTAATTGAGACTGAGTTGATGGCCACTCCATTTCATATCATTTCGGATTCTGTTCCGATCCCAACTGCCAAGCTTTCGCTCGATCCGGCAGGGCATCCGCGGCCGGAATGGCTGCGCGTCAAATTCTTCAATGGACCCAACTATCAGGACCTGAAGCGCATCATGCGTACGCTGGGTCTCAACACCGTGTGCGAGAGCGCGCGCTGCCCGAACATGGGAGAATGCTGGGAACATCGCACGGCGACGTTCATGATTTTGGGAAATATCTGCACGCGCGCTTGCGGCTTTTGCGCCGTGCCTTCGGGCAAGCCGGCTGGGCCCCCGGACGAGCTAGAGCCGGAGCGGGTGGCGGAAGCGGCGCAACTCATGGGCCTGCGCTATGCGGTGGTGACTTCCGTCAACCGCGACGATCAGCCCGACGGAGGCGCGGCTATTTTTGCCCGCACGATCGCCGAAATTCGCGGACGCGTCCCGGGCTGCAAGGTCGAAGTCCTGATCCCGGATTTTCGCGGTGACTGGCATGCGCTGGAGACAGTCGTTCGCGCTCGCCCTGACGTGCTCAATCACAACACCGAAACAGTGCCGCGGCTGTATCGCGCGGTGCGCAAGGGCGCGATTTACGAGCGCTCGCTCGAACTCTTGCGCCGCGCGAAATACCTGGCGCCCGAGATGCCCACGAAAACAGGCCTCATGCTGGGCCTGGGCGAAACGCGCGAGGAAGTGCTCGCCGCGATGCAGGATCTCGCAGCGCAAGGCACGGATATCCTCACGCTGGGGCAATACCTGCAGCCCACCCGCGAACACCTGCCCGTCGTGCGCTTCGTCCATCCCGATGAGTTTGCCGAATACAAGAAGCTTGGCGAGCAGATGGGTTTCGCACACGTGGAATCGGGCCCGCTCGTGCGTTCCTCGTACCACGCGTTTGAGCAGGAAGCCGCCTCCCACGTTTAGCGCGCAGGGATTCGCACCGGGTGAGGTAGCGCCGGCATCTTGCTCGTCCTGACGGGGAAGGGCCGGCGGTGTTCCAGTCCCAAGAAAGAGCTAGGAGCCGGGGGGACGCCGGCACTACCGAGATCATCGCACCGACGCATTGGAAGTTCCGGGAAATTGAGTCGCTACCCACAATTGCATCCCGTAAAGGAAAAAATCGCATGAGACCTGCATGGACTTCCGCCACCCAATTGTTCCTGGTGACCCTCAGCGTTCTGTTCCTCTCGGCAATACCGGTAGCCTTGGCTCAGACCGCCGCTCCCGTCTCCGGCGCAGAGGTTTATCAGAAGCGTTGCGCGGCGTGCCACGATCAACCGGGGAACCGGGCGCCAGCGCGCGACTCTTTGCAGAAAATTCCAGCCGTTCGCATCCTGCGGACGCTGGATTTCGGATTGATGATTCGTCCCCTGTCAGGCTCTGCAAAGGAAAGTTGGGCTGGCTGGAGCCCCTCCGCATTGAACACTCGATACCAGACGGCCGAGCAGGCGGGTCTTAGCATGAAGCAGGTCCGGCACCTCAAGTTGAAATGGGCTCTTGGCTTCCCGGGAGACGTCACGGCGTTCGCGGCACCCACCGTTTTGAACGGCACGCTCTTCGTGGGTAGCGCGGGGGGTATGGTCCAGGCCGTGGACGCACAAACAGGCTGTCTGCATTGGGTGTTTCAGGCGAATGGACCCGTCCGCGCCGCGATTCTCCCCGTTCGAAATGGTTCTACTTACTCGCTCGTGTTTGGCGACCTGATCGGTTGGGTTTATTCGCTTGACGCAAAAACGGGCAAACAGCTTTGGAAGCGGCGCGTGGAAGATCACGAAGCCGCGCGCTTGACCGGCTCTGCTGTAGCACTGAATGGTGTCGTGTTCATTCCAGCCGCGTCGTGGGAGGAAACGCGCTCCACTGACCCTCAATACACCTGCTGTACGTTTCGAGGCAGTCTGACTGCGCTTCGCGTCGGCGACGGCTCCTTGGTTTGGAGGACTTACACGGTGGACGCGCCCAAGAAAACAGGTGTGAACAGTGCGGGAGCCGAGCAGTGGGGGCCCTCTGGCGCTCCCATCTGGTCGAGCCCAACGATCGATACAAAACGCGGCCTTCTGTATGTGACCACGGGGGACAATTACTCCTCTCCGTCAACCACCACCAGCGATGCCGTGATGGCACTCGAACTGAAAACCGGACACATCGTATGGTCTCAGCAGACCATCTCGAATGATGCGTACACGTCCGCCTGCCGCTCCAAAGGCGTCAATTGTCCTTCGGAAAATGGACCCGATTACGACTTCGGATCATCCGCGTTATTGGTTCACGGGCCGAAGGGCCGCGAAATCCTCGTCGCCGGGCAGAAGTCCGGCGTCGTCTACGCATTCGATCCGGACGCCAAGGGAAAAATCCTCTGGCAGACTCGCGTCGGGACCGGGGGCCTCAACGGAGGCGTGCAGTGGGGCATGGCCAGCGACGGCCAAAAAGTGTACGCCTCTGTTTCCGACGTTTCCGCCGTAATGAATACCGCGGGGCCTGTTGGTGGAGCCACGTTTGATCCCGTGAAGGGCGGTGGCCTGACCGCATTGCATCTCGAAGACGGCGGAAAGGCTTGGTTCGCCCCGAGCCATCCGTGCAATCCCCCGCGACCCGGTTGCAGCCCAGCCCAGTCGCAAGCGCTCACGCTGATCCCCGGCGTAGTCTTCTCCGGCTCGCTCGATGGACATTTGCGCGCGTTCGCAACCGAAGACGGCGAAGTTCTCTGGGATTTCGATACCGCGAAGGATTACGCCACCGTGAATGGAATCCAGGCCAAGGGCGGTTCCCTCGACGGAGCCGGCCCGGTCGTTGTGGGCGGCATGATCTTCGTCAATTCCGGATATCCCCGAAACGGCGGCATGCCCGGCAACGTCTTGCTGGCGTTCGCCCCGGAAGACTAGCCCGGATTTTCCGCCTTGCTGCATTAAAGTGCAACTCTCCTCGGTGTTAATTCGTATTAATTCGTATTTACACATCACAATAAAACATATATAAGTATATTTTCTGGAGGTGTCCATGCGCTCGGAGGAACTCCTTAACCCACGCGATGCCGCGCACGCCCTGGGAATCAGCTATCCCACGGTCAAGCAGTGGATTTACAAGAAAAAACTGCGCAGCGTGCAAACCGCCGGGGGGCATCACCGCATTCCCGCGTCTGAAATTGAGCGGTTTCTGCCGCGCACCAATGAAAAAGACGCGCTGGCCGGGCGCCGCGGCTTCCGGCGCATCAGCGGGCGGAATCAACTGGTCGGCCGCATCGTCGAAGTGCGCTATAGCGGATTGCTGGCGCAAGTAAAACTTTCGATTGGCGGTCAACGCATTTCGTCCATCATCACGGCGGACGCGGCGCGCGAAATGGGCCTGGAAAAGGGCCAGACCGCGGCAGCCCTCATCAAATCCACTGAAGTCATGATCGTGCGGATCTAAATTTCGGCGGCGAAACGTGAAACGGATTCACAAAACGTTGTCGGTCACGCTCGCCGGTCTGGCATGGGCTGCGCCGCTTTTTATCAGCGCCGCCGCCGATCCCGCCTCCGCGTCACAATTTGCGCAGAAGCCCTGCGGCGCGGTCACAGTTGCCGCCGCTGCGGATCTGATGTACGCAATGAATGAAATCACCGCCAATTTTGAGAAAGCGACTGGTTGCACGGTTCGCGTGAGCACGGGATCCTCCGGAAATTTCCTCTCGCAGATCGAAAATGGCGCGCCCTTTGACGTCTTTTTCTCCGCGGACATCGAGTATCCGAGAAAACTAGAAGCGGAAGGTCTCGCCGTGCCGGGAAGCACATATCTGTACGCGGTTGGAAAAATCGTACTGTGGGTAAGAAAAGATTCCCGCCTAGATGTCACTAAGGGGCTTGCGGCCCTGCGCGATCCGTCCATTCAGAAAGTGGCCATCGCGAATCCGCAGCACGCGCCCTACGGCCGCGCGGCCGAAGAGGCATTGCGCAACGCTGGTTTATACGACGCGGTGAAGGACCGTCTCGTGCTTGGCGAAAATATTTCCCAGGCGGCACAATTTGTCGAATCTGGGAATGCGGATGCCGGCATCCTCGCGCTTTCTCTGGTCCTTTCACCGGGACTCAAAGAAAAAGGCCGCTATGCGCGCGTCCCAGAAAACTTGTACAAGCCCCTCCAGCAGGGCGTGGTGCTAATCCGCGCTTCGCAGAATCCACAAGGCGCCAAAGAGTTCCTGGACTACATAAAAAGCCCTGCGACAGCCGCGTTGCTCGAGCGGTACGGCTTTGTGCTGCCCGCCGAGGTGAAGCCTTGAACTGGCAGGCGATTACTCTCTCATTGAAGCTCGCGGTATCTGTCGCCGGAATCTTGCTCGTTGCGGGCCTGCCCATCGCGTATTGGGTGACGTACTCGCGGTGGCGCTGGAAATTTTTGATCGAAGCCGTGGTCGCGCTCCCGCTCGTCCTTCCTCCCACAGTACTCGGCTACTACATTCTCGTGGGCCTCGGTCCGCGAACATTTCCAGGGAAACTTTGGCAATCGTGGTTCGGCCACACGCTCCCGTTCACGTTCGGAGGCCTGTTGATCGCATCCGTGCTCTACAGCCTGCCGTTTGCGGTGCAGCCATTTTCCGCTGGATTTGAAACCGTGGACCGCAGGTTGATCGAGGCCTCGTGGACGCTGGGCGCTTCGCGGCTGGGAACATTTTTTCGCGTGATCCTGCCGCTTTCCGCGGCTGGAGCGGTCACCGGAACCGTGCTGAGTTTTGCGCACACTATCGGCGAATTTGGCGTCGTGCTGATGGTCGGCGGAAACATCCCCGGCGTGACGCGAACGGTCTCCATCGATATTTACGATCAGGTGCAGGCCGCTAATTACGACGCGGCGAATCGGACCGCCCTGGTCCTGCTGCTGTTTTCCTTCCTGGTCCTTTCTGCTATTTACGGGACAAATCGCAGGGCGCTGAGCCTGTGGCGGAAACCATAGAACCGGGCACACTGAAAAAGAATATGCCGCTCGAAGTCGCGATTGAAAAACAAGTGTCCGGTTTCCGGCTCGCTGTGGAGTTCACGGCGGACGGCCCGCCGCTCGGTTTGCTCGGCCCATCCGGTTCGGGCAAGACCGTGACGCTGCGCGCCATCGCGGGGCTGGAGACGCCCGACCGCGGCCGCATCGTGCTCCACGCGCGCGTGCTCTTTGATTCCGCGCGTGGGATCAATGTGCCGGCGCGCGATCGGCGCATCGGTTTGCTTTTTCAGCACTACGCGCTGTTTCCGCATCTGACCGTCGCGCAAAATATCGCCTTTGGATTGCGCCGCCTGCCCGCAGCCGAGCGGGCTCGCAGGGTCGAGCAGCAACTTGCCGCCGCGCATCTGGAGGAATTCGCGAGCCGCTATCCCGCTTCGCTGTCGGGCGGCGAACAGCAGCGCGTGGCGCTGGCGCGCGCGCTAGCCGTGGAACCGGCGGCGCTGCTCCTCGATGAACCATTTTCCGCGCTCGACACGCATCTGCGCAGCGCGCTCGAACGCCAGCTCCGCGAAACGCTGGAGACGTATCAAGGATCGACGCTATTCGTGAGCCACAATCTCGAAGAGGCCTACCGCGTCTGCGGGGAACTCGTTGTGCTCACGAGAGGAGGTGTGGCGGCGCGAGGTCCGAAGGAAGAAATATTCCGCCACCCGCCGACACTGGAAGTCGCGCGTCTGACGGGATGCAAGAATTTTTCCCGCGCCCGCCGCGCGGCGTATGGACTGATCGAAGCCCTCGACTGGGGCTGCACGCTCCATGTTACGCAAGAGTTCGCAAAGCCGCCCGGGCATGTCGCGATTCGAGCGCACCATATTCGCGTGCGCGCGCCGGAAACCCCGCCGGAAAACCGCGCCAATTCGTTTCCCTGCTGGCTCGCAGCCATGACGGAAACGCCTTTCCGCGTCACACTCGATTTGCGAATCGGCGGCCCGCCCGCCAGCGCTAAAGCTGAGGCGGGCAAGCCCGCAAGTCCCGCCGATTTTCACGTCCAGGCGGAAGTTTTCAAACAAGAATGGGATGCGTTCCGCAATCTCCCACAGCCTTGGCGGGTGGAACTGGCTCCAGATCGGTTATTTCTCTTGCCGGATTGAAAATTCAAATGGCGTCGAAAGTTTGCGTAGCACAGGCTCTTGTGGTGAGTGAAGCGAACCATCAGCCTGTGTGATTTTGATTTTCGTCTGTTCGGAACGGCGCACAGACTGAAGTCTGTGCTACGGGATCCGAAATCAATTTTGCAGATTCAATCGGTGCATCGAAGTCGCGCGTCCACACGGAGCGGCAATGTTCACTGAATATTGACCGTGATTGCGTTTGTTGAAGTCTGCCCGCCTAACGGGGGCGGGAGAGTGAACACGACGACTCGAGCGCTCCCCGCGGCAACGAGATCAGTTGCCGGCACTATCGCACTAAGGTGGATGGCCGGGTCGGCAGGGTCCTGATTTGCAGGAACATATGTGGTTGCCAATGGGCTTATGACAGTGTTTCCATTCACCTGCGTAACCCACTGCGCAACGGTACATGGGAGAAAGGTGCCATCGACAATTAGCGTAAACGTCTTGGAACCAGCCGCCACGGCAATTGTCGACGATGCGGTGATGGTTGGCGTGGGAAGACTTGTGCCCGGTGTCGTCATCGTGAACGCTACGGTGTTCGAAGGCCCTGACGCGTTCGATACGGAAACACCCGCAGACCCGGGAAACGCGGCATCCTGGGGCAAGATCGAAGCCGTAAGCTGGCCGGAGTTGTTAAACGTGGTCGCGCGCGGCGAACCTTTCCAGTTCACCAGCGATGCGCTATCGAAATTTGAGCCCGTGACGGTGAGCGTGAACCCCGTTGGACTGCAGTAAGGAGTTGAGGCCATCGAAGTTGTGGATGCCGAAAGCGAGGTGACCACTGGTGCCGGGCCGGCCGTGGGGTTAATCGTGAAAAACACGACGTCGGAAACTTCCGTGGTTGTCGTAGCGGTCGTACCGGAAGCACCCGATACAGCCGAACCTACAATCTGAACGGCGACTTGAATGTTCCCAGCGGCGGCGACGTTGGAAGCCGGGACGGTGGCGGTCAGTTGCGTGCTGCTTATAAAAGTGGTCGTAAGCTGGGTTTGGTTCGGACCCACATTCCATAGAATAATGGCGCCGGAAACAAAGCCGCCGCCTGTCGCAGTTATGGTGAAGTTGGAGTCGCCCGCGTTGGCCGTTTGCGGACTCAGAAACATCAGCTCCGAGGATGACGTTTGGATCGTCAAGTTTGTGTTGAACTGGGAGCAGCCCCCCACCGGTCCCAACACCACCAGCGCCGCGATCAGCCAACTGCGCGAGTACATCCGAACACGCTCCTCCCCAAGTCATCCTTACGAGACGCCGGGCCGACGAAATTCCTGTGAGTACAATCCGGGTGCTGAGGAAACCAGCGATAATTGAGTGATCGGGTGCGGGCTCTACCGGGCGCGGGCTTTACTTTTACGCTGAACGCCCCGATCCAATCGGGGCGTGAAGCCCGCCACAGCAATGAGCCAGCCAGAATTTAGAAGAAACCCCCGTCAAACCGGCCTGTTTCTGATACCACCAGAACCCGCCCAAGTCAACCCCGGCCATGTCTTGTCAGTCGGCAACCTTGGCTGTGCTACTCTCACACCCGTCCCCTGCAAAGCAAGTCAGATGCCCGCCCTGCGCCGGGACGTTGCCCGGCAACAATTGCAAGTAAGCGGGCGAATTCCCCTCACTCGGAAGGTGCGCCGAGCGCGGCCAGCGCTTCACGGGCAATTTGCCGCACGCGCTCCGCACATGTGGCGTCCTCCATCGGAGCTGCGGCGGCAGCGCGAAACCGCATCGCCGCCTCGTCGTTATGGCCGAGTTTTGCGGCAATATCCCCGGCAATCAGCAAGAACAACGGATTCTCCGGGAACTCGGTCGTAAGCGGCGAGGCGGCGGCCAAGGCGCGCGTGTAGTCGTGGTCGTAGTTTCGGAGACTTTTCGCCATGTTATACCGCGCTTCCGTCTGCGTCAGTTCGCCCTTTGTAGCCGCCGTCTCCAGTTGGCGCAAGCCCACTCGCTTGTCCCCGCCGGGGATGCCCATAAAAAAGCGCAGCACCTTGGCCATCGCGGAAAGTGTATCCACGTAATAGTTGTAAAGTCCCAGGCCCAGGTTGGCATCCGCCATGTCGGGGTCCAGTTCCAGGCAGCGGAGCAGATGCTTGCGTCCTTCCACACCCGCTCGGGCGGTAGCCGTCTTCTCATAGCGCAGGCCCAACAGCCTGGCGCGGGACGCATAACCCAACCCCGCGTACAATTCCATTTCGGCAGTGTCTTTTTTGGCGATGCCGGCTTCCGCCAGGCGAGTCACTTTGTCCGCGAGCGCAAGATAGGCGTCGTCGTCTGGTTCCGGTGCGCGCTGGTGGCTCCAGGAATCAATCGTGTTGTATTTTCTCTCCAGCCACTTGCAATAGATTTTCCACCAGAGCACATCGGCCTCGATCAAATAGCCCAGCGGATGCTCCGGCCCAGCGGCCTCCAGGTTGCGAGCCAGCACGATCGCCTGATCGGGGTTGCCCGAATACATCAGCTGAATTGCTTCAGTGGCCTGAGGCGGAACATTCAATTGCGACGCCCGGCCGCCGATAGGAGCAAGAAAAACAGTGGCTAGTAAGACATGAAGGCGGGAATGGGGGGGGAGTCTGCGCACGGGGCTATTCTTTATATTTTTCTTCGGCGACGTATTTGCGGCTGAACGCCCACGCTCCTGTCACATACATCGCGAAGCATTCTAGCGCAAAAACAGGGTAAGCCAGATACCCCGGCGCCGGCATTTCGAAGATTTTACATTGCTGGAGAATCGGAAACGTGTAAACCCACTTCGCCGCCGCCCAATAATTCCAGAATTCCCACAGCCAGCCGCAAACCCATCCGGCGATCAGGAACGAGTACATACGCCCGCGATAGCCACGTGCGAGGTCTCCAGTAAAAGATGGCAGATGGAGACGGTGGTTGACTGGTTCAAGCAGAAAAAGAAAGCCGACCCACACGAACGCAAACAAATACATTCCTGTGCGCTTGGGAACAAGAATCGGAATCACGAGCAGCGCCGCCCCCAGTACCATGAAAAAAGTCTCGGCCGTGCGGTTGATACGGATCGGCCGCGACTCCAATTTGAACCAACCGAAGGACTCAATCAGCGCGGCCGTTATGAAAATGCCCGGCGTGATCGTCGCGAATGACCATGCGTAGCCAAACCAACTTTCGACACGCCCTTGCGGCAGCCCGACATACGACCAATTCGCCAGGCGCAGGTTGTAGGCTTCGAAGATGAGCCACAAGAGCACCGATAGCGCACCCATCTTCAGGAAACCGCGAGCCTCTTCGCGCAGCCGCGAATGGCCGGTGATCGCGA
>WNGO01002178.1_pt1 | contig 12549 bp, 11 predicted proteins | sample 5400511 | NCBI WGS metagenome assembly WNGO01 (sample SAMN13153380, study PRJNA577476) | soil metagenome | isolation source: 20 cm soil or saprolite under Garry oak tree replicate 2 | place: USA:California | collected 2016-06-15
CAGCCAGTCAGGCACCAACTGGATTGTTTGGGCCCTGAGAAGGATCACCCTCTTCCACCGCGGCCCCCTGTGCTTCTTGGGTCACCAAGTGGCGCTGGATCTTACCAAGCGGCGTTTTCGGGAATGAGGCGCGAAACTGGATACTTGCAGGCACTTTGTAGGGTTCCAAATGGAGCCGGCAATGGGCCACCAGCTCCGCGGCAGTGGGGGCGGCGTCTTTTCTGGGGACTACAAACGCTTGGAGTTTTACCTCCATGATTTTTCGTGGGTCCGCAAGTCCTACAAGAACCGCTTCTGCCACGTTCGGGTGCCGCTGCAGGACCGCCTCCACTTCGCGCGGATTGATTTTGTGGCCGCCAACCTTAAGGATGTCATCCATGCGACCCATCAATTGGATGTCACCGTTGGCTTCCATCATTCCCATGTCACCGGTTCGGAATCCATTGTTCCTTATACTCGTGAGCGCCTCTTGAGAATCACCCAAGTAACCCTTCAAGAGTCCGGACCCTCTGAGGAGGATTTCGCCGGTCTCAGCGTTGCCAACCGGCTGGCCCTGACCATCCACGACTTGTACTTGCAAGCCATCATTTGAACCCGCGAGCCGGTTAAAGACACCATTGGGGCCGCGCTTGAGGTATCCAACGCGCCCCTCAGTAAGTCCATAGGTCAGGTGGATCTGTGTGTTGGGCAGGATGGCTTGCAAGGCACTCAGCCTTTCCGGAGACATGGGTTCAGAACCGATTTCGACATAGCGCAGGGAGTCACCATTGTCACGGAAAAAGGAGGCGAAGGTGTCGATGATCATATTGCAAGCCGCTGGAACCAAGACCAAGCCGGTGGGACGCAACACCGGGAATTGGCTCAAAGCCACAAAAATGTCGGGCGCAAAGAGCGCGGTCGATTGTGCCAAGAAGCAGGTAAGAAACCGACGAAAGGCAAGAATATGATGCAAAGGAAGGGGCACCACCATGACGTCGGTCTTCGACAACTCGAGGAAATTGAGCGTAAACGATGCGCACGCCAGAGTACTCTCGTGCGTGTGCATGACACCTTTCGGCGCGCCGGTGGAACCGCTGGTGAAGGTGATGGTTGCCAAATCATCCGGCCGTGCACCGGCCGGCAGTGCTCCCGTTTCGACATCGCCGGCAATTGCCGTTTGCAAGGACTCCACGGCGATCTGGGCAGTTTCCAGTAGAGCTGCAGAGGAGTCTTTCAAGAAAAAAACGCGGAAGAAACGGAGAACCCCCGGCATTTCCTGAACCCTTTCCACAAAACTCGTCTCCGCAATTAGCGCCGTCGGCTCCGTTCTCTCCAAAATATGCTGCAGATTTGTGGAGCGGATGGCGGGATCAAGCGCGACTACGACAGCCCGCGCTTTCCATATTGCGAAACAGGAAATAACGAACGCGGCTGAATTAGGCAGGCCGAGGATTATACGATCGCCCGAGCGGACATGACGCGCGACCAACCGATTGGCAAGGCCATCCGAATAACGATCAATTTCGGCATAAGACAGACGTTCAGTACCACTGATAAACTTAGTCTGGTCCCCGGACTCCCTGGCGGCGTTGCGGAGGGCGTCCTGTAGCAGGCGAGGAGCGTGGTCCTCGGTTGTTGGATGGTGTCCCCGGACACTGATGAAGTCCCGAATGTCATCCTTGGTGAAACGCCACACTTTCCCGACCTTTACACCTCGCAAGTCTCCGCTGCGTGCGTAGCGATACAGTGTGTCGAGTTCGATCTGCAGCTGTGCGGCTGTTTCGGGCGCCGTAAACAATTTGACCATCAAGGAGCTCCCCTACCAGATATTTTCAGTGTTTTTATCGCGTGTGCCAATCTTTATAATTTTCTCTGAATCTTGGAATAAGCCACGGGGAGAGCAATTTCGCTGCCTTAGTATGAGGAACGATGTCGAGAGTGCCCTGTAACCTATTAATTGTCAATAAGTTGCGGAGCACGCCGGCAGGATCTTGGAGCGGAGCTGTCGCGGGGATTGGGGAGGGAAAGACTTTGCGGTTTGCGGTCGCATCGGGATCGGAAGGGGCCTAACTCGCCCCTAATCCTTGTCCGAATCAGAGTTCTGGTTCGAGGCAGGAACAGGGTCCGAATGAGTATTGAGCAATCGATCCAGGCGCTTTCGCGGCGTGATGGGTGGGAGCCCTGTTTCACCCCAATTTTCCAATGCCTTGAACATGACTGAGCGCCCGGGCAGCGAGATCTCCGGCACCACACACTTTACGGTCGCGTTGATGATGGCCACAGACGAAGCATAGGGGGGAGCGCCGAGCTCTCTGCCGTCCTTGGCTGCACGCGCGAGCGTGGAGGGGTCATACTGAAATGTGGGAAAGTCCTTGATGAATTCAATATCGCGCTCGGGGTCGACGCGCGAGCTCAACGCCCAGTTGAGGGTTTCTTGATCTCGAATGTCAATGTCTTCGTCAACAAGGTAGATGAATTTCTGCCCCAAATTGAACTTAGCGAGTGCGCGACCGATGCGGGCACTCTCCGACACATACGCTTTTTCGATCTGAGCAACAAGAATCGCCAAACTGGCGCTCCCGCGCGCGATGGCGAGATTGCGAACACCCTTCAGCCCGAGCTTGCGGGTGAGGTAAAACCAGAGTGGCCCGAGGAATCCCATCTCCATGACCAGGTGGCCATCCGAAGGAGGCATCTGTTGCACATAGCCATGGTGTACAGGGGCCGCTCGATGATAGATGGCGGTGACATCAACGACGGGTGCCGGAGAAGATTGGTTCAGGTAACCCAAGACTTCCCCGAACGGACCTTCCATTCGCAGCGAGTCGCAGCGCACAAAACCTTCGATTACACACTCGGCCTGGGCAGGGACGGCTAAATCCACGGTTTTCCCGCGCACGACCTGCAAAGCAGAACCGGCAAGACCTCCCGCGATCTCCATTTCGTCGACACCGTAAGCAGTCTTGGCAGCCGCGGCAAAGGTGATAACCGGTGGGGCGCCGATCACCGCCGCCACGGGCATGGGCAGCTGACGTTTAGAGTATTTCGAATAATGGATGGCACCGTGCTGCAATTTACTGCCGAAGGAGAGGCCGACATGTTTCTCGTCATGGATTTGCATCCGATAGATGCCCATATTCTGGATACCAGTATCCGGGTCTTTGGTGATCACACTCGCGGCACTGAGATATGGTCCGCCGTCACGGCCAGGAGTCCAAACGGGAGCGGGGAGCTTCAGAAGGCTGAGCTGCGAGTCAGTGCGGATGACATCGAATACCGGACCATTGGCAACCTCGACGGGCTTGTACGACCGATCCAGGGCCTTGGCCCAAGCTATAAGCAACTCGTCCGAATGAACGCCGAGCGCCGCTCCGTACATCTCCGGGGTGGAAAACAGGTTGACGGCCACAGGCACGGAGTGATTCTTCACATTCTCAAACAGGAGAGCGTAGGAATCCTTTTCCGGTGTGGATTCCATGGCCCAGCGAGCCAGGCAGGCGATTTCCCAATCTTTTTCAACGGGCTTGGAGACTCGGCGCAAACGCCCAGAGTGTTCGAGGTGGGAGAGGAAAGAAGTTAAGTCAAGGAACGGGGCTGTTGGAAAAACGCTCATCAAAAGGCCTCTCTGCTGTTTGCGACGATTAGGTTTCAGTTTGAGAAACCACTGGGCCGCGGTTCCGGCGGACGGGCACACAATAACATGCGAAGGTAAAGCTTCACGACTTCTAGCAAGAACAGCTCGATTCTCAAGTTGATTCCCTCACTGAGGGGAGCTAGCCGGTTTGCGGAAAACTGCTTGCATACTCCCACCAGCGCCAGCCCAGGAGGCAACCTGGCTGAAGGGCAAAATGATGGAAAGCCGCAGGGCCTTGCGAATCGCCCTCCAGGCGAAGCTTCTTGGTTTCGCCTTAGCTTGAGGGGTCGGATGAAATCCGAGTTTGCCGTAAAGCATAGCTCCCGCATAGTTCACGCTGCGCTCGACATAGCAGGTACGGGGCGTGATGATGAACTCCTGCTCGAACCCGAGAGCCTTAGACACAAAGGCGAGGGATTGCGGTGAAAAATGGAAAAGGTGCCTGGGCAATTCCAGACCATACCAGTAAGAGCCGAACCAGCGGGATTCCCAAGAATGGATATTCGGAAGCACAACGTAGTAGATGCCGCCGGGCTTGAGCCATTCTAGCACTTTGCCCATGAATCGCGGCGGGTCATAGACATGCTCCAAGACGTCAAAGGAGGTGATCACGTCGAAGCTGTTGGGCTTGAATGGCGCCTGAGTAGCTTCGCCAGTGAAGATTTCCGCACGCGTGGCAAGCCTGGCTTTTTCCGCGGTTTCGGGGGCGATCTCGATACCATGAAGCTTCCAATTTGCTTTGTCCATGGCCCTAAGAAACCCGCCGGAACTGCAACCGATATCCAAAATGCTACCGCCCCGTTTGTAGTTGCCAATCAGGTCGCGATGTTCTCCCCAACGCGCGGTCGCTGGACTTTCGCCTGATTTGACAATGGCGTTGTGGTAGTCCTCACCATAATGGAAAGACATCTCCTCGGGGGCGGGAGGAGCAGCGAGCCAGACACAAGTACAGTTGGCGCAGCGAACAAGCGTGTACATCTGAATCCGGAGATGGAACCGATCGGGGGCTTGGAGGAAATCAGAGACATCCCTTCCTCCACAGAGCGGGCAGAGGTATTCAGCATGCGCCCTGTCAGGCTCAACAAGGCGGGATGAAGGGGCTTCGCTCAGATTAACTGTTTGCTCATTCACTGGGTCTGCTCCATTTCCGAGTTTCGGGACAGTAAGTCTTTATAAGCCTGGCGGGATTGCCAACCACAATGCTATAGGGCGGAACGCTCCTGGTAACCACCGAGTTAGCGCCAATGATGCTGTTCCGGCCGATGATGAGTTCGCCGGCGTTGCACAACACCGCGACTCCATAACCCAGCCAACTGTTCTTTTCAATTTTTATTTTGCCACCTTCGGTCACGCCCTGCACATGGATGGGCCGGGTGATGTCGGAAAACTCATGATTGTGGTCCATGATCAAGACGGACGGTGCGAAAAGGACATCATCTTCCACAACGATTTGATTTTTGGAAGAGATTGTTGAACGCCGACCGATACCGCAGCCCTTGCCTAAAACAATCTTTGGCTCCGGACTGGCCGAACCAGGGGCAACATTCAGCCAGACGTCGGGCGCGAGATAAACATCGTCAGAGATCGCGATCTCAGAGGCCATGGACCGCAAGATATCGCAGGAAGGATGAATCGAGACTCCTCGGCCGAATAGACAGAACGGGTAAGTCAGTTTAAGCCGGCGACTATGGAGCCAAGTTAAGGCGCGCGAAAATAAGTAGATGGGATCCTCCATATGTGGGCCTCTGCTCTCCTCCAATGTCATGGAAGGTCCCCGGGTGCGTATGTTTAAACCGTCCGGAATCTGCGTGGAACTACAGCGCGGAATAGCGCCTTCCGTTCGTCACTGGTAACGGAGTCCGTAATCCACAACGCAGGTCCCACCGCGAGGGCACATCCCAAGATTGCAAGTGCCAATCGAACTGTCGCAAGAACTCGAGGACCGTAGAGGATATGCAGTGGCAGATGGCCGAGAGCAAATCCAACCGCGAGCGTTGCCAGAGTTGCAACGATGAGATTGAGGGTTTGCGGTAACAGTGACTTCGGGTGGAAGCCTGGGTAGGTCTTTGTGATCGCGAAGAGCATAAATACCATACCGGCCATCTCAGTACACATCAACCCCGCAAGTATGCCAAGGTACCCAAGTTTGGGTGCCGAGATAGCGATACAGAAGAGCATCACAATTCTTAGTGCTTGCCGGATATTGTCGTGCAACGCGTGTCCACAGGATCGGTACAGAACCAAAGCTAGAATCGAGAGAGAATAGAAAAATCCCGTAGCGCAAAGTAGCCAGAGAGTTGCTGGAAGGGAGTGCGGCGACTGGCCCGTCCAAACATACACAATGGAATTGCCGAAAACCGCGAGGAAGGCGAGCGGGAGAACGGTCAAGCCCAGTGTCACTTTGAATGCCTTACGGATGAGTCGTTGCATCTTTTCTGTAGAGCCCAAACTGAAGACGAGTGCCCCGCCTGATAAGATCGGCAAGAGAAATGCATCCGGCAGCATCAGGGCTGATGCCTGGAGCCGGTACGCTAGTGCATATACACCGGCAGATTCGTCACCAAAGACGCGAAGAAACGCGATCGGTACAATGGCAGCGTAGATCACCTCCATTATATTCACTAATTGATAGCTTCCAGCGTATCTCAGGAGTTCGTGTAGCACGGTCCTGGTGATATATTTTCTGCCGATCTCTATCTCAGGAACCACTTTCTTGGCAGCTATATAGCAGCATCCAACGAATCCTACTTCCGAAATGCCCATCGAGACGGCCATGGCGAATAGGCCATAGCCAAAATGCAAGACGATGATGATGGCCACAGCTTCTGCGACCGTGAAGAAAGTGGTAAATTTTCGGGCGAGGTCGATTCGGTGCCCCCCCATGACGATGGCTTCAAACGCAGCCCCAAAATTGGAGAGCAGCATGATTACCGCCAGCATGGAGATCGCATGTGCCGCTGATCCCAAAAACTCCGGTGGCACACCGGCAGCTTTCGCCAACTGCCGCGACAACAACGAAATCGGCGCCAGACCCACGCAAGAAATCACAAGCAAAACGGTCGTGCCCGTGCTCAGGAGTTGATTGGCGCGTTCATAATTCCCCTTGCCGGTAGCTTCTGCAACGTACTTCTGGAACGCCGACTTTACGCCAATGCTTCCAAAACGCATGTAGGCTGCGACCGTCATGATGATCGCCCAAATTCCATAACCACCAAGGCCTAAATGGGCGATCACAATTGGCACGGTTACCAAGCGTGTTGCAGCTTGGACCACGCGAGCAATCACTCCGAAGACGGTGTTCTTGCCGACCGTAGCAGTAAGTGTTAGTCCCCCAGTCTGCGGAACAGCAGGCACTTCTCCCGGGGGGGCGGGCGACGGACGTTCCTGCTTGCTAGTAGGCATAGGCGTCTGACGATTACTTTGGCACGCGATCAGAAGGATAGTATAGATGGGAAACCCTGGCTCCTACCGCTTGTCTTAACGCTTGTACACGAATGAGAAACCGACCGCCGTTTTTCGATGGCCCAGATGAAACCCAACCAGCTCCCTTCCGATCGCGGTGATCACCTGTCCCTTGTTCTTGCCTCGCGCCGTCAGGTTCCGATACCGCGCAAGGAACCGATGTTGCTGTTTCCAAGCAATCTCTTTAACCTCTTCGCGGACCACTTCTTGCCGCTGGCGCAAGGCGCTGCTCACGGCGGGCCGGTGTCGGTACGACCACGCAGCTGCCATGACGATGCGTCGCAGATGGGAATTCCCGGCCTTGGTGATCGCGCCACGCCGGACGCGCTCGCCCACTGGAATCTTCGCTCGACACCGCCCCGCTGTAGCCCATCAGCTCCGGGCCCGTGCAAAGCGCGAAATCTGCCCCAGTTCAGCCTCGATTGTCACTTCACGGCTTCCTGCACGGCACGATCCACACTGCCGGCCGCATGCTCAACTTCCTGCAAGTAGTCGAGCAGCGTGAACTCCTGCGCAAATTGCTCGAAGTGCACTTCCTGCTCCACCCACAACAGATAGTTCCCGGTCCAGGAGGACTTCACACCTGCCGGTGGTCGCTTGCCATGTCGCAACAAGAACTTGCTCAACCGATTCCGCGCCCGCAGTTGGTCCTTCTTGGCTGCCTCTCGTGCTCGCACCAGGTCGCGCAGCGCTTCGTGAGCGGCATCCCGTACCCACACCGGCGTCAGATCCCGGACCGGTAGCTGCGCCCCAGCTTCAGCGCATCGCGTCGGTCAGCCTTCATCGGTTCTCCGAAGTTGAGCTGCACCAGCGTCGGCGCCACCATTGCACACGGGGCGCCCAGCGCGGTCAGTTGCCAGTACCATACGTAGCCCATCGGAACCGACTCGCTTGTGGCTCTGCGCTGGGTTTCAACCCGATTCACAGCGTAACCCGCGAATCGGGAGCCGGTCGTTTCATTCTGACTAAATCACCGAATCTTTTCGGACCTTCGAGGACCAAATTGACTCAGCCTGGAGCCCCCTATGACGCCTGCAGGTCGTAAAATCACTGGTTTCGCATTGGCGCTCTCAGACTCGTCAAGGTGAGCACGCGCAGGAACTAAGCCGTACTCACCCGTAATCGCGATGACCATACACAGAATGAGATACCACACCATCCTCGTCTGATCAAAATAGTTCACGCCGACAAAGACCATGAGTTGAGTAAACACCACGCACCCCATGGTCCAGAGTGCAAATTGTTTGGGCCCATCGGCCTCAAAGGCGACCCGTGCATTTCCGATAGCCCTAAATGATCGGGAAAAGAGAGCCACAAAAAGAATCAGGGCCAAGAGACCAGATCCTTCGGCGGTAGCGACGAATACGTTTGCAGTGTCCCACATGTCCCAGCCCCATGAGCCGTTAGCCAATGTTCCGAACAGCCACCAGTCCCAAAAATGACGAATGCATTGATTAACAAGTTGGTAGCGATGGTAGGCCGAATTGCCGCCAACAAGATCGATGTGCTCAATCAGAGACCACACTGGACCATGCATGAACATATGAAGCAGGATTAACATCAACACGATCCCTCGGCGCACCCAGCGCATCTGCCGGCGCAGTGGCCAGAATCCAAAAGCCAGGATAGCCCCTGCCGTACCCATCAATGGAGTGCTTGAGGCGCTCGTGAGAATCATGATCACAGCACTTACCGCCCCAACCACAGCGTAGAGCTTGCCGAGTCGCCCTTTCGACCATAGCCAAACACACAATGGCAAGATAGTGGCTCCGTAGCAACCTGCAATGATGGGGTGGCCAAAGAAGGCTTGGGACCGGAGTCGGCCCTCCCGAATCGCGGAGTGTAAGGATTCCCCACCCAGATAGCCAAAAACATTGATATGGTTGGTCTGCTCCAAAATCATGACAACGGCTGCGACAACGCAGACCAGGACCAAGGCTTTCGCACTCCGGAGGATGTCCTCCTCGTCCCGCACCAGGAACCGGAGCAGAAGGTAGATTCCTATAGAGGTGTAGGCTTCTCCAGCTGCATTAAAGGCCGCGGCTCCTTTCGGAGTGAGGATAATCGTGGTGATCAGAATCACGCCGACCATAGCAATAAATGCTTTATCGATGGGATGCAATCCTTGCGACCTATCCTCGCCACTCGTATTCCGAAGCCTGCTCCAAAGCATGCGCGTCCAGCCGAAGAGGATGAGAAACCGGAGCATCTGAAAATGGGCGCTAAAAACGGTGACAGCTTGCCCATAGGGGAGAATGAGCCCGACGATGATGAGGGGGTAGATGGCCTTCTCCCGACGGAGAAAGAGGATCAACAAACCGGCCAAAAGCATTGCCAGAATGTAAACCGGGTGCGCAGCCGCTACTGTTCCGCCGTAGCGGAGGTTTTCCGGGCCGTTCGTGTCATTCATTTTTCGACTCTCACACCCTTGGACTTCTTCCAAACAAGGGCGCAATCTCGTAAGGGCGCATCATTATTTTACCTTGAGCTGAGGTAGAAGAGGGACGTCGCCTGCTGGCGGTTACAAAATTCAGAAGTGAGACGAACTCTGGCAAAACAAAAATTCACGACGCTCCCGGAAGCAGGAAGCAGGCATGTCTCTGGAGCCGTTTCTCGAAAAGGCATAAGGAGCTGAAGACTGAGCCGGCGAGCTATCCAGGCCCAGCGCAGGCCTGAGGAAAATTTACTGCACAGTTGCCGAAAGCGCGGTGGGCGGGTTGGGCTTTGTGGCGGTGGTTCCGCCGCCGAAAAAATACGCTCCCGCATCCCATGCGCCACTGGCGGGACGTGCAACGAGAGAAATGGCCGGATAGCTTGCCACTTCTCCCCCGCTGCCCGGTTGGTAGGCGGGACCGTCGCTCGTTCCGCTACACAAGGCAGCATCACTACTGAATGTGGCGCAACTACTGCTGGCATTTGCACCCGCGCCGACTGTTGCGCCAGCAAAAGAGGTTGGGGCGAAATTGCTAGCCGCAGTGTAGCCTTGCGCCGCAGCGGTCGCAGCGGACTGAAAAACTTCGTTCCCGTTGTCGACAATGGTACACGTGGCCGTGGTCTGGCAACTGTAGACACTGCTTAACTGCGCAGACGAGAAACCGATGAAGTGGTTGTTCTGGAAATAAGCCGTCCCATTCCAGGCAGTAAGCGGGGCGTTCGCGTGGTCGAAATTGAATTGGCAGTTGCCGTCCCCGAACGTGTTATTAAAGATGTACGCGGAAGTTGTGAAGTTACTGTTGCTTACTTTATTGAATCGGACGCATCCCGAACTAATAATCCCGAAATTAGGCACGTTCATGTTGTCATAAAATACGTTATTAAAAACATAGGCTGAGGTGGTCACTGCGAGGTAGATATCCTCAGTCACGTAGGTATGCCGCACGATGTTGTTATAAAAAAGAGTAGTTTGTCCGCTGACTTGGGCAACCTGATTGTCAATATTGGGGTGCTGCTGGCCGCCTACACCAGAGTAAGTGAAGTAGAGATACTCGAACAAGTTGTCATGGAGCGTGTGAGTGTTGGTCGACACCATGAAATTGCCCAAGTAGCGGAAGATGGAGCCGTGAACATCATAGGCTTTCCCATAGACACCCTGTCCACTGGCACACAGGTTTGTGGCTGTACTGACTCCTATCTGAGCAACGTAGAGGCAGTAGGCCGCGCTTTGCGTGGCGTTCAGCGCCCGAGAGGAATCTGAACCATCAATGATGTCATAGGCGTACTGATTGTAGTCGGCAATGGCACCGGTGCCGGTGGAAATATTATAGTGATAGTCGGCACTCGACGGGGTTGCCGACCATCCGTGGAGATAGGAGTTCTTCACCATGACGTTTGTAGCACCGCCACCCAGAGAAATGTATCCGTGGGACTGTGAGCCACCACCCACGGTGTTCGACCAGCACTTACCAGTGAATTCCAGATCGTCCACAGTGAGATAACTAACAGAACCAATTTTGAGGAAGAAGTATCCACTGGCTCCCTCATCATACGCGCAACTAGACGGGAACCCATTGGTAACCGGATTGTCCCCGTTGAAGATGGGCCGCGCCCAAGAATTTCCGCTGAACCAGGTCCGGTCTACCCCGATATAGATACAGGTGCTTGTGTCCGTGCGCGCGTAGTCGCAATGCGTCGAATTCCCGCTCCAACTCCATGACCACTGGCCAGAGCCAACATAGGGGACTGCCGAATTGTTCCCATAGTGCCAACTATCGCCGCCTTTGAAAATAAATTGGTCACCTGCAGTGGGAGTATAGGAGCTACAATTGGCTCTACAATTCGTCATTCCCGGAGCGTGAGCCCAAGGCGTCGTCTTCGACGCGCCGTCATTAGTGTCCGAGCCGTTCGCGGCAATGTAGTGTGCGCCTGCGGCCATCACGATGGACGCACTGCCCGCAGATATGAACCCAATGAATGTAAGAACCGCGAAACGAATCGACCGCTGCATTTCGTTCACCCGTCGCACTACTTATTTCAGCCCTAGCTTAACGGAGCCTCCCGGGACCTGCCACTGGCCCCGAGTTCAGTCTTAGGACAGGTATGGAGCGCCTTTAGACTCAAGACTATCATAAGTATTAGGCAGCTCCCTTATTGCAGACCTGACTGTCTGGCCAGGGATTTTGCTGACTTATTACATCGGCTCGCTATCCAAGCGCGGCACTCAAGGCCGCGGAGAGTTATATAGCGAATCGACCCTACTGAGTACTTCGGGCGACATGTATTCTGAACCGCAGCCGCAACCTTTAAAACTCAGCCAGACACGCTCGAGTGCTCGATGAAATCCCGGACGGTGGAGATGAGGCGTGGAGAAGCATTTGGCGGGTCTTGATTTGTCAATGGGAGCGTTTCGGCGTGGTCGATCTTGGAAGGAAGTTCCGATTCGTCATAGGCAACGACTATATTTGGCAGCTGTTCAAAATGCTTGACTGTTGCAAGCTGATGGTCGCTGCGGGTTTCTCCGAGATGCTCGCGGCGGGGCATTACGACAATGAGCTTGCCGAGTTCGAGAGCAGTGATGATCGAACCCATGCCGGCGTGAGCCACCACCAGACTTGCCGAGCGAACTCGCTCGCGAAACTCGGGTGGATCCATGAATTGGACAAATGTTATGTACTTCGGGCGATAGTCCGATTGGCCAATTTGAGCAAAAACGTCCGCGCGACCCTGCAATCCGGCCCATTCATCCACGGCGCGGACGAGACGGTCAAAAGACATTGACGAACCAACGGTAACGAAAATCACAGAACAGCACCTCGGTAGTGGGGGCCTTCCGCTCTTTCCAGATGTGGCCACTGCGTGAGCCAAAGGTCAGCATAACGGCCGACGAGCTTTCCAGCCATCGACAAACAATCGGCATTAGCGATGCTATCGAGCCAAATGGTTCGTGCGCCGAACAGTCTTCCCAGACGGATGGCGAGGTAGCCTGGGGCTGCACCGGTGGAAACGACAACGTTTGGCTTTTCCTTCCAAGTGATCCA
>WNGO01005473.1_pt1 | contig 12542 bp, 9 predicted proteins | sample 5400511 | NCBI WGS metagenome assembly WNGO01 (sample SAMN13153380, study PRJNA577476) | soil metagenome | isolation source: 20 cm soil or saprolite under Garry oak tree replicate 2 | place: USA:California | collected 2016-06-15
GTGGGCCCGGAAGAGCGGGCGGCCGGGATGGCGGTCGTGCGGGATCTCAGGACGAGTACCGAAGCGAAAGTACCCATTCGCCAGCTGCTCAACGGATATTTCGATTAATGGCACAAGCGAAACACATCACGCCACGCGCCAAGGATTTCAGCGAGTGGTACGGGGACGTCATCGAGCATGCGCAGCTCGCCGACTATTCTCCCGTCCGCGGCGCGATGGTCATCCGGCCCAACGGCTATCGCATCTGGGAGCTGATGCAGCGTGCGCTCGACGATATGCTCCGCGCCACCGGTCATCGCAACGCGTATTTCCCGCTGTTCATCCCGATGAGTTTCCTGGCGAAAGAGGCGGAGCACGTCGAGGGGTTCGCGAAGGAAGTCGCGCTGGTCACACACACGCGCCTCAGGGCGACCGGGAAGCAGGGGAAGGACGCCATCGCGGTCGACCCCACCTCGGCGCTCGAGGAGCCGCTCGTCGTGCGGCCCACGTCGGAAACGATCATCTACGCGATGTACGCAAAATGGATCCAGAGCTACCGCGACTTGCCGCTGTTGTTGAATCAATGGTGCAACATCGTGCGGTGGGAGTTACGCACCCGTCCGTTCCTGCGGACGACGGAGTTCCTCTGGCAGGAAGGACACACCGCGCACGTCGATGAAGCGGACGCCGAGCGTGAGGCGCGTTTGATCCTGGAGATTTACCGACGCTTCAACGAAGAGTGGCTGGCGATGCCCGTCCTCACCGGTCTGAAAACCGACAGTGAAAAGTTCGCCGGGGCGTTGCGCACGTACGCGATCGAAGCGCTGATGCAGGACAATAAGGCGATCCAGGCGGGGACATCGCACAACCTCGGCCAGAATTTCGCCAAGGCGTTCAACGTGCAATATCAGACCGCAGCCGGTGGCCTCGAATACGTGTGGAGCACGTCGTGGGGCGTCTCGACTCGGCTCATCGGCGGCCTGATCATGACGCATTCGGACGACAATGGCCTCGTTGCGCCACCGAAGCTCGCTCCAGTGCAGGTGGTGATCGTGCCGATCTGGAAGACGGACGAAGAAAGGAGTCAGGTGTCGGGAGTTGGGAGTCAGGTGAAGGCCGATCTGGAAAAGGTCGGCGTCCGGGTCGAGCTCGATCTGCGTGACACGATGAAGCCCGGGGCCAAGTACTTCGAATGGGAAGGCTTCGGTGTACCCGTTCGTCTGGAGATCGGGCCTCGCGACCTCGCGAGTGGCCAGGTCGTTCTTGCCCGCCGGACTGGTGGCAAAGCACCTGTACCTCTTCGGGGAGCACCGATCGCCGTCACCAAAGCGCTCGACGAGATCCAGGCGTCGTTGCTCGCTGCCGCCCGCGAGCGGCGCGAAAAGAACTCGATCCGCGGCGCCACCAAGGCACAGTTCCTTGACTTTATCAACGGCAGCGGCGGATTCGCCTACGGCGGTTTCTGCGGCAGCCCGACGTGCGAGGCGGAGATCAAACAACAAACGAACGCGACGATCCGGCTCCTCCCCGATCCCGAGTTCCGCAGTAAGGAGGTGCCGAAGCATTGCATGTGGTGCGGAGCCCCCAGCGTCGCGGAGGCCGTGTGGGCACAGGCGTACTAGGGTTCGATCCGGGATTGCTGCAGGCAATCGCGGATCGCATCGGGACGCCGGCCTACGTCTACAGCACCAATCTGATTCGCGCGCAGTACAACGCACTGCACGACGCGCTGCATGGCATCCGTCACCGTATCTGCTACTCGGTCAAAGCCAACGGCAACCTCGGCGTGTTGCGGGTCATGAAACAGCTCGGTGCCGGCGCCGACATCGTGTCGGTCGGCGAGCTGCGACGGGTCCGCATCGCCGGATTCGATCCCGACGGCATCGTGTTCTCGGGCGTCGGCAAGACCGCCGCGGAGATCGAGGAGGCCATCCGCGCCCGCGTGGGTTTCATCAACATCGAATCGACCAGCGAGCTCGACACGCTCGCCGCAGTTGCGAAAGACATCAAGTTGCCAGTGCGGGTTGGCATACGCGTCAATCCCGATGTCGCGATCGATTCGCACCTGTACATGAAGACCGGCGAAAAGACGGCGAAGTTCGGCATCCCCTTCGATGAAGTGGTCACCGTCGCGCGCCGCATCGCGGCCGAGCCGCGGCTCGTGTTGCGAGGGCTGGCGATGCACATCGGCTCACAGATCACCGACGTGACCCCCTACCATCGCGGAGCGGTGAAGTTGATCGAGCTGGTCACGGCGATCCGCGCCTCCGGCATCACGACGCTCGAAGCACTCGACGTCGGCGGTGGACTGGGCGTCCGGTATCACAACGAGAAGGCCCCGAGTCCCAAGGCATTCGCGGAAGCGGTCGTCCCCGCGGTCGGCGCCGCGGGATTGGGGCTGTTGTGCGAGCCGGGGCGCTACCTCGTGGCGAACGCGGGCGTGCTGCTGACCCGCGTGCTGTACCGCAAGCACGCCGGCGGCAAGGAGTATGTCATCGTCGACGCCGGCATGTCGGACTTCGTCCGTCCCAGCCATTACAATGCCCATCATGAGATTCTGCCGCTGCGCGACGGGAAGCGGCCCGAGGAAATCGTGAACGTCGTCGGGCCGATCTGTGAATCCGGTGACTTCCTTGCGCTCGACCGCAAACTCGTCACCGTCGGACCCGGCGAGGTACTGGCGGTGCTCGGCACCGGGGCGTACGGCTTCGTCATGAGCTCGACCTACAACCAGCGGCCGCGGGCGCCCGAAGTCGTGGTTGATGGGGATCGCTATTACGTCGCGCGGCAACGCGAGACGCTCGACGACCTGGTCAGAGGCGAAACGGCCGAACCGACCACGTGGTACAAAGCGTGAACCGGATCCTCATCCTCGACTGCGGTTCGCAGTTCACGCAGCTGATCGCGCGCCGGATCCGGGAGGCGAGCGTCTACTGCGAGATTCATCCGGCCGCGCGCGGCACCGACCTGGCCTTTGTGCGGTCGTTTGACCCCAAGGGGATCATCCTGTCGGGTGGACCCAATTCCGTGTTCGATCCTGGCGCGCCGACCGTCGATCCCGGAATTCTCGATCTCGGCGTGCCGGTCCTCGGCATCTGCTATGGCATGCAGCTCGTGGCGCAGCTATCGGGCGGGAAGGCCGCTCCCGCCACGGTCCGCGAATATGGCCGTGCGGACGTCACGATCCGGGAGAACAAGGGTCTCTTTGCGGGATTCGAGCCACAGGCCAGCATCATCGTCTGGGCGAGCCACGGCGATCGGATCGAGTCGCCACCCCCCCATTTCCGGGTGACCGCGACGAGCGCCAACGCCCCGGTCGCCGGCATGCAGCACGACTCCAAGCCGATCTACGGCGTGCTGTTTCACCCGGAGGTGGCCCACACGCCGCGGGGCGGCGAGATCCTCCACAACTTCCTGTTCGATATCTGCGGCTGCACCCCTGACTGGACGCCGGGCCATTTCATCGATCAGGAAATCGGCCGGATTCGGCAACTCGTGGGGGAAGCAGGACGCGCGATCTGCGGGCTGTCGGGCGGCGTGGACTCGGCGGTGGCGGCGGCGCTGGTGCATCGGGCCGTCGGCAACCGGCTGACGTGCGTGTTCGTGGACCACGGTCTGCTGCGGCGCGGGGAGCGGGAGCAGGTCGAGCGCACCTTTCGCGCGCACATGGGGATCGATTTGCGCGTGGTGGACGCGACGCACCGCTTCCTCAAGGAGCTGAAGGACGTCGAGGACCCCGAGGAGAAGCGCCGCCGCATCGGCCACACCTTCATCGACGTGTTCGAGGACGCCGCCCGGCACGTCGAGGGCAGTGTCGGGTTCCTGGTACAGGGCACGCTCTATCCCGATGTCATCGAATCGACGTCGGCGACGGGCGGGCCATCCGCCACGATCAAGACGCATCACAACGTCGGCGGACTGCGACCCAACCTGCCCTGGAAGCTGATCGAGCCGTTGCGCGAGCTGTTCAAGGACGAAGTGCGCAAGGTGGGGCAGGAGTTGGGGCTGCCCGCGGAGATCGTGGGGCGCCATCCCTTCCCGGGGCCTGGTCTCGCGATCCGGGTTTTGGGTCCCGTGAGTGAGGCGCGGTTGGACCTCCTCCGCCGCGTGGATGCGATCTATTTGGACGAGATTCGCGCCGCTGGTCTGTACGACCAGATCTGGCAGGCATTCGCCGTGCTGTTACCCGTCAAATCCGTTGGCGTCATGGGCGACGGACGGACGTACGATTACGTCGTGGCGCTGCGCGCCGTCACGAGCCGGGACGGCATGACGGCCGACTGGTACCAGTTCCCGCATGAAGTCTTGGGCAGGATCTCGAATCGGATTATCAACGAAGTGAAGGGAGTGAATCGCGTCGCCTACGACATCAGTTCCAAGCCGCCCGCAACCATCGAGTGGGAGTAGTCGCGCTAGATATTCTTTTCCTCGAGTAGGGCCAGGAATTCCGCTGGTTGGTGAAGCTTTGCCAGCCTCCCCGGTACGTCACCTTCCTTGGCGAACTGCGCGATTTTTCCCAAGACAGGCAGGTATTGGTTCGAGACTTCCAAGGGCGGGGCTACGATCAGGAAGAAGTCATTGACGGGCTGATCGTCGATCGCCTTGAAGTCGATCCCCGGCATGCTGCGGCCAAACGCACAGCGCAGGCGGGACACGACCAGCGAACGGCAGTGGGGGATGGCGATGTGCTGGCCGATGCCGGTCGAGCCGAGGGTTTCGCGCCGCTTCAGCATCTTGAACAGCAGCCCCTGCGCCTTGTCGTCGAGCTTGAGCAGCCCGACCAGCTCCTTGAGCACCGCGTCCTTCGTGGTGCTCTGGAGCTCGAGCGTGATGGCATCTTCGGAAAAGAACTCGCGCAGGCGCATTCGCGCGCGAAAGGTAAATCTTGGTTGCTCCGTGCGCAACGCGCTATTACGTTCCAGCGCATGGACTTCCCGTACTCGGTCCAGCACGACTGTCCGCTCTACCTCGCCCCCATGGCGGGCGTGTCGGAGTCGCCGTTCCGGCAGATTTGTCGCCGCTACGGCGCAGACGTCGTCGTGTCCGAATTCATCTCGTCGGTCGGCATCTCCCTTGGCATCGAGCGGGTGCTGGCGGAAATGCGCTTCGAGCCGGTGGAACGGCCGATCGGGATTCAGATCTATGGTGCCGACGCCGCCGTCATGGCCAAGGCCGCCGGCATGGTCACGGAGTTGTTTCAGCCCGATTTCGTCGACATCAACTTCGGCTGCCCCGTAAAGAAAGTCGTCCGCAACAACGGCGGCTCAGGGTGCCTCAAGGACATGAGCCTGGTGCGCGGCATCATCGGGGCGGTGCGAGCGGCCACGCAGCTGCCGGTGACGGTCAAGATCCGCAGCGGCTGGGACGAGTCGCAGCGAGATCCTGTGGAAATCGCGCTGCGCTGCCAGGAGGCCGGTGCGCAGGCGCTGACGCTCCATCCGCGCACCCGGACGCAGATGTATCAGGGAACGGCAAACTGGGATGAAATCGCGCAGGTGGCCCGGGCGCTCACGATCCCGGTCATCGGCAATGGCGACATCCGCACGCCCGAAGACGTGGTCGCGATGCGAAATCACACCGGTTGCGCCGGCATCATGATCGCTCGCGGCTCGTTCGGGAATCCGTGGCTGTTCGCCCAGGCGCGCGACCTGCTCGAGGGGGGGGGCCACACGAAGCGGCCCGATCCGACGCCGGCAGAGCGGTTCGCGACGGCGCTGGACCATGCACGTCTGGCCCTGCGGCTCCAGGGCAACACGCGCAAGACGGCGCTCGAGTTCCGCAAGCATTTCGGCTGGTATACCAGGGGGCTGCCGGGCGCATCCGACCTGCGCCAGCAGTTGTTCGCGATCGAATCAATGGCGGAAGCCGAGGCCATCTTCGCGAGTTATCTGGCGGGGTCCGCCGAGCTGATCGCGGCGTGAACTTCGAGCGGCTGCCGTTCGCCACGATCGATCACCTCCGGCCCATCACCCAGGGGCATCAGGAGGTGATCTTTTGTCCGGGCAAAACGGTCGGGCAGGTCGTCGCGATCGCGGAGCGGCTCGAGGCAGCAGGGGGAAGCTTTCTGGCGACCCGCATCGATCCGGCGCAGTCGCAAGCGCTGGCGGCGCGGTTCCCGCGCCTGGAGATCAACGAGCTGGGACGCACGGCCTACCTCCCGCCCGATCCTGAGCCGGCACCGACGGGGCGGGGCACCGTGCTCGTCTGCACGGCCGGCACGAGCGATCTCCCGGTCGCGGAGGAAGCGGCGGTCAGCGCGCGGGCGCTCAAGAACCGCGTCGAGCGGCTCACCGATGTCGGTGTCGCCGGGATTCACCGGCTCCTCACCCAGACCGACGTGCTGCGCTCCGCCGGCGTCATCATCGTCGTCGCCGGGATGGAGGGTGCGCTGCCCAGCGTGGTCGGCGGGCTGGTGAAGGTTCCTGTCATCGCTGTGCCGACGAGCGTCGGCTACGGCGCGTCGTTCGGTGGCCTGGCCGCCTTGCTCGCCATGCTGAATTCCTGCGCCTCGGGCGTCACCGTCGTCAACATCGACAACGGATTCGGCGCCGCCGCGGCCGCGAGCCGCATCAATCACTCGTAAGCCCGCAGGTGCGCGGCGCTGGTTGGCGCTCGCGCTACAACTCGTCGGCATTGCCGCGATCGCGGTGGCTCTCGCTCGATCGGGGGCCGCCCGTCCGTGGGTGATTGTCGCGGCGGCAGGCGGCGTCGCAGCCCTGCTCGGCTGGACCATCCGCTTCCGCCCCGGCCGGTTGCGGCGGCGTGGGCCTCCGGCACTCGATTTCCGCGAAACGCTCGACCTGTTGCGCCGCGCGCATGGCGCGCGCGCGGGATGGGCCGTCGGCTCCATGGAAGGCCCCCTCGCGGTCAACGATCCTGAGGTAAGTCTCGAGGTCCTCGGCCGCGGCGAGGCGATTGTCCAATTGGCGTCGGTGGATGGCCGTGTGCACGTCGTGCGCGATGCGAACGAGACCTATGCGGCAGTGGGCGACTTCCCCTACGGTAGTGGTCTGCTCCTGAGCAGCCGCGCGACCGAGACACGGATCGAGAGCGTCCTCGCCGCGCTGCGACGTTTCCTCGGGGGCATGCGCCTGGCCGAGGAGCGCGCCGAAGGCCCGCCCAGCCAGCTGCTCGCGCGGCGCCTGGCACGTGTCGCGGGTGGCGGAGAGACACTTGATGCGTTGGCCCGCGCCGGCGCCGAATTGGCCCAGCAGCTCGTGGAGCGGGGGACTGCCGTGGTGCTTGCGGCCACGGACGGCGCTGCCCCGCGCGTCGCGGTCGTCTCGAGTGCCGCCGACCCGAAGCTCGTGGGTCGAGTGCTGGATCCTGATGCGCCCGCTGCACGGGCGATCGCCACGCGCCTGCCGGTCGTCGCGCGCGCCGGCGAGGATGTGTTCGGGCGAGGCGACCCGGAACGGCGGCGGGGCGAGCGATCCGGCACAGCGTATCCGCTCGAGGACGGCAAGCTGGTCGTCGGCGCTCTTGTGGTATTCGGCACGCCGCTCGATCCCGATACGCCGTTGCTGGGACAGGTGGGATCATTGCTTGTGGAGCTGGGGCCGCGGCTCGCAGCGGCGAAGGCGGTGCATGACGCTGAACGCCGGGCCGTGCTCGACCCGCTCACCGGGCTGAGGAATCGCGGCGAATTTCAGCGCGCGCTGCAGGCGTATAGTGCGCACAGACAACCGCCTCCCGCGACGCTCGTCTATGTGGACCTCGATCACTTCAAGCGCTTGAACGATACGCTCGGCCACGCCGCCGGTGACTCGGCGCTGAAGCACGTGGCGCGGGTGCTCGAGGAAGCGGTGCGCGATGGCGATCTCGTCGCACGGATCGGCGGGGAAGAATTCGCCGTGTGGCTGCCGCGAGCGCAGGCGCGCGAGGGGCTGGAGGTGGCCGAGCGCATCCGCGATTCGGTGGCGGGAGCGATGTGGCATTGGAGCGGCACGCCCTATCCGCTCACGACGTCGTGCGGCGTGGCGACGTACCCGGACCCGATCAGCGTTCTGCTGAACCTTCCCGCGACAGCAGATGCGGCACTCTATCGTGCCAAGCAGGCAGGGCGTAATCGGGTTGAAAAGGCGAACCGCTCCGACTAGAGTAGGTTGTCGAGAATGGTGTCGGGGGCGACAGGCTTCGACGGGTTTGGCGAGGGTACTGTTGCGTGCCCAGGTTCTCAGTCACCTGGTAAATCAACTGGGACTATACACAAGCCAATTCTGAACTGGCTCTGGCTGCGTAAGCTTCGGCTTCACGCACCTGCGTGAGTGGCAGCCCGCCTGAGGCGGCGCTCAGCTCTGGCTGCGTAAGCTTCGGCTTAACGCACCTGCGTGAGTGGCAGCCCGCCTGAGGCGGCGCTCACGTATCGCAAAGTCGGGCTGGCGGAACGTGGGGTCTCAACGCGTGCCGCAAGAGATTTCAGAGGCTTGTTGCTACCAGGGCTGACGGAGCGCCGAGGTAGCGAGACCACAAAGCTCTGTCTACGCACGTAGTAGCGGTATCGGAGTCACGCTCGGACCGGGGTTCAATTCCCCGCGCCTCCATTTCAGAACGGGAAACGTCCAGGACGTTTCCCGTTCGCCGTTCTCGCGTATGATGACCCACGAGCAGTTCGATGCGTTGGTGCGCAACGTCGAGGCCTACGCCCGCACGCACCGCCGCGCCTACCGCGCGCGTGTCGCCGCACTCGCGCTGGTCGGATACGCCTACGTCTGGCTCATCCTGCTGGTCTGCCTCGCTGCGCTCGTCCTCCTCGTCGTCGTGGCCGTGAATACGGAGACCCTGAACTTCGCCTTCGCCAAACTCGGTCTCGTGCTGCTCGCGCTGGTGTACGTGATCGCGCGTGCACTCTGGGTCCGGTTCGCCGCACCCGTGGGCGTCCCACTCCTCCAAGCCAACGCTCCACAAGTCTTCGCGCTGGTGGATGAGCTCTGTCGCGAGCTGCAGACTCCGCGCTTTCACGACATCCTACTCACTGACGACTTCAACGCCGCCGTCTCGCAACAACCCCGCCTCGGCCCGTTCGGGTGGTATCGAAACTACCTCCTCCTCGGCCTGCCGTTGCTGCAAGCGCTCTCACCCGAAGAGTTCCGGGCGGTGTTGGCGCACGAGCTCGGCCATCTGTCGCGCGAGCACGGCCGATTCGGAGCGTGGATTTATCGGGTGCGCGTCGCGTGGATGCGACTGCTCCAGCAACTCGAGACCACGCGGCATTGGGGCTCCAAGCTGTTTGATTGGTTCCTGAAGCGCTGGGCGCCGTACTTCAGTGCGTACTCCTTCGTGCTCGCGCGCGAGCAGGAATATGAAGCGGATCGATTCGCGGGGCGCGTGGCCGGCAAGGAGGAGATGGGTCGTGCGCTCGTCGCTGTGGAAGTGCAGGGCGCTCGGCTCGCGCGCGCGTACTGGCCCGTGCTGTTCCGCCAGGCGGCGGTGCAGCCGGACCCGCCTGCCGGTGTCTTTCAATCGCTTCGCGACACTGTTCGCGCTCCGTACGCGGTGGAAGACGGGAAGCGGTGGCTGGGCGCGGCGCTCAATCGGCGGACGGGAAATGAGGACACGCACCCGAGTCTGGCCGATCGGCTTAAGGCGTTGGGCGTCGCACCACCGTCGCGCGACGTAGAACTGCAGGGTCCCTCGGGCGTCACCGCGGCGGATCGCTACCTCGGGGTCGCGTTGCCTCAACTGGTGGATCGAGTCGAGGCATTGTGGCGCGAGGCGGTCAAGCCCGGGTGGCGCGCGAAGCATCAGGTCGACGCCCGGGGCCGCGCACGGTTGACGGAGCTCGAGGCCAAAGCGACGGCAGCACCGCTGACCCTCGCCGACGCGGGGCAGCGGGCGGATCTCGTGCTGCGCCTGGAGGGCGAGATGGCCGCAATCGAACCGTTGCGCGCGGTGCTCGCGCTCGAGCCGGACCATGCCGCAGCGAACTTCGCCCTCGGCGAGATTCTCCTCGACGCCCTCGACGAGTCCGGGGTCCAGCACATCGAGCGGGCCGTAACGCGCGATCCCGCCGCGCGGGCACAAGGTTACCAGCGCATTTGGGCATTCTACGAGGCGGCGGGACGTAGCGCCGAGGCAGCCGCGTACCAACGTCGGGCCTGGGAGCAGGGCGACCTGCTGGATAGAGCGGCACCCGAGCGTCAAGACGTGAGCGGAGGAGATTCGCTCCTTCCGCACGAGCTATCGGAAGCGAAGCTGCTCCCGATTCGAGCGGTTCTTGCGGCAACCGAGGATGTGGGCGAGGCCTACATCGTTCGGAAGGCCGTCACGCACATGCCCGAGGTCCCGCTGTACATCGTCGGCGTGAAGATGCGACTCCCGTGGTACCGCTATCGGTCGGTAAGCAAAGAGCAGCGTTTGATCTCGCGGCTGGTGAAGGAACTCCCGGTGCCCGGCCAATGGCTCGTCGTCGCACTCAACGACCACACCGCAAAGATCCGCAGGAAGATGCGAAGAGTGGCTGGAGCCCAGCTCGTCCGGCGTTAGTGCCGCCGGCCCGTGAACGTCCGCAGCTGGGAGCTGGACGGCACGACGAGGCGCGGCGCGATCGGGTAGGCAATCCCGACGGTTGGCGGAGGGGGGGGAGGGGGGAGGATCGGACGCTCGAATCGCCGGTGCTCGCCGTGTACGAACCCCACCGGCATGTAGTACGGAACGTAGACCGGTGCGGGCGCCGCAGGTGGCGGCGGTTGGTAGGCCGCCTGGGGCGTGCTCGTGATCGAGACGCTGCCGCTGTTCACGCCGCAGAACGAATTCGTGAGCGACGCGTTCGAGCAGTCGACCGCGTTCGTCGGCAACGCGGTGGGAGCGGCCGCGACATCCGTCCCACGGCGGACGCAGCTGAGGCAGACTGTTGGCACGAGCGGTTGACGACCCGCCACCATCGTACCGCCCCTCAGGTATTCCACCACGCCGTAGTCGTAGGGACGCCCGTCGGTGACGCGATCGGCGATGTCGAGCAACGCGCCGAGGGGATCGCCGGCCGTCGGCTGCAGGAGCAAAGCACCGTTGTAGTTCCACGCAGAACCCGCGCGCAGCGCCGCGAACTCGAACGGCCAGCGCGACCGCACCGCGACGAACGTTGCGGGATTTCCTTCCGCGGCCGGTGGCAGGGGGATCGCGACGAGCGTGTCGTTCGACAACATGCCGCTGTCGTCGTCAGGACCCGCGGGGAAGAGCACCTGGATGCGACCGATCGCGTCGACGTGCAGGACCAGGAGGTCTCCGGGCTGGCGCAGCGCGACGTAGACGGTCGAGTCGGCCCGCCAGATCCGGACGGGGTCGGGCGCACGGTTGGCCCGTGCCGGATGTCCGTTGCCGGCTGCCTGTAGCAGAAGTCCTGCGGTCACCGCGAGAGACGCGATCATGGGTCCATCCTCCAAGCCTGCACGCGAAGCCTACACCACCGTGGCGGTCCCGGAAAGGGCTCCCGTTTCCCGTTTCTCGTTTCCCGATCTATATTGGGCGCCGTTTGGCCAGTCAGGCACACGAACCCTTTACGGGAGGCCGAATGGGCCAAGGGATTCAGCAGCCCAGCATGGAGCAGGCGAGCAATGGGAACGCGTGGCTCGGTGTGTTCAAGGTGCTGTTCGAACCCGGCGCGGTTTTCGAGCGCGTACGCTCGCAACCATCGTTCCTCGCGCCATATGTGACGATCATGGTCCTGCAGATCATCCTGTTCTTCGTGAACATCTCGTATCTCACGGCCGCGATCCAGAATCAGATGGCGACGCAGGCGCCGGGACGGCCGGTTCCTCCTGCCGGGGTCCTGGTGGCATTTGGCCTCGGGTTCCTGCTGATCATCCTGACGATCATTTTCTTGATCAGCGGCTTCCTCCTCGGGGTGCTGGTCTCGCTGTTCGGCGGCGAAGCGAAGTTCGGTACATTGATCAGCGTCGCGTTGTACGGAGCGGTGCCCTCCGCCGTCCTGCTCTCCGTCGTCGGATCGATCGTGCTGCGCATGAAAGGGGTCGAGAGCATGACCTCCCCACAAGACATGCAGCCGGCGCTCGGGCTCGATCTCCTCGTTCCCGGGGCGAAGGGGTTCATGGGCGCGATTTTGAAGGGCATCAACCCGTTCAGCATTTGGTCCGTCGCGTTGACCGGGATCGGCGTGTCCGTCACGCATCGCCTGTCGAAGGGGACGGGCTATACGGTGGCTATTATTGGGTTCGTTGTTGCGCTGCTCATCGGAGGTGCGCTGGCTTCACTCGGCGGCGGCCGCTGATGACACCGTAGCTCGCTTCGACTGATGACGCCCGCCTCCTCGCAGCCCCTGGGCCGCGGCGAGGCGGGCGATCGACACTTTCCCTGCCTCAACGCGTCAGGGCCGGACTCGCTCCATGACGTTTGGCGATGCTCATAAAGTCGGCCTGGGCCGCCGGGGTCGACAGCAGCGTTCGCGAGACGAGCAGGTTGTTGCCCGTCACTTTGAGGACGAGCACCGCGCACGCGGCGAGCACCTCGGCATCGGTGAAGTTGCAGTGGCCGTAGCGAGCGACGGTGATCCGCGTCTCGAACAGCTTGCCGAAGAAATCAAGCCGGCTGCGGTAGAGCGGCTCGTG
>WNGO01002264.1_pt1 | contig 12539 bp, 6 predicted proteins | sample 5400511 | NCBI WGS metagenome assembly WNGO01 (sample SAMN13153380, study PRJNA577476) | soil metagenome | isolation source: 20 cm soil or saprolite under Garry oak tree replicate 2 | place: USA:California | collected 2016-06-15
AACCGCGCCGTACCAAAATCCTCCCGGATGTGCTGCCGGGGATTTGTGTACGCTTTGGCAATACCACTCGGCTTTCCATTGGAATTAAGAAGCTCCGTCCCTGGGGACGCCACCGGCCACAAGTTTAGATATGGTTGAATACTCGCCACCGCAGCGGCGCGGGACGCATCGTCCGGCACCAGCGTAACGTCGCTCAGACCGAGAACTTGGCGGAAGCCTTCATAGTTTCCGAACAGAAATGCTCTGTCTTTCATGATAGGGCCGCCGAGAGAGCCGCCAAACACGTTGCGCTGGAAATTGGGGATCTGGGCCTGATCGAAGAAATTCCGCGCATCGAGGGCGCTATTGCGCAGGAATTCGTACGCGTTGCCGTGAAGCTGGTTCGTGCCGGAAGCAGTCACAATGTTGATCTGCGCGCCGGGGCGCTTGCCGTATTCGGCACCATAAGTATCCTTCACGACGGCAAATTCCCGCACCGCGTCTACTCCCAGCAACTGGCCGCTCGTCCCTCCCGGCGTGTTATTAATCTCCGACGCGCTCGTGAATTCGACGCCGTTCAGGATATAGAGGTTCTCCTGCGGGCGGCGGCCCGAAACCGCAAACATGTTGCCAACCACCGAGTTGGATGTCCCGATCCCGCCGGAACGCTGCGACGTGTAGTTGACGATTCCAGGGTTCAGCGTGAGCAGTTGATCGTAGCTCCGGCCATTCAGCGGTAGATTCTTCACTTGGGTCTCGCCGACCAGCCCCGAGAAATCCGCCGTCGTCACCGCCAATTCAAGAGCGGTGTCCTCAACGCTGATGGACTGCTGTACTCCACCAACTGCGAGCTTGAGGTCCACAGCCGCGCGCTGTCCCAGCACGAGAGTAATTCCAGTTTTCGATTCCGCGCGGAACCCGGTTTGTTCGGCGGTCACTTCATATTTTCCGACGACCAGCAGGGACGCGTCGTATCGCCCGGCACCGTCGGTGACCAGGGTGCGGAGCGCGCCCGTCTCCACATTCTTCACCCTTACCGTTGCGCCCACGATGACGGCGCCTGTCGAGTCCGTGACGATTCCGCCGATCGAAGCTTCTTCCTGCGCCCAGGCGGTCCTTTGTGCCCTCCCGAGAAGCAATAACAAAAATCCTGCAATTACTTTCCATTTCACTCTGCTGGTATTCAGTCGGGTCATTGAATTTCTCCTAGGATTTCCTCGCCGTTCTTCTCTCGCGAAAAATTGGCCCCAAAAAAAGAAAAATCCCACCGTCAGATCGTGTCTGACGGTGGGATTCTAGAATTGCTCGGTTTATGATCCGATTTCTAGAGCTTGAGCCTCCCGGCGCCAGAAGACACACATGGACAGCAGGTACAACACATACAAGCCTGCATGGTCTTCTGGCCGTCGCGATTCATGATTTAAAAACCCTACTGGAACCGGCTCCGGTTGTCAATTTAATTCTCGTTTCGTGTCAAACCTCGTTAGAAATGTCCCCCTATAACCAAACGCAGGGACGAGCACGGGCCCACTTGCCTGGCCCGGGCTCGGGGCGGATAATGCCCGGGGCATCAGAGCGGAATGGTACAACGCGCCGGACGACAACGGAGGCTCTCATGGCATTGGCAAAGCTCTCGGAACAAGAAATTGCGGGGGAGTTACGAAATCTCGCCGGCTGGAGCGTAGTGAACGGAAACTTGCACCGCGTGTTCGAATTCAAGGATTTCACGCACGCCTTCGGCTTTATGACGCGGGTCGCGCTGGCGGCCGAAAAGATGGATCATCATCCGGACTGGTCGAATTCCTGGAACAAAGTGACCGTGGATCTCTGCACCCATAGCGCCGGAGGCTTGACGAAAAATGATTTCGGCTTGGCCGGAAAGATCCAGGAAATCTACGGTAGTTGAGTATTCGAAAAGGGATGCCACCGTAGAGGCCCAAAGCCACAACTGTTCCACGCCCTCTTAAACGTTATTTCCTCGCATGGCTGGTTCACGAAGGCCGTGTCTGCAACGTGTTTGATAGAATGATTCCTTTGACCCGGTAACGCACATAGGACGCCACTGAGATGCCGGAAGCGATAGAGCAGAAAAGCGCCGAGCACGACCGCGTATATGAAAGTTACCGGCGCTGGGGCTATCTCGCGGCGGACCTCGATCCGTTGGGCTTCCTGGCGCCGGTCGAACATCCGGAACTCATTCGCGATGGCCCAGCCGCCGCTGCCGCGCGAAAATTTTACTGTGGCACGATTGGCGCCGAATTCGTGCATATCGACGATCCCGAGCGCCGCCACTGGATTGCCGATCGAATGGAATCGGACCCGCCTCAACCCGACCGCGCCTATATCCTGGAGCGGCTGATTCGCGCCGACCTGTTCGAACAGGTCCTCCAGGCGCGTTACCTTGGCAGCAAGCGATTTTCGCTCGAGGGCGTCACGGCGCTCATTCCGCTGCTTGACCGCGTGCTTGCCGCCGCCGCGGAAGCGGGCGGCGAGCAAGTGGTGATCGGCATGAGCCATCGCGGCCGCCTGAACGTGATGGCGCACATCGCGGGACAACGCGCGGCGGATATTTTTGCGGGCTTCGAGGACGTGGACCCGCGCAGCGTGCTGGGCAGCGGTGACGTCAAATATCACGTCGGCGCCACGGGGGAATATCGCACGCGGCAAGGACGAAAACTGGACGTCCATCTCGCATCGAACCCGAGCCATCTGGAAGCGGTCGATCCGGTCGCGATTGGGCGCGCGCGTGCGAAGCAGGCACGCATCGGCAGCGGCAGCCGCGCAAAAATCCTGCCGATCGTGCTGCACGGAGATGCCGCGTTTGCCGGCCAAGGAGTCTGGGCGGAAACGATGAACCTCGCCGATCTGGAAGCCTATTCGGTCGGAGGCACGATCCATGTCATCGTAAATAATCTGCTCGGCTTCACGACCGCGCCGGCGCAGCTTCATTCCTCGCGCTTTGCTTCGTCGCTGGCCAAGCGCCAGGCGATTCCCATTTTTCACGTCAATGGAGAAGACCTGGACGCCGTGGTGCGTGTTGGACAAATGGCGCTCGAGTATCGCCAGGCGTTCGCGGGTGACGTGGTCGTGGACCTCATCGGTTACCGGCGCCACGGGCACAGCGAAGTGGACGACCCGACCATCACGCAGCCGCTCCTGTACGCGAAAATTAAAGATCACCCGCCGCTGTGGCAGATTTACGCGAAGCTGACCGGCGCGGACCCGGCTTCGATGATTGACGCGGTGCGCGGCGAACTCGAAGCCGCTCACAAAGCTGCCAGCGCGATGCAGAAAAAGCCGCGCCTCCGCAAGCTGCCGTCCTATTGGTCGCCGTACAAGCGCGGGCGGTACGACAGCGCCTACGAAGTAGATACCGGAGTCCCGGCCGAAACGCTTGGCGAAGTCACCGACAAACTGACGAGCTATCCAGCAGACTTCGCCATTCACCCGAAAGTGAAAAAACTCCTCGAACAGCGCGCCGAAATGGGGCATGGCAAGCGCCCAGTGGACTACGGCATGGCCGAAGCGCTCGCGTTCGGGACGCTGCTGCTCTCGGGCACGCCGGTGAGGCTCACCGGGCAGGACACGAGGCGCGGCACGTTCAATCAACGCCACGCGGCGTTCGTGGACACACGGACGGAGGCGGAATACGTGGCGCTCGAACATCTGGCGCCCGGCCAGGCGCGCTGTGAAATCTACAACTCCACGCTCTCCGAGGCCGGCGTGCTCGGTTTCGAATATGGCTATAGCCGGGACTATCCCGAAGCGCTGGTGCTCTGGGAGGCGCAGTTCGGTGATTTTGCCAACGGCGCGCAGGTGATCATCGATCAGTTCATCAGCGCGGGAGAGGATAAGTGGGATCTACCGTCCGGCGTCGTGCTGCTATTGCCGCACGGTCATGAGGGCCAGGGCCCGGAACATTCGAGCGCGCGCATCGAACGTTATCTGCAACTCGCCGCCGAAGACAACATTCAAGTTTGCCAGCCATCGAACGCCGCGCAATATTTTCAGTTGCTGCGCCGGCAAGCGCTGCGCCGCTGGCGCAAGCCGCTGGTGGTGTTCACCCCGAAGAGCATGTTGCGCCACCCCGATGCGTCTTCGCCGATTGAGGATTTTTTCCGTCCGCGGTTCGAGTGGGTTGTTCCCGATCGCGAAATCACTTCCGCAAAGCGCATCCTGATCTGCAGCGGAAAAATCGGGCACGAGCTGCGCCACGAACGCAAACAGCGCGGCGAAAATGAAACGGCGATCCTGTTTCTCGACCAGCTCTATCCGTTTCCGAAGGAAGAATTGCGAGCGGAAATTGCGCGCCATCCGAATGCGCGTGAAATTGTCTGGGTGCAGGAAGAACCCGCCAATATGGGCGCGCTCTCCTATGTACTGCCTCGCATCCAACACTACATTCAAGGGATTCCGGTACGCTCGGTGAAGCGCTCGGCGAGCGCCAGCCCGGCGACTGGATCGGCCAAGGCCCACGAACTCGAGCAGAGAACATTGGTCACGCTGGCTTTCACGACAGGACCGAGCTGATCGGCGCAGATTGGAACGGCACTGCGGACGGTTTTGAGGAGGCAATGGAGATGCGATCGAAATTCTTGACGGGTGTTGTGCTGGCGGCAGTATTTTGCTGCGCGGTTGTCCGTGTTTCCGCGCGGCAGAATGCGCCGCTGACGGCCGTGCCGCCGAAGGAAGGCGATTTCGTAACTCATGATTTCAAATTTTCGGACGGCCAGTCGCTACCCGAGGTGCGGCTGCACTACACGACGATCGGCACGCCGCAGCGGGACACGGGCGGCCGCGTCACGAATGCCGTGCTGATTCTGCACGGCACGAACCGCGCCGGCCGCGTGTTCATGATCCCCTCGTTTGCGGGCGTCCTTTTCGGGCCCGGCCAATTGCTGGACGCCTCGAAGTACTACCTCATTCTTCCGGACCAGCTCGGCGCGGGCTTGGGAAAGTCCACGAAGCCGAGCGACGGCCTGCGGGCGAAGTTTCCTCACTATGATTATTCAGACATGGTGCGGGCGTCGCAGATACTTCTTGCCCAAGGATTGCAGGTGAATCACATTCATTTGTTTATTGGCGCGTCGATGGGGTGCATGGAAGGTTTCATGTGGGGCGAATCGAATCCCAGCGATTTCGATGCGATGCTTCTGCTTTCCTGCCTGCCCGTCGAAGTCGCCAGCCGCAACCGCATGGTGCGCAAGATCATGATCGACGACATTCGTCTCGATCCGGGATGGAACAACGGCAACTACACACAACAACCTTACGGGTTGCGCGCCGCGCTCGGCCACCTGCTCGTCGTGGGGAGCGTTCCGACGTTCTGGCAAAAGGAATACCCGACGGCGGCGCTTGCGGACAAATACGTGAATCAATACATCGAAGAAAACATGAAGACGACGGACGCGAACGATTTTATGTATCAATATGACGCGTCTCGCAACTTCGATGCCTCGAAGGAACTTGGTAAAATTACGGCAAAAGTGCTGCTCATCAATCCGCAGGAAGATTTCTGGAATCCGGCGGAGCTCGGAATCGCGGAGCAGGAAATCAAGAAAGTAAAAAACGGGAAATTTGTTCTGTTGCCGTTTTCCGATCAATCGCGCGGCCACTACACATTTTTCCAGGCCCCGGTTTGGCAGAAGCACCTCGACGAATTCATGGAAGGTTTGAAGCACTGAAGAGCGCAACGGGGAGAAGATTTTTGCCGCCAGCATCAGCAGCGCCCTGAGTGATTGCCTAACTCAATTGTTCGCACGTATTTGTTATCACCACCTCAGAACCGAAAAACATTATTTTCATCCCGCCAATATAAAGTTGACTTCGGCTGCGGCGCGTGATACGTAGACATTAATTTAGTCGGGTGGTCTCAGCTCAATTACAGAATTTGGCTATTTGGCATTTCGGGGGCACCACGTGAGTGTTTCCTTTTTTGCCTGCCAGCATCGAGCCATGAGACCCCGTGCTGACATGGAACGTGTCCGCTGGATCAGTGCCCCACAGGGCGCTCATCTTAAGATTCGCTTCAGCCCAAAAAGCCATAGCGTCCCCTCAGTTGAGCAGGCCTTATCGCTCTCCACTGTCCTTAGGGAGTGGGTGTGTTGAATGTCAAAGAAATCCTTGTACCAAACGGGAGGAACTGCGATGAAATCGAACGCAACCAAGATCCTCGTTTTGATCTGTGCTCTCGGGCTTTTGTTCTCGGCAACTCCGTTGCGGGCACAGGTGGCCGGCGCAACGTTATCCGGCACTATAACTGACGCGCAGGGAGGGGCTGTTGTCGGCGCTAAAGTCTCCGCCAGAAATGGCGCAACGGGTGTAACGACCGATAGCACCACGAATGGTTCCGGTTTCTATACCATAGTGAACCTCAACCCGGCGGACTACGCTGTATCGATAACCGCTCCGGGTTTCCGCACCGCCGTGAGCAAAGTGACGCTCATAGTCGGTGGCCAGCAAGCGTTGAACCTCGCATTGACCGTCGGTGAAGTTTCGCAAACCGTTGAGGTGACCGGCGCGGCTCCTGTGGTTGAGACGACCAACGCCACCCTTAGCGGCGAGGTTGTGGGCACGCAAATTGTGGAGCTGCCGTTGAACGGCCGCGACTGGGTACAGTTGGCTTCGTTGCAACCGGGGGTGGCCGAGGTGCGGCCTCACGAAGCGGTCGACGCACCTGGCGGCTCGACTCGCGGGCTGGGAATACAGATGACCGTAAACGGAGCCCGGCCCCAGCAGAACGTTTACAGGCTCAATGGCGTAATCGTCAACGATTACTCGAACGCGGGTCCCGGAAATGTACTGGGCGCAAACGCGGGTGTGGATGCGATTCAAGAGTTTTCGGTATTGACCAGCAACTACTCGGCGGAATACGGCTATACCTCGGGCGGCGTGATCAACGCGATCACGAAGTCCGGCACCAACTCGTTTCATGGAAGTGTTTATGAGTTCATACGTAACAGCGCGCTCGACTCGAAGGATCGCTTTGAGAATCCTAGTCCTAGTAATGCTACCGGTGTCAAAAAAGGGGGATTCACCCGCAACCAGTTCGGAGCGTCGGCAGGATGGAAGGTTTTGAGGGACAAGGCGTTCCTCTTTGGCGATTACGAAGGGCTCCGTCAGGTGAAGGCCGTACCCCAACAGGGCGCGACCCTAACGGCTAACGCGAGGCTAGGGATCATCAACGACTCAAATGGCAACCCTCCAGGGTTCGACTACGGCGGTACGATAGGAATCACGAATCCAATACAGACCGGAGCATGCCCGGTCAAGACGTATAAAACCGATGCCACTACGACAGTTACGCAAACTATGACAAATCGGGCCCCCGGAAGGGCGAGTGTGTGCGTTGATGATACGATTTTTAACCTTATAGACCCTGCAGGAACGCCCGCCGGGCGCCTCTCGCCGATGCCCAACGGCCCGGTGCTATTTCCCGGAAACAGCGCCAATTTCTTCTCTGACGGCGGACAAAGGGCGAGCGACAACTACAGCACTCTCCGAGCCGACTACAGGCTTTCGAACAAGGACAGCCTAGTTGGCAGTTGGTATCGGGATACCTCGACGTGGATAAGACCCAACCTAACCAACGACAGGCTCAGCGGGTTCGAAGTTCCGCACTCCGCCTATACTCTGGAGGAAAGCCACATCATTAATTCCGCCACGGTGAACACAGTGCGAGCGGGACTAAATGAATCATTCCTTTATAGCCCGTCGTTTTCGGACTCTAACCCTGCAAATCATGACACCTCCCTGGGTATCCGGCCTGGGTGCGTATCGCCAGGATTCAGCATTGGTGGTAACGGAAATTCTGGGAATAGTACACCGGTTAGCGGCGGCGGGGGATTTACCGGCGCTCCGGGTTTCAGCGCCCGAACCAAGAAGATTGAGTTTTTCGACGATCTCGCGCGTACAGCCGGGAAGCACAATCTGAAGTTCGGTTTTATGTACGTGGGCGATCACCAGAACTGGATCAACGGACCAGCCGGGTGCGGCGGTAGCTCATCCTTTTCCTCGATACAGAACTTTCTCCAGGATATACCGGGCAGGGTCCGGATGCCGGTGATTGAGCCCTACGTTCCTCCGGGGACGGTACACCATTACCGCTCCAAGATTATCGCCGGATATGCCCAGGACGATTGGAAGATGCTTTCCAACCTGACTGTGAACATTGGCTTGCGGTACGAAATGTCAACGATTCCGACTGAGACCGATGACAAGATCAACTACCTGGAGACGCTCTGGCAAAATCCCGGGGCTTGTACGGCCAATGCTCAAGGTATTGGTATTTGTCCTGGTTTTTTCCACCAGACCTTTCAGCACAACCCGACACTAAAGAACTTTGAGCCGCGGGTCGGTTTTGCCTGGGACCCATTCCACGACGGCAAGACCTCCGTGCGCGGGGGGATCGGGCTGTTTGATGTCCTGCCCCTCTCGTACATGTTTGCGCTCAATTCCTTGCAAACCGCTCCGAACGGCGCCGAAATTGATCTCAACAAACCAGGCCAGGGGACGTTCCCCAAAGGACTTGATTTTGCAACTACCGGTCCTGCGGCATCGATAGGGGGTGCGGCAGCGAGGTGGTCGTATACCGAGCCACGCCCGAAGCGCAATGACGTCTTGCAATATAACTTTAACATCCAAAGGCAAGTCACAGCGAGTACGTCGGTAACGCTCGCCTATGCAGGATCGAGAGCATGGCACAATCCGTTCCAGACCGACGACCTCAATACTGTGTTTCCGACCAAGAAGACTTCGGCTGGCTATCTGTTTCCTAACCCGATCGGCAGCGGGTGTACGGACCACAACGGTAAAACCGGATTTAACGGGGGGGGAGCGCCGGACTGTGAAAATACAGATGTGGCGCTAGGGCTTTCCCCAGTTGGATGCAATGCCACGAATACGTGCTTTAGTGACAACCCCACCGGCATTGTGCCTGGGTTACTGATCAACTCACACGTCTCCCAGATTCAGTCGACAATTTTCGAGGCCCAGTCCTGGTACAACTCATTGCAGGTGAGGGTTGACAAGCGAATGAGCCATGGTTTCCAGGTGGGAGGTTCATTTACCTGGGGCAAGTCCTTTGACACCACCTCCAGCAGCTTCGCAGGCGACAACTACGCGAACAACCCAAGCGCCATCGTCCCGTGGTATGACCCGAGCCTAATCAAAGGGTTGTCGGACTTCAATGTTACAAGGAACCTGGTCATCAACGCCCTGTGGCAGATTCCGACACCGGCGTCCTGGTCTGGACCCCTGGGATGGATAGCCAGGGGCTGGGGAATGGGAGGAGTCTTCGAGGCGAGCACCGGCACTCCTCTGTGGCCATTGAGCAGCCTCGACATAGATTCCCTAGGGCAACTCAACGGTGGGCCTATGAGCATTCCGAATTACGTACCGGGCTGCCAATTGACCAATCCATCTTCAGGACGCTCGGGGGTCCTCCAGTATATCAACCCGGCATGCTTTATCGTTCCCGTAGCGCCCAGTCAAGCCTTTGCTACGGCGAACTGCGACCAAGCTCCCCCGTTCGGGGATAAAGGGGCTGCGGTTCCGCTAGCCACGCTTATCGCGGCTTCTCCGAGTCACGTTTCGGCTCTCAGCTGTTTCAACCTTATGGGCAACCTGGGGCGCAACACGGTCATTGGGCCAGGGTTGATCAACACTGATCTGTCCTTTACCAAAGACAACCACATCAAAAAACTCGGGGAAAATTTCAATATCCAGTTCCGGGCCGAGTTCTTCAACATAGCGAATCGCACTAACTTCGCGCCCCCTACAACTAACGAACTCGAGTCGCTTAACGGGGATGGAACCCTGGGTTCGAATTTCGGCGTGCTCACTAAGACGCAGGTACCGATGCGGGAGATTCAGTTTGCGTTGAAACTTGGTTGGTAGTCGTGTAAGCAAGGCTCGACGGGGAGGGGAGCTAGGCCAGGGATCGCGGCAGCGAAACTCCGCGATGGCTTCTGGTCCCCCTTCTCCATTCAAGTCCGGCGTCGCTCTTTCAAACGAAGGGGATGCCAACAATGATAAACGGCGGTTCCCCTTCGATGACTTGAAATTTTCTTGGAGGCTTTTATGAAGCGATGTTTACTATTTTTCGTAGTCGTTGCGATCGTTGCGCTACCCTCTCTCCCTCTCTTCGCTCAAAGTGTGCCGGAAATCGCCTATGATTCCGCGCCCAATTTACTGAAGCTTCCGACCGACGTGTTCATGGGCGAAGCCGCGGGAGTGGCGCAGAATTCCAAAGGACACATGTTTGTATTCACTCGCAGCGGGGAGACGCAGCTGTTTGAATTCGATCAGGAAGGGAACTACGTTCGTGAGATCAGTCCGCGCAACTACGCCTTTGCGTTTGCGCATACGGTGCGGGTCGATCCGCAGGACAACGTTTGGGCGGTTGACGAAGGGACAAATATGATCGTCAAGTTCAACCCGGCAGGTAAAGAGGTGATGACCATGGGCCGCCGGCCGGAATCCGCTGAGGGAGACACTCCCGGCGGCTTCAACTTCCATCCGGTGCTGCCCGGAGACACGCCGCGGCCGGCTCAGCCGTATTCCTTCAGCCGGGAGACTGACGTGGCTTGGGACGCCGCTGGAGATATCTTCGTCTCCGATGGTTATGGCAACGCGAGGGTCGTGAAGTACGACAAGGATGGCCGGTTCGTCAAGGCCATTGGCAGCGCCGTGAAGGGCAAGGAACCGGGACAATTCAGCACTCCCCACACGATCGCGACCGACGCGAAGGGCAATGTTTATGTGGGCGATCGGGGAAACAGCCGCATTCAGGTGTTTGACAATGACTTGGTTCTGCGCGCCGTTTGGACGGGCGTCGGCGCTCCCTGGGCGATCTGCATCACGCCGGGGCCAAAGCAATATCTTTACAGCTCGGACGCCGTGGGTCCCGTGTACAAGCTCGATTTGGAAGGGCATGTCCTGGGCAAATTCGGCGCCGCCGGAAAACAGATGAAGCAATTCGGCTGGATCCATGAAATGAATTGCACGAGCGAAAATGAGCTGCTCGTTGGCGAGCTGCTGAATTGGCGCGTGCAAAAAATTTCGCTCCACCCGCAGAAGTGACATTGACTCTGAGTCAGGATTCAGCGGGGCGGGTGCCCGCACTATTGCAGAGGGATTTGCCCCCGATTTGCGAGACGAATTTTCTAGGGAGGCTTTTATGCGAAATTACTCGAAATTGATCCTGGTGGCTGTGGTGGCGCTTTTCGCCAGCCCTGTGTTCGCGCAGATCTCAGTTCCGGAAATACCGTTCGATTCCACGCCCAACCTTTTGAAAATGCCGGACAATATCGTCATCGGAGAGGCGGTCGGCGTGGCTACGAATTCCAAAGGGCACATTTATGTGTACACAAGAGACGGCTCCCTCTCGTACACGGTCGGGACCTCGCGCCAATTTGCGCGGGGCGCCGCCGCGCGACTCTATGAATTTGACCAGAACGGAAACTTTGTGCACGAGCACGCCAAAGGCACTTACGCCCAGGCCTTTGCTCACACGGTGCGAGTCGATCCCGATGACAATTTCTGGATGGTGGATGAAGGTTCCAACATGATCGTCAAGTTCAGTCCAGAGGGCAAAGTTCTGATGACGCTCGGCCGGAAACCGGAAGACTTCGCTGGAATCCCTGGCCCCGTCGCAGAGGACGAGTCGGCTGGGGGAAAGTCAGGCGGGGCTTTGTTGCAGCAGCTACTCCTCTCGGCCCGCCCAGCAGGAGCGGCAGGTGGCCCGGCTGGCCCAGGCGGAGCCGCAGGGGCAGGTGGAGGAGGCGGGGAGGGGTTCAATATGGGCCCGTTCGCCACATTCAATCGTGAAACCGACGTTGCCTGGGACCCTGCCGGAAATATTTTCGTCTCCGACGGATACAACAACAAGAGAGTCGTGAAATTCGACAAAAACGGAAATTTTGTGAAGGCCTTTGGATCCAGAGGCCACGGGCCGGGACAGTTTGAAGACGTTCACACGATTCAGGTGGACCATCAGGGCAACGTGTACGTCGGCGATCGATCCAACAAGCGAATCCAAGTGTTCGATAACGACGGAACCTTCAAGACCATGTATATCAACGTCGGCGCTCCCTGGGCCCTCTGCATTACACCGGGCCAGCATCAATATCTTTTCAGTTCAAACTCAACCGGCACCACCGACATGTCGGACAACGGCGAAATTTATAAGATGGAACTGGACGGCCGGATTCTCGGGAAATTCGGGCGCGGCGGCAAGCAGTTGAAAGAGTTCATGGCGGTGCACGAAATCGACTGCCGGAACGAAAATCCAGGTTGTGCGCGATCTGGCAGTTTCGTTTCGATGGCGTAATGCTCTATGTAGGGCCCGCCTTCAGGCGGGCATGTGCTTGAACTTTCAGTGCCGGCCTGAAGGCCAGCGCTACAAAAGCATCACTTACTCAGTCCTCCGTTAAAAATTGAAAAAAGTAGCATTTTGTTTGCGATTTGTATTGATTTTTGTGGTGAGAGATTGCAAGGTTTGGGCGTGGTGAGCGCTGAAATCTTGCAATTTTATTTTGGGGAGAAGGGATGAAGCCGAG
>WNGO01003076.1_pt1 | contig 12539 bp, 7 predicted proteins | sample 5400511 | NCBI WGS metagenome assembly WNGO01 (sample SAMN13153380, study PRJNA577476) | soil metagenome | isolation source: 20 cm soil or saprolite under Garry oak tree replicate 2 | place: USA:California | collected 2016-06-15
TGCACCCGCTGGTGAACGAGGGCGCGCGCATCGCGGAGGAGGGCATCGCCATTCGCGCCAGCGACGTGGACGTCGTGTATGTGAACGGCTATGGTTTTCCCGCCTACAAGGGTGGTCCGATGTACTGGGCGCAGGAGTCGGGTCTGGCGCAGGTGGTGCAGACCATGCGCCGCCTGGCGCCGACGCACGGCGCCCGCTGGCGGCCTGCGGCGCTCCTCGAACGCCTGGCAGCGTCTGGAAAGGGCTGGACTGAGGGAGTCATGCAGCGCGCAGTCACGGTCGCGGTGATGACGGCGACGATGGCCCTGATGAGTGCCGCGCACGCGGACACAGCGGCGAATGACAGCCACGCCCCGCCGCCGATGCCCGCAACGGTGGCCGACTGGGCGCGCGGGGCGCGCCTGTTCCAGGGACTGGGCGACTTTCACCGCGCCGTGACGAGCTCGTCGGCGCCCGCCCAGCAGTATTTTGACCAGGGAATGCGCCTCCTGTGGGCATTCAATCACGACGAGTCGACCCGCTCCTTTGCCAAGGCCGCCGAGCTCGATCCGGCGTGCGCCGCCTGCTACTGGGGCGTGGCGCTCACCGTGGGCCCGAACTACAACGTTCCGGCGATGGTGGAGCCGCGCGCGCGCGTCGCCTGGGAGGCGCTGCACCAGGCGCAGCAGAACGCGGCGCACGCCTCGGCGGTCGAGCAGGCGCTCATCGGCGCACTCGCGGCACGCTATCCGGCGCCGCAGCCCCCGGCACCGCACTTCCCCAATGATCCCGACGTGCAGACCCTGTGCGCGGAGGCGCAGATGAACGTGCACGCCTGGAAGCTGTGGACGGCCGACGGCCAGCCGGGCGCGGGGACGCTGGAGATCGAAGCGCGGCTCGAGTCGGTGTTGCAACGCAGTCCCGACCACCCGGGCGCGAATCACTACTACATCCACGTCATGGAGGCCTCACCCGATCCCGGCAAGGCGGTGGCTTCCGCCGAACGGCTGCGCGGCATGATGCCGGCGGCCGGGCATCTCGAGCACATGCCCGCTCACATCATGCAGCGCGTTGGGCGCTACGAGGAGGCGGCCGAGGCGAACCGCCGCGGTGCAGCGGCCGATCGGGCGTATTTCGAGGCCATCGCGGCGCCCGATTACTACCCCATGTATCTCGCCCACAACTACGCGTTTCTGGCGTTCTCGGCGGCCACGGAGGGACGCAAGGCTGAGACACTCGCCGCCGTCCAGAGCGTGGTGCAGACCGTCCCGGTCGACATGATGCTCGCCATGGGCGACTCGGGCTGGAACCTCACGCAGCAGTACGCCGCACTGGTGCGCTTCGGGCTGTGGGACGAGATGATTGCGCAGCTGGCGCCCGATCCGCGGGCGAGCGGTCTGACGGCCGGTTATCTCTACGCCCGCGGCGTGGCGCTCGCCGCACGGGGCCGCATCGATGAGGCGAAGGGCGCGTTGGCCGAGTTGCAGAAGCTCGGCGCCGCGGCTGGGCCGCAGACACTGGCGGGATTCAACACCCTGCAGGACGTGGTGAGCGTGGCGCAGCCGATCGTGGCGGCGCGCATCGCCGCCTCCGAGCAACACCGCGAGGACGCGATCAGGCTCCTCGAGCAGGCGGTCGCGGCCGAAGACAAGCTGGCGTACAACGAACCCGCGGACTGGTTCTTCCCCGTGCGCCATCTGCTCGGCGCGCAGCTGCTGCTGGCCGGGCGGGCCGCGCCGGCGGAACAGGTCTATCGGGAGGATTTGCGGCGCCACCCCAAGAATGGCTGGGCGCTGCAGGGACTCGCCACCGCGCTCAAGGCGCAGGGCAGAACCCGTGACGCCATCCGCACGAGGCACGAGTTGGCCGCCGTGTGGCAGCACGCGGACATACAGCTGCCGGGTTCCGCCTTCTGGTTCGCCGGCGCTGACACCAGTGATTGCGCCTGCCAGCGCCAGACGATGCGCAGCAGGTAGTCATTCGCGCCGCTCATGGAGTGGCATTCGAGCACCTCGGGACGCTCCTTCACGAGCTGATCGAACTGCCGCACCGATTCCGGGTGATGGTTTTCGAGCGAGACGACGGCGTACGCGAGAATCGGCAGGCCGATCGCCGGCGCCCGCAACAGCGTCGCGTAGCCGGCGATGAATCCGGCCTCCTCCAGGCGCCGCAGGCGCCGCCAGCACGGCGCGGGCGACAGTCCGACGCGCTTCGCCAACTCCTGGTTGGAGATGCGCGCATCCGCCTGCAGCTCTTCGAGGATCCGCCGGTCGAGCCGATCGAGGGTCCTGGTCACGCAATAATATTGCCAGAAGGGCGCCCAATGGGGCAATTGAAGCAAGGTAATTGCACAACTTAGAGCATAAGCTCACCCGCCATGTCTGCACGGCCTGCCGCGATTCCCGACGCTTCACGCGCAACAGAGGCGCCCGGCCACGCGACCGACTGGGTGCGCGTCGTCTCGCTCGTGCACGCTTCGCGCGCCCTCGACGACATCGAAGAGACCCGCCTCGTGCCCGAGCGCAAGGTGCTCTACCAGTTCTCGGCGCGCGGTCATGACCTGGCGCAGATCCTGCTCGGGCTGCAGCTCACGGATGCGCACGACGGGGTGTCGGTGTACTACCGCTCGCGTCCGCTCATGCTCGCGCTCGGCGTGAGCCTGGAAGATGCTGCCGCCGGCCCGCTCGCGCGCAGCGGTTCCTTCAGCGGCGGCCGCGACATCGGAGTGGTGTTCAATCTCCCGGGCCACGCCGGCCCGACCGTGCTGCCGGCGTGTGGCGGCGTGGGGACGCAGTACACCCCAAGCGCCGGCTGGGCGCAGGCGATTCGCTATCGGCATGAGGCGCTGCGGGATGCCTCTTACGCGCGCAGCATTGCCGTGGCGTTGGGCGGGGACGCCTCGTGCGCCACCAATGGCTTCTGGTCGGCGCTCAACATCGCGACCACGCTGAAGCTGCCCATGTTGTTCTACATCGAGGACAACGGCTTCGGCATTTCCGTGAGCTCGCAGCTGCAGACCCCGGGTGGCAACATCGCCGCGAACCTGCGCTCGTTTGCCGGTCTGACCATCCTGGAGGGCGATGGGTGCGATCCGCCCGCGGCCGCAGAGCTGACGCGACGCGCGGTCGCGCGGGTGCGGGAGGAACGCGCACCGCTCCTGCTGCGTCTGACGGTACCCCGCCTGTCCGGTCATTCCGGGCAGGACACGCAGGCCTACAAGTCGGCGCAGATCCTCAAGGATGAGCGCGCACGGGATCCCCTCACACACCTGCATGAGTTTCTGGTCCCGGCCGTGATGGCGGAGTCGGAATGGACTCGCCTGGCGGGCGAGGCGCGGCATGAGGCCGAGCAGGCGATTGACAGAGCGCTGGCGCGACCCCCACCCGACCCGCAGCACCTCACGCGCCATGTTTTCTCGGAAAGTTCCGACGGCGCGCACTCGCTGCAGGAGCAGGGCGGGCTCGCTCCCGAGAGGCACGTGTTCGCAGCTTCGCGCCTGACGGCGCAGCCGGAAGCCACGCGCATCAACATGCTGACGGCGATCCGCCGCACGCTCGATGTCGAGCTCGCCGCCAATCCCCGCATGCTGGTGTTCGGCGAGGACGTCGGCCCCAAGGGCGGCGTGCACGGAGCGACCCTCGGGCTGCAGGACAAGTACGGGGTGGAGCGCGTATTCGACACCAGCCTGTCCGAAGAGGGGATCATCGGACGGGCGGTCGGCATGGCGCTCGCGGGGCTGCTGCCGGTGGCGGAGATCCAGTTCCGCAAGTACGCGGATCCCGCGGCCGAGCAGTTGAATGACTGCGGGACGCTGCGCTGGCGCACTCACAATCGCTTTGCCGCCCCGATGGTGGTGCGCATGCCGGGCGGATTCTTCAAGTGCGGCGACCCCTGGCACAGCCAGACCAACGAGGTCGCCTGGGTGCACGGCGTGGGCTGGCAGGTGGCAGTGCCCTCGAACGCCGAGGACGCGGTGGGCCTGCTGCGGCGGGCGTTGCGCGGCAATGATCCGGTGATCTTCTTCGAGCACCGGGCCATGCTCGATGGCGCCTGGGCGCGGCGCCCTTATCCGGGCAACGAGTTCGTGGTGCCCTTTGGCCAGGCACGCCGGCTGCGTGCCGGCACCGAGGTGACGGTGGTCAGCTGGGGAGCCATGGTCGAGCGTTGCGAGCTTGCCTGCGCACGCTCGCAGGTCGACGTGGAGCTGCTCGATCTGCGTACGCTGTCGCCCTGGGACCGCGCGGCCGTGCGCGCGTCCGTCGAGAAGACCCACCGCTGCCTCATCGTGCACGAGGACAACCTCACCGCAGGCTTCGGGGCGGAAATTGCCGCGACCCTGGCGCAGGAGAGTTTCTTCAGCCTGGACGCACCGATCGAGCGGCTCGCCATGCCCGACATCCCGAGTCCCCACAGCCCGCTGCTGCTCGATGCGGCGGTGCCGGACGTCGCGCGCATCACGCAGACCATTCAGCGGCTGGCCAGCCTGTGAGCATCCCGTGAGCAGCGGCGTTGAAATCAGGGCTCCCGCGGAGCAGACCGAAGGCACGCGCTCGCAGATCCTGCGCTGGCTCAAGCAGGTCGGCGAGAGCGTCGCCGAGAACGACCCGCTCATCGAGATCGAGACCGACAAGGTCACGGTCGAAGTCGCCTCGCCCGCCACGGGCGTGCTGCGCGAGATCATCAAACACGAGCAGGAGGAGATCGCCCCCGGGGAGCTGCTCGGCCGCATTGACACAGGCACGGCCGCCGCAGCGCTCGCCCAGGCGCCCAGGCCCGCTGCCGCCGCCACTGCCCCGGCCGCGGCGAGCGCCAGTCCGGTTGCTGTCCAGAGCGAGACCCGCGCACCGGCGGCTGCCGGCGGGTTGAGTCCGGCGGTGCGGCGCCTGTTGTGCGAGCGCGGGATCGATCCGTCCGCGGTTCGCGGTACCGGGCCGGCGGGCCGCATCACCGTCGAGGACGTGCTGCGGGAGGCCCCGGGGAGCGCACCGGAACGCCGCCGGCAGGCTCCCGCGAGCGTCGCACCGTCCGAGGCAGCTGCGGACGCGCTCAGCAGGAGCCATCGCGTGCCACACACTGCGGTTCGCAAGCGTATTGCCGATCACATGGTGCAGAGCCTGCTGCATACCGCGCCCCACGTGACGACGGTATTCGAGGCAGACATGGGCGCGGTGCTCGCCGATCGCGCGCGCCAGCGTGACGAGTTCGCACGCCGCGGGGCGCCGCTGACGCTCACCGCCTACTTCGTGCAGGCTGCCGTGGCCGCGATCCGCGCCGTGCCGGAAGCGAACAGCCGCTGGACCGACACGGCGCTGGAGATCTACGACTCGATCCATATCGGCGTGGCGACCGCGGTGGAAGGCGTGGGGCTGGTCGTGCCGGTGCTGCACGATGCGGACGCGCGCGATCTGTTCGACACCGCGCGAGCTCTGGATGAGCTGGTGACGCGCGCCCGCGCTGGCAAGCTGTCACCGGCCGACGTGCGTGGTGGCACGTTCACCATTTCGAACCACGGCGTCAGCGGCAGCCTGCTGGCGGCCCCGATCATCATCAACCAGCCGCAGGCGGCGATCCTGGGAGTGGGCAAACTCGAGAAGCGCCCCGTGGTCGTGGAGGAGGGTGACGAGCAGAAGATCGTGGCGCGGCCGCGCTGTTACGTCACGCTGACCCTGGATCACCGCGTGATGGACGGCCACCAGGCCAATCACTTCCTGCAGGTGTTCGTGCAGAAGCTGACCGGCTGGCCGGCGTAAGATGGGCGGCCGTGGAGCTTGAACCCATCGAGCGCGCCAGCGAGGACGAGCTGCGCGCCCTGCAGCTGCAGCGCCTCAGGTGGTCGGTGCGTCACGCCTACGAGAACGTGCCCCTGTACCGGGGCAAGTGCGAGGGCGCCGGCGTTCACCCGCACGATCTCAGGACGCTGGCGGACCTTGAGCGTTTCCCCTTCATGCACAAGGACGATCTGCGCGCCGGCTATCCGTTCGGCCTGTTCGCCGTGCCGCGTGAGCAGGTGGTCCGCATCCACGCCTCGAGCGGCACCACCGGCAAGCCGACCGTGGTCGGCTATACCCGCCGCGACATCGACACCTGGGCAGCGCTGGTAGCGCGTTCCATCCGCGCCGCGGGAGGACGCCGCGGCGACATGGTGCACATCGCCTATGGCTACGGGCTGTTCACGGGGGGCCTGGGTGCGCATTACGGCGCGGAGCTCCTGGGTTGCACGGTGGTGCCGGTCTCCGGAGGACAGACCCAGAGGCAGGTGCAGCTCATCTGCGATTTCAGGCCCGACATCATTATGGTCACGCCGTCCTACATGCTCGCCATCGTTGAGGAGTTCCTGCGCCAGGGGCTCGATCCGGCCTCGACGTCGCTCCGCACCGGCATCTTCGGCGCCGAACCCTGGACCGAGGCGCTGCGCGCGCAGATCGAAAGCCGCGCGGGACTTCAGGCCCTGGATATTTACGGCCTGTCGGAAGTGATGGGACCGGGCGTGGCGAGCGAGTGCATCGAGACCCAGGACGGCCCGGTGATCTGGGAGGATCACTTCTACCCGGAGATCATCGACCCAGCGACCGGGAAGTTGTTGCCCGAGGGCGCGCAGGGCGAGCTGGTGCTCACGTCGCTCACCAAGGAAGCCCTGCCGATGATCCGCTACCGTACCCGCGATCTGACGTCGCTCCTGCCGCCGACGGCGCGCTCGATGCGCCGTATGGCAAGAATCACCGGGCGCTGCGATGACATGCTGATCATCCGGGGTGTGAACATGTTCCCGAGTCAGATCGAGGAGCTGGTCCTGAAGCTCCCGGGTCTCGCGTCCCACTACCAGCTCGAGCTCACCCGCGAGGCGCACCTGGATCAGCTGGCGGTGAAGGTGGAGTGTCTGGAGACCATCGCCGGCGATGGTTCGCTGCGCTCACGCCTGCAGGATGATCTGCAGGGCAGCATCAAGGCGACGATCGGCATTTCCACGCAGGTCGTGGTTTGTGATCCGGGCTCGATCGAGCGCTCGGCGGGCAAGGCGCGGCGCGTGATCGACAAGCGGCCCGCGCGTTAGCGGCAGGGCTGAACGCAGCGCCTGGGGGTGGACGGCAAGTTCTCCCTGGTCGGTGAGTCTGCCTACCGATATAGGATTATTCCGACAGGCAGATGGGCAAGCGCCTATTCACAAGCGTCCTTCCTCCTGACTAGCATTCGTCCCCTAATAAAGACAGCACCGCTACTGTTATGGGTTGAAGCCGCGCATCCGGCCGAGGCAAGGCACGTCCGAATTCCCAGTTCAGGGAGGAACAATTCATGAAGAACCTACGGATGTTGTTGTTGGGAGGTACCTTGCTGCTTGGCGCCGCTCCGCTGGCCGCCCAGAACAGTGTTGATGTCCTTGGCGGCGGGCCACAACCAGCGAACACGATCGGCTGTGTCTCCCCCCCGGGGAACCCAAATTGTATTCCGGCGACGTGGTCCACGACCTCCAATGGGGGCGCGGACATTACCGTGGCGATTGCGAAGAACTTCGTCTTCGCCCAACACGGTGGGGCTTCGTTGACCGACTTTCCGGCTGCAACGACGGGGCAAATCTGCCTGGCCGATACCCGTGATCTTAGCGGGACTACCCTGTTCGCCGTAATCGCCACAAACTGTCAGGGCGCAAGAGGCGTCGCCCTCCTGCTCATACGTGACAGTGCAGTCACCGCCCCATCGACCATCCCGGTATTCACCATATCCACGGCGAACGGGGACTTTCTGAGGAATACCGTCGGCTTCAACGCGACGACCGGGGTCTCCAATTTCCCGATTCGCATCAATGTTGCTAACGCTGCTCCCCCCAGCAACCCCACCGGTCAGCACAACTGCCCGAGTGGTCAGGCCGTCCCGGCCTACGTTGGTCCGGGAACCGCGAATTACACTCCCAATGAGAGTCTGTGTCTGCCCGCGGGGGCGGGCCAGGCGGTCGAGCCCAGCATGACCGTGGACTCGCAGGGAACGATCTACGTCGAATCCATCCGCGGAGTCCCGGGGGGCCTCGACCTATGGCGCTGGAATAAGACTGCAGACGGAGGACCGAACGCTAACGGAACCCTGCGGTTCAAGTACGAAGGTCAGCCTGATTGCGGCATCTTCGTAACCACTTTTTGCACTACGAGCGGGTTGGCGCCGGGAGGAGGCGATGGGGACGTCGCCGTGAACGCTGCGAACCCATTAAACAACGTTCCAAATCTAGCCGTGGTCAGCCTCACCGCAGCGGAAGTTACCGGCAGCCATTCCACCAACCGCGCCGATACCTTCAGTACTCCGGACGTGGCCGCGGCCGGGGTTCCCTTCGACGATCGCATGTGGATCGACGCCTTGGACGATCCGAATCACGTCTACATGGAATATCACGATTTTGGAACAACCTCCCAAATCTTTGTGCAACGCTCGAACGATGGAGGCCTGACCTATACGGACGTCGTCCCGGAGACAGCCGTTGTTGACGCCACGACAGCGCTGAGCGTCGGTCCTCCTACCGGCAACATCGCCGGCCAGATCAAGGTGGACCGCAGTAGTACTGCAAGCCACGGCAACCTGTACCAGATCTTTGTGGGCCCCGACAACCCTGCGGACAACGCGAACAACAGCGCCAACTTCCTCAACGCCGTCTATGTTGGCGTGGCTTCGGGCGTGAGTCTCACGAGTCACACGCTATCGTTCACTGTCTACAAGATCTTCAGTTGCGGGGCCGGTTCGACCTGTCCTAGTGGGGCCGGCCTCGGCAATCTGTTCCCCGCGCTCGCGGTAGACGACTTCGGCTACGTGTACGCCGTCTGGTCGGACAACAGGGACATCTATTACTCGTACTCGACGACTCATGGGACGAGCTGGTCTCCGGCCATCATGGTGACGCAGAACACGTCCCAAGCTGGAAAGTCGAACGTGTTCCCCTGGGTCGCGGCCGATGCGAACGGCCACGTGGCCATCGCGTGGTATGGTGCCGATCTAGTCGGCAATTCGAACGCGATTTCAGCAAACTGGAACGTCTACGTTGCGGAGACCGTCAACGGCCACGCTAGCGCGCCGGTTTTCACGCTGAGCCAAGCTACCGACCACATCAACCACACGGGGTCGATCTCAACCGGCGGTCTCACTGGCAGCTCCGACCGCACCCTTGCCGACTTCTTTCAGATCGCGATTGACCCGACGAACCATCTCATCAACGTTGCCTACGCGGATAACCATGCGGGTACGTCTGTCACGTACTTCACGCGGCAGAAGAAAGCAACCGGCGGCATCTGCCGTCGAGTAGATTGCCGCTCGGGCCACTAGCCCGAACTTCGGGCGGCGGCTGGGAGACCGACACATAGCCGATCTCCCAGCCGACCAACGGTCGAGGGCCCACGCCGGAGCCCCGGTGCCCGCCGCCGCCACGGCGCCTCAGCGCCGCGCGATGCCGCCGAAGCGCGCGTGTGCCGCGGAGTTTGCGGCCGGCAAGGGCCGGTGCAGCTGGTGCGCGCTCGCTGACAGGTAACTCTCGGCTGCGGGAAACACCCGCGCATACAGGCGGCGGCACACCTCGTAGGCGGCCGTTCCCACCCAGTGCGGCGGCAACAGCGCCGGCGGCAGCAGCGGATCGCGCAGGTGAATCTTGCGATACTCGTGGATCAGCAGCGTACGGATGAGGAACGCCGTGTCGGCGGGGAGTGCCGCGCCCGGACCGAGGAGCGACTCGACCGGCGCGAAACTCGCCACGAAACGGCGGTAGCGGCGGGCGAGATCCTTCAGATCCCAGCCGCGCCTCGCGAGCCGGCGGTCGTTGCCGAGATCGGTGCTGATGCCCTGCAGCAGCAGTGCATCCCGGGCCCCGCGTACATTGCGCAACCAACTGCGTGCCTGTCCGGGGGTGCAGCCGGGATGGGCGAACAGCGAGGGGTTGAGCTGCCCGAAGCCGAGCCACTTCAGTTCCTCGCGCAAGGGCGCGCGGCGCGGCCCACCCGGTGGCACCACCACGAGCGTCCACTTCCCGTCCCACACCGAGGGACTCTCGCCGTAGATGCGCCGCGTCGCTGCTGCAAAGCGCTGCGCGCCGGTGCGCGTAAGCTGGTACTCGCTGCGGCGGCCGGAGCGCTGCGCCGCCAGCCAGCCCTCGCGCGCCAGCCGTGCCACCGAGGTGCGCACCAGGCGCTCGGTGAGGCCGAAGGGCGCGGCGAGGCGGATCAGACTGCCGAGGGTGACCGCACCGCCGCGGGGCGCGATCGAGTCGCCGAAAAGCGTGACCAGGAGCGAGCCGCCGCGCAGCGGGCGCTGCGCGCGAAAATTGCGCAGCACGGCCCGAACGGGGGCGGGGAGCGGCGCGCGCGGCTTGCGGTCCATGGGGGATTAAAATTGTGACACAAAAACCTACGTCTCCGTGCTAGTCTTGTGTCATATCAGACCGGGTCTTGGCAGCAAGTACCCCCATGTACACCCAGGCGCTCGATACCCACGGCAAGGAACCCGTGCCCGCCGCCGGCGGCGAGTCCGCCGCGCTGGCGCAGCGTTTCCAGGCGCGCGTCGATGCCGAGGACAAGATCGAGCCCAAGGACTGGATGCCGGATGCGTATCGCCAGACCCTGATCCGGCAGATCTCCCAGCACGCCCACTCGGAAATCGTCGGCATGCTCCCGGAGGGCAACTGGATCACGCGCGCCCCGAGCCTGCGGCGCAAGGCGGTGCTGATCGCCAAGGTGCAGGACGAGGGCGGCCACGGCATGTACCTGTACAGCGCCGCGGAGACGCTCGGCATCTCACGGGCGCAGATGTTCGAGCAGCTGCTGTCCGGCACCGCCAAGTACTCGAGCATTTTCAACTACCCGACACTGACCTGGGCGGACGTGGGCGCGATCGGCTGGCTGGTCGATGGCGCGGCGATCATGAACCAGATTCCCATCTGCCGCTGCTCCTATGGCCCGTACGCGCGCGCCATGGTGCGCATCTGCAAGGAGGAGAGCTTTCATCAGCGCCAGGGGTTCGAGATCATGCTGACGCTGGCCCAGGGGAGCGGCGCGCAACGGGCGATGGCTCAGGATGCGCTCAACCGCTGGTGGTGGCCCTCGATCATGATGTTCGGCCCGAGCGATGCCGACTCCAAGCATACCGCCCAGTCGATGCGCTGGAAGATCAAGCGCTTCAGCAACGACGAACTGCGCCAGAAATTCGTCGATATCACCGTGCCGCAGGCGCAGTTTCTCGGGCTCACGATCCCCGACCACGAGCTGCGCTGGGACGAAGCCACGCAACACTATCTGATCGGCCCGATCGACTGGAACGAGTTTCACGCGGTGCTCAAGGGCAACGGACCCTGCAACCGCGAACGGCTCGAGGCGCGGCGCGCCGCCGACGAGGCCGGCCGCTGGGTGCGCGAGGCGGCGGCCGCGCACGCCATGAAGCAACACAGCCGCGCGCCGCAGACCGCATAGTACCGGAGGCATCATGAGCGAGGATTGGCCGCTGTATGAAGTCTTCATCCGCTCACGCTCGGGACTCGAGCACAAGCACGTCGGCAGCCTCCATGCCGCGGACGCGCGCATGGCGATCGAGCACGCGCGCGACGTGTATACGCGCCGCCAGGAGGGCGTGAGCATCTGGGTGGTGCGCTCGGCGGATATCATCGCCTCGGACCCCGAAGAGGCCGACGCGCTGTTCGAGCCGGCGCGGGACAAGGTGTACCGGCATCCGACCTTCTATGCCATTCCGGAAGAGGTCAAGAATCTGTGAGCGCGAGGAGCCACGCGCCGAAGGAGCGCGACCTGGCGCAGCAGGCGGCGCACTTTCGCTACGTCCTGCGCCTCGCTGACACGAGTCTCGTGCTCGGGCAGCGCCTGGGCGAGTGGGTCGGCCACGCGCCGGCACTCGAGGAGGACCTGGGACTCGCCAACTTCGCGCTCGATCTGATCGGGCAGGCGCGGCTGCTGCTCACGTACGCGGGCGAGCTCGAGGGCCGGGGGCGTGACGAGGACGCGCTGGCCTTTCTGCGTGATGCGCCGGAGTTTGCCAACCTGACACTCGCCGAGCAGCCGAACGGCGACTTTGGCCACACGATCGTGCGCCAGTGGCTGCTCGATGCCTGGCAGCTCGAGATCTACGGGGGGCTGCTCAGGTCCGCGGACACGCGTCTCGGCGCCATCGCCGCCAAGGCGCTCAAGGAAACCCGCTATCACCATCGCTTCAGCAGCGGCTGGCTCATACGCCTCGGCGACGGCACCACGGAAAGTCACGAGCGGGTTCAGGCAGGGCTCGATTCCCTGTGGCGTTTCACTGCCGAACTGTTCGCCGCCGATGACGTCGATGAACGCATGCAGGCCACCGGTATCGCCCCGGTGCTCATGGAGCTCGCGCCGCGCTGGTCGGCGCGCATCGATGAGGATCTGCGGGCCGCGACCCTGAAGCGCCCGCCGGCGCAACCCTACCCCTGGCACGGCCGGCGCGGCGTGCACACCGAGCACCTGGGTCACCTGCTCTCGGAAATGCAGCACCTGCAGCGCACCTATCCGGGCGTACGCTGGTGAGGTCGGGACGATGTCCGCCGTGATCGAACCCGGGGGCGCCGCCGC
>WNGO01004835.1_pt1 | contig 12539 bp, 10 predicted proteins | sample 5400511 | NCBI WGS metagenome assembly WNGO01 (sample SAMN13153380, study PRJNA577476) | soil metagenome | isolation source: 20 cm soil or saprolite under Garry oak tree replicate 2 | place: USA:California | collected 2016-06-15
AGCTGCTCGCGCTCTACGCCGACCCGGAGGGCTGGGCGCGCACGGCGATCCTGAACATCGCCAGCTCGGGAACATTTTCCAGCGACCGCACGATCGCCGAGTACGCCGCGGAGATCTGGGATGCGAGGCCATGCCCGGTGCCGTAAGCCACGCCCGGACTTGGGGAACACGGGGGGTATGGCCGTGACGATCTCGCCGCTCGCCGGCAACCCGGCTCCGAAGGAAATCCTGGTCGATGTCGGTCTGCTCGAGCAAGCATATTACGAGCAAACGCCGGATCTGGACAACGCGGATCAATTGGTGAGCTTCGGGACCAGCGGACATCGCGGATCCCCATTCGCCGGTTCCTTTACCGAGGCCCACGTCCTGGCGATCACTCAGGCTATCTGTGATTATCGGCGCGCGCAAGGCATCACGGGCCCACTTTATCTCGGGAAGGACACGCACGGTTTGTCCTCGCCGGCTCAGCGTACGGCGCTCGAAGTGCTGGCGGGCAACGAGATCGAGGCGATTATCCAACGCAACGATGGCGTGACCCCGACGCCGGTGATTTCATGGGCTGTGCTGGTGCACAATCGCGCCCGGCCGCAGCGCCTTGCCGATGGCATTCTGATCACACCGTCGCACAACCCTCCCGAGGACGGCGGCTTCAAATACAATCCACCTAATGGCGGCCCGGCTGACGTCGATGTAACTCAGTGGGTACAGAGGCGGGCGAACAGCCTGCTGAGGGATGGCAATCGCGATGTTAACCGAGTGCCGTTCGACACAGCTCTCAAAGCCGAGACGACACACCAGCAAGACCTCGTGCTGCCTTACGTCGGCGACCTACCGAATGTCGTGGATATCGAGTCGATACGGCAGGCCGGGCTGACACTGGGTGTCGATCCGCTTGGCGGGGCCGCCTTGCCGTATTGGGAGGCGATCAACTCTGTCCATCGGCTGGACGTTACCATCGCTAACCCAAAGCTCGATCCGAGCTTCTCATTTATGACCGTCGATCACGACGGCAAGATACGGATGGATCCCTCCAGCCCGTACGCCATGGCGCGTCTGCTGGAGCTCAAGGACAAATACCGTCTGTCGTTCGCCAATGATCCCGATGGCGACCGCCACGGCATCGTCACTCCATCCGCCGGGTTGCTCAACCCGAACCACTACCTCGCAGTGGCGATCCGGTATTTACTGATGCACCGCCCGCGCTGGCCGGTCACCGCAGCCATCGGCAAGACACTGGTCAGCAGCAGCATTATCGATTGCGTGGTCCGAAAGCTCGGCCGGCCACTTTGTGAGGTGCCGGTAGGTTTCAAATGGTTCGTCCCGGGGCTGCTCGACGGCTCCTGCTGCTTCGGCGGCGAGGAGAGCGCCGGCGCGAGCTTTCTGCGCCACGACGGCACGGTATGGACCACCGATAAAGACGGCCTAATCATGGATCTTTTGGCGGCCGAGATGACCGCTCGCTCCGGCAAGGATCCGTCCGAGCATTTCCGGGAGGTCACGGCAGAGTTCGGCGTCCCGCTTTATGCGCGCATCGACGTGCCGGCCACTACCGAGCAAAAGGCGAGGCTGAGAAAACTGTCGGAATCGGCGGTCAAGGAGGACAACCTGGCGGGCGAGCCGATCACCGACAAGCTGACCCGCGCTCCGGGCAACAACGCTCCGATCGGCGGCCTCAAGGTCGTGAGCGCCAGCGGCTGGTTCGCGGCGCGTCCCTCCGGCACCGAGTCCGTCTACAAGATTTATGCCGAAAGCTTCAAGAACGAGGCCCACCTCGACGCCATTGTCGACGAGGCACGCCAGATCGTGCACGGCGCGCTGGCAGCTGCTGACGCCAGTTCGGAGACATAGGGAACTAACATGAACGGCGGCGACAAACGGATAATCGCCCACCCGTTTCCGCCGGAATACCGCGCTTCGGGCGTACTTCTGCCGGTAACGTCGCTGCCATCCCGCCACGGCATCGGCGATTTCGGACCCTCGGCGTCCGCATGGATCGACCGGCTCAGTGAAGCGAAACAAAGCTGGTGGCAGGCGCTGCCGCTGGGTCCCACGGGATATGGGAATTCCCCCTATAGCTCGCTGTCTTCTTTTGCTGGCAATGAGCTCCTGATCAGCCCGGACCGCCTTATCGAAGACGGGTTGTTGCGGGCGATCGACTGCGAGGACAGCGCACCGGCGGGCGCGGCCATCGACTACCCCGCCGTCTTCACGTTCAAGCGCCGCCTTCTGGAAGCAGCCTGGGCTAATTTCAGCGGCGGAGCGCGTCCCGATCTGCGGGCTTCGCTTGGTCAATTCTGCCATGAACAGCGGTACTGGCTTGAAGACTATGCGCTGTTCCGAGCATTAAAGGCCAAGTAAGCGTACGCCGGAAGCCCTGAACGCGGCACGACGAGAGCTCACGTCCCACATCGAGAAGGTCTGCTTTGCGCAATTCCTGCTATTCCGGCAAGGAAGCCGAGTTAAGGAACACGCCCGTTCCAGGGGAATAGCCCTGATTGGCGATTTGCCATTTTTCGTGTCTCTCGACTCCAGCGATGTTTGGGCCAACCCGGAGCTTTTCCTGCGGGACGAACAGCGTCGTCCGACCTTTGTCGCGGGAGTGCCGCCCGACTACTTCAGTGCCGAAGGGCAGCTCTGGGGTAACCCCGTCTACGATTGGAACGCCCACCGACGCACCGGCTACGAATGGTGGCTGGAACGCTTGCGTGCGCTGCTCAGTCATGTCGAGGTTGTCCGACTGGATCATTTCCGGGCCTTTGCTGCTGCCTGGCACGTACCGGCAGAGGCAACAACAGCCCGCCAGGGTGATTGGGTGCCTGGTCCGGGCGCCGAATTCTTCAGCAAGGTCGAGGAAGCATTGGGCGGTCTTCCGTTCATCGCAGAAGATCTCGGGCTGATCACACCCGACGTAGGCGCACTCCGGGACCAGTTCAAATTACCGGGCATGCGGGTGCTCCAATTCGCCTTCGACGGCAGCTCGGATAATCCGCACCTGCCCCACAATTTCGTGCCCAATACGGTCGTGTATACCGGGACCCACGATAACGCGACAACCCGCGGCTGGTATGAGGAATTGCCGTGGCATCAAAGACAATGTCTGTGGAATTACCTGAAGCGCCCATCCGGCGGCGAGAGCCACGAGGCTGCCCTGGCGCTGATAGCGCTGGCATGGTCATCGGCCGCCGCGCTCGCGATCGCGCCGTTGCAGGACATTCTCAACCTGGGTAGTGAAGCGCGGATGAATCTGCCCGGCCATGCCGAAGGCAATTGGGGTTGGCAATCTACCGAGGAGATGCTGACGCCCGAGGCTTTCCGATGGCTGCACGATCTGACGCAGACCTCGAACCGAGCGCCTTAGAGTTTCGTCTTTGAAGGGGGATTTTGCGTGACCATTCCAAACCCGATCGTTTTCCTGATCGATGTCGATAATACATTGCTGGACAACGACCGGATCCAGGCCGACCTCAAGCTTCATCTCGAACGGATGTTCGGCGCTGCGTGCCGCGATCGTTACTGGGTGATCCTCGAACAGTTGTTTGCAGAGCTCGGATATCGCGACTATCTCGGCGCTCTGCAGCGTTATCGGATCGAACACCCAAGGGACATCCATCTGCTCACAATGTCGTCGTATTTGGTCGACTATCCGTTTGCAAACCGCCTTTACCCGGGATCGCTCGATGTCATCGAGCGGCTTCGCAGCTGGGGGCAAACCGTCATCTTGTCTGACGGTGATGTCGTGTTTCAGCCGCGCAAAGTGGAGCGGTCGGGGATCTTCGAGGCGGTCGAGGGTCACGTATTGATCTACATCCACAAGGAGCAGGAGCTCAATGACGTCGAGCGGCGCTACCCGGCTGCACATTACGTTGGTCCGGACGCGGCGTCATATCCTCCGGCCGATCTTACGATCGAGAGCATCCGCGATCTCACCGGATATGACTTATCCGCGATGCTCGCCGGCCGGCACTCGGCACCACCTCAAATGAGATCGAGCCGATAAGGGCGCCGGCGCTCAACCCTCTCTGAACTGACGATAGCGACGGATCAGCGCATTCGTCGAGCTGTCATGGCCGAGCGCAGGTTGCGCGTTTCGATCGAGTTCGGGGAGGATCCGCGAGGCTAGAACTTTTCCGAGTTCCACCCCCCATTGATCGAACGAATCTATCTGCCAGATCGCGCCCTGGACAAACACGCTGTGCTCGTAAAGAGCGATCAGCTTGCCCAACGTTGCCGGCGTCAGCCGCTGCAGCATTAGCGTGTTGGACGGCCGATTGCCCTCAAAGGTGCGGTGCGGCACCAGCCAATCGGGACAGTGCTCGGTGCGCACTTCCTCCGGCGTTTTCCCAAAAGCAAGAGCTTCGCTTTGCGCGAACATGTTGGCGAGCAGCATGTCATGCTGCTGCCCCAAGGGGTTCAGGGATTCGCAAAACGCGATGAAGTCGCAGGGGATCAGCCGCGTTCCCTGATGGATCAATTGATAGAACGAGTGTTGCCCATTGGTGCCGGGTTCGCCCCAGTAAATGGGACTGGTGTCATAGTTGATGTGGCTCCCCTGCACGGTCACATGCTTGCCGTTGCTCTCCATCGCCAGTTGCTGGAGATAGGCGGGGAAGCGCTTCAGGTACTGCTCGTATGGAAAGACGCCGAGGGTCTGGGCACCGAAAAAATTATTGTACCAAATCGCGAGCAAACCCATCACGACCGGCAGATTGCGATCCAAGGGAGCAGTACGGAAATGCTCGTCGATTTCATGAGAGCCGGAGAGCATCGCCATGAAGTTTTGCGGACCGATCGCAATCATCGTCGACAGCCCGATCGCCGATTCCATGGAGTAACGACCGCCTACCCAGTCCCAGAAGGGAAACATGTTGGCGGGATCGATACCGAATTTTGTGACTTCCTTGGCATTCGTCGAGGCAGCAACAAAGTGCTTGGCGATGGCGCTCTCGTCATGTACCAGGCGAGCTAGCGCCCAGGCCCGTGCGGCCTGCGCATTGGCCATCGTCTCCAAAGTTGTGAACGTCTTTGACGAGACAATGAACAGCGTCTCCGACGCGTCGAGGTCGTAAACGGCTTCGGCGAAGTCGGTGCCGTCGACGTTCGAGACAAAGCGGAACGTTATCGCGCGGTCGCTGTAGCGCTTCAGCGCCTCATACGCCATGACCGGTCCGAGATCGGAACCGCCGATGCCGATATTGACGATGTTTCGTATGCGCCGGCCCGTGTGACCCTGCCAGGCCCCGCTGCGCACAAGATCGGCGAAATTGGCCATCCTGCCGAGAACGGCATGGACATCGGGCACCACATCTCTGCCGTCGACCAAGATCGCTGTCGCCGGGGGCGCCCGCAGCGCGATATGCAGGACGGCGCGTTCTTCCGAAACATTGATCCTCTCGCCTCGAAACATGGCTTCGATCCGAGCGCTCAGCCCGCTTTCGTTCGCCAATTGCAGGAGAAGACCGAGCGTCTCGTCGGTGATGCGGTTCTTCGAATAGTCGAGATAGACGCCAGCAGCCTCGATAGCCATGCGCTCGCCACGTCTTGAATCGTCGGCGAACAGCCTCCGCAAATGCACATCGCGGATCTTGGCATAATGGGCTGCCAGGGCGGTCCAGGCCGGATAATCGGTCAGCATAAGCATTTCGGAAGCCATCGACCCGTCCCTCCTTGTCGTTGAGCGCCGAAAGTGCAAACTGCGCGCGTTCAGCCCAAATTCGCGAGCAGCAAAACGACCGAACGAGGCTGTGAGCGATAGGTCGGGCCTTGCAGCTGTAGTGCATCCGCCAAATCGCAAATGTCGTCTGGAGAGTCGAGATACGTGTCGATGCAACGACGCCAGGAACCATGCGCATCATCGACAGGCGGGAGCTCGCAATCGAGCGGTTCCCAGTAGGCGTTGAGGATCAGGTGCAACAACAGACGATACCCAAGCAGGCGGACTGTCGCGACCACAGTATGCGAATCGTGTCCCCAGTCCGGCGCGTTCAACTTGACCCCGTGCCATTCGATCGGCTGTTCCCGCAGCAGTTCCGACAGCGTCAATTCGAGCCGTTTGCCTGGAAGATCACGATTCATGCGCAGCGCGATCATCTTTTTCGCAAACCTGTGAATATCGGCGTGTTTCTCGACCGATCCCCAATCGAACCAGGATGTCTCATTATCCTGGCAGTAGCCGTTGTTATTGCCGCCTTGGCTTCGCCTCACCTCATCGCCCATAAGCAGCATCGGCGTGCCGATGGCCAAAAGGGTCAGCGTGAGGAAATTCTTGATTTGCCGTTTGCGCAGGCGCTCGATCTCAGCGTCATTCGTAGGCCCTTCGTTTCCGCAATTCCAGCTCAGGTTGTAGGCCGCGCCGTCGCGATTTTTTTCGCCGTTAAGCTCGTTGTGCTTCACATTGAAAGAAACGAGATCATTCAGTGTAAAACCGTCGTGGCACGTCACGAAATTGATGCTCTGCTCTGGCTCGCGCTCCTCGCGCTGGTAAATATCGGGGCTTGCCATCAACCGGTTGGCCATGGCGTGGGCAGTGCAATTGTCGCTCTTCAAGAACGAGCGGACATCGTCGCGAAACTTCCCGTTCCACTCCTTCCAGCTGTCGCCAACAAAGCTGCCGACTTGGTAGAGACCCGCAGCGTCCCAGGCTTCGGCAATCAGCTTGACGTTTGCGAGAACCGGATCGGTCTCGATGTCCCAGAGAATTGGCGGCGATGCCATCGGTTCTCCGTTCTCGTCTCGCGCCAAGATCGACGCGAGATCGAAACGAAAGCCGTCGACATGCATCTCGGTGACCCAATATCGTAGGCTGTCAAGAATCAGCCTTCGGACGATTGGCTCGTTAGCGTTCAGCGTGTTGCCGCAGCCGGTGAAATCGGCATACCGCGATTTATCATCAGCGAGGATGTAATAGTTGTTATTCGATAGGCCTCGAAGACAGATCGTCGGGCCGCTCTCGTCACCTTCCGCGGTGTGGTTGTACACGACATCGAGGAGAACCTCGATACCGGCGCGGTGAAGCGCCTTGATCATATCGCGAAATTCATCGATGGCGCCGAGAGGCTCGGAGCGGGAGCTATATCCCGGGTGTGGCGCAAAGAAGGAAAGCGGTTGATAACCCCAGTAGTTTGTGAGACCAGGCGGACTGTCCTGGTCGTCGAATGCAAAGACCGGGAGCAATTCGATTGCACTTATCCCGAGATCCTGCAGATAGGGAATTTTATCGATCAGTCCGGCATAGGTTCCTCGTTTAAGCGGCGCGACACCCGAACTCGGATGACGAGTGAAGCCGGCGACATGCATTTCGTAAATGATCGTCTTGGCGAAGGAGCAGCGAGGCGGCGAGTCGCCCTCCCAATCATAGGTATGGGGATCGACGACCACGCTTCGTAGGGCTGTCGCGGCATTATCTCCGGATTTGCGGGCAGCTTCACGGCTGCGGCGTGTCGGCACTGCAATGCACTTGCCGTAAGGATCGAGCAGAACCTTCTGAGGATCAAACCTGAGCCCGTTTGCGGGATCGAATGGCCCCGCCACTCGGTAGGCATAGATCTGACCCGCCGTCACGCCTGGAACGAACACATGCCAGTAGTGATAGGTGCGGTTCTCGTACTGATCGAGGTCGATGACGCAAGAGGGCTCCGGATCATCCACCGCATCAAACAGCAAGAGTTGGGCCCCGTTGCTGAATTTGGCAAATACGCTGAAATTGGCTCCCCCATCCGACAGAGTGGCACCAAGGGGAAAGCTACTACCGGGCCCACGAGCTGGCGGCTCGGGCGGGGCATCGATTGCGCGCTTCGGCAGGTGACGCAGCATTATTGCCGTCCCGGCTGGTGCGATGGCCTGCTCCCTCACCGTCGCGGATCGCATGATGCGTGGCATTGACCTGCATCAAGCCGGTCCGCTGCGCCTTTAGGAGGGGATCAGAGCGCGGGCATGGCGCGCGATCATCAGATTTTCGTCCGTCCTGATGACGAAGGCTGCGACGCGGCTATTTGGTGTGCTGATCCTGGTCTGGTGCTGGTTATTCGCGGCTGCGTCCAGTTCTAAGCCGAGCCAGGCACATGCCTCACAAATCTTATTGCGAATTGCGGCGGCGTTCTCGCCAACACCCGCAGTAAACACCAAGCCGTCGAGACCGCCAAGCGCTGCGGCAAGCGAGCCGATATGGCGCGCGATATTGTAGCAGAAGAAGTCTATTGCGAAGCGCGCACGGGGTTCACCGCTAGCCAACAGCTCGCGAAAATCGGAAGAGACGCCAGAGAGGCCAAGCATCCCGGATCGGCGATAAAGCAGGTCAACGAGCGCATCCGCGGTCATCGCCTTCTGCTGAAGCAGATGCAGCAGAACGCCCGGGTCAAGCGCCCCGCAACGGGTGCCCATCGGTATCCCGTCTAGGGCGGTGAACCCCATGGTCGTCGCGATGGATCGCCGGGCTTGCATCGCGCAGGCCGAGCAGCCATTCCCGAGATGCGCGACGATGACCCGGCCCTCGGCGATCTCCGGGGCACGTTCGGGCAGTACCGACGCGATGTATTCATAAGACAGCCCGTGAAATCCGTAGCGTCGCACACCCTCGTCGTAGAGTGTGTATGGCAGTGCGAAGGCCTGCTCAAGCTCGGGTGCGGTGCGGTGAAAGGCGGTGTCAAAACACGCGACCTGGGGGAGTTCGGGATTAATCTCCATCGCTGTCCGGATCGGCGCGAGATTGTGCGGTTCGTGTAGCGGGGCAAGCGGAACCAATTCTTCCAATTCGGCGAGCAGCTCCGGCGTAACCCGCGCAGGTTCAGAGTGGCGTATGCCGCCATGCACCACCCGATGCCCGAGCGCTGTGAGTCTTCGCGTGCCGAGGTGTCGCCGTGCCCAAGGCAATATGGTGGGCAGCACCTCGCTTGGTGAGGCGGGTACTGAGCGAGCGAAATCAGGTGGTGCTATGGGATCGCCATTTGCATCGGTGGCGATCGCAATCGGGCGGACGCCAATCCCATCGATATTCCCAGCAAGGAGCCGCTTTTCGCCTTCATAAATGCTGAATTTGAGCGACGACGAACCGGCGTTGATCACGCCGATCAGCGGCTCATCGGCAGCAGACATCACTTCGGCTCCTTCATTGCGCTGCCACAGTCCAGTCGGCATACCTAGCCGTCCTGCGCTGGACCGGGTGGATCGCGAGGAGAGAAGGCATCGACGACGCGGACAGAACTGTCTTCGCCAACGAAGTCATCCAGACACTCAGGCAGCAGTACGAGTTGGCTGCGGTCCTGGCCTTCAACGAAACGCTTCACCCCTGCCCCCCAAACCAGGTCCCCGGACGATTCTAACTCAACCGCGGTTTTTCACACAGCCTTGGACATCACCGCCCATTCCCAAAGCGAGGGCTAAGGGGTCGAATTGAGACGAACGACCGCCGTGATACGAAGGGCCAGTTTCGGCGCTGAGCGGAAGCCCATGTTTGAAATCGGCGGCTTCCGGTTTTGCCCCCATTTCGGTCATTGCTTCGACCCTGCCGGGTCGACACAAGGGACCAGGGCCAAGGTGTCAGGAATCTCGGTCACGTGGTTTGAGTTACGGAGAAAAAGACTGGTCGTCCGCATATGGCTGGATATGTCCACTTCGGCCATTGCCCGACGGCGGCTGGATTGTCCAAGAAGCGAGCCGGAATCCATCTCGCTGCTCTGAGACTTGTCGGGAGCGGGCATGACCTGTAACAGCGGCCCCGGCCCAACCGAGACTTCCCCAACAAACGGCCGGTCATGAGCCAGAATAAGCAGAACCGAAGCTGCGACTCCGGTGGCAAACAGCATCATCGTGATCCCCGAGGTGACCCGGTTATCGCTATGCACCATCGCAATGGCGACCAGCGCACAGGCGGCTTGCAACAGTAGGCACACCCACTTGACCGGATTAACCTCCGATCGACTGATAAGAATGCGCTGCCGGCGCGCGTCGAGCGCGTTTTCGATAGCGGTCGCGATCTCCCGCTGCGCAATCTTTTGACCCTCGGTAACGGGTAACAGCCCGAGCGTGTAGCGCAGCGCTTTGGGCAGAGCTGGCGGCGTAAAACTTAGCGTGGCTGTTTCTCTGGCTAACCTGGGCCACTCTGTGGTGGCGGTTTCTTCAATGTGGTCACGGATTAGGGTTCGCAGTTGCGCTTCGGCATCACCCGAGAAGGTCGACGACAGGACGACGACAGTCCTTAGCGCGCTCGCCTCTCGATTGACTGCAGTCTGCGCCCGTTCATTGTCGTTCCATACTTGCGCGGCCGTGAACGCGACAAGGAGACCGAAAATGATGCCGAGGGGCGGCAACAAGCCTGGAGACACAGCCTTGAAAGAGCGGCCCCTCTCCTTATCGGCCAGGATCATCACGGCTGCATAGATGACGGCCGTCGCCGCAAACGTAGAGCCAAACACGACGATGGCCATCCATCGCAAAGGGAGTTCATGCAACCAATCGCTCATGATTCATGTCTACCCTGATGCTCAGCCCTGATCTAGCATAGTTGGGATGAGCAACGGCTAACGCGGCTGGTTATGATCCACCCCCGCCGAAGTGGTCCACCCTGAGCTATGGTTTAGCCAAGGAGGACCGTGATGCCGAGGAAGAGCTACAAGCCGGAAGAGATCGTCGCCAAGCTGCGGCAGGTTGATGTGTTGACCTCGCAAGGTCAGAGCGTCTCGGAAGCGATCCGCTCGATCGGCGTCAGCGAGGTGACGTATTACCGCTGGCGCCAGGAGTTCGGCGGCTTGAAGAGTGACCAGGTCAAGCGCCTGAAGGATCTCGAGACGGAGAACAACCGGCTTCGTCGTGCGGTGTCAGATCTGACATTGGACAAGCTGATCTTGCAGGAGGCGGCCCGGGGAAACTACTAAGCCCCGCGCGTCGCCGCGCCTGCATCGAGCATGTTCGAGGCGTGCTGCCGATCTCCGAGCGCCGCGCTTGTGCGGCTCTCGGGCAGCATCGCTCGACGCAGCGCAAGATCCCGCGGGGCCGTGAGGACGAATCGCGGCTGACCGCCGACATCGTCGAGTTGGCGCGGCAGTATGGCCGCTACGGCTATCGCAAGATCGCCGAGTTGCTGCGCCGGGCTGGCTGGCTGGTCAATGACAAGCGGGTCGAGCGGATCTGGCGGCGCGAGGGGCTGAAGGTCCCCGCCCGGCAGCCGAAGCGGGCTCGCCTGTGGCTAAATGACGGATCCTGCATCCGTCTCAGAGCCGAGCGCCCCAATCACGTCTGGTCCTACGACTTTGTCGAGGAGCGCACCCATGATGGACGCAAGTTCCGCATGCTCAACATCATCGACGAGTTCACTCACGAATGCCTGGCCATCCGCGTATCCCGCCGGCTCAGATCCATCGACGTCATCGACATTTTGTCGGACCTGTTCATCCTGCGCGGCGTCGCCGAGCACATCCGTTCCGACAATGGCCCGGAGTTCGTCGCCACAGCGGTGCAGGAGTGGATCGGCGCCGTCGGGGCGAAGACCGCTTACATCACCCCCGGCAGCCCGTGGGAGAACGGCTTCATCGAAAGCTTCAACGCGCGCCTGCGCGACGAACTGCTCGACGGTGAGATCTTCTACACGTTGCGTGAAGCCGAGATCGTCATCGAGAGCTGGCGACGTCACTACAATATGGTTCGCCCGCATGCCTCGATCGGCTACCGCGCGCCGGCACCGGAGGTGTTCGTGCCAGCCCTCGCCGCATGGCCGGCTGCGCAACCCCGACCCGCTCCGCCGGCCATGCTCCCGCTGGTCCCACCGCCGACACTAAACTAATATTCCAACCGGACCACCCAGTGGGGGCCGGTCACTTTCTTCGGTCTTCGCGAGCGAGCTCGAGTTCGCCGTCATCAGCATCTTTGAATGGACGATGTTGCGGTCAAATTGTGCGGCGAACTTGATTCAGCAGCTCGTTCGCTTGCCGGTACCCGCCCGATCACCGCAAACTACCGAAGCCCTGCGCATTCATTCCGATTTCTTGACAGCGTTAGCTACCACCTCGGGATAGGCCCGGAACCAATCGGTTTCCTTGACGAACTTCCCATCACGCACCTGGAACACCTGGACCCAGCCGCCGCCCTCATGATCCTCGCCCGTGACTTTGAGCGGCGGGACCAGACCCCCTAGTGAGAAGTCCTGGATTTGCTCGAAGCCTTTCTTGACGTCCTCGCCCGTGGGTGGCTTGCCGCCGGTCGCCCTGAGAGCATTGCGGATCGCCTCAACATGAACCGCGGCCCACAGAATGCCGCGATTGTACATGACCGAGTCGTCCATCGCCTTCGGCGGTTCCTTGCCCTGCGCCTTATACATTGACTTGATTTCCTGGCGGACCGGGTATTCGTCACCGATGCCGGCGAAGGTCAGCGTGTGGTAGCCTTCGGCGACCGGCCAACCTCCGGCTGCCAAAACGTCGTGCTCAGACGAGGCCCAAACCAGACCCATCACTTTCGAAAGCGGAAAGCCGACGCGTTTGAATTCTTTGATCGCCAGCGAGGGCGACCGGCCGAACAGATGGGCAATCACGAAGTCGGGTCGGTAACGTTGC
>WNGO01005043.1_pt1 | contig 12538 bp, 10 predicted proteins | sample 5400511 | NCBI WGS metagenome assembly WNGO01 (sample SAMN13153380, study PRJNA577476) | soil metagenome | isolation source: 20 cm soil or saprolite under Garry oak tree replicate 2 | place: USA:California | collected 2016-06-15
CCACTCAGGCACATCCCGAGCTGTTCGTTGTCGTGCTGGTGCTCCGGGACATGACTGTCGGCATCGAGCTCGATCACGCCGAGCGTGATCTTCTCGCCGTGAACGACGCGGCCGTGCACGCCGTCCCAGATCCGCTGGAGGTCGAGCGAGGAAAGGCCGGCGAACGCGTTCATGCAGGTGAGCCTAGCCTCCGAACTCAGCGTCCGTGGCGGAGCTGCCGCTGCCGACTCCCCGCGTCACCGACTCCTGCTCGCTGGTCCCGTCGACCTCGGCCGCGAAATGGCACGCGACTGTGTGTTGGGGCGACAACGGACGCAGAGCCGGATCCTCGCTGGTGCAGACCTCGGGGTTCCCGAGCTTGGCCCGCAGCCAGCAGCGCGTGTGGAAACGACAACCGCTTGGCGGAGCGGCAGCGCTTGGCAACTCTCCGGCCAGGATGATCCGTCGCCGCTGCGCTTCGATGATCGGGTTCGGAACCGGGATCGCCGAGAGCAAAGCGACCGTATAGGGGTGAAGTGGGCGCCGATAGAGCACGCCCGGCGCGCCGCTCTCGACGATGCGACCGAGGTACATGACGGCCACCTGGTTGCTGATGCGCCGAACCAGCGACAGGTCGTGTGAGATGAACAGGTAGGACAGCCCGAGCTCACGTTGCAGGCGGCGGAGCAGGTTGACGATCTGCGCCTGGATCGACACATCGAGCGAGCTCAGCGGCTCGTCGGCGACAATGATGTCCGGGTTGAGCGCGAGTGCGCGAGCGATTCCGACCCGCTGGCGCATCCCGCCGCTGAGCTCGTGCGGGTAGCGCGACACATCGCGCGCGCGCAACCCGACAAGGTCGAGGAGCTCGTCAACTCGCCCGCGTCGGTCGCGAACGGAGCCCAGGCGCTGTGTCTTGAGCGGTTCCGCGACGCTCGCGCCGATAGTCATGCGGGGATCGAGGGAAGCGTAGGGATCCTGGAAGATCATCTGCAGCCGCCGGGGCAACTGTCGTAGCGTCTCCCGGCTGCCGGCGGCGATGTCTTCGCCGTCGACGAGGATCGCGCCCGCCGTCGGCCGGTAGAGGCGCACGATCGTGCGCCCGAGCGTTGTCTTGCCGCACCCGGACTCTCCGACGAGACCGAAGGTGCGTCCCCGCTCCAACGCGAACGAGACGCCGTCGACGGCCTGCACGGCTCCGATCTTCCGCTGCAGGATGACGCCTCGCGTGATGGGGAAGTGAACTTCGACGTCCCGCGCTTCGAGGAGCGGCGGCGGTTCAGGCACGCTCGATGACCTGGGCCGGCTCGGATGCGCGCTCGAAGCCCGTGCGCAGTGGGTGCCCGGCGAGTGCCTCTTCGCCGGTCGCCGGGTTGTGACAGGCGAGCACATGGCCGGGCGCTATGGGGGCGAGCGGCGGCATCTCCCGCCAGCAGACCTCGAGTCGCCAGCGACAGCGCTGTGCAAAGGGGCAGCCGCGAGGTTCCAGTTGCTGGTCCGGCGGCGAGCCCTCGATTGCGGTCAGCTCCTCGTCGGGATCCGCATCGAGACGGGGTATGGAATGCAGCAATCCGACCGTGTATGGATGGCGAGGATGCGCAAACAGCTCCGGCGTCGGCGCCGACTCGACGACGAAGCCGGCGTACATTACGGCGACGTCCTGCGTCGTCCGCGCGACAACCCCGAGGTCGTGACTGATCAAGATCACAGCCGTGCCTGATTCGGCGGTCAGCTCCTGCATCAACTCGAGGATCTGAGCCTGGATGGTCACGTCGAGGGCCGTCGTCGGCTCGTCAGCGATCAGGAGCTTGGGCTGGAGAGCGAGCGCGATCGCGATCATGACCCGCTGGCGCATACCGCCTGAGAACTGGTGCGGATAGCGCCGCAGCTGCTCCTCGGGCCGCGGTATCCCGACGAGCTCGAGCAGCTCGACCGCCCGACTGCGTGCGCGCCCCGCTCCCACTCGCTGGTGTGCAGTGATCGTCTCGACTACCTGTTCTTCGATCGTCAGGACGGGGTTGAGGCTCGTCATTGGATCTTGGAAGACCATCGCGATCTCCTTTCCACGCAACCGCCGGAGCTCGGTCTCCGGCAGCTTCGCCAGATCCGTGCCCTCGAAGATGATCTGGCCGCGTTCGATGCGACCGCCCGGACGTGGCAGCAATCCGATGATCGCCAGGCTGGTGACCGTCTTCCCGCTCCCGGACTCGCCGACGAGCCCAAGGGTGTCGCCCCTGTCGAGCTGGAGGTCGACGCCGTTGACGGCGTAGAGCGGTTCGTCCTCGGTCCCAAACCGGACAACGAGGTCCTGGACCGAGAGCAGGCTCACGACGGCGCTTCGACCGGCGTCCGCACCTCTTCGACCTCTTCGGGATCACGACCCTGCGCGGCGAATGACCCACCGTAGAGTGGAAGCCCGAGCGCCGGTCCTTCCTCGGCGATCTGCTTCCAGAGCCGGTTCATACCTACCGATCCATAGCGCTGAACGCGCGTAGCAGCGTCGAGATCGAGCACCTCTGTCTGGTACTCCTCGCCGTCGCCGGCGAGCTGCACGACGTGCCCTTCAGGGTCGACGATGATGCTTCGCCCCGGCCCCGGCCGTCCGCCCATGTTGACGTTGACGACCCAGACCTGGTTGACGATCGCGTTGGCACGTGCGAGGACAAGCTCTTGATCGCGGTCGGCGGTGGCGGTTGCCGTTACGTGGAAGATGACCTTGGCACCCATCCAGGCCAGATGGCGCGACACCTCCGGGAACCAGCCGTCGTAGCAGATCATCAGCCCCGCCCGGCCGATCCCGTCGATGTCGAACACGACGAACTGACTACCGGCAGCGACCGTCTCCCAGGGACGCCAGGGAAAGACCTTGCGGTATTGGGCGACGATCTCGCCGGCCGGCGAGACGGCGACTGCCGTGTTGTAGACGGCGCCATCCTCGGCGCGCTCGTAAAACGATCCTGGTACAAGCCAAACTCGAAGCTCGCGCGCGAGGGCGCAGAGCCGGTCGGTCAGCTGGCCTGGCACCGTCTCCGCGATCGCCTCCTGCGACCAGGTCGACGGCGCCGAGCTTGCGGGCGGGCCGAGCGCGGAGAGGTAGAGCTCGGGGTAGACGAGCAGCCGCGTCTGCGAGAACATCCGCATCAGCTCGCGCGTCTCGGACTCGAACTTCGTCCAGGTGTGCTCCACATCCCAGGCGACGGGTGCCGCCTGTACGGCCAGTATCGGTAGGTGCCTGCTCATGTGTCCTCCTTTGGGCGCAGGTCACGCCCGTTGCAGTCTGTCCCGCAACCGCGGGTCGAGCCAATCGCGAAGCCCATCGCCAAACAGGTTGAATCCGAGCACGGTCACCGCCAGCGCAAGCCCGGGAAAGGTCGGATACCACCATGCGTCTTGCAGGAAGTTGCGGCCGTCGGTCATCATCGCGCCCCACTCCGGCGTCGGCGGCTGCGCTCCGAGGCCGAGGAAGCTGAGCGACGACGTGAAGAGAATGGCGTAGCCCACGTCGAGCGAACCGAGAACGACAACCGGCGGCAGAACGTTGCGAAGCATGTGCCGAAAGACAATCGAGATCTTCCCGGCGCCAGCGAGCCGTGCGGCGAGGACGAACTCGCGCTCACGCAACGACAGAACCTGTCCGCGCGTCAGACGGGCGTACCAGGGCCAATAGACCGTCGCGAGAGCCAGGATCGTGTGCGACAGGCTCGGGCCCAAGGTGGCCGCGATCGCCGCGGCCAGGATCAGGGCAGGAAACGCCAGGAAGAGGTCCGTGGTTCGCATGATCAGCTCGTCCACCAGGCCCCCGGCGAGGGCCGAGATGGTGCCGAGGAGCGCGCCGACCGCGATCGAGATCGAGAGGATGACTGCCGCCACCTCGATCGAGATGCGCGCTCCAGCCAGCACCCGACTGAAGATGTCACGGCCAAGGTCGTCGGTTCCAAAAGGATGGGCGAACGAGGGCGGTGCCAGACGGTCGAGGAGGTGAAGCTCGTTCGTGTCGCTCGGCGCGAGCACCCCTCCGAAAATGGCAATGAACAGGACCGCGACGACGATCGTCGCGCCGATGACGTTGAGCCAGGAGGCGCCAAGGAACCGCCGTGCGCCGAGCCAGGCACGTCCAAGGAAAACGCGGGGCACTCGATCGGCGGCAATCTCCACCATCACGCGTACTTGATCCGCGGATCGAGATAGAGATAGGCAAGGTCGACGAGAAGGTTGACCACGACGTAGACAATCGCCACTGCCAACGTCACGCCGAGGGTGGCGTTGTAGTCGGTGGCGCGAATAGCGTCATAGGCGTAGCGGCCGAGACCCGGCCAGGCAAAGATCGTCTCGACGAGAAAGACTCCGCCTGCAAGCAGCCCAAGCTCGAGACCGAGGACCGTAACCGAGGGCAACAGCGCGTTTCGGAGCGCGTGGCGCCAGAGAATCCGCCTTTCACGGAGTCCCTTCGCCCGAGCGGTGCGGACGTAGTCCTCGCCGAGCACCTCGAGCATGCTCGTTCGCGTGATGCGGGCCATCAGTCCCACCTCGGCGAGCGCGAGCGTCGTTACCGGCAAGACGAGATGTCGCACAGCGTCGACGAAGGTGCCGAAGTTCCCGCTGACCAGGCTGTCGATCGTGTACAGCCCTGTGATGTCTGGGGGCGGGACTGCCCCGGTGTCGAGCCGGCCGCCGAACGGGAGCCAGCCGAGTTGAACGTAGAAGATCAGCTGAAACAGCATCGCAAGCCAAAAGGCCGGCATCGAGAGCCCGGCGATCGCAAACAGTCGGCCGGCAAAATCAATCGCCGATCCTCGTGCCATAGCGGCGACGACACCGATGACGAGGCCGATCAGGGAGCCGAGGACGAGCGCTCCGACCGCGAGTTCGAGCGTCGCCGGAAAGAAGTCGCGCATGTCCTGGACCACGGAACGGTGCGTGACGAACGACGTACCGAGGTTGCCGTGGACGAGGTCGCCCAGATAGTTCCAGTACTGGACGACAAGCGGCTTGTCGAGCCCATAGATCTTGCGCACGTTCGCGAGCGCGATCGCGTTCGCGTGGGGACCGGCGATGAACCTCGCCGGGTCGCCCGGTGCAACCCGGGCGAGAAAGAAAGTGATGAGCGTGACCCCCCAGACGACGAAGACCATGAACAGCAGCCGCCGAAGAATGAGACCTTTCATGACCTTCGCTCGCTCAGGCGCCCGTCCAGCGCGGTGGTGAAGCTACCCGCGCGAGAGCGCGTAGTAGTCCCACGTAAGGATGTACAGCGGGTTGAAAACCTGCCCCTTGATGTCTTTCCTGAAGTAGGTCTCGTCGAGCTGTTGGCCGACGGGGATGATCGGCGGATCCTGGCGCGACAGGATGTCCTGCGCTTGCTTGAACGATGCCGCCAACTTCGCATCGTTGGTCTGTCGGAAACCGGCGTCAATGGCGTGGCTCACACGTGGGTCGTTGTAGTAGCCGCTGTTGTAGCAGGGGCATTTGTCCGGGGCGGCATCCCGGTGGAAGATGACCCACGAATAGTTCGAGGGATCGTTGTAGTCAGGCCACCAGCCCCAGTAGTACAGGTTGGCGCGTCGGCCCACCGGGCGATCGGTCGTCAGATCGGCGTTCATCGCGGAGAAGCTCTTCTCGATGATCTTCAAGTGCATGCCGATCTTCGCCAGCTGCTCCTGCAGGACGAGCCCAGCCTCTTTGCCGAAACCGGTGTAGTACTCGTAGGTGAACGTCGTCCCCTTCGGCACTCCTGCTTTCGCGAAGAGCTCGCTGGCCTTCTTCGGGTCATGGTTGTAGAGGAAGACGTTGGGATCCGCAGTTCTCAGCCGGTCGGGGAACGCCCCGCGCAGACGCTCGAGCGTTCCCTTCTCTACCGAGTTGATGAACTCCTCGGTCGGGAACAGATAGTTCATGGCTTGCCGCGCCTCCGGCTTCGCCAGCGGCCCATACGCGCCGAGGATGATGTATGTCGCGTCGAGATTCTTGAAGCCGCCCACGAAGAAGTTTGGGTTGTCGCGAATTGCCGCAGTGTCCTCAGGGGTGCCTGCGTAGGCGATGTCCACGTCACCGGCCTTCAATAGCTCTCGCCGCGTCGAGGCTTCAGGGATCGATCTGATGATCACCTTCTTGAAGTGCTTACCGGACCAGCCCCGCCAGTAGTTCGGATTCTGCTCGAGCACCACCTGGTTGCCCGGTTCCAGTGACTTCATGATGTAGGGCCCGGTGCCGACCGCGTGCGACTGGAGGTAGTCGTGGCCCTGATCCTTCTTGCCTTTCGACTGGGCAGTGAAGACCTTCGGGCTGGCGATGCCCATGCCGTACTGCGCCGCGAGGACGACGTCGAAGTGCGGCACCGGCCGGCCGATGTCGAAGCGAATCGTCTTCGGATCGACCACGACGATGCTCTTCTCGGGGTTCGGGATGAAGCTACCGAGGATGAACTGCGTGCCCAGCTGAAGCCGGATCGTGCGCACGTAGTTCGCCTTCACCGCGGCAGCGTCGAGCGGCGTACCGTCGCTGAACTTCACGTTCGGATGCAGGTGGAAGGTCCACGAGCTTTTGTCGGTGTTCGCCTCCCACTTGTCGGCCAACAGCGGCTCGACCTGGCTCGCGCTCTCGCCCTTGAGACGGATGAGGCTCTCGTAGACCCCGCGCCAGATCAGCGCCTCGCTGAGCAAGTACGCGCTGGCGGGGTCGAAGTCGGCGTTGAAGGCGTCGACCGCGATGACCAGCGTGCTTGGGTCGCGGTTGAGCTTCCCCGAGCTCGCTCCCTTGTTGGAGCCGCAGCCGGTGACCGCGACGAGCACCAGCGCCAGCAGCGCGACTCGAACGATAGAGATCAGAGGGCGTTCGAGAAGGCCGTCTAGGACGCCGTTCCCTGGTGGTCGCTTGGCTGCGTCGCGGATGCGCCGACTCTATAACTGACCAAACGCTCGGTCAAGACTTGGATCGGCCTACCAGGACCAGGTCCACGAAAGCCCGCATGAAGGGCATCGTCTTGAGCCTCCGATCGAGCGATTGCTGCCACACAAGGCCGTCGGACATCGTTGCGAACGCCACTCCGAGCCTCTCCGCGTCAAGACCAGGCCGAAGCACGCCCTCTTGCTCGAGCTCTCGGAAAAGCTGGACGTACGCCGCTTGCCAGCGTCCGTACTCGACGGCCATGCTTTCGCGGAGCTCCTCGTTCCACTCGGCCTGCGACAGGAGCTGCGTATGCACGCGCATCACCTCACGCGTGGCCGGCTTGGCCATCCACCGCATCACGCGCTCGAGCCTCGCCTCGGCGGGCAGGTTCGCCGCCAGATGCTTTTCGATCGGCGTGATCCAGTAGTGGCGCGCGTAATCGACCACCGCGAGCACGAGATCGTTCTTGCCGGTGAAGTGGTAGTTGCACATGCCGTGTGACACTCCCGCCCGCTCGGCGACGAGCCGCGTCGTCAGGCTTGCCAGGCCGCGCTCGGCGATGAGAGCCCAGGCGGCCTCGATGATGCGCAGGCGCGTCTCCGCTCCTCGCGCCGCGCGGTCGCCGCTCGCGCCAGCGGCGACGCCAGCAGCAGGCCGAGCGACACCGACAGGAGAGGACTTTGAGTTATCCAAGCGCTTGGTCTGATAGTAGCCGGACGCACCGCCGGTAAGGCGGCCGCGACAGCGGAGCGAAAGGAGGGGCGCTTCTGTACTTAGCGCTCGAGGAGCCGGTAGCCGACTCCCCACACATTGACGACGAACGGCCCAGGCGCTGCGGTCGACAGCTTCCTGCGCAGGCGCGACGCGTGCGAGTCCAGCGTGCGCGTCCGGCCCAGCGACCGGAAATCCCAGACCTCCCTGAGCAGCTGCTCCTTCGTGAACACTCGCGTCGGGTCCGTCATCAGCTTGAGCAGAAGCTCGTACTCCTTGCTCGCGAGCGCGACCGGCACGCCGTCGACCGCCACGCACCGCGTCGCGAGGTCCGCCGTGATCGGCCCGGCTCGCAGAGTCTCATGCGCCGCCGGCGTCGTCCGCCGCAGCACAGCGCGGATGCGTGCCAGCAATTCCTGGTAGTCGAACGGCTTCGCCAGGAAGTCGTCGCAGCCTCGGTCGAGCGCGCGGACGCGGTCGACCATGTCCGACTCGGGCTCTCCGAGAACGATAACGGGGACGTCGCCGTGGCGCGCGCGGCATGCGTCCAGCGCAGCCGTGTCTCCGAGCAGGACGAGGTCGGGCCGCGCTTCGGCACCGACGACCTGGAAGCCGTCGTTCGTCAGATGCCGCTCGAGAAACCCGCGGGTATCGGATTGTGGTTCGGCGAGGAGCAGCGCCGTCGACATGTGATCGAAGGTAGCGCCGCGATCGTCACCTCACCAGATGTCCTTTCGCGCGAAAGCGTGACGAACGATCTACAGGCGGCCGCTTCGGACGACACCCCAGAGAAGCCACACTCCGAGCAGACCGGAGAGCGCGAAGCCGACGATCGAGATCACGTTGATTCCGAGCAGGTGCGGGCCGGCCTTGGCAAAGATCCCGATCAAGCTCGAACCGATCAGCCCGCCGTCGACGATCATCGCGATCACGAGCCGGTTGAAGACCACGTCCATGCGGTTGAGGAAATCGTCGAGGCCCTTGTGCACGAAGCCGATCTCGATCCCGGTTGGCCACCCGCTGCGGCGTGAACCGCTCCATCATCAGTCCACGGGCGTACGGCCGGGCGACCTCGAAGACGTTGAAGTCCGGGTACAGATCCACGCCGACGGAACCGAGGGTGGCGATCGCCTTGTCCAGCAGGAGGAAGCGCGAGGGCAACCTCAGGTTCATCGAGTAGATCAGCTGGAAGGCCTCGCGGATCACCTGTAGCGGGTCGATCTCGGCGAGGCTGGCCCCGTAGTACCTGTAGTAGATCTCGCGCAACTCCGCGAGGAACTCTTCCTCCCGCTCCTTCGGATAGCGCACGCCGAGGTCGGCAAGGCGGCGGGGCAGAGCGTCGACGTTTTCCGCGGCAGCATCGATGAACATGCGCGTCAGCTTCGTGATGTCGTCATCGGTCAGCTTGCCGACGGCACCGAAGTCGACGAGACCGATCTGGTCGCCGTTGCCCAACACGAGCACGTTGGCCGGATGCGGATCGCCGTGGAAGAACCCGTGACGGAAGATCATCGTCATCCAGGTCTCCGTCATCAGATAAGCGATGGCGCGTCGCTCCTCGAGCGACCAACGCTCCGGATCCAGATCGGCCACCTGGACCCCGTCGAGCCACTCGAGCGTCAGAACCCGAGTGCGCGTATACGTCCAGAAGACTCGCGGCACGCGAACGTGCGGATGGCCGGCGAAGTTGCGGTGGAATGTGTCCGCGTTCCTTGCCTCGAGCCGGTAGTCGAGCTCCTGCCGAATCGAGCGCGCGAACTCGTCGACGAGCTGTTGCGCATCGATGAAGTCGAGCGCACGCACGCGTTCCTTGGCTATGCGCGCCGCCTGATAGAGCAGCGCGACGTCGGCCTCGATCTGTCGCGGCGCGCCCGGGCGCTGCACCTTGACGGCGACCTGCCTCCCGTTCGGCAGCGTGGCGCGATGCACCTGTCCGATCGAGGCGGCGGCGATCGGCCTCTCGTCGAACTCCGCGAAGAGCTGGGCGATCGTCAGGCCGAGATCCTCCTCGATCACCTTCTCGACATCTGCAATCGGAAACGGCCGGACATCGTCTTGCAGGCCGCGCAGCTCCGCGATGATGTCGGGCGGAAGGACGTCGGGCCGCGTCGACAGCAGCTGGCCGAACTTGACGAACGTCGGGCCGAGCTCGTCGAGCATCTCGCGCAGATGCTGGCCGCGCTGCGACGGCTGCCCGTCGACCTCGATCCGGGCACCGCGCCGCGGGAAAAGATCGGTCAGCCGGTGAGTCTCGAACCAGTAGCCGAAGCCGTGCCGCACGGCGACCTGAGCGATCTCCGATAGGCGTCCGAAGTTGCGGGTTGCTGTTTGAGCCATCGCTTCAGTCTTGCACGGAACGATACGCTGATCGTGTGTTGCGGCGAGAGCGGCTCAGGTCCGTCCTGATCCTCGCTGCAAAGGTGGCCGGAGCCGTCGGCGTCGTCGTGCTCATCGTCATCGTAAGGCCCTTCGTGCATGCCAAAAAGCCGTCCTCGGGCTCCAATATTCGGCCGTACGTCTCCGGCTTGCACAGCCCCACGTTCGTCGCAACCGCGCCTGGTCAGCCCAATCGTCTCTACGTCGTGGAGCAGGCCGGAACGATTCGCTACGTAGAAGGAGGGCGCATCGCAGGAACGCTGCTCGACATCCGCTCGAGGGTCGGAAGCGGTGGCGAACGCGGCCTGCTGTCGGTTGCCTTCAGCCCGGCCTACGAGCACGACCATCTGCTCTACGTTGATTACACGGACAAGGCCGGCGACACGCGCGTCGTCGCATTCCGATCGCGAAAAGACAGGGCCGTTCTCGCAAGTGCACGGCAACTCCTATTCGTGGAACAGCCGTATCCGAATCACAACGGCGGCCAGCTGCAATTCGGCGCGGATGGGCTGCTCTACGTCGGCATGGGTGACGGCGGGGCCCAGGGCGATCCGGGGAACCGTGCGCAAAACCTCCACGAGCGGCTGGGCAAGCTGCTCCGGATCGATCCGTCGAAACGAAGCGCGCGCTGGCAGATCATCGGCTACGGCCTGCGCAATCCCTGGCGCTTCTCGTTCGATCGATCCACCGGCGACCTGTACGTAGCCGACGTCGGCCAGCAAGCCTGGGAGGAGATCGACTTCCGCGCGCACAGCCAGCTCGACACGCTTGCTAACTACGGCTGGCGCGTCTACGAAGGGCGGGTGCGTTACGCCACCGGCGCTCCCGCAGCTGCCGGTGACCTGGTCGCTCCGATCACCGTGTACTCGCACGAGCGGGGCTGCTCGGTGACGGGCGGCTACGTGTACCGCGGCAGGGCCGCGCCCGCTGCCGTCGGGCGTTACTTCTTCGGCGACTTGTGTTCCGGGACGATCTGGAGCCTGCGCGTCGAGAACGGCCGGGCCGTCGACTTGCGCACGGAATCGTCACGCATCGGACAGCTCTCGAGCTTCGGTGAGGGAGCCGACGGGGCGCTATACGCGGTGTCGGTGGGCAGCGGCAGTCTCTTCCGACTGGTCGGTTAGAGCTTCCGCGGCCCGTCTTGCCCATGGCCCCGGCGGAGTCAGGAGCGATTCGACGCGGAGGTAGGCGACGCCGACCAGAAGCAGGTCGGAGAGCCGCTCCACGCAGAGGTATCGCGGGCGCCACTCCGGGGAGAACTTGCGGCTGAACACGAGCAGGCGCTCGAGCTGGAAGAGGCGGTCGCCTACGCGCAGCACGCCACGCGCGATCGCCGCAACCCGGTTGCGCGGCGTCTCGGCGAGCAGATCTGTGAAGACGCAGAAGTTGAGCGAGATCTCCTCCGCGTCGCGCTCACGCGCCCAGCCGAGCAGCTCGACGATGAGGAATTCCATCAAGCCGTTGGGCGTGTCCCGGCGGCGGCGCATTGCGCCCAACGAGAACCCGCGGCCGCTCGGTACGACGTGCAGAAACCCCCCGACCGTGTCGTCGCGCTCCGCGAGCGCAAAGAAGGTGTCGGGCTCGCGGAACTGGTCGTCCATCGCCATCGAGAAGCCGCGCTCGACGTTCGAGCCGCGCCAGGCGGCGGAGACGCTCTCCAGCTCCGCGCGGAGCGTCGTGTCGACGTCACACGCAGCAACGACCTGAAACCGGTAGCCCTCGCGCTCGAGGCGTGTGACCGATTGTCGAACCTTTCGAATCGCGCGGCCTTCGAGCGAGAACGAGGCCGGTCGCACCACTGCCTCGTCGCCGATCTTGATCGCGCGCAGCCCCAGCGCGCGCGCCGCAGGTAGCAATTCGCCGCTGGCACCGAGAAGTGCGAGCCGCCAGCCGCGTGTGTGGCAGACGCGTTGAAACTCGGCGAGCAACTGCGGAAGCTCCGCCTTGTCGCCGATGGGATCGCCGCTCACGAGCGCGCAGCCGCCAACGACCTTGTAGGCGACGAAGCTCTTGCGTGTCGGCGAGAAGAAGTAGCTCTTGTCCCGACGGAGGCTGAAGAAGGCGAGGCTGTCGTCGCCGTGAGAGCGAACGAGCTTGCGGACGAGGCGTCTCTCTTCCGCAGACTGACGCACGCGCTGAGAGATCGGCCGCAGCCACAGGTGCAGCGTCCGGAAGCCGAGCACGAGACTGAAGGCGGCTAGGACATCCTCGATCCGATCGCCGCGAAACCCTCGCAGGTCGAGCACGACGACGAGCGCCGCCGTCGTCGTGAACGCGAGCGTCGTGACGAGGAGCGGCCGTACGAAGAGTGGGTCGCCGGGAACGTCGAAGCGCTTGCGGAAACGGAACAGCGCCGCCAGCACGAGCAGGCTCAGCGACGCTTCCTCGACGTCGAGCCCCTTGGCCAGATGGGCGATGGCCAACCCGACGACGAGCAAGACGGCAAGCTGCCAGGCACGGCGGCGCCGGCGCGCGAGCGAGCGTGAGAGCCAGATGAGCGTCAGCCCGAACGTGAGCGCCAGGACGCGGGCGGCGCCGGGGAAACCGGGAGGCAGCACGCCGCGCACGAAGTCCGAGCGGTCGGCGA
>WNGO01002642.1_pt1 | contig 12534 bp, 13 predicted proteins | sample 5400511 | NCBI WGS metagenome assembly WNGO01 (sample SAMN13153380, study PRJNA577476) | soil metagenome | isolation source: 20 cm soil or saprolite under Garry oak tree replicate 2 | place: USA:California | collected 2016-06-15
CCTCGACAACTGCAGCCAAGGACAAAGGTCGAAGCGTGCAGAATTGGAACGGGCCAGACGAGTAATCGCGGAAACCGCTAAGTCGGGGGAAGGAGGCTTCTAAGATATGCTCGGCAAAGCGTGGAGGATTTTTATACTCTTTCCTAGAACCTCCTAAGGGCTCGACCTGCACTTTATTCCAGGTGTCCTCTACGTGGGGCTGCGACTGGGTGAGAAACAGTTCGTTAAGGGTGCAGCACGTTCCGAAAATCGCAAGAATGCCGCCAAATCCAGCGTTTTTTGAGTTAAATTGCAAGCTTCCCAAGCTTCGGACGTGGGTTCGATTCCCATCGCCCGCTCCATAACTCACGATGATTCAATTGGCCTTACACACCTAAACTATCGGAATCCAGGCCGAAAATGGCCCTTTTTGGACCCCAAATGGACCCCAGTGGGTTCAATTGGACCCCAATTTTTTTCGCTCACCGCTTGTTGTGAGCATAGCTCTACTTAGGGTCAAGCGATGGCTTTAATTAGGACGCGGTTGCGGGTGTTGCGTGCGGAGCGTGAGTGGTCCCAGGCGAAACTCGCTGCAGTGGTGGGAGTGACGCGCCAGACGATCAACTCTATCGAGAAGGGCAGGTATCATCCCAACCTGCGCCTGGCATTCAAAATCGCACGTGCCTTTGGCAACCTCGTCGCGAGGAGTTTTTCTCTACGAGGATCATTTAGCAGTTTGAGGCTTGACTCAATATCCTAGAAATGGGATAATCATATGACAAGAGCGAGGAAAGTCCCCGGCGAAAAGCCGCTGCTCTGGATCGGTTCGGCAAGAATGATCTGTTCGTTTTCCCCGAAGCCGTTAAGGACGAGCTTGGGACGGCTCTTAGCGTGGCCCAGTTTGGCGGGAAACACCCACATGCGAAACCTTGGAGAGGGGAGGGGCCAGGTGTCTTAGAGGTAGTTGAAGACCACCGCCGGGATACGTATCGGGCCGTTTATACTGTTAGGTTTGAAGCGGCTGTCTATGTACTTCATGCGTTCCAGAAGAAATCACCGAGCGGGATAAAGACGGCCAGGAAGGATGTCGAGCTGATTCGTAGACGTCTCAACGAGGCCAGGGTGGATTATGAGGTGCGGTATGGCAAACAGAAAAAATAAGCCCCCGGTCGTTCCAAGTTCTGGCAATGTCTTCGCCGATCTAGGTCTGCCCAATGCAGAAGATAAACAGACGAAGGTTCGTCTGGCAGTTGCGATCAATCAAATAGTTCAGAGTCAGCAACTCTCGCAAGCCGCAGCAGGACGACGTTTGCACGTAAATCAACCGAAGGTCTCAGCGCTCTCGAATTATCAGCTTGAAGGATAAAGCAGGTCGCGTCCTGGTGACAGCGGCTTGAACATCGCCTGCTTGTTCCTTGATTCCTATTTCTCCCCCGGCTGCCACTCGCACAATGACCTTGCCGAAATTTAGGCCATCAAGCATCCCGATGGACGCTGCAGACGCTTTCTCCAGATGGTCTACGATGTCCTCGCGATAACGGATGGACCGTCGGCGATCCCCGCTCCACCTCACGAAGAACGCGGCATAGTGCTGCCCGCGACGTTTGAATCACGTTTTCCAGTCGAACGCCTCGGCCCGGTTGCGCTTCGATTGCGGGGGTGCTCGAGCGACAGAACACCTTCGTGTGGAACGTTTCGGCATTCAACGAGCTCAAATCAAGGGACCCGGTATCTAACATCCGAGGATAGGACTGCAGATGTTTTTCGATGTTCTGAACGAGCTGAATAGCTTGGTTGCCATTTCTAAATGTGCGACGCTGAGAGGCGACTCAGGGCGATTCGCCGGCGGGAGTGTGCCGCGTGGGGTCAACAATTTCCTCGCTCATCGGCGCTGCTGAAAGCGGCGATAGCGCAGCCGCAGACGAGCTCTTCAGCAGCCTATATTCTGAGTTGCACCGGCTGGCGAAACGGGAACTGGCACGACGGGGATCTCCGGCAAGCTTGAGTGTCACAACTCTTCTGCACGAGGCCTATCTCGACATCGCCGCGCGTGAAGGCAGCCGCTTTCCTGACGGGCCACGGTTCATGGGGTATGCCGCGCGGGTGATGCGGGGGCTGATCATAGATCATGCCCGGAGCCGCAACGCGATCAAGCGCGGGGGTGAATTCGAAATTACTTCGCTCAAGACCGACCAAGGTGAGAATCCGGTCGACGCCAAAGAACTCTCGTTGATCAGCGATGCACTAGATGAACTGGCGAAAATCGAGCCTAAGCTTGCCGAGCTGGTTGATATGAAGTTTTTCTGCGGGCTTTCGTTTGCCGAGATCGCCGCCCTGGAGAACTTGTCGGAGCGTACCGTACAGAGAAGGTGGGAAAAGGCACGCATCTATCTCCATCGGAATATTCGCGCGGACTTGCCAGTCTAAGTATATATGTCCAAGCTCAGCCCCGATCAATGGCAGGCGCTTAGTCCCCACCTTGACCAAGCGCTGGAGATGACAGGCGAAGAGCGCTCGACCTGGCTGTCCTCCCTCCAGAGCGAGAGCCCAACTCTGGCTTATCAACTGGAAATACTGCTTCGCGAGCACCGCATGCTGTCTGAGGAAGGTTTTCTCGAGGCGAGCGCTTTGGAATTGCCTGGCGGGCCTGGGCTGGCAGGCCAAGCTCTGGGTGTCTACACCCTGGTATCGCAAATCGGCCACGGGGGAATGGGTGCCGTCTGGCTGGCGGAACGAAACGACGGACGATTTGAACGGCGCGTAGCGGTGAAGGTTCTCAATATCGCGCTGATGGGGAAGGGTGGCGAAGAGCGGTTCAAGCGCGAAGGGCGAATTCTGGGCCGGCTGAAGCATCCCCACATCGCCGAACTCATTGACGCGGGAGTGTCGCTAACCGGCCAGCCTTTTCTTGTTCTCGAGTACGTTGAGGGAGACCACATTGACCGCTACTGTGACCAGAACAGGCTCGACGTCAGAGGGCGTCTTCGGTTATTTATCGACGCATTGCGCGCCGTGGCGCAAGCACACGCCAACCTTATCGTTCATCGTGACCTGAAGCCTTCGAATATCCTGGTTCGAACTGATGGTCAGGCGAAGCTTCTCGACTTTGGAATTGCCAAACTCTTGGAAGGCGAGGGGCAGAGTGGGGAGTCGCCGCTCACGCTCGAAGGAGGGAGGGCGCTGACGCCGGAATACGCCGCTCCCGAGCAACTGAAGGGCGAGGCCGTGACAGCCGCCACGGATGTCTATGCCTCAGGGGTGTTGCTGTATGTATTACTGACGGGGCAACATCCAGCCGGTGCGGGTCCGCATACACCAGCAGGACTGGTGAAGGGAATCTTGGACACCGAGCCTCTGCGTCCTTCGGTGATTGTGGCCCGAACGCTGACAAATGAAGAGGCCTCAACCACGAATGCCAGGAGACGCGCCACGACACCCGACAAGCTGGCGCGGTTGTTGCGCGGTGACGTCGACACGATTGTCGCGAAGGCGCTGAAGAAGAATCCGCTGGAGCGCTACGCCTCGATAAAGGCATTTGCTGACGATCTGCAGCGGTACTTGAGGCACGAGCCCATCAGTGCTCGCCCGGACGCAATCACTTATCGCACCGGCAAGTTCATTCGCCGACATAGGAGAAGTGTTACAGCGGGGCTGCTGGCGACTCTGGCATTGATCGGAACTATAGCTTTCATTCCTCGCCGAGTCGAACCTCTGGCCCAGTTCAATCAGCGAAAGCTCACGGCAAACGCTCAGGGTTCGCCGGTGCTCAATGCGGCGATTTCTCCGGATGGTAAGTACTTAGGCTACAGTGACCGGCAGGGTATCTCGCTGCAACTCGTCGCAACGGGCGCAACTCAGAATGTGCCGCTGCCTCCGGGCGTCGAGCCGGGGACAGCTTTGTGGGCATTTGGAGGTTGGTATCCTGATTCCGCACGGTTCCTAGCGTCTGCAAGTGTCCCCGGAAGACCGTCCGCAGTGTGGTCGATTCCGATAGCAGGAGGCGAGGCACGGAAGCTTGCTGAAGTTGGGGACATGTTCGAAGGAGGGACCGTTTCACCCGATGGTTCCCAAATTGCCTACGAAAAGATGCGGAGCGCCGTTGGAGCACGCGAAATTTGGTTGATGGGTTCACGGGGAGAGTCTCCTCACAAGATATTGACAACCGAAAACCAGGCCACAATCAGCGGCATCGCCTGGTCGCCGGCGGGAAATCGCCTTGCATACCGCTACAGGCGTGACCAGGATAATCGCGTAGAGATTATCGTTCGGAGTTGTGACCTTCGTGGCGCAGACCCAAGGACAATCCTTCTTGACAAGCACTTGACCGCATTCACTTGGCTATCGTCAGGACGTTTCATTTATTCGCGGAACACGGAAGTCGGCTCCGCCGAGGCGGATAATTTATGGGAACTGGATGTCGACCCCAAAGATGGAGGCCCGCGAGGCAAAGCACGCCAGCTGACGGATTGGTCGGGGTTTTCTGTGTATAGCCTCAGTGCGACGGCAGGTGGTAAGCAGTTGGTCTTTCTAAGAGGCAATGATCACTCTTCTGTTTTTGTCGGGGACCTCACCGCTCATGAAAGCCGTCTCGAGAACCTCCGTCGGGTTACGCTCGACGATAACTACAATATTCTCTTAGCTTGGACGCCAGACTCCCGCGAGGTGATTTACTCGTCGCAACAAACGTCAAACCGCCTGATCTACCGGCAAGCATTGGATCCGGGCAGTGCTCCTCAACTCATCACCCCCGCCGGCGACACGAACTATTATATGGCCCGGTTGAGTCCGGATGGGGCCTCGATGGTTCTGGAGGGCGCGCCGGTTTCTTCGCGCAAAATGGGGCTCTATCGAGTTGATTTAAAGGCGGGCGTTCCTCAACTGTTGTTTGAAACAGGGGGATTTGTAAGATTTTGGTGCACAAACAAAGCCGCCAATCTTTGTGTTTTTGCGCGATCGTCGGCCGACAAGAACGAGTTGGCGGTAGTTGCATTTGATCCACTCGGCCGTCCGGGGAAGGAACTTGTGCGGATTCCGCTTGCGACGGGCAGTAGTGCCGACATTGGGTTTGATTACTCGTGGCAACTGTCTCCCAATGGTTCGTGGATCGGCATCATGAAAAAGCACGGGCATCAGATTCAGCTGGTGCCGCTTGGCGGAGGTCAGACGAAAACGATCACGGTAAAAGGCTATCCTGAGCTCCAGGAACTCAATTGGGGAAATGATTCTCAAAGTATGTTCGTATCATCCGCGGAATCCGTAACCACTACGTTGTTGCGTGTCGGCCTCAATGGCGATGCCCAGCCTGTCTGGCAGGAATCAGAGCCGAAGCTCAGATGGGGATTTCCCTCCCCAGACGGGCGTCGTCTCGCAATCATGGGTTCCAGTTCAGAGGCAAATGTATGGATGATCGGCAACTTCTGAGGCGGTAGCGGTCCTAGGTCGGTGTGATTTCGACACCCGCACTGCCCGGCAGATGACAGAATCAGGAACTCAAACGTAGAACTCTTTCACCCTCCTCCGGCCCTTCCTACCCGTTGTCGTCTTTTCCCCTCCATTTCCGATATCTCAAGTAGGGACCAATAGTTCCAGTCATACGCCGGCACCACGATTCCGTGCGTCGAGCGTATCGGTGAATTACGGGGCGGGGGCCTTCGAGGTGCCGTGCATTTACACAATCTAAGTCGAAGAAATAAGGAGAAAGCAGTGAACAACAATCGCAGCAAGAACTTCTGGAGCGGCGTAGCAGCTCGCTTCATTCGTGGAACAATGGCACTGGCGTTGGCAGCGCTGACGGTTTCCGGCATTGTCTGCGCCCAAGAGAAGGGCCAAGACAAGAGGGAAGAAAGCAACTTTAGCAGCTCGATTCCAAGCCCAACGACACCGGAGCGTATTACGCCTCCTGAGGGAACTTCCGCATTCCTGTTGGGTCACGGGGTCGGCACGCAAGGATATGTTTGCCTGCCCAGCCCAGCGGGCGGCGTATCCTGGACCGTCAATAACGCACGTCCCGAAGCTACTCTTTTCACCCGTATTTTTGGGGAAACGGTCCAGATCATCACGCACTTTCTTAGCCCGGTTGTAAATCCGAATGACATCGGACCGAAACCGCCGCGTTTCGGCGATGTAACCTGGCAGAGTTCCTTCGATAGCAGCCGAGTCTGGGCGCAAAAGAAGGATTTTATTACCGCCGGAACCGACTCGAGTTGCCCGAATGGCGGCGCGATTGACTGCTTGTTGCTCCAGGTGATCGGCTCTGACGAGGGACCTGCGGGCGGCAAATCCCTAACCAAGACTACGTTTATTCAGCGTCTGAACACCAAGGGTGGATCTGCTCCCGCCAATCCCGCTACCGGCTGCTTAACTTCCAGCGATGTGGGTCATCAGCTACTCGTGCCGTACAGCGCCGACTACTTTTTCTTCCGCAACGACCAGTAAGAACTGGGTTGCTGTCGTCGCATAGCGAATCCGCGCATGCGGAGAGTCGGATAGCTGAAGTGCTCTTCGCGTGCGCGGCTCTTGCAAGCGGCGATCCACGCAGACTTTAGCAAACGATTGAATCAAAAAGTGAAGATTTCTTCCTAAAAGGGAGAGCTATCAAAGCTGGAGGAGGTGAGCTGTGGAGTTCAGGAAGGTCGTCATCTGCAGCAAATGTCAGCAGCCCATTGTCTCGGGAGAGGGCTTCGGATTCGTCTGCTTCAAGATTCCCGGCCAAGAGGGCTACCACTTCTTCCACCGCAGGTTTCGTAGCGGGGATTGCTGGGAAGTTTACGTAATGGAGAGCCGATAAAAGGGGAAGGACTCTGAGGATCTGTGCAGGTTGAGAATTGAACCTAGTTCTCAAAACAGGCGATATGGAGAAATTGATAGCAAAACAGCCAGAGGGCTACTTGACTGAGGCAGAAGCCATAAAGCTCGCCAAGGAGGGCGTCGCTGCCGCTTTCGAATATCTTTACAAGGCGCATTGCCGACGCGTGTACAGCCTGTGCTTACGCATGATTAAGAATCCGGCTGAAGCCGAAGACTTGACCCAACAAGCATTCTTGCAGCTCTTTCGAAAGATCTCCACGTTCCGCGGTGAATCCGGTTTTTCAACTTGGCTACATCGAGTGACTGTGAACATTGTCTTGATGCAACTACGCCGGAAAAAGCCGGCCGAACTTCTAGCCGAAGGCTTGGAGCGCTGCACCTCAAATGGCGAAAGTTCAAGTGAACACGGTTCTAGCGACACTTCGATGTATGGCGCGATCGAGCGGCTTAACCTCATGCGTGCAATCCGCAAGCTGCCATCCGGCTACAAACAGATTTTTCTGATGCACGACGTTATTGGATACGAGCACAGCGAGATCGCGGGACTCTTGGGATGCTCGACAGGTTCTTCAAAATCGCAGCTTCACAAAGCCCGCAAACGACTGCGACGACTGCTGCAAGGAGAACAAGTGCGAGCGGAAGCCGCCGGTATTGTCCCCGCGTAGCGCGGAAATCCGGCGGGCACCAAGATAGGCCGATACGCTACGGATACGTCACGGCGGACGCTCTCCACGCGAATAACTTTGGATCACGAACTCTCGGATTTTACACTCGGCGCCACTCAGGCCCGTGCGCGCAGATGTTTTTTGCTCTTAGGAGGAGCTACATACAGTGAAGCACAGAATTGTTCTTGGTTTTGCTCGGTTTTTTCTGTTTGGATTTCTGCTTGGTTCGGCTAACGTCACAGCACAAACGATTGGCTACCGGCAGACCAATCTTTCGTCGAACCTTCCGAACGTGGCCAACAATGTCACACCAGGTTTGGTCAACCCGTGGGGGATTGCCTTCCTTTCAGATCAGCCATTCTTCATTGCGGATAATCAGGCTGGACGTGTCACTTCTCTTGACGCAACGGGTTTAAGCGTCTTGCCAGGCGCTTTCATCGTCCCGAATGCCACAGGGACCGGATTTGAGACTCCAACCGGAATTGTTGCCGATCAGAATTCATTCTTCGCCGACCCATCAGTTGTCCAACCATTTATTCTGGTTACCGAAGAGGGAACAATTCTCACCTGGGGCCCGGATGCTAATGGCGATCTTCCGCAGCAAGCAACACCACGTCGTCGTATAACAAGCGCAGTTTACAAGGGCGCGGCGGTCCTGAACTCTTCGTTAACTGCACCAGTGTTTGCAGTCACGGACTTCCACAATGGATTCATCGAGACATTCCTTCCCGGATTCGCTCAAGTGGCCCTCTCCGGTCCGTTTACGGATCCGAATCTGCCTGCGGGTTACGCGCCTTTCGGAATTCAAGTGATTGGAAGCCAGGTCTTCGTGACGTATGCGTTGCAAGATGCCGCTAAGCACGATCCAGTTGTAGGGGCCGGAAACGGCATCGTCAGCATCTTCGACATGGATGGCAATTTCGTGCAGCGATTCGCTACCGCTGGAGCTTTGAACGCTCCCTGGGGAATCACCCAGGCGAGTGCCAACTTCGGTCCATTCAGTAATAATATTCTGATTAGCAATGTTGGCGATGGGACCATCAGCGCGTTTGATCCAACGAGCGGGCAGTTTGTGGGGCAGTTGCTAGACGGCGATGGCTTTGCCCTAGGCGAAGTTGGTCTTCACGGGCTGGTTTTTCGAGCCGATGGATTTGGAGACAAAAACACGCTCTACTTCACTTCGCAATTCACCAACGAAAACGACGGGTTATTCGGGGCAATTACCACCGGCTTGGTCAGTGTAACCAGAGTATCCGCTCCAGATACCATCACCGACACAAGCGTAACGATCACGGCCACCGTCGCAGCCGGCCCCGGCAACCCGGGATCTCCGACCGGCACAGTCACATTTTTGGATGGATCCAATAGCTTGGGAGCTGCCCCGCTGGTCAATGGTGCGGCCGCTGTCAACGCGAGTTTCGCTGACGCAGGAACCCATAGCATCACTGCACAGTACAGTGCTGATGCCGCATTCTTGTCGAGCAGCGAAAAAATACCCCTGCAAGTCATTGGGATTGCCACGATGGCGACTCTCATGGCGCCCGCGACCGCCACCGCTGGCTCCACAATCTTATTGACAGCGACCATTAACTCAGCCGGAGGTATACCCACGGGTCAAGTCACATTTCTCGACGGAAACACGAGCTTCGGAAGCGCTCCACTAGACGGCGCCGGTGTTGCCGTCCTGAGGATCAACACTCTGGCCGCCGGTGCTCATTCTCTTACAGCCTCCTATGCCGGTGACGCAAAATTTGACGGCAGCACATCTGCGTCAGTTACCATCAACATTGCCAACCCCGATTTCTCCCTTGGTGCATCCCCTGCGACCGCTGCGGTCATTGCCGGCAAGTCCACTCAGTTCGTGCTGACGATCACGCCTGCCGGAGGCTTCGCGAACAATGTGACGTTCTCCTGCTCGCCAATCACTGGGATCACCTGCGCCTTTAGTCCTGCGACGGTGACGCCTGCCAATGGAGCCGCGAGCACTACGTTGACGGTCACGACCTCAGCCAACGTTTCGCGTTACGGGGTTCTGATGCCTGACGTACTTGGCCCTTGTGCTCTCCTTCTAGCATTAGTCTTATTCAGCTTCGCGATGTCACGTGCCAAAAGTGTTCGAACAGCTCGCGTTTCATTCCTGACCGCCACGGCAGCAACGGCAATTGTGGCCATGTGTCTCGCCATCGGTGGTTGCGGTGGTTACGGAAGCAATACGCAGCCGAACCGGGGAACCGCTTCAATCATGGTCACCGCCCAGTCTGGAGCTATTTCTCACACCACAAACATCAAGGTCACAGTGCAGTAAGCCGAAAAAGCCGTGATAGAAATTATTGCTGTACGGGAGTTCAAACGATTCCCAAGTCCCGTATTGATTTCTCTGCAGCACTGATCCTGCGGTCCTGGTCGAGGAGTGGTTCGGCACTCGCCGCGTTAAACTGCCGAAGCCTCAATCTTTTCATCCATCTTGTCGTCTTTTACCACCTGATTCCGATATCCCAAGTAGGGGCCAATAGTTTGCCGCAACTCTCAAGGCATCTCGTGCCGCAGGTGTAGCGGTGAAGCCCGCAACAAGGTCTGGGGACCCCCCAAATGAACAATCTAAGTCAAAAAACAAGGAGAAAGCATTGAATAACAATTGCAGCAAGAAGTTCTGGAGCGGTCGAGCCGCTCACGGCATCATGCGTAGCATGCTGGCGGCCTTCGCAGTTTTGGCCGTCTCCGGCATCGCCTCCGCACAAGATACAAAGGACGAGATTTCTTTCAACCTGCTGCCGAACCCGGCAGTCGTTGATTGTCTTCGTGCCAATCCTTCTGAGGAGCCACGAGCTCACGCCACCGTCATTCGTGGCAAGCAGAATGACACGCTAATCCTGGATCTGGATGGCATCAAGCCTGGGCTCGCGTTTGACTTGTTCACCGTTCAGAACAGCTTCTTTCAAGCCGATGGCACCAAAGACCCCAATTTCACCGGGAGCTTTGGTTTGGCTTGGTATCAGTCCGATATCAAAATAGGCAAACAAACGGATGACGGCCATGTCCAGATCAAAACGATCCTCCTGGACGATATCTTCGGTTTTGACCCCGATGTGCATTTGGCTCCGACGAACACGTTCCATGTGGGTTTCTGGTTTGACAATCCCCTAGATGCCGCAGCTCTGCCCAGCTGCCACTTCGACCCGACCAAGCCCACGCCGTTCAACGGCGAGCATAAGGCCGGACCGTTTGCCATGCTCAGTGTTCCTGACGCCAAGACCGGATTGGGCCCACTCTGCACGAACCCGAACAATTCCACAACGCCAGCCAGCTGCACCCCAAACTGAAAGAGCCAACACCGTGGAGAGCAGGGGCGATGAACAATCGCCCCGCTTTCCTCAAAACATCTGAGAACGAGGATGACCGGCGCATATCCGGACCGCGAAAAGCAAACGAACTGTACTTAGGGTGAAATTATGAAAAGGTTTTCATTTCGGCACGCGCAGCGGTTGCTGTTTGCCGGACTGTTTATTGCTTTCTCAAATGCAGCAGCTTGGGCCAAGAACCTGCCTCAAGAAAGCCAAGGCGTGGCGATCTCTGTTTTCAACGATTCGGGCATTTCCTCCGAAATACTGAAGCAGGCAGAAAAGGTCTCGTCTCAAGTATTCGAAGAATCGGGAATACATGTTGACTGGCTCAATTGTTCCCCGGCGGACGAGCCTCCGGGCGGTGAGGTAGCGTGCCGGCAGGTTGCTTTCCCACAGCATCTCCACCTGCGCATTGTGCGACGTTCCCTCAGTTTAAAGGGTTCTACTTTAGGTATTTCCTATCTCTCGTATGACGGGACCGGTTGTCAAGCCGACATCTTTTATGAAGGAATCGAAAAACTGAGCTATGAGACATTCGTGGACCCGGCAATCATTCTTGGGCACGTTGCAGCTCACGAGATTGGACACTTATTGCTGGGGAGTAACTCACATTCAACAGGGGGAATCATGCGTGCGCACTGGAACATGGAGGAGTTGGCTCGTGCCAACAAGGGGTTGCTGCTTTTTACCAAATCACAGTCGCACCGGATGACAGAGAAGCTCTGCGTGGCTATGGCTAGAAGGAAATGGCCCTCAGTGAGCAGCAAAGAACTCTCAGCAGAGGGTTAGGGCAGAGCACCTTCCGTGGATTGCTTGTAGCGCTCGCAGCACCGTTGACCTTATGGAGGCAAATCAGCGACCAGTCATGAGGAGGTTGTGAGGTTGAGGCAGTCCTTAGACCAAAAGGCAACTGACAAGATTTTACAAGCTGGACTAGATTAGCTAAAGCAACCCGGCAGAAAGGCTGGCGACCGTTGGATTTAGCATGGTCGGACAGGAATCGCTCAATGCAGATTGAACGACCCGGAAGCAGTGAGCGCAACTGTAATCGTTTACGGGTCCGGTTTTGACAGAATCGATACAAAACGGCTGGAGAGACTCAAAAGCCCCGTCCTAGTGATTACCGGAGCCGAAGATACAGATGCAGTACAAGCCGCCATTCATTTTCTCTCCACTATGAAAGAGGCAGAACGGCCCTTCGAAATGTTTGTTTATCCCGGTGTGGGCCACGGTTACGCGCAACCGCTGTCCAATGAAGGAAAGAATTACAACCCAGAGGCCGTCCGTGCCACGTGGGTGCTCGTCGAAGATTTTCTTGGCGGCCATTTGAGGCCCTGACTTTAGCGGTAGGATAGTCCTACATGAATCGTGTTCTAGTCATTGGAGGGACAGGCACCGTCGGCCGCCAGGTTGTCTCTGGATTGGCGGCCATGGGCGCACAAGTCCGCGCGCTGGCGCGTAACCCGGGCGCGGTTCGCTTGCCACCACAGGTTGAGGCGGTGCAGGGAGACCTCACCCTCCCTGAAACGCTTGATAGACCGCTGTCCGGCATAGATAAGGTGTTCCTTGTGTGGACGGCGCCGCCAACCACTGTGGCTCCTGCCTTGGAGCGGATTGCGAAGCACGCACGGCGCATTGTGTTTCTCTCAGCTCCGATCAAAACAGCGCATCCGCTCTTCCAACAGCCCAATTCGCTGCGAGCGATGTTCGAGCAAATCGAGCGGTTGATCGAGACTTCAGGA
>WNGO01003665.1_pt1 | contig 12529 bp, 11 predicted proteins | sample 5400511 | NCBI WGS metagenome assembly WNGO01 (sample SAMN13153380, study PRJNA577476) | soil metagenome | isolation source: 20 cm soil or saprolite under Garry oak tree replicate 2 | place: USA:California | collected 2016-06-15
GGCCGGTGATCGCCAGCGTCTGGAACATCCCCGCCGGCGTCAGCGTGATGCGTGTTTCGAGCCGAGGGCCGCGGCCGCGGTCGTTGTACTCCTCGAAGAAATACAGACTGCCGTCGGGCTGCCGAACCGCCAGCTCGGCGCCCGCGGGGTTGCCGGCCTGGAGGATGATGTAGCGGACGGTGTCGGACGGAGCAGCCTGATTCGCCGAAGCGAGTAGCGCAACGGTCAAGAGGATTGTAGTCATAGGTGCTTCAGAGATACCTCGCCATCGCAAACTGGCAACCCAGGGAGGCCTCGATGGGATTCTTCACCTCGTTGCACCAATTCAGCGATTTCGCGCTCCTCATCCTCCGCCTCGCCCTCGGCACGGTCTTCCTCTTCCACGGCTTGCCGAAGAAAGGCCTGTGGAGCGCGCAACCGTCGGATCAGCTGCCCGCCGGCCTGCTGACCAGGCTCCGCATCCTCTCGATCGCCGAGCCCGCGGGGGCCCTGGGGCTCATCTTCGGCTTGCTCACCCAGCTCGCAGGTCTGGGCCTAGTCATCGTGATGGTCGGCGCGATCACGTTCCTCAGGACCAAAGCCCATCGCAAGTTCAAAGAGGCGAACGCGCCCGGGTGGGAGTTCGAGTTCATGTTGCTCGTCGTCGCGCTGGCGCTCGCGATACTGGGCGGCGGGAAGTATGCGCTCGATCGCGTGGTGTTCGGGATCTAGCCGCTTGGTGAGGTCCTGTGAACCGTGCCCTGAAGGACTCAATTAGGCTCTCCCTCGGCTTCGGCTTATATTCGGTGGCCTATGTCGCTCAATCCGGCCCAAGCCCGCGCCGCCACCGCCGCACCTTCTCCTCTCCTCATCATCGCCGGCGCCGGCACGGGCAAAACCAACACGCTCGCGCATCGTGTCGCCCACCTCATAAAGGAAAGCGCCGATCCTGGCCGCATTCTTCTCCTGACATTCACTCGTCGCGCAGCCGAGGTCATGACTCGCCGCGCCGAGCGGATCGTGGGGAAGAAGGCGCGGGTGTCGTGGTCGGGGACGTTTCACTCGATTGCAAACAGACTGTTGCGGCTTCACGCGAGCGCGGTGGGCTTGGATCCAAGCTTCACGGTCCTCGATCGCTCCGACGCCGCCGATCTCCTGAACGTCGTCCGCAATGACCTCGGCTTCGCGAAGCTCGCGGCGCGCTTTCCCAAGAAGGACACCTGTCTCGCGATCTACTCGCACGTCGTCAACACGCGCGGCGCCATCGAAACGACGCTCAAACACACCTTTCCGGCGTATGTCGACTGGTCCGATCAGCTGAAGCAGCTGTTCAAGGGCTACGTCGAGGCGAAGCAGATCCGCCATGTGTTGGATTACGACGATCTTCTGCTGTACTGGTGGCACTTGATGAGTGATCGGTCATCGGTCATCGGTATTCGGAATCGCTTTGACCATGTTCTCGTCGACGAATACCAAGACACGAACGCGCTCCAAGCCGAAATTGTGCTGAAACTGATGACCGACGACCGACAACTGATAACAGGCAAGTCATTAACAGTCGTGGGCGATGACGCCCAGGCCATCTATGCGTTCCGCGGCGCCACGATTCGTAACATCCTCGATTTTCCCAGCCAATTCGACCCACCAGCCACGGTCGTCAAGCTCGAGCAGAACTATCGCTCGGTGCAGCCGATACTCGATGCATCGAATGCCATGATAGGTGTCGGGTGTCAGGGGTTTGGGAAGAACCTGTTCTCCGAGCGGCACTCCGAGCAGAAACCGCTCCTCGTGGCCGCCAAGGATGAGCAGGCGCAGGCGGACTATATAGTAGAAAGGGTGCTGGAGCACCGCGAAGCCGGCATCCCCCTGCACCATATGGCCGTCTTGATGCGCGCGGCCCACCACTCCGATCTCCTCGAAATCGAGCTCGGCAAGCACAACATCCCGTTCGTGAAATACGGCGGCCTCAAGTTTCTGGAGGCGGCGCATGTGAAGGACGTGCTCTGTGTGTTGCGGTGGGCGGAGAACCCTCGAGACGACGTGGCGGGGTTTCGGGTGCTGCAACTCTTGCCCGGTGTGGGACCCGGACATGCGCGGCGACTGCTGGAGCTATCGGCTATCGGCTCTCGGGTATCGGGCGTTCCAGCAGCAGCTCGGGAGGACTGGCCGAGCCTTTGCGACTTGATGGATGGACTACGAACGGCGACTCAATGGTCCGGGCAACTCGGCACGGTGCGCAAATGGTACGAGCCGCACCTGGAGCGTTTGCACGGAGGAGCGTCCGTGCGCATCACGGACCTCGAGATGCTCGAGAGCCTTTCCGGAAATCACGCGTCGCGCGAAAGCTTTCTGAGCGATCTCACACTGGACCCACCGGAAGCTGTGGGTGATCTCGCAGGCGACCCGCTGATCGACGAGGAATACCTGATTCTCTCCACCATCCATTCGGCCAAGGGCCAAGAGTGGGATGCGGTTTTCATCCTGAATGTGGTGGACGGTTGTATCCCATCGGACATGGCGACGGGGAGCAAAGAGGAACATGTATGCGCCGCGGACGAGGTTTGTGCCGGAAGACGTGGTGGGATGCTTTGAACGACGGGCGGCTGGGGGCGCTGGGGGCGGCGAAAACGGCGGCGGCGATTACGGTGACCCGACCGATGTGATGAAGCACGCGGCGATAAACGTCGCGGCGAAACTCAGGGAGATGTGGACATAGCGTTTAGCGGCGCTTCCGCCGCTCCGTGCGTCCCTCCGCCGGCACGTCTTCGGCGCCGGCGCCACGCTCGGTAGCGACCTGGGCCGGGAACAACTCCGAGCGAAGCCACGGTTGCCCCGAGCTCGAGGTCAGCGCGCTGCGCCACTCCGGCGACGCGTGGGCGACGGAGCGCAGCGGAAAGGCGACGTAATTGCCCACACGGTCCACCACGGTGTTCTCGATCAGATCGGTCAGGGGGTGACCGCGGGGATCGCGCAGCTTGGCGAGGGCGAAGAACCGTTCCGCCGGGTCGCCGGCGGCGATGATCGTGGCCGAATAGTAGGCGAGATGGGCGGCGATGTGCGCGTACACGCGTTGTTCCGCCGCCGCCGGCACGGCGTCCGGGCCGCGCACGAGGTCGAAGTCGGCGCCGAGGTTGCGGTCCAGCAGATTGCGACGCAGGGCGTGCCCGAAGCGTTGCATCACCTCGCGCGTGGCGATGTTCGGCAGCTGGAACGGCACGAGCAGCGCCGGCCGGAACCGCGGCGTCCGCACGATCACGCGGTGACGTTCGATCGGCTCGACGAAATGATAGGTGAGGACCCCCTCAGACCGCATGTTGCGCAGGGTGCGCAGCGTAGCGCCCGCGGCCTTCTCGCCGTCGAGCTCGGTGACGCCAAGCGCACGCCGACGCAGCGCCTCGCACGTGCGCGCGGTGCGCTCGGCGAGGAGCTTGACGGTGTCGGCGGCGGCGCTCGACAGGTCCGCAGCGACACAGGCGTCGAGCGGCATCGCATCCATGCCGTCGCCGATCTGGCGCGCGCCGACCATCTTCGCGACGATCTGGAGCGGGCGCTCCCGCGCGTCGGGCGACTTGCGCCAGCGCCCGTCCGAGATCGCGAGCTTCACTTCTTCGCCGGGGCCGAGCGAGATGCTGTACAACGTGGCGCCTGCTTCGGCACCGAGCGACTGCCAGACGAGCTCGATCTCGATGAGGACGCCGTAGCGTACGGCTGTGGAGTCGTGACTCGACGCCTCGGTGATGTCTCGGTCTTGGGGGAGCACGCCGATGCGCGCGAACCGCATCAGGTGCCCTCCCCCCGGCTGAGGCTGCGCCGCCGTTATGTCCGGGGGGGACGCAACAGCCGCTGGCGCGGAAGGCGCCGCAGTCCCGGGAACCGAGATGTCGCGCGGAGCGGTGAGCGGAATGGGGTCGTCAGGCAGCGAGCGGGCGTCGAACTCGATCGCCTCCTCGTTGCGCAACCCGACGCGGAGCCGCAGCCGCGGCTGATCATGCTTGGGGATCCGTACGAGGCCGTCGCTGTCGCTCACCCAGTAACCGCCGGCGCGACCGCCACTCTCGAGCACACTGACCGGGACCCCGGGGACTGCCGCCCCCGTGTCCTGATCCACGATTTGGAACGTCCAAGAGTCCTGCCAGGCGGTCATAGCTCGCTCGCCGAGATATCGTAGGATCCCGGCAATTTGAGGGCCAGATTTCGTAATGCACTGTATCTGAGCGAGTTACGCTAATTGACGCCCTCTCAAGTGGATGTGACGGGGGTCTCAATGAGCACGAGCTGTGGGGTTGTGCGACCGTTCAATTGGAGGGGATTTGTGCTGCTATTCGAGCCCCAAGATCCGTTTGACCGCGAGCTTGAGCTCGCCAGCCGTCACGGGATCGCGCCAATGCGGCCCGCCACCATGATCCGGTGTCCCGAAGAAGCTGATGCGTGCGAGGAGCCCCGGATGCTGCGCCTCCACGTCTGCCATGAGGGAATCCACGACCTCCCGAATGACCGCCTCGCGTGAGCGAGTATAGATGAGGAAGCGCGTCTGCCGGTCGCGGTCGGCAAAGTAGCTCAGGAATGTCTTCAGTCCGGGCCGCGCATCGCCTGAGTCGGACCCCCGGAACGTCGAGTAGTGCATGATGATGAGGTCGGGATGAAAGGCCACCATCTCGTCGTAGCGGTGCCAACCCGGCCCCCCCGACTCCTTCTGCCGCACAACCGGCAGGTCCGCGAGAATGTCACTGATGACGTCCGCATTGGTGCCGCTCGCCCGAATCGTCTCCTCGTCGTAGACACGATCGGGGTGCGGCGAGTCCATCATGACGACGAGCGGGCGATACGACGCGCGCCACAGATGCCAACCCCAGCCGAGCGCCACGAGCACCACAACCGCAGCGAGCGCGAGGTGCCGGCGGCTCGTCCGCTCGCGCTGCTCCGGTACCCTTGTCGCGGGCGCCGCTGCCAGCGCCGCAGCGAATGCCCCGGCCGACGCAAAGCGCTCTGCCGCCACCTTCGCCAGCGCCGTCGCGACCGCGGCCGCGACCCCCGGCGGCACGTCACCGCGCACCACCTGCAACCGGGTGGGCGGCTGCGTCAGGAGTTTCGCGATGACGGCTTGCGCGGTCGGCCCCGTATGCGGCGGCTCGCCGGCGAGCATCTCGTACAGCACCGCCCCCAGCGCGTACACGTCGCTCCGCGCATCCAGCTCGCGGCTCCCCTCCGCCTGCTCGGGGCTCATGTACTCCGGCGTTCCGATTGAGATTCCCGTCGCGGTGAGGCGATCGCCGCCCCCCGCTGCCTCGAGCGCGAGCGCGATCCCGAAGTCCGCGACCATCGCTTCACCCTCGTGCAACAGAATATTCTCGGGCTTCACGTCGCGATGGACGACGCCTTGGCGGTGCGCGTAGTCGAGCGCGCCCGCGACCTGCTGCGTGATCCGGACCGCTTCGCCGACCGCCAGCTGCTTCTCTCGGTCGAGCCGGGCGCGCAACGACTCGCCGCGCACGTACGGCACGACGTAGAAGAGGAAGCCGTCAGCGACGCCGGAATCGATCAGCGTGAGGATGTGTGGATGGTCGAGCCGAGCGGTGATGGCGATTTCGCGAAGGAACCGTTCGGCGCCCAGCGCCGCCGCCACTTCCGGCCGCAGGACCTTGATCGCCACCGGCCGGTCGTGCCGTTGGTCGTGCGCGAGATAGACGGTCGCCATGCCGCCGCGGCCGAGCTCCCGCTCGATGCGGTACCGGCCAGACAGAGCCTCGGCGAGCTCCATGATCGGTTAAGATTGGCGTCATGCCGCCTCCGGTCAAACGCTCCAGGCTCCACGTTGCCTTCCAAATCGGCGTCATCCTCAAGGGGCTGAACGGCCTCCTCGAGCTGATCGGCGGGATCCTGCTGCTCGCCTTTCCGCCCAGCGCCATTCAGCGCTTCGTCGTCGAAGTCACACACAACGAGCTCAGCAGGCAAGCTCAGACCTTTGCAGCGATCTACCTGCTGTCGCATGGCGTCATCAAGGCGGTGCTGGTCTATGCGCTGCTCAAGGACAAGCTGTGGGCGTTCCCGTGGGCGATCGGTGTTTTCGCCGGCTTCGGCGTCTACCAGATCTATCGCTATTTCGTCGAACCTTCGGGATGGCTGATTGCGCTGACCGTACTGGACGTGATCGTCATCCTGCTGACGTGGTTCGAATGGCAGCGGCTGGAACGGGAGCGGCAAATGTAGGGGCGCGGCATGCTGCGCCCCTACAATTGCTCCACGACTATGATCCCCGAGCTTTCAACCGAACGTCGATGTCCGTGATGATGTCACGCGGCTGGCCACGCTTCGCCCAGCCCTTATGCTTGCCGTGGTCACCGCGTTCGCGCTCTTCCTGCAGACCGCGCACGCCGACGCGCTCGCCGCGGGGAGTTGCGAAGATCCGGACGACCTGATCGTCTCCCCGCCGGGCCCAGATGATGCGATTGGGACCCGAGCGCTGCACGCGGTACACGGTCCAGCCACGTTCGACGAGCACGTCCCGCGTCACGACCACGACGCGATCCACCGGCACGACATACTCGTACTCGACCGGCTCGGCGTACACGAAGTCCGCACGGGTGTATCCCCCCGCGCAGCCCGCAAGACTCAGCGTGCCCGCAAGAGTAAGCAGATAGCGTTTCATTCACGCACCTCCTGATTAATGGTTGTGCGCTCCCTTTGACCCCGATCGGCCCCAGATGTTTAAAGGTTCCGGGTGATTCGCATCACAGGGCGCCTGGTCGCAGTCTATCTGTGCGTCAGAGCGACAATACGATCGGGAGTTTCGACACCAGCAGGTAAGGTGAGCATCGCCCCATCACTCGACATTGTCATCGGCACCGCCGCACCACTCGGCCACATGCGCGCCTTCCACCTTCCCGCGCCCAGCGACGGCAACGCGAGGGTCGGATCAGTCCAGTCGAGCACGTGCACGAACACGGTGTCGCCGCGCTGCGTCGTCACACCCCAGCTCCGCGGCGTGATCGGGCCGGCGCGCGTCCCGTAGATCGCGCCGCCATTCGTCGCGAGCCACTGCCCGATTTCGCGCAGCCGCTCTTCGGCCTCGGGCGGGATCGTCCCGTCGGGACGCGGGCCGATGTTGAGCAACAGATTCGCGCCTACACCGGCGGCCCGCACGAGATAGTGAATCAGCTCGCGCGTCGACTTGTAGTGGTGGTCGGTGAGATTGAAGCCCCACGAGTCGTTCATCGTGAGCGACGTCTCGAGCGGCAAGCCGCCGATGGTCCGAGTATTGAAGCCGGCGGTGTTCGCGCCCGGCAGATCCTGCTCGAAGGTCTGTACATCCTCACCTGGCAGCGGCGCTTGATGATGGTTCGGCACGATCAGCGCCGCGGGCTGCAGACGATGAATCAAGGCGTAGGTCTGCGGCAGCCGCCAGTCCGCGTTCGGTTTGTCCCACATCCCGTCGAACCAGATGCCGCCGAGTTGCCCGTAGTTCGTGAGCAGCTCGGTGAGCTGTGCGTCCAGGAAGTCGAGATAGCGATTCCAGTCGCCGCTCTCGGGCCGGCCGGTATTGTGGCCCGTCGCGCCCCGCGGCCAGTAGTCGGGATGATGCCAGTCGAGCTGGGAGTAATAGAAGAAGAGCTTGATCCCCTGGCGCCGGCATTCGTCCGCCAGCTCTCTTAACGGATCGCGCTGGAACGACGTCCAATCCATGACGTTGTAGCGCGTCGCCTTGGTGGCGAACATGGCGAAGCCATCGTGGTGTCGCGACGTGATGGTGATGTATCTGACGCCGGCCGCCTTGGCGAGAGAAACCCAGGCGCGGGCGTCGAACTTCACGGGATTGAACGTCGAGGCGAGCCACTCGTAGTCAGGAACCGAGATGGGGCGGTTCTGCATTACCCACTCACCCTGGGCGAGTTGGCTGTAGACGCCCCAGTGGACGAACATTCCGAACTTGGCGTCGCGATACCAATCACGAGACGCCACCCGCTCGGCGGGGACCAAGTCCCGCCCCTGCGCGAGCGCGACGATGACGACGAGGCCGTAGAGCATGGCTTCAAACTGAACTGCCTCCTCGGCATCTTCAAGCGGGACGGGGTATATTGAGATATGATGCTCGCACTGCTGTTGCTCGCTCAAAATCCAGTCACCGTGCGCCTCAACCACGATCAGTTTGACCCCGGCGACCGCGCCCGCGTCTACGTCCAGACCGCGCAGGACGGTTACCTCGTTGTGTTGCACGCCGATCCGGAAGGCCGAATCCGCGTGCTGTTCCCGCTCGATCCGACCGATGATGACTTCGTCCGCGGCGGGAAAAAGTTCGAGGTGCGCGGCCGCGGCGATCGCGACGCGTTCCAGGTAGAACCGAATGACGGGTCGGGCACCGTGATCGCCGCCGTCTCACCCGACGCCTTCAAATTCGGCGACTTCGTCCGCAACGATCATTGGGATTTCCGCGCCCTCGGCAGTCCGTCCGGGGCGGTGCGGGACGATCCGCTCGCGCGCATGCTCGACATCGTGCAAAAGATCTCGGGGGACTCCGCGGGCCGGTACGACTACGACTATGCGACGTACGTCGTCAATTCGCGGGGAATCGCCGCGCGCTACGGATACGGCGGCGGCTACTATCCCCGCTTCGGGTTGGGCTACTACTACAACCCGTTCTTCGATCCGTTCTGCGCCGATCCGTTCTACGGCTGGAGCGCGAGCTGCTACGCGTTCGGCGTTGGGTGGGGGTACGGCGGCGGCTACCGGTTTGGCTTCGGCTACGGCTATCCCATTTATCGGCCGTACCGCCCGTATCGTCCCTACATCTTCACCGCGATCCCGGGACCGAGGTTCGCCCAGCCACGCATGGTCATTCCGAGCCGACCGAGCCATTACATACCGACCCCGGTCCGCCCGCGCGACACGGGCAGACCCGACGTCGCTCCGCGGGTCACTGGTAGCGGCCCATCCCGCGCCCAGCCGCGCATCTCGAGCGGCGGCCGGCCGAGCGTGTCGCGCGGCTTCGGGGGGAGCGGGGGGAGCCGGGGGGGCGGGGGCTCGCGCCCGGCGCCACGTTCGTCCGGTGGCAGCCGCGGCGGCGGGGGCGGCCGCCGGCATTAATTAAAGGAAAGACGTCAAAGAAACGGCGTCGAGTTGAAAAAGCGTCAATTTTGACTACGTCGGCAGAGTAGTTTTTGTATATGGACAGGCTAGCCTATCCGCCCGCGCAGTCGGTCGCAGCCACCGTCGAGCAGCATTTCCGCCGCCACATCGAGCGCGCGGGGTTGAAGGCCGAAGTCCCGGACGCCTCCACGATCGAGCGCATCATCAACGCCGCCTTCTGGGCGAGCCTGCGGCGCGAAGAAGGCCGCGAGCCGACGATCTCGCTCGCCTACCTCCCGCCCGAGGCCGGCGGCACCGCGCTATTCGTCGAGCGGCCGCTGCCCCTCGACCCGGCCAACCTCACCAAGCTCTCGCCCGCGGTCGAACGGCCCGGCATTCACCTCGGCGTCTGGAGAAATGGGGGAGACCTGTTCGTCTGGGGCGCGACGCGGACGATCCCGCCGCTCTGTTTTGTCGTGGAAGTGATTGAGCCCGGCTTGCTCGTGATCAAGCACCGGCGCGCCGAACCCGACGGCAAATTCGCGAATGTCGCGGTGCTCGAAGGCGACGTGATCAAGATCGTCGACGCCGAGGGGACCCTGGCGTCCGAGTGCCCGGACTTCGTCACGACCCTCCTCGGCTTCGATCCCGCGTCCGGCGACTCCGACAACGTGCTGCTGCCGCTCGCGCTCTCGATGCGCGCGCACGGCCACGGCGGCTCGTTGCTGGTGGTGCCGCACGGAACGGCGTCGTGGCGCAAATCGATCGTCTCGGTCCCCTACACCGTCGCGCCACCGTTCTCGAAGCTCGGCGACCTGGTGCGCAACGGCTCGCGCGACGGCGCGTTCAAGGACGCAACGGATGCGATCGGCGGGTTGACTGCCGTGGACGGCGCCGTGGTGCTGAGCGATCGCTGGGATGTGCTGGCGTTCGGGGCGAAGATCGGACGCACCGAATCGGGGCCGTTCGTGGAGAGCGTGCTAGTGCGCGAGCCGATTCTCGGTCACACGCCGGTCACGGTGCATGCGTCGGAGCTGGGGGGGACGCGACATCTGTCGGCAGCGCAGTTCATCCACGAGCAGCGCGACTCGCTCGCGCTCGTCGCGTCGCAAGACGGCAGGTTTACGGTGTTTGGATGGTCGCAGCGCGCGAAGATGGTGCACGCGTATCGCGTGGAGGCTTTGCTGCTGTAGTAAACGCATCATACACGGCCGGTGACCACTGGCCGCGGCACTTCTCGATTTCCACCATCGCTGCGTCGTGTGACATCGCCGGGCGATACGAGCGCGCGGTCGTCAGCGCGTCGTACACGTCCACGATACCCACGATCTGCGCCGCGACCGGGATCTCGTCGCCGCGCAGCCGGTCGGGATAGCCCGTGCCGTCGTAGCGTTCGTGGTGCCAGCGAATGATGGGCTTGAGGTCCCAGGGGAATTCGACGGCGGCGAGCAGCTCGAGGCCCCAGATCGGGTGCATCTGCACGACCTCGAACTCCTCGCGCGTCAGCGGGCCCGGTTTGTTCAGGATCTCGTGCGGCACCCGGACCTTCCCCAGGTCGTGGAGATAGGCGCCGAGGCGAATCGCGGTCTGGGCCGTTTCATCGAGCACGAGCCCGCGGGCGACGGCGAGGGCGCTCTGCGCGACGCGCTCGCAGTGGCCGAACGTATAGCTGTCCGCCGATTCGATCGATTGCCCCCACTCGCGCACGACGTCAAAGTAGGTCGTTTCGAGCTCTGACACCTTGCCGCCGACGTGCACGAGGTCGACGCGCGCGTCGAGCCGGCCGAACAGGCGGTGCGCGGTGTTGAGCAGCGTCAGCGCGTCCTGGTTCCGGCCCATCGCCTGCATCAGTCGCGCGAGCTCCCGCGCCGCCTCCGCTTCGTTCAGCACCGAGCTGGCACTGACGGCCAGCTCGATCGCGGTCCGGAGGCGCGATTCGGCGAGCGCCGGACGACCGGTTTCGCGGTACACCATGCCGATCATCTTGTACGCTTCGGACTTGTCGGCGCGGGAGTCGAGCTGATCGAAGATCGCGAGCGCCGCTTCGGCCATGCGACGGGCTTCGTCATAGCGATCGCGCAGGAAGTGCGCCTCGGCGTGGTTCACCAGGCACATCCCCTGCAGATGGGCGTCCCCGGCACGCTCGGCGATTTCGAAGCTCTTGCTGAAGTAGCTGTCGGCCCAGTCGTACTGCCGCAGGTCGGTATGGGCGATGCCGAGATTTACGTACGCCGTGGCGCAGCCGTGCTCGTCGTTCGTGGCGCGGTACGATTCGACGGAGCGCTCGTAGTGTGCGACGGCGTCGACCAGCTCGCCTCTGATGTTCGCGAGCACGCCCAGGTTCAGCTCGACACGCGCCCGGAGCTCCCGCGCGTGACCGCCCCGCTCCAACGCTTTGCGGAAGTTGTCTCGCGCGTCCTCGACGTCGCCCATGCGCACCGCCAGCCCGCCCAGCGTGTTGAGCGCTTCCGCCGCCAGGACATCGTTCTTGAGATCGCAGGCGACCTTGTAGCTCCGCTTGCACAGCTCGCGCGCCCGGGCCGACTCGTTGCGGTGATGCATGACGACGGCGAGCCGCCGGAGCGCCTCGGCGAGGATCGGCTTCTCACCACTCCGCTCCGCGGCCGAGATCGCGCCTTCATAGCAGCGTATGGCTTCGGGGATACAGGCGGCTCGCTCGCGGCTGCGCGCTTCATGCAGCAACTCCGCGGCGGTGCGCCCAACGGCGGGCGCGTGCGGAGCGACTTGAGCAGTACCGGGGACGGCGCCCGCGGTCACGACACCATCACCATGCGATCACGTAATCGGAGAAGTGATTGACTTTGCCGGTGACGTACTTGCTCAGCAGGTTGTCGAGCGAGAGCAGATACGAGATGATGTTGAGATTGTCATCCGTATACGCGATCCGCTTGGGCAATATCCTGCCGAGCAGGCTGCAGTTTGCATAGCTCATCGTGAGGACTGCGGGCACCGTGAACCGGAGTCCCTCTGGCTGGAACTTGACGGCGTTGACGCCCAAGCCGGTCGGCGCCGTCATCGTGATCGTGGTCGGGTTGAGCATCGCGCCCGGCGGAATGACGAGCGTATGCGGACCGGCGCTGATCGTGCCGCCCAGCGCTCCGATCGTCTTCGTGCTCGAGGCGTACGGCAGGTTGGAGCACTTGAGCAATCCCGTCGCGCCAAGGAGGCTGCCGATGAGACTCGCGTCGGGTGCGGGGGCTGCGGGGGCTGCGGAGACTGATGTTGGAGTGCGGTCGGTACACGAGAGCGCTACCACCAGCAGCAAAACAGACGCGATTAGGCGACGGGCCTTCATGAGCGTTCCTCTATATTAGGCGTTATGAAGGGGACTTTACCGGGGTACAAAATGGGACTATTACGGGGTCAATTCCGTGAGAAAGGTCACATTGGCGAATGTTGGGGACCGTTTTGGTGACATCGAGACGAATTGGCTATAGTTGGCGCCGATGTCTGACACCCTCACAAGCTT
>WNGO01013840.1_pt1 | contig 12528 bp, 8 predicted proteins | sample 5400511 | NCBI WGS metagenome assembly WNGO01 (sample SAMN13153380, study PRJNA577476) | soil metagenome | isolation source: 20 cm soil or saprolite under Garry oak tree replicate 2 | place: USA:California | collected 2016-06-15
GCCACGACCTGCTCCCCGGCGCCCTCGACAATGAGGGTCTTCAGGCAGCGCGCAGGGTCGACCTGCAGGAAGCGCGCGAGCTCGGCGATGGTGCGCACACCGGGAGTCGGCACCTTGCGCAGCGCCTGCTGCGGCGCGGGGCGCGCCTCCTCGGGTGGCGCCGCGACGGCGGCGTCCAGGCTGGCCGCGTAATCGTCTTCATCGGAGAACGCGATCGCATCCTCGCCCGAGTCGGCGAGCACGTGGAACTCCTGCGAGACATCCCCGCCGATGGCGCCGGAGTCGGCGCGCACCGCGCGGAAGGTGAGTCCGGTGCGTGTGAAGATCTTCGTGTAGGCGTCGTACATCGCGCGGTAACCCGCCCGGAGCGACGCCTCGTCGAGATGAAAGGAATACGCATCCTTCATGATGAATTCGCGTGCCCGCATGACGCCGAAGCGCGGCCGCACTTCGTCACGGAACTTCGTCTGGATCTGATAGAAGTTCACCGGCAGCTGCCGATAGCTCTGCAGCTCGCGCCGCGCGATATCGGTGATCACCTCTTCGTGGGTAGGTCCGGCCACGAAGTCGCGCTCGTGCCGGTCCTTGATGCGCAGCAGCTCCGGCCCGTACTCGGTCCAGCGGCCCGACTCCTGCCACAGCTCCGCCGGCTGCACCACCGGCATCACCAGCTCCAGAGCTCCGGCACGGTTCATTTCCTCGCGGATGATGCGTTCCACCTTCTGCAGCACCCGCAGTCCCAGCGGCAGCCAGCTGTACAGGCCCGCCGCCAGGCGCCGGATGAGCCCGGCCCGCAGCATCAGCTGGTGACTCACCACCTCCGCCTCCGCGGGGGTTTCCTTCATGGTGTTGATCGGGTATTGGGACAGCCTCATCGGCGCGCGCTTACCTGATAAATGGGGTGGCTGGCATCTTAACAGGAGGCCCCTGTTAAGATTGCCGCCGTGGCGAGCGACTCACAGGACCACGCACGACCCCGCAGCAAGGGCATTTACCTGCTGCCCAATCTTCTGACCACGGCATGCCTGTTCTCGGGCTTCTACGCGGTCGTGGCAGCCATCGACAAGCACTTTGATCATGCGGGCATGGCGGTGTTTGCGGCCATGATCTTCGACACGCTCGACGGGCGCATTGCGCGTCTGACGCACACCGAGAGCTTCTTCGGCAAGGAATACGACAGTCTCGCCGACATGGTGGCCTTCGGGCTCGCGCCGGCCATCGTCGCCTACCAGTGGGGCGTGGTGCGCATCGCGGAGTACGGCCATTTCTGGGGGCGTTTCGGCTGGCTCGCCTGCTTCTTCTACGCGGTAGCGGCGGCGCTGCGGCTGGCGCGCTTCAACGCGCGCGCCGCCGGCGCCGACAAGCGCTACTTCGAGGGGTTGCCGAGCCCGTCGGCGGCGGCGATCGTGGCGGCGTTCGTGTGGTTCTTCAGCGAGTGGCACGAGCCGAGACTCATCGGGCTGATCGCGGCCTTTGCCGTTACCGCGAGCGCCGGAGCCCTGATGGTGAGCCGCTTCGGCTATCCGAGCTTCAAGCAGTTCGATCTCGATCGGCGCATCAAGTTCGTCTACATGCTGCTCGTGCCGTTGTTCTTCGTGCTCATCGCCATCCATCCGCCCTCGATGCTGCTGTCGATGTTCGGCGTTTACGCGCTGTCGGCGCCGCTGCTGTGGGCGGGGCGCCGCCTGCGGCGCGCCGTGCGGGGCGTACCGGCGGGGGGAACCTGAGGGCGCGCATGCATCCAGAGCGGCGCACTCAGTACCTCGAGGCGATCGGTATCGACCTCTGGTTGAGCCGGAACAGCGGCGCGCGGCCGGCTGCGGACCGCGCGCCCGGCGCCTCGGCGGCGGAGCGTGAACCGCCGCCGCCGGCGCTCGACACCGCGGCGCGCTGGGATGCGCTGCGTTCCGAGGTCCTGCAGTGCACCCGGTGCCCGTTGCACCTCACGCGCACGCAAGGGGTCTTGGGTGTGGGGCCGAAGCGCGCCGACTGGCTGGTGATCGGCGAGGCGCCCGGCGCGGAAGAGGATCGGCGCGGCGAACCGTTCGTCGGCGCGGCCGGCCAGCTGCTCGATGCCATGCTGCGCGCCATCGGGCTCGATCGCAGGACCAATGTCTACATCGCCAACGTATTGAAAAGCCGGCCCCCGGGAAACCGCGACCCGAGGCCCGAGGAAGTGGCGGCGTGCCTGCCGTACCTGGTGCGGCAGATCGCGCTGTTGCAACCGGCGATCATGCTCGCGGTCGGGCGGATCGCCGCGCAGAACCTGCTCGGCACCGACGCGCCGCTCGGCAGGCTGCGGGGCCGGGTGCATCGTTTCGGTGAGCTGAACACCCCGCTGGTGGTGACGTATCATCCCGCTTATCTGCTGCGCACGCCGGCGGAGAAGCGCAAGGCGTGGGAAGACCTGAAGTTTGCCCGCAGCGTGTACCAGCAAAGGGCCAAGGCGCAGTGACTGATGGCAACCGCTCCTGAGCTGCTGAAGACCTCGCCCGAGGTCGTGATCCGACCCATGCGCGCGACCGACGTCGCGGAGGTGGTGGATATCGAGCGCTCCTCCTACCAGTTCCCCTGGAGCGAGGGGATCTTCCGCGATTGCCTGCGGGTGGGGTACGTCTGCCGAGTGGTGACGCTGAGCCGGCACCTGTTGGGTTACGGAGTCATGAGTGTCGGTGCGGGGGAGGCCCACATTCTGAATCTGTGTGTCGGCGAGGCGTTCCGCTGCCGCGGCGTGGGCAAGCGCCTGCTCAGCTCCCTGATCGAGCGCGCGGGCGCCGCCGGCATGGGAGCCGCGTTTCTCGAGGTGCGGCCCTCCAACACCGCGGCGATCCGCCTGTACCTGTCGATGGGCTTCGAGCAGGTCGGCAGCCGCCGCGGCTACTATCAGGCCGCGAGCGGTCGCGAGGATGCCGCCGTGCTCAAGCTCGCTCTGCGCGCCTCCCACGCCCCCTCGCCCTGAGTCCCGCAAGCGTATGACTGACCTGGCTGCCGAGATCGCTCGGCGTCGCACGTTCGCGATCATCTCGCACCCCGACGCCGGCAAGACCACTCTCACGGAGAAACTGCTGCTGTTCGGCGGCGCTATCCAGATGGCCGGCACCGTCAAGGGCCGCAAGGCCGCGCGCCACGCGACTTCCGACTGGATGCGGCTCGAGCAGCAGCGCGGCATTTCCGTGACCTCCTCGGTGATGCAGTTTCCCTATCGCGACTGCATCGTGAACCTGCTCGACACGCCCGGCCACGAGGACTTCTCCGAGGACACCTACCGCACGCTGACCGCCGTGGACTCGGCACTCATGGTCATCGACTGCGCCAGGGGCGTCGAGGAGCGCACCATCAAGCTCATGGAGGTCTGCCGGCTGCGCGACACGCCGATCATGACCTTCATCAACAAGCTCGACCGCGATGGCCGCCCGCCCATCGAGCTGCTGGATGAGATCGAGAGCGTGCTGCGCATCAACACCGCGCCGATCACCTGGCCCATCGGCATGGGGCGCGAGCTGCGCGGCATCTACCACCTGCCCGAGGATCGCATCTACGTGTACACCGCGGGCGAACCGGGCGAAGCGGCGCTCGCGGGCTTCGTGTTCAAGATCCAGGCGAACATGGACCCGGCGCACCGCGACCGCATCGCGTTCCTGCGCCTGTGTGCCGGCAAATACGCGCGCGGCATGCGCCTGTTCCACGTGCGCCTCGACAAGGAGGTGCGCGTGGCGGATGCGCTCACCTTCATGGCGGCGGAGCGCGCCCAGGCCGAAGAAGCCTACGCGGGCGACATCATCGGCCTGCACAACCACGGCACCATCAACATCGGCGACACCTTCACCCAGGGCGAGCGGCTCGGCTTCACCGGTGTGCCGGATTTCGCGCCCGAGATATTCCGCCGTGCGCGGCTCGTGGACCCGATGAAGATGAAGGCGCTGCAGAGGGGACTGTCGCAGCTGTGCGAGGAGGGTGCCACGCAGCTGTTCAAGCCCCTGCGCAGCAAGGATCTGATCCTGGGCGCGGTGGGGCCGCTGCAGTTCGAAGTGGTGGCGTTCCGGTTGCAGGACGAGTACGGCGTGCAGTGCGTGTTCGATCCCGTCACCATCCACACCGCGCGCTGGGTCGATGGTGCGCAGGCGCGCAAGCTGGAGGAGTTCCGCAGCCGGGCGCACGAGCACCTGGCCCTCGATCACGGCGGCGCGCTGGTGTATCTGGCGCCCTCGCGCGTGAATCTCGAGCTGACGCTCGAACGCTGGCCGGACATCATTTTCCGCGAGACGCGCGAACACGCGCCCGCCTGAGGCGCCCGGCACCGGAAGGGGTATGGCGCGGCGCGCGGATTTGTGCGACACAGGCCGCACGGCGCACGGCGCACGGCGCACGGCGCACGCCACATACCGCAACGGGCCGACCTATGAACGACGTCACCCCGGCGACCGCCCTCACGCAGCGCGAAGTGCTGTTGCACGCGCTTTACGAGGCCGCGGAGCTCGAGCACAACCTCATGTGCACCTACCTGTACGCCGCGGCGAGCCTCAAGGACGGGGAGCGCGAGGGGCTCGGCGCCGAGGAAGCCGCGGCGGTGCGCCGCTGGCGCCAGGTGCTGGTCGGGGTGGCCATCGAGGAGATGGGCCACCTCGCGGCGGTGTGGAACATTACCTCCGGCCTCGGCGGCAGTCCGCGCTTCGGACGCAGCAATTTCCCGCTCGATCCAGGCTTACTGCCCGCGAGCGTGGTGGTCAAGCTCGCCCCGTTCAATGCCGACACCCTGCAGCACTTCGTGTTCCTGGAGCGTCCGCACGGCTCCGCCGAGCCGGAGGGCGGCGGCTTTGCCTACGAGCGCAGCTACGTGCGCGGCGGCACCAGCGGGGCGCGGCTCACCCCCATGGGCGTCAACTACGACACCGTCGGCGACTTCTATGCGGCCCTCGGGCAGGGGCTGCGCGCCCTGGTGGCGCACTGCGGCGAGGCGAACGCTTTCGACGGCGATCGGGCGTTGCAGCTCTCGCCCGAGGAAGTGAATCTGCCCGGTGCCCGGCACGTCGTGTGTCTGAAGACCGCGCTCACCGCGTTCGCGGCGATCGTCGAGCAGGGCGAAGGCGCACCGCGCGATTCGGTCGGCTCGCACTACCAGAAGTTCCTGGGAATCCGCGCCGAGTTGCAGGCGCTGACCGAGCGCAACCCGGCGTTCGCGCCCGCGTTCCCGGCCGCCACCAACCCGGTGCTGCGCCGTCCGCCCCGGCCCGAGGGGCGCGTGTGGCTCGAGAACCCCGACGCGGTGGCGACCGTGGATCTCGCCAACGCCTGCTACGGGCTGATGCTGCGCCTGCTCGCCTATGCCTACGCGGTGCGCGGCCCGAGTGCGGAAAAATCCCTCGCCGTGGATCTGGCGATCGGTCTCATGCAGGCGGTCATGCCCCTCGCCGAGCGGGCGGCGCGCCTGCCGGCGGGGCCGTCGAACCCGCAATGCAATGCCGGTGTGTCGTTCATCACGCTGCGCGACTCCGCCGCGCTGCCGCCGGGACCGGCCGCGCGGCGCGTGTTCGTCGAGCGTTTCGCCCAGTTGGCCGATGGAGCCGCGCCGCTGCGCGCCAGCGGTGATGCCCGCGCGGTGGCCGCCGCGGACCAGCTGGCCTCGCTCGCCTCGAGGGCCAGCAAGGGCTTTGATCTGTCGGCGGCGGTGCCCGGTGCGGCAGCTGCGGCGGTGGCTCCTGCACCGGCTGCGCCTGCTGCCGCGACCGCGGGAGCTGCGGCGAGTTCGGAGCCGGCCGCGGCCTCCGGCGCGGCGCCGGTGTCGACCGTCAGCGGCGGCGTGGAGACGGCGCAGGGGGAGCGGATCGAGCTCGAGTTCGAGGCGAAGCGCTGCATCCACTCGCGCTTCTGTGTCACCGGGGCGCCGCAGGTGTTTCTCGCGAACGTGAAGGGACCGTGGATCCACCCCGACGCAATGCCGGTCGAACGGCTGGTCGAGGTGGCGCACGCCTGCCCCTCGGGCGCGATCCGCTACCGGCGCAAGGACGGGGCGCCGAACGAGACCGCGCCGCCGGTGAATCTCGCCACGCTGCGCGAAGCCGGACCCTATGCCTTTCGCGCCGCACTGCAGATCGACGGAGCGCCGGCGGGCTTTCGCGCCACGCTATGCCGCTGCGGGGCGTCCAAGAACAAGCCGTACTGCGACGGCTCGCATCACGAGATCGGCTTCAACGCCACCGGCGAGCCGCCGGGTGGCAAGACCGACATGCTGCCGGTGCGCGATGGCGTGCTGGCGATCGATCCGCAGGTCAACGGACCGTTGCGGGTGCGGGGTAACCTCGAGATCATGAGCGGCACCGGCCGCGTGGTCGCGCGGGTGACGTCGACCTACCTGTGCCGCTGCGGCGGCAGCGCCAACAAGCCCTTCTGTGACGGCACGCACGCGAAGATCGGCTTCAGGACCGGCTAGCCGCCCGCGGCGCGTGACAGCGACAGTCGCGCCACCGCCCGCCGGAACGCCTCGACGTCCCGGGTCCGGGTGGCGGCCGGCGCCGCAGGCCCATAGCGCAGCTGCGCGTAGCGCGCCAGCAGCGCGTGGACGCTGCCCCTGAGCTCCGGCCGCTGCGCGGTCACCGTCTCGGCGAAGCTCAACGGACCCTGGTGCGGGGCGCGCGGCGGACCGATGCGCTCGAGCTTGTGACACAGGCGTGCGTAGGCGCGCGCCAGAGTATCGGGCGAGGCGGGGCGGGCGCTGCGGCCGATGTGCCAGGCGATGATCGCGAGCCACCCGAACAGCGCGAGCACGAAGGCCCACCCGAGGTAGCGCACGTCGGGCGAACGGATGCCGAGACGGCCGAGCAGATCGAGCTGCGCGGAATAATCGAACTTCACAACGTGATCGCTCCACCAGGCGTTGGCGGCATCCCAGCGCTGCAGCGCTCGTGTGAGCCAGGCGGAGGCGCGCAGCAGCCGCTCGGGCGCCGACAGGGCATCGGGCAGCAGGTCGAAGACCCCGCGGCGCAGCCGCTCGGGCGCGACCACCGCGGTCGGATCGATGCGCGTCCAGCCGCGGCCCTGCAGCCAGACTTCCGCCCACGCATGGGCGTCCGATTGGCGCACCACGAAGTAACCGCCGATCGGATTCCACTCCCCGCCGAGATAGCCGGTCACCACGCGCGCCGGGACGCTGGCTGCGCGCATCAGCGCGACGAACGCCGAGGCGTAGTGGCCACAGAAGCCCGCGCGGGTGTTGAACAGGAAGTCGTCCACCGGATCGGCGCCGAGGGGCTCGGGGGTGAGGGTGTACTCGAAGCCGCCGGTGTGCAGGTACCCGAGAGTCGCCTGCACGAAGTCGGCATCGGAGTCGGCGCGCTGCCGCAGCGTCTGCGCCAGCGCGGCCGAGCGCGGATTGGCTCCCGGCGGCAGGGTCGTGTCCTGCTGCCGGGCCAAGGCGCCCAGGGGCTCCAGGGCGCGGGTGCGGGTGTACGAGACGGCGTCGAAACTGATCGGCTGGGTGAGTGGCTCGGTGCCGAGCAGCTGGTTGTCATACGTCAGCAGCACGCTGGCGTCGGGGGATTGCGCGGGCGTGTCGAGCGCGAACCACCAGCGCAGCCGGGTGGGTTCCAGCGCCACGCGGTAGCGGTAGGGCGTGCCCAGATACTGCAGCCGCTGGCGCGGGTGAAACGCTCCGGACGTGCGCCGCCAGGTGTGACCGTCGAACTCGTGCAGCACCGGACCGCGCCAGTAGAGTTCCTCGGCCGGCGGAGCGCGACCGGCGAACTGCACGCGGAAGGCGGGGTCGTAGCTGGCGACGAGTTTCACGATACTGCCGGGACTCATGGTGTCGGACAGCCCCGTCTGCGCCTCACCCCCGCGGTGGATGGCCCAGAAGGCGCCCGGCAGGCGCGGGAAGAACAGGAACAGCAGCACCGCCAGCGGCAAGGCGAACAGCAGCGCCCGTCCGGCGAGCCGCAGCGCCGCGCACCCGCCGAAGCCCGCGGAAGCGACCACGGCGAGCGCGCTGCAGGACAACCACGCCTGCAGCGCGTACAGCGGCACTCGCACCAGGCTCTGCCGGTCGAGGCACGCCGAGAGCAGCAGAAAGAGCCCCGCGCCCACCAGGACGAACTGGTCGCGCCGCGCGCGCGTCTCGAGCAGCTTCAATGCCGACATCAGCATCAGCAGTGCGGTGCCGGCGGCGAGCCCGTTGAGCGTGTGAAATCTCAACAGCACCACCGCCACCACCGCGAGCGCGAGCAATGCGCGCGCCACGCTCCCCGGAAGCCGCGCCCTGCTGCGCTCGGTGGCGAGGCGCCATGCAATCAGCAGCAGCGTTGTGGCAGCCGTCCAGGCCGGCACGCGATCGAGGTTCAACAGCGCTCCGCCCGCGAAGGCCGCGCACGCCCACGCGAGCGGCTGCAGCGGCTCGCTGTCAGCGGACGGCGCCGCCGCCATACTTAAGTCCGTCATCGATTCCAAACACCGCGAGTGCCGCGAGACACCGATGGCGGTGCTCGGGGCCGCGGTCGGGAGGCAGCAGCACGCCCGGAAGCGCCACTCCATAGCGCTCGCCGTGCGCCTCGGCCTCGACCACCCAGCGCGCCAGCTGCGAGAGGCGCGCCTCGGGGTCGGGATCGGTCAGTTGCGCGAAGTCGAACAGGTGCAACTCCGATCCCGCCGGGCTGTATTCCTTGACCAGCAGCGGCGCCTCGCGCGCGTAGGCCTTCCAGTCGACCTGGCGGGGCGAGTCCCCGTCGCGAAACGGCCGCAACCCCAGCCACTCGTCCGCCTCCGACCCAACCCCGGGGCGCGCGCCGCTCTTGTGCCCCGGAACAGACCGAAGGGATGCGCGGTCGCGAGGCGCAGCCGATCGATGCGTACGATGCCGCGGGTGCGGGCGGGCAGGGGCAGCTCGAGTCGCTGCCGCTCGTGGGGCGGCAGATCCGCGGCGACCGCCGCCACCTCCGGCACGGCGGCCTCGAGGCGCGCGCGCTCGAGGTGCGCCGGGTTGGCGAGCGTGAGGTGCACGGCGCCGGTGGTGCGTGCGAACACCGGCGGCGCGCTGGCCGCGATCACCGCGATCCCGAGCAGATTGCGGTGGCACTGCTGCATCGCCACCAGCGCAAACGCCGTCAGCGAGAACGTCAGAAACAGGGCGAGGCTGTTGCCGTAGTTGAGTCCGGCGAGCAGCATCAGGAACAGCAGCATCCCGAACGCCACTCCGGCGCCGGTCGGCAGGATATAGAGCCTGCGGCGCTCGAGCGTGACCGGCAGCACATCCGGGCCCTGGCGGCGGCGCATCCAGTCGTGCACGCCTGCGCGTAGCAGGGCCGGCAACGCTGCGAGGGGGTTCCAGCGGCGCCGGTCCGGGCCGGATTCGAGCCGAGGCGGCACTTTACGGCGGCACGGGCACGGCCCGGATGATTTCGCGGCCGAGCGCGTCACCGTCGCCCGCGCCTGCGGGGTCGCGCCTCTCGAGCCGGTGCGCGACGACCGCCGGCAGCACGGCCTGCACGTCCTCCGGCAGCACCGCCGGGCGGGCCGCCAGGTACGCCCACGCCTGCGCGGCGCGCAGCAGACCCTGGCCGGCGCGCGGCGAGAGTCCGAGTTTCAGATCCGAGCGCTCGCGGGTGCGCGCGATCAGCGCCTGGGTGTAATCGAGCAGCGCATCGGCGACGTGCATGGCGCGCACCGCGCGCTGCACGCGCAGCACGGCCGCGGCCGACAGCGCCGGCGCGATGCGCGACAGCAGCTCGCGGCGCTCCCCGCCGCGCAGTAGCTCGCGCTCGTGCGCGGCGTCCGGATAGCCGAGCCTCACCCGCATGAGAAAGCGGTCGAGCTGCGATTCCGGCAGCGCGAAGGTGCCGAGCTGCTCATGCGGATTCTGGGTCGCGACCACGAAGAACGGCTCGGGCAGCGGGTAGGTGGTGCCGTCGGCGCTCACCTGGCGCTCCTCCATCGCTTCCAGCAGCGCGCTCTGCGTGCGCGGGCTGGCGCGGTTCACCTCATCCGCGAGCAGCAGCTGGGTGAAGATCGGGCCCTGGCGGAAGTTGAATCGCTGACTGGCGCGATCGAAGATCGACACGCCGATGATGTCCGCCGGCAGCAGATCGCTGGTGAACTGCACACGCTGCCAGGCAAGCCCCAGCACGTGGGCGAGCGCGTGCGCGAGCGTGGTCTTGCCCACTCCCGGCACGTCCTCGATCAACAGGTGCCCGCGTGCCAGCAGGCACGCGAGACACAGGCGGATCTGGTCCGGCTTGCCCAGAATGACGGTCTCGAGCGCGCCGAGCACGGTCCCAAGGGTCGCGGCGTCGGGGTCGGCTGCGCTGACGGCGTTCACGGCAGCGGCCGTAACCGGTCGAGCTGCGAGCTCAGGCCGCTGGCGGTGCGCTCGAGCTCCGCGGCGCGCTCGCGCTCGAGGCTCACCACCGCGCTCGGCGCGTTGCGCACGAAGCTGTCGTTGGCGAGCCGCGCCTGCACCTTGGAGAGATCGTCGCGGGTCTTGGCGAGGAGCCTGCCGAGGCGCTCGGCTTCCGCGCCGGCATCGATGAGACCGGCCATGGGCACCAGAACCGTGAGTGTGCCGACCGGCGCCGCCGCCGAGGGCGGCGCACGCTCACCCGCGTCCAGCACCCGGATGCTCGCCAGGCCCGCCAGGCGCTCGAGCGAGGCGCGGTGACGCGCGCTCAAGGCCTGATCCTGCGCGCTGGCATCCTTGAACAGCACCGCGATGCGCCTGGCGGGGTTGATGTTCATCTCGCCGCGGATCTGGCGCACGCCGAGCACGACCGCCTGGATCCAGGCCATCTCGCGCTCGGCTTGCTCGTCGCGCGGGAAGTCGGCGGGGGCCGGGTAGGGCTGCAGCATGACGCTCTCGCCGGCCACCCCGGCGAGCGGTGAGACGCGCTGCCAGATCTCCTCGGTAATGAACGGCATCAGCGGATGCAGCGCACGCTGCAGTGCCTCGAGCACCTGCGCGAGCGTGCGCTGCGTGCCGCGCCGCGCCCCCGCGCTGGCGGCCCCGGACGGCAGGGCCGGTTTCGCCAGCTCCAGATACCAGTCGCAGAAGTCGTACCAGGTGAACTCGTACAGGGCACCGGCCGCATAATCGAAGCGGTAGTCGGCGAGCGCGCTCTCGACCGCCTCGATCGTGCGGCCGAAGCGCGCACGGATCCAGCGGTCGGCGACCGACAGCTCCTCAGGCTCCCCGCCAGCTGCGGGCGCGGCCTCGCCCACCGCCATGGTGACGAAGCGCGCCGCGTTCCACAGCTTGTTGCAGAAGTTGCGGTAACCGCCGACGCGCGCCAGGTCGAAGCTGATGTCGCGGCTCGGGGAGGCGAGGGCGGCGAAGGTGAAGCGCAGCGCGTCGGTCCCGTGGGGCGCGATGCCGGCCGGGTACTGCTTGCGGGTGGCGCGCTCGATCGCCGGCGCCAGCTGCGGCTGCATGAGCCCGGTGGTGCGCTTCGCCACCAGGTCCTCGAGCGAGATGCCATCGACGATATCGAGCGGATCGATCACGTTGCCCTTGGACTTGGACATCTTGTCGCCGTGCTCGTCGCGGATGAGCCCGGTGATGTAGACGTCGCGGAACGGCACGTCACCCATGAACTTCAGTCCCATCATCATCATGCGCGCGACCCAGAAGAAGATGATGTCGAAGCCGGTGACCAGAACGTCTCCCGGGTAGAAGCGCTCGAGCGCGGTGGTGCTGTCGGGCCAGCCGAGCGTCGAGAACGGCCACAACGCCGAAGAGAACCAGGTATCGAGCACATCCTCGTCCTGGCGCAGGGCGATGCCCGCGCCGATACGGTGCTGCGCCCGCACCTCGGCTTCGTCGCGGCCGACGTAGATGTTGTTGTCTGCGTCGTACCACGCCGGGATGCGATGCCCCCACCACAGCTGCCGGCTCACGCACCAGTCCTTGATGTTGCGCATCCATTCGAAATAGGTGCGCGCCCAGTTCTCCGGCACGAAGCGGGTGCGACCCTGCTCCACGGCGGCGATGGCCGGCGCGGCGAGCGAGGCGATCTTCACGTACCACTGGTCGGTGAGATAAGGCTCGAGCACCGCGCCGCTACGATCGCCGCGCGGCACCACCAGCCGGTGCTTGTCGATGCGCTCGATGAGTCCGCCGGCCTCGAGCTCCGCCAGGACGCGCTTGCGGGCCTCGAAGCGCTCGAGTCCGCGGAAACGCCGCGGTACGGTGTCGGCGAGCGTGGCGCGCGGCGTGAAGATGTTGATCAGCGCCAGGTGGTGGCGCTGGCCGATGTCGTAGTCGTTGAAATCGTGCGCCGGTGTTACCTTGAGGCAGCCGGTGCCAAAGGCCGGATCGACGTACGCATCGGCGATGACCGGGACGGCGCGTTCCGCGAGCGGCACGAGCACGTGTTTGCCGATGAACTCCTGGTAGCGCGGATCCTGCGGGTGTACCGCCACCGCGGTGTCGCCGAGTATGGTCTCCGGGCGCGTCGTCGCCACCACCAGCTGACCCGCGCCGCTCTCGAGCGGGTAGCGCACATGCCAGAGCTGCCCATCCTCCTCCTGCGCCTGCACCTCCAGGTCCGACAG
>WNGO01005157.1_pt1 | contig 12525 bp, 13 predicted proteins | sample 5400511 | NCBI WGS metagenome assembly WNGO01 (sample SAMN13153380, study PRJNA577476) | soil metagenome | isolation source: 20 cm soil or saprolite under Garry oak tree replicate 2 | place: USA:California | collected 2016-06-15
GTCGCGACGAGCTCGGCGGTGCCGAGCTCTTCGACTTCCACAATGGCACGGTCGCCCGCAGCCGGGAACTGGATCGGCACCATGCTGCCGGTCATGACGATCATGCCGCGTTTGAGCGGTGTCCCTGCGGCCGCCAGTTTGTCGGCGAGCCAGGTCAGCGCATTGAGCGGGTTGCCCATGACGTCGCCGCCGGTGCCATGACCGATCTCACGGCCGTTGATCGTCAGGCGCGCCACAACGTTCGCGAGATCGAGGCGCCGCCAATCGCTGACCGGCTGACCGACCACGACGCCGGCATTCCACACATTGCCGGCGACCATCGCGGCCGCGCTAAGTCGCGTGTAGTCGTGTCGCAGATCTTCGAGAACTTCAATCGCCGCCATGCAGCTCTCCACCGCGGCAGCGACGCGATCAGCGCTTCCGCCCTGCGGCAGATCCTCGCCGAGGCGCACCGCGATTTCGGTCTCGATCCCGAGCCGGCAGTAATCCCGCACCGGCAATTCGGCGCGGCGGTGGCGCACCTCGGTCGCGAAGATCGCGCCGTAGCACGGCTCGTCGACGCCGCACAGCTTCTGCATGATCGGCGTCGTCAGACCGATCTTGTATCCGACGACCTCGCCCCGCCCGCGCGCCCTCTCGATCGCCTCGAACGCGGCGCGGACCACGTAGGCCTCATCCAGGTCCGCCGGCATCAGCTCGGGCGGCAGGAGGTCGATCTGATGTCGCTCGCGAAACAGGGCGGCGATGCGCTCGGCCTTCTGCCGGGAGTCGAGAGCAGGCATTCGTTATAACTCCGTGCGGACGCGCAATTCGCGGCGGATGATCTTGCCGGTCGCGGTCAATGGCAACTCGTCGACGAACACGATTTCGCGCGGCGCCTGATACCAAGCCAACCGCTGTCCGACAAAGGCGCGGATCTCCTCGGCAAGTGCCGGCCCGGTGTCGGTGTCCGGCTTCGCGACGACGAAGGCGCGCACGATCTCGCCGCGCAGCGGATCGGGGTGGCCGACCACCGCCGCCATCAGCACGGCCGCGTGCTTCATCAGGCAATCCTCGATGTCGGTTGGGCCGATGCGATAGCCGCCGCTGGAGATCAGATCGTCCTCGCGCCCCTTGTACCAGATGTAGCCGGCGTCATCCTGCAGCGCGACATCGCCGGTCAGCAGCCAATCGCCAGCGAATTTTGCGGCGGTCGCTTCGGGATGATCGGACGGCCCATGGAGCCCGGCCGCACCGGATAGAGCGAGGCGCAATTGCCGACCAGCAGGTTGGCCTCGGTCTGACCGTAGAATTCATTGACCGCGATGCCGAGTGCTTCCTTCGACCAGGCGAGCATGTCCTCACCGAGCGCCTCGCCGCCACTCGCGACCGAGCGCAGATCGAACCTGAAGCGCTCGCGCGGCGAGGGCACCGTCCGCATCATCTTGAGGGCGGTGGGCGGCAGGAAGGCATTGCGCACGCCGTGGCGGCCGATCAGAGCGAAGGCTTCCTCCGGATCGAATTTGCGGGCGCGATGCGCCAACACCGGCACGCCGAAATAGAGGCTCGGCAGCAAGACATCGAGGAGCCCACCGATCCACGCCCAATCCGCCGGTGTCCAATAGAGATCGCCCGGTTGCGGGAAGAAATCGTGCGGCAATTGCACGCCAGGCAGATGCCCGAGCAACACGCGATGCGCATGGAGCGCGCCCTTCGGCTTTCCGGTCGTGCCGGAGGTATAGATGATCAGCGCCGGATCTTCGGCAGCGGTATCCGCGGGCGCGAATGCGTCACGGGCGCGTTCCAATATCGGCCAGAACAGCGGGTGACCGCGGGTTTCGCCTTCAACGATCAGGATTGTTGCGAGATCGGGTAAGGTCGGCGGGATCTTGGCGAGGTTTTCGCCGTCGGTGATCAGGACCTTGGCGCCGCTGTCGGCCAGCCGATGTTCGAGCGCTTCCGGGCCGAACTGCACAAAGAGCGGCACGGCGATCGCGCCGAGCTTATAAATCGCGAGATGCGCGATCGCGGTTTCGGGCCGCTGCGGCAGTAGCACGCCGACCCGGTCGCCGGCCTTTACTCCAAAGCCCGCCAGCGCGTTGGCGCAGCGGTTCGAGAGCCGCTTCAGATCATCGAAGGTGAACCGTTCAACCCTGCCGTCGGGCGCCTCATAGATCAGCGCCAGCCGGCCAGTGCCGTCGGCGTGTCGGTCGCAGGCGGCGGCGCCAATGTTGAACCGCGCCGGCACGTCCCAGCGGAAGCCGCGATAGACGTCCTCATAGCTGTTGCCGTGTTGGAGCACCGCCGACCTAGCCCCTCTGGCCGATCCGCGGCGAGGCGTGCGTGGCAAGGCGCTGACCGAGCGCGACCCCGGTCATACGATGGAGCAATGCCGTGTGCAGCAGATGTGCCAGACGCTCGGCGGCCGATGAAATCGGCAGCCCGGCGGGATGAATATTGGACAGGCAATTGCGCGCCGCATCGACCGTGCCAGGCGCCGGCTGCCAGGTCACATAGACCCCGAGCGAGTCGGCAGCGCTGAGACCCGGCCGCTCGCCGATCAATACAGCCGCGAGCGCGGCGCCAAGAATGCCACCAATCTCGTCCCCGATCGCGACGCGGCCCCCTTCGACGATCGCGGCGGGACCGATCCGAAGAGATGGGCCGAGCCGGAGGAGGGTGGCGCGCAGCAGCGCCCCGGCGTGCGCATTGACAGCCGTGGGGGAAAGTCCGTCGGCAATCACAAATAACATGTCGATTGCAGCTGCGGGACAAGCTCCTAGGCGCTCGCGCGATTTGGGATCGAGCCGCCGCCCAAGATCGGGGCGGCGCAGGTAGGTGGCGCGGTCTCCCGCCGCCGAGCGCAGGGAGAGGGGCTCCAAGCCGCACTCTCGCACTTGCGTAGCGATCGCTTCGGCGTCGAATGCGGCGTATACCGCGTCGCGCGCCCGGGCATGCGCCAGCTGAAAATCGAGATGCGCCTTTGTCGGCAATGCTGTGCCGGTGCGGCCGAGCCCGACCCGTGCCGGGGTCGCTCGGCGCAACTCGGGCCAGGATAGAGCGCGGCCCTCGCTCATTGGAGCGCCGCGACAAGCCGTTGCAGGGGCAGCGCCTTGTCCAGATGTTCGTGGCCGGTCAGCCGGCCTGCGGAATCGGCAATGCCCATGCGTTCGAGCCAGGCTTCAAACTCCGGAGCCGGGCGCTTGCCCAGCACTCGACGGAGATACAGCGCATCGTGGAACGAGCTGCTCTGATAGCTCAGCATGACATCGTCGGTGCCAGGGACGCCCATCATGTAGGTGCAGCCCGCGACGCCGAGCAAGGTCATTAGGGCGTCCATGTCGTCCTGATCGGCTTCCGCATGATTGGTGTAGCAAACATCGCAGCCCATCGGCAGTCCGAGCAACTTGCCGCAGAAATGGTCCTCCAGCCCCGCGCGTATGATTTCCTTGCCGTCGAACAGGTATTCCGGGCCGATAAACCCAACCACCGAATTGACCAGAAACGGATCAAACGCGCGCGCCACGGCGTAGGCGCGGGCTTCCAATGTCTGCTGGTCGACGCCGTGATGCGCCTCGGCCGACAGCGCGCTGCCCTGACCGGTCTCGAAATACATGACGTTGCTGCCGACAGTGCCGCGGCCGAGCGACAGCGTTGCGTCCCGAGCCTCCCTGAGCAGCGCGAGATTGATACCGAAATGGCGGTTTGCCGCTTCGGTCCCGGCAACCGACTGAAAGACCAGATCGACCGGCGCGCCGCGCTCGATCGCGGCGAGCGCCGTCGTCACATGGGCCAGCACGCAGCTCTGACCGGGCAGATCGAGCCGCTCGCGCAGCTGATCGAGAAAGCGCGTCAATTCGAGATATTTATTGAGGCTGTCGGTCGCCGGGTTGATGCCGATCACGGCGTCGCCCGAACCCAGCATCAGCCCGTCGAGAATCGAGGCGGCGATCCCGCGCACGTCATCGGTCGGATGATTGGGTTGCAGCCGCGTCGACAACCGGCCTTCGAGCCCGATCGTGTTGCGAAATCGGGTCACAACCCGGCATTTCGCCGCCACGCCGATCAGATCCTGCAGCCGCATGATCTTCGACACCGCGGCGGCGATCTCGGGCGTCAGCCCGGCGACTATGTGGGCGAGAGCCGGGGCGTCAACGGCATCCGAGAGGAGCCAATTGCGCAGTTCGCCGACGGTCATCGCCGCGATCGGGACAAAGGCGTCACGGTTATGGCTGTCTATGATCAGCCGGGTGATCTCGTCCGTCTCGTACGGCAGGACGGGATCTTCGATCAAGCGGCGCAATGGCAGATCGGCTAGCGCGAGTTGCGCCGCGACCCGTTCGGTCATATCGGCCGCCTCCAGCCCCGCCAGCCGATCGCCCGATCGGGGTGGCGTCGCGCGCGCCAAGAGCGTCTTCAGATCTGCGAAGACGTAGCGGGTCCCGCCGACCGTTTCCGCGTAGCCCAATCCTGGTTCCTCTCGTGGTGGGATAAGCTCGCGGCCGATCATATCGTCTCGCGGAAAATCCGTCCCTTGTGCCGCGACAATGGCTCCCGCATATATCGCGGACGGCCTGCCCGGCCCCGCCGCGACGGAATTCATGGACGATGTCGCCCAGCCGCTGCTCGATTTCATCAAGTCGCATTCGGACTGGGCCGCGCTTGTCATGTTCGTCACGGCCTTCGGCGAATCGTTCGCCTTTCTAAGCCTGCTGTTTCCCGGCACGACCGTGCTGGTTGCTGCCGGGACTCTGCTGTCGGCCGGCACCCTCCCTTACGCTTCAATCCTGATTGGCGCGATCTTCGGCGCCGTGTTCGGCGACGCGGTCTCGTATTGGCTCGGCCGCAACTTTGGTGGCGGCATCGCTCGGGTGTGGCCGTTCTCGCGTCATCCCGAACTGTTATCGAGGGGAATCCTGTTCTTTGAACGCCATGGCGGGAAGAGCGTGTTTATCGGCCGTTTTTTCGGGCCGGTCCGGGCCGTTGTTCCGCTCGCCGCCGGCATCATGCAAATGCCCCGCGGCCGCTTCTGGCTGGCTAATGTGATCTCGGCCCTGGTCTGGGCGCCGATGTTGCTTCTGGTAGGCGATGTGGTTGGAGAAGTCGGCGATCGCCTGATCGGCACCGCCAACACGATGATCATTGTTTTCGGCGGGCTGACGCTCGTCGGGATCGCGGCGGTTATTTGGGCGGCTTTCCGCGCCGCCCGCCCAAGGGCCTGAGGTCCTCCTAGCGGCTGCGGCCGGCCGCTGCGGGCGCTGCACGCTCCCCAATCCGGGCATGAGCGACGATGTAATTGTCGACATGCGTAGCCAGCGTGTCGGTGCTTTCGAGGAAAAAATGATCGGACCCGGGAATCTTCCGGTATTCGATCTTGATGTCGCGCTGATGCGACAGCTTGTGAACCAGCTTCTGCACCGACTCGTGGGGCACCAGAGTGTCCTGATCACCTTGCAGGATCAGACCGGAAGACGGGCAGGGCGCGAGGAAACTGAAATCATACTGGTTGGCCGGCGGCGACACCGAGATGAAAGCATCGATTTCCGGCCGCCGCATCAGCAGCTGCATGCCGATCCAGGCGCCGAACGAATAACCGGCGACCCAGCAGGTCGGGGCGTTCGGGTTGTAGCCCTGCAGCCAATCGAGCGCCGCCGCGGCATCGGCCAGCTCGCCCTCACCGCGGTCAAAGCTGCCCTGGCTGCGCCCGACGCCGCGGAAATTGAACCGCAATGTCGAAAAGCCCCGCTTCACGAAGCACTGATAGAGCGTGTAGACGATCTTATTGTTCATCGTCCCGCCATGCAGCGGGTGCGGGTGCAACACCAGCGCCATCGGCGCATTCGTGCCACGGGCGTGATGGTAGCGGCCCTCGATCCGCCCCTCGGGGCCATTGATAATCACTTCAGGCATAGCAGATCCAACAGAAATCCGACTCTACAGGTCGGGTAAAGACGCTATCTTCTCTGGGCAATGTTCTGGCCACCCTCGCCCTCATACTTGATCGCCCTGGTCGGACAATTATATGGTGGTGTCGATGTCACGCGAGCCGGTGCGCGCAGCAGCCCGTCTCGGTCTCGACGATAACATAGTGACGGCGATGCTTTTCCAAAACCTGCGCGACGAGATTGATGCGACTTTAGCGCGCGATCCGGCGGCGCGCTCGCGGCTGGAAGTCGTGCTGTGTTACCCCGGTTTCCAAGCCCTGCTCTATTTCCGGGCCGCGCATTGGCTGTGGGAGCGCCGCTTCTACCTCCTGGGCCGCTTCGTCTCGCATGTCGGGCGGGTGCTGACCGGCATCGAGATCCATCCCGGCGCCCGCATCGGCCGCCGGCTGTTCATCGATCACGGCATGGGTGTCGTGATCGGCGAGACCGCCGAGATCGGCGACGACTGCACCCTTTATCACGGTGTGACGCTGGGCGGCACTCGGCCGTCCCGCGAGCAAGGCGGGCAAAAGCGCCATCCCACCATCGGCAACGATGTCATCGTGGGCTCGGGAGCCCAGGTCTTGGGTCCCTTCCGGGTCGGCGATGGCGCCCGCATCGGCGCGGCGTCTGTCGTGCTGAAGGAAGTGCCGGACGGCGCCACGATGGTTGGCAACCCGGCGCACCAAGTCGGTCGGCGCGCTGCTTCGGAGGCAATGCCGCCCGTGTTTGAGCCCTATGGCATCAGCGGCGAGATCCCCGACCCGATCGCCCGCCCATTGGCCGCGCTTCTTGACGAAGTTGCGGCGTTGCGGGCCCGGGTCGCCGAAGTCGAGCGGGAGAGCGACGCCCCGAAAACGGCTGAGCCGACCGTCGAACCCCTCCGCAGCCGCGTCGCGAGGGCGAACCCGTGAAGCTCGGCGCCAAGGCCCGGTATGCCGTCATGGCGATGGTTGATCTCGCGCGCCACAGTAACGGCGCCCCGGTCTGTCTTGCCGATATCGCCGAACGCCAGGAGATTTCGCTACCCTACCTCGAACAGCTCTTCGCCAAATTGCGGCGCAACGGCTTGATCAAGAGCGTGCGCGGGCCTGGCGGTGGCTACCTCCTGGCATATGATCGCGACGATACGCGCATTGGCGACATCATCGCGGCCGTCGACGAGCCGATCCATGCCGTGCGATGTACCCCCGGATCTGTTACCGGCTGCCGCATCGACCGGAGCCGATGTTTAACGCACGATTTGTGGGAAGAATTAAGCAACCAGATCCACCTTTTTTTGAGCTCGGTATCGCTCGGCGACGTCTGCGAGCGGCGCGTGCTTGGAACCAGCGGCATCGCCCAGCGCGAAATTTACCGAGCCGCCAAAGCCTCCTGAAATCGGATGACCCGACGCGAGACCTACCTCGATTGGAACGCGACCGCTCCCTTGCGGCCGGAGACCGCGGCCGCAGTGACGGCGGCCTTGCGCGACTGCGGCAACGCGTCTTCAGTGCATCGCTGGGGTCGTGCCGCGCGGCAGCGCGTCGAGAACGCCCGCGAGATCGTTGCGGTATTGATCGGCGCCGATCCTGAGGGCGTGGCCTTCGTCAGCGGCGGCACCGAAGCAAACCAGCTAGCGCTTCTCGGCAGCGGTCGCGAGCGAATTGTTGTCTCGGCGGTTGAGCACAGCTCGGTGTTGCAGGCCTTGCAGCATGCCGAGCGTATTCCCGTCAGCGCGGACGGTATTGTCGATCTGGGGCGACTCGAAGAGTTGCTCGCTTCCGATCCGCGTCCCGCCCTGGTTTCGGTGATGCTCGCGAACAACGAAACCGGCGCGATCCAGCCGGTTGCCGATGTCGCCGATGTCGCGCATCGCCATGGCGCCTTGTTCCATTGCGACGCGGTGCAAGCCGCCGGCAAGATCCCGGTCGATATTGTTGCAATCGGCGCCGATCTCATCAGCCTGTCCGCCCATAAGCTCGGCGGCCCGCCGGGGATCGGTGCCCTGATCATCGGTGGCTCGGTCGAGATCGCGCCGATGATCCGCGGCGGCGGCCAGGAGCGCGGCCGCCGCGCCGGCAGCGAAAACCTCTCCGGCGTCGCCGGGTTCGCCGCGGCGGCGGATGCGGCGAGGCACCGCCTCGCCGATTACGAACGCGCCCAGACGCTGCGCGATAGCCTTGAGGCGGCCGTTCTTGCGACAGCGCCTGAAGCCATTGTCATCGGCGCCGCAACGCCTCGGCTGCCCAATACCAGTGCGATCGCGCTGCCCGGTGTCTCTGCGGAGACGCAGGTCATCGCGCTTGATCTCGACGGCGTCATGGTCAGCGCCGGGGCGGCCTGCTCCTCGGGCAAAGTTGGCCCGAGTCACGTCTTGCAGGCGATGGGTGCCGCCCCGGAGATTGCGGGCTCGACGATCCGCGTCAGCTTGGGCTGGAGCACGACCGAGGCCGAGATCGAGCATTTTCTCGAAGCATGGACGGCGATGTACCGGCGGGTGAAGCCGCGTGCCGCGGCAGCGAGGGCGGCATGAGCCTTTCGAGCGCCGCGTTGGCGCAGCGGCCAAACACGCCGCCGATCTATCTCGACAATCAGTCCTCCACGCCGCTGGATCCGCGCGTGCTCGAGGCGATGCTGCCCTATTTCACAGAGCAGTTCGGCAACCCGCACAGCGAGAGCCATGTCTATGGACATAACGCGATGGCGGCGATCGAGGCGGCGCGTGGCGAGGTGGCGCGGCTGATCGGCGCCGATCCGCGCGAAATCGTGTTCACCTCGGGTGCGACCGAGTCGAACAACCTCGCGCTCAAAGGCGCGGCGCATTTCGCGCGGGCGCATCCCGTCGGCGACAAGGTTCGGGATCACCTGATCGCAATGACGACCGAGCACAAATGCGTGCTCGAAAGCGCCGCCGCGTTGGAGCGCGAAGGTTTTGCTGTCAGCTATCTGCCGGTCGAGCCAAGCGGCCTCGTGTCACCCGACCGGCTCGCCGCTGCGATCACGGATCGCACGCTTCTGGTGTCTGTCATGGCGGCGCATAACGAGATTGGCGTCATTCAGCCGCTTGACGAGATCGGTGCGCTGTGTCGGTCCCGCGGCGTCCTGTTCCACACCGATGCCGCGCAAGCCGCCGGCAAAATTCCGCTCGATGTCGAGGCGATGAAGATCGATCTGATGTCGATCTCCGGCCACAAGATCTACGGTCCGAAGGGTGTCGGTGCGCTTTATGTCCGCCGCCGCCCGCGGGTGCGGCTTTTGCCGCTGATCGATGGCGGCGGCCAGGAGCGGGGCCTGCGTTCCGGCACACTGCCGACGCCGCTCTGTGTCGGTCTCGGCCGTGCCGCCGAACTGGCGCGCGCGGAGATGGGGGAAGAGGTCCCGCGGGTCCAACAGCTCCGTGACCGGCTCTACGCGCATCTCCGCCGCCGTATTCCCGATCTGCAAGTCAACGGCGAGCTCGAACACCGCCTCCCCGGAAACCTTAACTTCTCGGTTCCCGGGATTACCGCATCGGCGCTGATCGAGGCCTGCCAGAGCGTTGCGATGTCGACCGTGCTGCGTGCCCTGGGTCTTCCGGACGACCGGGCTAACGCCTCGATCCGGCTGGGGCTCGGCCGCTTTACGACCGCAACGGAGGTCGATTTCGCGGCCGAAGCGATCGCCGCCGCCGTGTCGCGGCTTCGGCAGGCCGCCGGGGCCTTCGGAGCAGGTTGACGGATCGCCTCATCACAGCGATATGAAGGATATCGGGAGTAGAACGTATATGGCGCAAAAGCAGGCTTTGGTCGTAACGGATGCGGCGGCGCAGCGCATCCAGGCGCTGCTCGCCGATCGCGGCAAACCCTCGGTTGGGGTCCGGGTCGGGGTGCGGGCGCGCGGCTGCTCGGGCCTGACCTACACGCTCGAATACGCCGACGATAAGGGTAAATACGACGAGATCGTCGAGGATAAGGGAGTGACCATCTTGGTCGACCCTAAGGCCGTTATGTTCATCATCGGCACCGAAATGGACTACGTCGAGGAGAAGCTGCAGTCGGGGTTCGTGTTCCGCAACCCGAACGAGAAGGGCCGTTGCGGCTGCGGCGAGTCTTTCCACGTTTAGAGACATTAGAGCCGCGATACCCGGACCACGGGCGTCCCCCGCCCTCATGCGGCCGAAATGGCTGAGGCCCAAAGCGTGTTGGTGACATCGTGAAACTGTTTCAAATCGAGGAGCCGGATGGCTCGCCGGTCGATCCCGATGCGCCGGGCGCGGCGATTGGAATCGATGTCACCGGTGGTCAGGCCGAGGTTGCCTTCGCCGTCGGCGGCAACGCCGCCGTGCTGAACGACCGCGACGGGTTCGAGGTCGATCTGGCTGTGCCAGCTCTCTCTGCTGCCGTTCCGGAATGGCAGGCGCTGCTCGAGCGGGCGCGGCTGCGCGCGGAACGCGCCTTGGCCCGTCCGGTCACTCATGCGGTCGTCGTTGCTGATGCAGCGGCGTTTGAGCGCCTTCAGGGCGGTGCGGCCGAGGGTGATTTGGTGCTGTTGCGAACCGTGACGCCCGATCAACTCCCTGCGACCGAGAAGCGCGCCCTGGCGGCGGCGATCCTCGCGGAAGATCTGGCGCCGCCCGCGGCGCCCTAGCAGGTCCAATAGATGCCGAAGATGATATTTGTCGAACGGGATGGGACGCGGCGCGAAGTCGACGCGCCGCTTGGGCTGTCTGTGCTCGAAATCGCTCACCGCAACGACATCGATATCGAGGGCGCTTGCGAAGGCTCGCTCGCCTGCTCGACCTGCCATGTCATCGTCGATCCGGACTGGTACGAGCTGCTGCAAGATGCGACCGAGGACGAGGAGGACATGCTCGACCTCGCCTTTGGCCTGACCGCAACGTCGCGGCTCGGCTGTCAAATCATCATCACCGAGGAGCTTGACGGGCTGACCGTGCGGCTGCCAGCCGCGACCCGCAATATGCTGCTGCGATGATTTCCGGGACCCTGTACGGCCGGCTCGTCAATAGCGCAGGCGATGCCTGGCGCCGCTACACGCGGCATGAATTTGTGCTGCGGCTCGCTCGCGGCGATCTGCCGGAGGCGGCGTTCCGCCGATACCTCATGCAGGATTACCTGTTTCTGCTCCATTTCGCCCGCGCCTGGGGTCTCGCGGTCTACAAATCCGATACGCTGTCGGAAATGCGCCGGGCGCAGTCCCTCCTCGCCGCGATCCTGGATGTCGAGATCGGTCTCCACATCGATTACTGCCGGGATTGGGGCCTATTGGAAGCGGCGCTTAAGGCCGAACCGGAAGCGCCGGAGACTGTTGCCTATACCCGTTTCGTGCTCGACCGGGGCGTCGCCGGCGACCGGCTCGATCTCGAAATCGCGCTGGCGCCGTGCATGATCGGCTACGCCGAGATCGCCGCCGAGCGGATCGCCGATCCGGCCACCCGCCACGACGGCAATCCGTATCGCGACTGGCTCCTGATGTACTCCGGCGATGAGTATCAGAAGCTCGCGCGCGAATGCGCCGCCGCGCTCGACGAGCAGTTCGCGCGACGGGGCGGCGAGGGGCGGCTGCCAGCGCTCGCCGCAACTTTCACGGCGGCTGCTCGGCTCGAAGCCGATTTTTGGCAGATGGGCCTCGCGGCTGCGCGATGATGCCGCATCCCGATATCGATCTCCCCGGCGACCCGGCTGGTCACCGCGTCGTCGTCGCGATGTCGGGTGGGGTGGATTCCTCGGTCACGGCCGCGCTCCTCGCCAAGGCTGGGTTCGATGTCGTCGGCATCACATTGCAGCTCTACGATCACGGCGCTGCCGTCGGCAAGAAGGGCGCTTGCTGCGCCGGTCAGGATGTGCGCGACGCAGCGCGTGTTGCCGCTCGTCTAGGCATTCCCCACTATGTCCTCGATTACGAGGCGCGCTTCCGCGCCGCGGTGATCGAGGATTTCGCCGAGAGCTACCGGCGCGGCGAGACGCCGATCCCGTGTATTCGCTGCAATGAGCGCGTCAAATTCCGGGATCTGCTAGCGACGGCGCGCGAGCTCGGTGCCAGTGCGCTGGCGACCGGGCATTATGCCCGGCGCGTCGCCGGTCCGGCCGGGCCGGAATTGCACCGCGCCGCGGATCCAAGCCGAGACCAAAGCTATTTCCTGTGTCGCACGACGCGCAGCGAGCTTGAGTTTCTTCGCTTTCCTCTTGGCGAATTGCAAAAGGACGAGACCCGCCGGCTCGCACGCGAGTTGGCGCTTCCGGTCGCGGCAAAGCCCGACAGCCAGGACATCTGTTTCGTGCCGCAGGGCTCGTATGCGGCTATCGTCGAAAGGCTGCGACCCGAGGCGGGCGAGCCTGGCGACATCGTCGACCGGAATGGACGCGTGCTCGGCCAGCACAATGGCATCGCGCATTTCACGGTTGGCCAACGCAAAGGGCTGGGTATCGCCGCCACCGAGCCGTTTTATGTGCTGCGACTCGATCCCGAGAACCGACGCGTGATCGTCGGCCCGAAGAGCGCGTTATGCGAGACGCGCGTTCATCTCGGCGAGCTCAACTGGCTCGGTCCGCCGCTGCAGCCAGGCGAAATGGTGCCGGTCTCGGCCAAAGTGCGTTCAACGCAGCCGCCGGTTTCCGCCACCCTCCATGCCGGCGCCGCAACC
>WNGO01002183.1_pt1 | contig 12524 bp, 12 predicted proteins | sample 5400511 | NCBI WGS metagenome assembly WNGO01 (sample SAMN13153380, study PRJNA577476) | soil metagenome | isolation source: 20 cm soil or saprolite under Garry oak tree replicate 2 | place: USA:California | collected 2016-06-15
CGAAGAAGCGCCGAAGGCGCTGTGATTGGTGATTGGAGCCAGAGATCTGAAGTCAGTTTATTCAGCTAGCTCCGGAACATGCTCATCCTCGTATTTTTCGATGAGGACTTTCCCGCACATCCATGAGTGAAGCGAGCGGATGATTTTCGTCTTCGCCGATCTCATCACTGACGCGTCGAGTAACTGCACAAGATCCCGGTAATCTTCTTCGGTACCCGAACCGCGCGCGATATTGGTGGCGATGCCTTTGTCACATTTTCGAGCCCGGCGACTGACATACTATTTTTTCTAGTTGCCAGCGTCGTAATCCTGACGAGTAACGTCTTTCTTTGCAGGACCGGAATTGGACGCACGGCGAATAGTCAAGGTCCGCTCTCGCAGGGCATCGAGCATTCGCAATTTCTCGGCAATGGGGCGTGCCGCGAGCTGTTTGCGAAAGTCGCTCTTGCTTTGATCAATTCCTTCGAGATCCAGCTTCATCTTTACTTTAGGAATTGTCGCTCGAACTGCGCCCAAGCGCCATCCAAACCATGACGCGCGAGGATCTCTTGCACCTGGTCCAGATCGATCGCATCGGCTTCGATGAATTGAAGCACGCGCGCTTTATCTTTTGCCCGGCCTGTTTCGAGCGCGATGGCGGCGAGGTGCTCCGCAGTGAAGACACGAGCAGGCGTTTCTTCCACATCTTTTTCGACAGCCTTCGCCAACGCTTCCTGCACAAGAGCGCTGCCCGCCGGAAGGAACTGGATCGGCCAGCCGGCTATGACAACGTGTTCTCCTTCCATCGCGCAACCACGATCACGTAAATATCTAAAAATGGGTTCCGGACTTATCATCTGTGAACCAGGCTCGGTGTGAAATTCGACGAAAACATCGACATCGAGCGTGGCAACCGGCTCTAGATAGAACGTCGCTGCGACTGCGCCGCCGATCGCGTAACGCTCAATCACGCCGTCGGCCTGCATACGATTGATCGTTTCGATGACTTCTTTTATGCCCACGCCGCGACAACGTCGTCGAAAAGGCTAAACGCTAAAGGGGAATTTGCTCAGCTCCGAAGTTGAGAGTTGAAGAGGCTGATCACCCCGCCACGAAGTGCAAGGGATCGGAAGCGCTAAGGGCGCGGTTAAGAGGGGACAATTATGACGTCGGCGCCTGATTCTGACGCTGGTTCCGCCTTTGTTATCCTTGGGCCATCGCGCCCACGATTAACGCGACCAAGCCCGTCGCGACCGCGATAGCGACTTTCGTTTCGACGGATAAGTTCATAATCTTTCCCTTCAATTATGGCGGAGAGCCCCGGAGTCCCGTTTTTATCTTTCCTTTTTTTATCGCTGCGAATTTCTGCGCGCTTATGGATGCCACGCGCAGAGGGAAGTGAAAATAGTGATCTGTGATTAGTGATTAGTGATCAGTGATTGGTGATCCGTGATCAGGGAAAAGAGTTGAGGGATGATGGGTGAGAGTTGATGGACGGAGGCAGGGAGAAGCCAGAAGGAAAAATGGATCCCGTCGACCGTGTCGGATTTCGAAAGCTAATCAGGAAACCAAGATTGCGAGACTTCTTAGTTGTTCCTTAGGGCGATTTACTAGGCACGGCTGGCGCTTTGACGTTTACATCGACTTTCTTGGTCTGACTGCCACCGCCGACAAATTGGCCGCCGAAGAAAAAGATCGCAGCGGCAACGATGATCAGAAAGATTACGAATATGGCCACCACTGCGGCGTTGCTGCCACCACCATTATCATCAGCCATAAATCATCCTCCTTTGTGCGATTATGATTCGCTTTTCGTTGGCGATATGACCGTGTTCGGCGATGAGTGATCGGAGATTAGTGAGTAGTTGATAGTTGAGAGTTGAGAGTCGATGGCGAAACCCGGAGAAAAATCCTTACAAACATAGTGCTGTTTTGCATAGGATTCCCGGCAGATGAACGCGCGCTACGACGAGATTGCGTCAGCAGTGCCCGCCGACTTGGATGCATTGCCCCGGTTACGCGGATTTCGCTTGCGCGGGATGCAGATGACACGGCTGGAAACTTTTATCGACGCAGCGTTCGCGTTCGCCATCTCGATGCTGGTAATCGCCGCGCAGCAGATCCCCGATAACATCCAGGCGCTCCTGGCGGCGTTCAAGAATGTACCGACCTTTGTCTGCAGCATCGCGGTGCTGGGCATCTTTTGGCGGGGCCATTGGTTGTGGAGCCGGCGTTACGGCCTCGAGGACAGCGTCTCGATTTTGATTAGCTGGGCGATGATCGTTACGATCCTGATCTTTATCTATCCGCTCAAGGCAATTTTCGGGGCGATGTGGTACCTTCTGAGCAATGGCCAGGTCGGCCAGCCGTTCTCGCTTCACACCACCGAATCACAGGCGAGAACGATTTTTGCGATTTACGCGCTCGGCTTGATTGCCATTTCCGCTGAAATCCTGCTCCTGAATCTTCGTGCCTGGCAGCTACGTGAGCCGTTGCGTTTGAATGCGCGGGAACGATTGATGACGCGCGGCGAGCTGACGGGCTGGAGCATCCCGATGAGCGTGGGGCTCGTCTCGCTGGTGTTTTCTTTTACTTTGCCGATAGAAAAAATCGCGTGGTGCGGGTGGGTTTATTTTTTGATGGCGATCATATTGCGGGTGCACTGGTTCTGGCACAGGCGAAGGCTGAAGGAAGACTTAAGAACTAGGAACTGATGCTTGCGCGATGCTGAGTCCTCGTGCGAAAAGAGTGTCCCCGTGAAAGCATTTCTTGTTGCTCTACTTGTCGCCGGCTCTGTCGCCAGATTTGTCAGCGTTGCTGACGCCCAGCTGCCTCCCGGCTCTGTAAAGACCGTGGGGACCGCGCACTCGCATTCCGTGTCGCTGCCGCTCAGCCAGATGACGCCATGTCCTGGAGCGATTGGTTCGGCCGCGCCTGGCCACAAGAGCGAGCCTGGAGGAAATTTCGTATCAGAGCCGATCGTGAGCTTCGATGGGCTTCATGTCGGTGAACTGCCGGCCGGCGACGATTGTTCTCTCGGGGGCTACGCATCCGACGACAGCGGGGCTGTGGGGTTCGACCACTACGTGCAATTTGTCAATACCGCGATCGTTGTCTACGACAAGTCCGGCAATGTCCTGGCGGGTCCCGTGAGCACCACGACCTTCTGGCAGAGCCAGCCTGACTGTGGCAGTCCCACCCAGATCTGGAGCGATGCGGTCGTACGGTTCGACCGATATGCCAATCGATGGGTCGTGAGTCGTCCAGGCGGGGGACCGTACGGTCAGGACCTGTGTATGGCCGTCTCCCAGACCTCGGACCCGACGGGGCCGTACGATCAGTACGCGTTCGAGGTCAACAACACGACCAATCAGCTGGCTGGGTTCTTCAACGATTATCCGAAGATCAGTGTGTTTACTGACGCCTACTACGCCACTGCGGACCCCAACAAGATCTTTAGCGGACTGGGCAATACCATCTCCGCGTTTGAGCGAGCGGCCATGCTAACCGGAAACCCCGACCCGAAGTTCGTGACCTTCTTTGTGCCGGCTCCCCGCAATCCGGTTCCAAACCACCCGTAGACATATGCTGGCGGCGGACCTCGAGGGTACGAGGTTGCCGCTAAGGGATACGCCTGAGTACGTGGTGCAGGTCCAGGATTCGCACCTCGGCTTCCCTGCGGGCCGGCTCCAAGTGTACGAGTTTCATGTGGACTGGGACTCTCCTTCGTCTTCCACGCTCGTCCCGACCGCCAGCCTTGTCCCGCAGCCGTTCAACTCCAACGCGTGCCACGATGAGTTTGTCTGTATCGAGCAGCCGGGAGCTCAGCGACTCGATTCGCTTTCTTATGGCTACATGATGCAGCGCCTGACGTACCGCAATTTCGGCCCTCGCCAGACGCTGCTGCTCAACCATACCGTGGCGGCCGGCGGCGATCCATCACAGGATCACGCGGGCATCCGCTGGTACGAATTGCGCATGACAACAAGAGGGCGAACACGCAGTCCATGGGAAATTTATCAGCAAGGAACCTACGCGCCCGATGCTAATGACCGGTGGCTTGGGAGTATCGCGATGGACAGGAACGGAAACATCGCGCTTGGCTTCAACGTCTCAGGCGCGAGTGTGTTTCCGTCAATCCACTACGTGGGCCGGCGGCCGACCGACCCACTAGGCACCTTGCCTAGTGGCGAGATGTCGCTGATCGACGGCGGTGGCGTCCAACTTGGACCAGGCAACACCAGCTTCGGAGACTACAGTCAGATGACGATTGATCCGGTTGATGATTGTACGTTCTGGTACACTGGGACCTACTATCTCACGACTAACAACCCGAACGACTGGCATACCCGGATTGGCTCGTTCAGATTCACGAACTGCCACGGCAGTGACGAAGTCTCTGACAAGTGACGACCGAGATCGCCAGCGCTGCCAGCGTTGTACCGATCGGCTCGAAGTGATCTTGCCGCGCGAGGGCGGATGCTATTAACAACGTGATCGAAATGCGTTACGAGTAAGGGGGCGAGTTCAACGAGTGGTAGTAACTCGACAGCTTACTGATTGTTTACCACCGTTTGTGGTGCGGGCTTGTTCAGTTCGAGTTGTGCGCTCACTTTCTGCAGGCCCGCAGTAAGGGCTTCAATTTGCTTTTGCTGGTGGGCGATTCTGGATTGAAAGTCCTGCTTTAATTGCGTGATTGTCGCCTGTTGTTCCTCCACCTTGCGGTGCTCTTTGAGGAACTCATTGAGCAACATCGCGTTCACCTGGTCGTAACGCACGCTGTAGGGTTTTCCCTCTTTGTCGCGTACCACCAAATCAGGATTGACCGCCTCCACCTCCTCGGCCACCAGCCCAAGCTGTGGAATCCCTTGCGGGTCTATTCCCTTCTTGTATCGGAAGGTGACCGGTTTGAGAGCAAAGAGCGCTTCACTGGCGTTGTCCATTGGCTTGATCTCATCCTTGAACCGGGCCGACGAAGTCATTGTTCCGAGCCTGCCGTTTGAATTAATGAGGACGGCAACTCCATTCGAAGATGTCGCGCCGAAGATATTGCCAATAAAGCAGCTATTTTCCACATTGTTACCAGCGGCACCGATACAAATGACGTTATTGGCCGTGGTGACGTTGCTACCAGCATCCAAGCCCAAGGCAGTGTTGCCACCGCCCGTCGTGTTGAAAGCGAGCGCGCCACTGCCGATGGCTGTGTTGCCGGAGCCGGTGGTGTTGGCAAATAGCGCATCAATACCAACGGCGGTGAGGAAGTCCGCGTTGTTGTTGTTCGCGAGCGTGTCGACACCTAGGGCGGTGTTTTCGCCGCCATCAACGTTAGCTGCGAGTGCCCCAGAGCCAACTGCCGTGTTGAAGTTGGCAGTGCCGGCTCCATCCGAGTCATTATTCAGGAGCGCGAGATCACCAATGGCAGTGTTGTCAACGCCCACCATATTTTCAAGAAGCGCAGAATTACCAAAAGCGTTGTTGCTAGATCCACTGATGTTATTAAAGAGCGCAAAGGCGCCGACAGCATCGTTGTAGTTGCCGGTCGAGTTAAATCCAAGTGCGGCTGTTCCATTTACCGTATTTTGTGTGCCGGTGGTATTGCTAAGCAGTGCGCCTTCGCCGGTGGCGGTATTAAAGCTGCCTTCTGTGTTACTAAGAAGAGCGAACGCTCCATTGGCCGTGTTTTCAATGCCAGTGGTGTTGCTTAAAAGCGCCCCGGCGCCAGTAGCCGTATTTTCGTCTGCGGTGTTGGCAAGAAGCGCCCCAGCGCCGACACCGGTGTTAAAGCTGCCGGTCGTGACGCTCAGGAGCGAATACATACCGATCGCGTTGTTATAAATGCCGGTTGTGCAGCTCAAAAGGGCGCTGCTCCCCTCTGCCGTGTTGCCTCCGGGATAGCCTCCATCCGGTGACGGACTGACCGCCTGCGCTGTGAGAGGAAGAGCAACGCAGACGAGTGACAGTATGATAAGAATTGATGGCGCTATTGTTTTCATAGGCGTGAAGTTTGGAAAAAATCTCGACTGCTTGTCAATTTAACTCGCCGTAAGCACGGATCGCAGGATCGATCAGAACACGGACGCGCGGTGTTGTTTTGTCTTTCTAGTTTGCAGTAAGCGATCGATTGAGAACTTGCCAGCTCCGGTGAAGATCAAACCCAGAAAGATGACGAAATAAAGCGCTGCTCTCAGCCAATCTTCTTCCAAGCGGACGCTGGTATAAAGCGCGCCGATCATTCCCAAGGCGAGACTCGCCGCCGCAAACCGAGTAAGCAAACCGATGCCAACGAAGAAAGCTCCGATCGATTCGTTCAGTATGATCCACAACGCAAGAATGACTGGTAACGGGAGGCCCATATGCGCAATTAGCGGCGTCAGTCCGATGGATGACAATAGCGGTTTCCCGGCGTGAAACGCCGTCACGTACCATCCGATCTTTTGCACGCCGAAGGTAAACGCCAGCAGGAATCCGGCTGCGCGGAAAAGCAAAAGACCTATGTCGAGCCTTAGCAAAAGTCTAAAGGGGAAAACCCGGGCGCGCCCCACATTAGTTTGTAACTCCTTGAGTTGGTGATTCGAAAAATAATTTTCCAAGCCTACGCGTCGGCGGTGTCAGGATATTGAGTGATCTAGGGGTCCAATGCTTTTTTGGGATACGAATTAATAGAAAGAAAGGGGAATCATGAGGATACTGACAATAACAGCGGTTGTGGCCTTACCGCTCCTGGCGTTAGGCCAGACAACGGAGCCACAACAGACGCAGGGGCAGACGAAGGAAACGCAGACTACTGCGCCGACGAAAGGGAAGAAGATGCGTCCCGCGCAGGAGCAGAGCAAACCGCAGGCAAAACCTGAAACGGGCGCCAACGTACGTGGACAGACGGACGTTAAGGGCCGCGCTCCGGACGTAAACAGGAATGAACCTGGTATGAACAGGAATGAGCCTGGCGCACGTTCGAGCACGAGCCAAACGAACGTGAGGAGCACGAATCAGACGAACGTAAACCAATCCACGAGGGTGAACGTGCAAGAGTTCAAGTCGCGTCACAGCGAAGTGTTCAGTCTTGGGCGGCATCCGAAGGAGTTCTTCGTCCAACGTTTCGGGGCGAACCATTTCCGGCTGATCGGGAACACGTACTTCGCGTTCGTGGACGGTTGCTGGGTCGCGGTTGACGTGGACGGCTTTGTATACTCGGAACGAGTGATCTGCGCAGGCGATCCGGAGTTTATTGAAGTTGAGTAGCGCAGCCTCTGCGCGACACAAAAGCGCTCCGCTGGAAAATGCGGAGCGCTTTTTTTGTGTCGACCTGATCCTGGACGGCGCTTTGCATTTTTCCAAAGTACCGATCCGATTAGAACGCAGGGGAAGCCGGCGAAACCGTGATTAGTGATTAGCCTCGTTCGGACTAGAACCCAGCCGCGAGCGTTATCCGACGCGAATCGTGTATACGCTTATGGATGAAGCACAAAAGGGGAAAATCATTCGTGGAACGCAAGGACTAGGAACAGTGACGCCGCAAATGATCGAGGAGCGGGCGCGTCAGATCGCGCGCAGCGACGGACGCGGGCTGCCGAATGATCTCGACCAGACTCGTGCGCGGGAGGAACTGATCGGTGCGACATCAGGCTCGGAGAAGTCTGCGACAAGAGAGGAACCGGGTCGAGACTGGGGAATGCCACTTGTGTCCTCGGGCGAAAAAGCTCCGACGGTGCGCCCCGAAGATGAGCAAAACATCCCGGAGAAACTAATTCAGGAAGGCGTTGAAGAAGCTGACCGCGATCAGCGTTCAAGGTCTGGGGAAAGCGGTGAGACGTAATCTGAAATCAATAAAGTGGTAAAAAGCTGGACCGCATCGCTGTGAAATGCGCTGTCTCGCGTCTCAACGAAAATTTTTTCGCCGCGCGGAGTATAGGGCAGTCGGTTTTATCCGGCTAACCTGCAAGAAGAGGTGTCCCAATGAGCTGTAATCTTGTTTGCGAGGAACCGGATGGGTGCGGCTGCACGAAGTATGGTTAGGCGATCGAATGACGCGTAACTCCGAAAAGGTTCGCGAGCACGCGCCTGAGGGAAAATTACAGGAAGGACTCTGAATAAATCGCGAACGTCCAACGACTAAATATTATTATTATGAAAAAACTTACCAGTTTACTAATAAGCTGTTCACTGGCGCTGGCGGGAGCCGCTTTCGCGCAACAGCCAGTCGAACAGCAATCACCATCAAAGGGCAAGCGCGCCCCGGAAAAAGCGCACGCGCCTCAAGCGCAACCCAGGCCGAATGCAGCGAAGCCTGAGGCTCCAGCGGCAAAGCAGCACGGAGCGATGAAGGAACACGAACCTACGAATCAGCCCGGTGCCATGAAGGAACGCGGAGCTACGCATGAGCGTGGCACAACCAATGAGCCCGGTGCAGGAAAGGGCGGAAAAACTCCAGCGAACCAGGAATCTGCGAATGCGCCCGGAACGAATGCTTCCGGTCAACGGGAAGGCGTGCCGACACCTCGTGCAAAGCAGCAGGTCGAGCAGCAGAGGAAAGGGATCAAGGAGCCCGCGGCGGCAAAAACATCTGCCACTCCAGCAACGTCGCCGGCAGGCGCTGCGGCAGGTGCAGCTCCGGCAGTCTCGCCAGCCGGCCAGCAAAACGCGCAGGCTAATGCGGGGGCCAAGGCGAAGAAGCCGGATCCGCAGAAGGTGCAGCAGATTAAATCGCAGCACGCGAACTTCCGTGCGCAGCCAAAGCCGCAGCAGGTTCCAGCGGTTACCTACAACCAGAATTATCGGATTCAAGGAAGTGATCGCTGGCAGGGTCCGCAATACGAAGTATTCCGCTCGTATCATCCGGAATGGCACGATCAGGGCTGGTATCGGTCGCATTACAACCGTGTGGAGCTGATCGGTGGCGGTTACTACTACTGGAACAACGGCTACTGGTATCCGGCATGGGGTTACAGTCCTTCGGCCCAATATTATGCCTACGACGGACCGATCTACGTGGGTCACCATGCTGAGCCACCGGACAAGGTGATCGCCGACGTGCAGGGCGTGCTTCAAGAGATGGGCTATTACAAGGGTGACGTGGACGGACTGCTCGGGCCGTTGACCCGCGAGGCTCTCACCGCCTACCAGAGCGACAACGGGCTCACCACGACAGCGGCGATCGACCAGCCGACGCTAGATTCCCTTGGGATGGGATAAGTGGCGATTTGGTAGGGCGCGACCGCTGGGCGCGCCGAAGAACAAGTAAAAAGTTGGATTCGAGGAGCCGCCGGGCGCGTCAATGCCCTGGCGGCTTTTCTTTGCTGGGTTTGTTTTTCAAACCGCGTCGGGATCCTTTTGATCGATATCGGTTCGACGCAACAGATAGTCGAGTCCGCCGATTCGGTACCACCGGTAACCGTAGCCTTCCAGCATAATCCGGTGCTTGCCGGATTTGTTAGCCCGACTGTGGTTCTCGGCAAGAAGATTAACCAGCAGTTTGCCTTGTTCGCTATTGACTCCCGGGTTCACGAGAATTTCGCGCGGTTGTTCGTGAAGATTATGCAGAAACAACACCGAATTATTGCGCCAGTCATACCGGAGAGCGAGAACTGCGGGATCGCGGACTTTCAGTACGGTAAAATCTCCCCAGCCAATTTCCGGAACTTCTTTGCGCATTCGAATGATGCGCTCGGTCCAGTTCAGCATTGACTCTGGATCGCGTCGCTGGACCGCAGCGTTCACATGTTGATAGCCATAAGGCCCTTTATCTATCACAGGAATATGCGGCTTTGGGTTTTTAGTAAATCCACCGTGCGGTTCGTCCGACCATTGCATCGCAGTCCGCGCACAGGCGCGCTCCCGTTGCGTGAGATCGTCGCCCATGCCGATCTCATCGCCGTAGCGAACCACCGGTGTTCCAGGAAGTGTGAACATTAAGCTATAAGCCAGCTTAAGCCGGCGCTGATCGCCTCCGAGCATTGGCGCAAGGCGGCGTCTGATCCCACGATCGTAAAGCTGCATGTTTTTGTCCGGTCCAAACGCCTTAAACACCGTTTGCTGCTGCTTCTTTTGCAAGCGCCCCAGGTCAAGTTCGTCGTGATTTCGAAGAAAGATTCCCCACTGCGCCGTCGCCGGCCGCGGTTTTGTCGCTTTCAACGCTTTGATCAGCGGGCGCGTATCAGCGGCGGCCAATGCATAGAACAGGTTTTGGTTCACCTGAAAGTTGAACATCATGTGCATGCGATCGCCGTCTTCGCCGAAGTAATCCATGTCGGTTTCGGGCAGCACATTGGCTTCGGCCAGCACAATGCAGTCGCCCTGGCGCCACTGAAGGAATTCGCGAAACACGCGCAGCATATCGAACTGCTCCTTTGGTTTTCGCACGTTGGGTCCCTTAGTCGAGATAATGAAAGGGACCGCATCCATGCGAAATCCGGAGACGCCTGACTGAATCCAAAAGCCCATGATTTTAAGTATCTCATCCTGCACTTCCGGATTTGAGGTATTGAGGTCAGGCTGGAAGTCGTAAAATCGGTGGAAATACCAGGCTTTGGCTTCGCGATCGTAGGTCCACGTTGTTTTTTGTACGCCGGGAAACACCATTCCTTTACTCGCTTGCTTCGGTCTCTTCTTCGACCAGACGTACCAATTCCGATATTTCGAATTTGGATCCGAACGCGCCTGCTTGAACCAGGGATGCTGGTCGGACGTGTGGTTCACGACCAGATCGATCAAAACACGAATGCCGCGTTGTTTTGCGCCGTGGGTAAACTCGATGAAATCGCCGAGCGTGCCGTAGCGCGGATCGACATTGTAATAATCGGCGACGTCGTAACCGTCGTCCCGGCACGGCGAAGTTTGAAACGGCATGAGCCAAATCGCGGTGACTCCGAGTCCATGCAGATAATCGAGGCGACGCATTAGTCCCCGGAAATCGCCGGTCCCATCGCCATCAGCGTCCATGTAAGTACCGACCGACAGGCAGTAGATCACCGCGTTTTTGTACCAAAGATCATTGATCATATGGGGCAGTGAGAAGACTCACGCAGGAGAAGGAGAAAATGCATTCATTTGCGGGTTCTTCGTTCCAGAAGCTCGCGGGTCTTTTCGATCTCGGCCGCCAGGCGTTTTTCAGCTGGTAGGGCGAGCTTGTATTCGCGCGCCAGAACCTTATTCGGCAATCCTTCCAGCGCGTACTTAGCAATCGCATCATCTTTCTCGGCACACAGGATTAGACCAACCGGCGGATTCTCGTCCGCCTGCGTCCAGTGTTCGCGCGCGTAATTCAGATAAAGGTGCATCTGGCCCGCATCGGCATGCGTGAACTTGCCGACTTTCAGATCAATAATCACAAGGCACCGCAGTTTGCGGTGAAAGAAAAGAAGATCGACGCGGTACCATTCGCCGCCGATTCGCAATCGGCGTTGGCGACCGACGAAGGCAAAGCCGCCGCCGAGCTCGAGCAGAAAGTTCTCAAGGTGCCGCAAGAGCGCCTGTTCAAGTTCGGTCTCCGAGTATTCATCTTTTAACCCGAGGAATTCGAGAATGAGCGGATCGCGTACTTGTTCGTCGGCGGAAATTGAATCCTCTGCGGAGGCAAGGGAACCTTTGCGCAACATGGCGCTTTTATTTCGCGAAAGAGCGGTGCGTTCGTAGAATTGCGAGGCAATCTGACGGTCGAGCTGGCGTACGCTCCAGCCACCGCGCAAGGCCTCGGTCTCATAGAATCGGCGCGCCTCGGCGCTCTTCGTGGAAAGCAGGCGGACATAGTGTGACCAAGGCAGCGGAAACCGAGCCGCAAGATCGCGAACCGCCAATTCGCCAGACGATGTCTGGCCTTTCTTGCGTTGTGATTCTATTGACGGTGTCGAGAGAATCGTGTGGATGGATTCTATTGACGGTGTCGAGAGAATTCCCGGAGCGGGAAACGCAAGGTAGAATTGGCGAAACTTGTTAACGTTTGGATACGAGAAGCCGCGACCAAACCTGGCGGTCAAGTCCTGCGCCAATCGCTGCAACAGCTCTTCTCCGTATTCGGCGCGCTTTTTCCCTCGCTGCTCGAACTCAACAATGCGCCGCCCGATCTCCCAATAGGTCGCAGTTATGAGAGCGTTAACCGCTCGCGCCGCATTGCGGCGGGCTGCCTCGAGCAACTCCCCAATGCCACCGATCAAACCGCCATATTCCACAGACGATTTCAGCGAAATCGCTTCCGGATGAGGCTTATTCATGCTGTGAGATTGACTTAATCTACGGCAGTCGATTGCGAGCGTGAGCGAGTTTCAATTACGAATTAACAGGGGGATTAGAAAGTAGAAGACAATTTATTGTACTCGTCCAGAAGATGAGCGGAATCGCGGTAGATCGCGGCTGCACCCGCTTCGCGCAACACTGATTCCGCTGTTCCGGCACAGAGAAACGCAATCGTTTTCAGGCCGGCTTTTCTTGCGGCTTCGATGTCGAACCTTGTGTCGCGGATGGTCACGGCATCAGCAGGCGAAATGCCGCCAAGCTTTTTCAATGAAGCGGCAAAGATGTCGGGCGCCGGTTTGGAATTGTCGGCATCGTCGGCA
>WNGO01002184.1_pt1 | contig 12523 bp, 7 predicted proteins | sample 5400511 | NCBI WGS metagenome assembly WNGO01 (sample SAMN13153380, study PRJNA577476) | soil metagenome | isolation source: 20 cm soil or saprolite under Garry oak tree replicate 2 | place: USA:California | collected 2016-06-15
CGCCTGACGGGCAAGACGGGTCCATGGGCAGTTGGAATTCTCGCAAGTGATGACCGCGCTCCTGGAGAAGCTTTGCCTCCGAGCGATTCTCACGCTGGCGACCGGGCAACGTACACGATTGCGCGTGTGAGCCGGGACATTCTTGATCAATCCACGATTGGGGCAATTTACACCGATCGTGAATTCGCCGGCGGGTACAACCGCGTCGGAGGCGTCGACGCAAATCTAAAGCTCGATCAGCACTGGCGCTTGCAGGGTCAAGCAGTAAGCAGCTCCACCCATGACATCATCGCGGGAACTCCGCCCCTGGACGGACTCGGCTATAAACTCGATCTTGAACGAATCGGACGCAAACTCAATTTGCAGTCGCAATACCTGGATTTCAGTCCCAACTTCGAAAGCCAGACCGGATTCGTGAACCGGGTCGACCTCCGGGAGCAACTGCTCAAAGCCAGCTACTTCTGGCGGCCCGAGGGTAAGTTCCTCATCTCGTATGGGCCGACGCTCCAGATGTTTAATATCTGGGACCACAGCGGCACCGCTCTCGACTATTTTGCCTATCCCGGGTTCCGCGTCGACATGACGCGCGGCACCTACGTCAATTTTCATCCGTATGGATACGACGACGTCCGCCTGCGCCCAATCGACTACAGCACGCTCTCGCGAGTGACTGCCTATCCGCAACCATTTTGGGGAATTGATGCGGGAACGAGCTGGTTCAAGGAATTCGAGCTGACCGCGTTCTTTGTTTCTGGCGTTGGAGTGAACTTCAATCCTGCCGCGGGCCAGCCCCCCAAGATCGGGCACGAGGACCAAGGCAATTTCACTCTGACCTTTCACGCCGCCGGGCGTCTGCGCATCGACAACGCCTACCTGATTGAACACATCCGCGAGCGCGATAGCCACCTCACTGCCGTCACAAATCACATCATCCGCAGCAAGTGGAACTACCAGTTCACGCGCAATCTCTCCGCTCGCCTGATCCTCCAGTACAACGCGGTATTGTCGAATCCGGAAATCAGTTCGCTGTCCCGCACCAAGAACTTCAACACCGATTTCCTGATCACGTACCTCATCCATCCGGGAACAGCCATCTACGTGGGTTACAACAGCGATCTGGGAAACCTGGATCGGAACCTTGCACTCGATCCCGTGACAGGCGCGATCCTGACCACGCGCAATGGCTACATCAACGACGGCAGGCAGTTTTTCGTGAAGGCCTCGTACGTGTTCCGCTTCTAGATTGTGTAGCCCCGGACGCCTCGCCCGGGGTTGCGCGCAAAGCGCGCAATGAGTCCGTTTGTAGTGAGGAAAGCGCCGATAAAGACTCAAGCCGCCGGTACGCGTCGCTTCGCTCCGCGGGGCGAACGAAGGCGTCCGCCCCTACACAACCTTTTGTAAGACCCTTTACGACGACGCTCGGGCGGTCTTCGCTTCCAGCCGCTCGTAAACTTCTTCTGCCCGCTGGAGCGCGTGCTGCACGTTATCGCAGATATTCTCTTCGCCGATGACTTCGGCGAATTCACCCTGATGGATAAGCTGCGAGGGTTGTTCGCGCGCCCCGCACAGAATCAACGTACGCTTGCTCGCATGGAGTGCCTTGGCCGCTTCTTCCAGCGCAAACAGCCCGGTAGCGTCGAGTGCGGTCATGTTGCGCAGGCGCAAGATCACGACCGGCGGAAGCGTATGCAGATTTTCTGTCACTACAGAAATCTTGTCCGTCGCGCCAAACAGGAATGGCCCATGAATGCGGAAGATCGTCGCATAGTAGGGAATGTCTTTATCTTGCAGAATGTGCACGCGTCCGTCTTCAACATAGTCATCGGTGACCTGCGAGACGGTGGTAGTCGAAGCCACACGGCTGATGAATAGCAGTGCCGCCAGGATCATCCCCGCCTCGACCGCGACAGTCAGATCGGCGAAGACGGTCAACGCAAACGTGACCAACCAGATGCTGATATCTGTCTTTGTTAGCTTGAGGAGTTGTGGAATCTCGAGCCATTCGCCCATGTTGTAGGCAACCATCATGAGGATCCCCGCCAATGCCGCCATCGGTACATAGCTGACCAGTGGAGCTGCGAACAACAGGATGCACAGCAGGGTCAGCGCATGAATGATCCCCGCGACCGGCGACTGCGCGCCAGCGCGGATGTTCGTGGCCGTGCGTGCAATGGCGCCCGTGGCTGGTAATCCTCCAAACATGGGCGAGAAAACGTTGGCCACGCCCTGCGCCACCAGTTCGACATTCGGATTGTGCCGGTCGTTGCTCATGCGATCAGAGACGACGGCGGACATCAGAGACTCGATCGCTCCCAGCATGGCCACCGTGAATGCCGGTCCCAGCAATCCATGAATCAGGTCGGAGTGAAACTTCGGAATCTGCAGGTGCGGCAGTCCGCCGGGGATTCCGCCGAATTTCGTGCCAATCGTTTCGACCGGAAGCTTGAAGAAATAAACGGCGGAAGTGGCAAGCAGCAGCGCGACAATGGGTCCGGGAATGCGCGCCGAAAGGCCGCGGCAGATGATCAGCGTCAGCAGCGTGAACACCGCCAGTGCGGTAGCCTCGAACGACAGTGTGTGGAAGCTGCGCGCCAGTTCCTCCATGCGCAGCCAGAAAACGCCGGGAACCTTGTCGAGATGCAGTCCGAAGAAATCCTTCACCTGCGTGCTGGCGATGAGCACGGCGATTCCATTGGTGAATCCGATTACGACCGGCCGAGGGATGAATTTCACCGCCGTGCCGAGGCCCGTCACTCCCATGATGACCAGCAGCACGCCCGCCATGACGGTGCACATGAACAGTCCGTCGACGCCGTGCACGGCGACGATTCCCGCTACGACCACCACGAACGCGCCCGTGGGTCCGCCAATCTGCGTCTTGGAGCCGCCGAGTGCAGAAATCAGGAAGCCGGTGACGATGGCGCAGTAAATGCCCGCCTGCGGAGTGAGTCCCGAGGCAATGGCAAAGGCCATCGCCAGCGGCAAAGCGACCAGTCCGACGGTGACGCCGGCGACCAGGTCGAGCAGAAACTTGTGCCGGTCGTAAGTCCTCAGCAAGAGGACAGACTTCGGAAGCCAATTTTCGTTGAGGAAAGTACGAGCCATTTTTACATTATGGCAGCAGTTCGAGGAATCGGGTAGTTACCGCTGAGTTGGTGTAGCCCCGGACGCCTCGTCCGGGGTTGCGCGAAGCGCAATGCAGACGCCTGCAGCGAATGAACTGCCGTAGCGACTCACGCGGTCGCACGCGAGGCCCGTTGCGGAGCGGCAAGATGTGGAACAATTCCACGCCGCAGCACGCTCGCTCCGCTCGCGGGGCGGACGAAGGCGTCCGCCCCTACACAAGCTAGAATCAACACATGCCGTTCGTTCGCATGCTAGGTTGGCTGGCTTGTGTTCTTTATTCCACCGTCCCTTCGTTCTGGCTGATGGTGCATCCGCGCGCGCACCGATGGCGTGCGCGCGTGCGTTCCCCATTTCGTGTCCTGGTTCCGGCGTGGATCACCATGTGGATCGGCATCGGGGCTCTGACCGGCCCGTGGCACAACGTGACGATATATTCGACGCCCTGGGCCTGGATCCCCGCCGGACTGCTTTTTGTGATCGGCATCTTTCTCTATGTACGCTCCGGCACGCACTTCAACCTCGCCCAACTCGGAGGCTTGCCGGAAATTCGCTCCGATCATGACCATCAACGCCTGGTGACGACCGGCATTCGTGCCCGTGTTCGGCATCCGGTCTATCTGGGGCATCTCTGCGAGATGCTGGCCTGGAGCCTCGGCACGGGACTGCTAGTCTGCTGGTTGCTAACGGCATTCGCGATCGTTACCGGCGCAGTGATGATTCGAATGGAGGACGCGGAGTTGGAGAAGAGATTCGGCCCGGAGTTCATGGCCTATAGACGCGAAGTCCCAGCTATACTGCCCATAGTCCGACTTGGCTGAAAGCTCTCATGCGCTTCGAACTTTTCATCGCCAGCCGCTATCTGCGCGCGAAACGGCGGCAAGCATTCATCGGCATCATCACAGGCATCTCGATCGCTGGAGTCGCGGCCGGAGTGGCTTCGCTCGTGGTTGCTCTCGCAATTAATAACGGATTCCGCCAGGACCTGCAGCAGCGGCTGCTCGGCTCGACCTCGCACATCAGCCTGCAGCGCATTGCCGATGACGGGATCAAAGATTGGCCTCCCTTGATGGACCGGCTCTCGAAGCAGCCCCATGTTGTCGGTGCGGCTCCTGCGATCTTTGAGCAAGTTCTGATCTCGCGTGGCCCGCGTGCCCGGGGAGCGGTGCTTAAGGGAATGATCCCGAAATACGAGCGGCAGGTTGGAGATCTCCTCAACTCGGTGACGGAAGGCTCGGCTGCGGAATTGAACTTCGATGCGTCCGCGAAGGGCTCGACTCCTGCATCGCCTTCGGCGAGGGCGGACGAGGCGTCCGCCCCTACACAATCTCCTGATTCCCTCGCAGGCGTGCAACAGCGCATCGCCGTCATGCCCCCCATCGTGCTCGGCAAGGATATGGCTGACAATCTCGGCGCCAAGATCGGCGATCCCGTTCAGGTCGTCAGCCCGCAAGGCGAACTCACCCCTTTCGGAACCGTCCCGAAGTACACGCGCTTCCGCGTCGTAGGCATCTTCAATTCTGGCTTCTTCGATTACGACTCCACTTGGGCCTTCACCCGTCTCTCCGATGCCCAACGCCTGTTTGGGCTTGGCAATCTCATCTCTGTGCTGGAGTTTAAGATCGACGACCTCGACAAGGCCGATGCCGTTGCCGCTGAGATCGAAAATGCCGCCGGCCCGGGATTTATGGCAACCAACGCGCTCAGACAGAACAGCGCTCTGTTCAAAGCGCTCAAGACCGAGCGTCTGGTCACCTTCATTACGATCGGGCTGATTGTCTTCGTCGCCGCCCTCAATATTCTGATCAGCCTCATCATGATGGTGATGGAGAAGACCAAAGACATCGCCGTTCTGATGTCGATGGGCACCCGACGGAGGCAGGTGCGGAACGTGTTTATCGGCCAGGGGGTCCTGATCGGGGTCATCGGCACCGTGATCGGCATCGTCGCCGGGTATGCCATCGCCTATGCCGGCGGCCGGTACCACGTGATCTCACTCTCGCCCGAGGTGTATTCGATCAACTACGTCCCCTTCGCGCCTCGCGTCGCAGATGGCATCTGGATCGCCGTATTCACGCTGCTCGTTTCGTTCGTTGCAACACTTTACCCGTCGTGGTCGGCGTCCCGAATCCTCCCAGCCGAGGCCCTGCGCTATGAATAAGGTTTGTGTAGCCCCGGACGCCTCGTCCGGGGTTGCGCGAAGCGCAATGAATAACCTTCGGGCGCCCGTAGTTTGCTCACGCGCCCCTTCGCTTCGCTCCGGGGCGCGGGGCGGACGAGGCGTCCGCCCCTACATTAACTCTAGTGATTCTCATCACATGAACGAAAGCAGCCCCGAGATATGTTCATAAAGATCGATTCGAAAAATACGGCCCGGACTGTAGGTTGTGATCGGCCAACCCGCACTCCGGCAGCGACTTGGAACGAAAGCCAGGCTTTATGCATCTAAAGGATGACGGTGAAATGCTTCGAGTCGAAGGCTTGAAGAAAGTTTTCCGGTCCGGCGAATCGGATCTGGTGCTCTTTGAGAATCTGTCGTTTGAGGTGAAGCGAGGAGAGATGCTCGCCATCGTGGGAGAATCGGGCGCAGGAAAGAGTACACTTTTGCACATCCTGAGCGCCCTTGATCGCGCTTCCGCAGGTGACGTATACTGCGCCAACTTGCGATTGAATTCGTTGTCCCACGACGAAGCCGCAGACTTTCGCAATCGTGAAACCGGTTTCGTTTGGCAGTTTCACTATTTGCTGCCGGAGTTTACGGCCGCGGAGAACGTTGCTATGCCGCTGCTGCTTCGGGGGCAGACATGGCAGCAGGTAGAGCCGTTAGCTTCACGCTGGCTGCGTGAGGTCGGACTGGAGCAGCGTGCGCATCATCGTTCCGGAGAACTTTCCGGCGGTGAGCAGCAAAGAGTTGCTCTTGCCCGTGCGCTCATCACTGGTCCCAAGCTTTTGCTCGCTGATGAGCCTACGGGAGACTTGGACGGACAGACTGCGGAAGCCGTTTTTGCTTTGATTGCGCGACTACATCGCGAGCACCAACTCACCTCCCTGATCGCTACGCATAATTTGTCGTTCGCCAAACGTTGTCACCGTATACTGCGGTTGCAACGAGGGCGCGTGGAGGAGATTTCGCCGGAGTCGCTCCTGGTGTAACGAGGTGGGACGAAGGGTGGAAAGAGCGGCCCTTCAGGGCCGCGTTAGGCGAAAAAAATGAGGGGCTTTAGCCCCTGAGTTGCGGAGCAGCAACATTAGTTCGAGAAAGTGCAGGAGAATGCTTTTGCAGTAGGGAACCGAGGGTGTTCGAGGGAATTCCTTCGGTAACGTGATCAAAGACATGGACCTTGTTTCTCAGCTTGGGCTTCATGGCCTCTTGATTGCATAATGTGGAAATAGAATTGTGGGGATAGAATAAGGTAGGACAGGGTAGGTCCAGCTTTCAGAGGGTCGGGAGACATCCTCCCCACCCAGGAAGGTCAAGGGGAAGGGCATTATGTTTGAACGCTATACGGAGAAAGCCAGACGCGTCATCTTTTTCGCACGCTACGAGGCCAGCCAGTTCGGGTCTCCTTATATCGAGACCGAACACCTTCTTCTGGGACTCCTGCGTGAAGACAAGGCCCTAACCAATCGTTTCCTGCGCTCCCACGCCTCTGTCGAATCGATCCGCAAGCAGATCGAGGGACATACCACCATCCGCGAGAAGGTTTCAACCTCGGTCGACTTGCCGCTAAGCAATGAATGCAAACGAGTTCTGGCTTATGCGGCGGAAGAAGCGGAACGGTTGTCCCACCGCCACATTGGCACTGAACACCTGCTGTTGGGTCTGTTGCGGGAAGAGAAGTGCTTTGCCGCCGAGATCCTGCATGAACGCGGCCTGCGGCTGTCGACGATTCGGGAAGAACTCGCTCGCACCACTCAAGAGAAAGCTCAGCCGCAGCGGCAGCGTGAAAGTTCGCTGCTGTCGGAGTTTTCGCGGGATTTGACCCAGGCCGCGATGGATAGCCAACTCGATCCCCTGGTCGGACGTGAGGGTGAAGTCGACCGCGTCATTCAGATTCTGTGCCGCCGCACAAAGAACAATCCAGTTCTGATCGGCGAGCCTGGGGTTGGAAAGACCGCCATTGTTGAAGGTCTGGCCCAGCGCATTGCCGATGGGGAAGTTCCTTCATTCCTTGCCGATAAGAGGATTTTGGCTCTCGATCTCTCGCTGATCGTCGCCGGTACCAAGTACCGCGGCCAGTTCGAAGAACGACTGAAGACCATCATGAAGGAATTGATGGAGTCGCAAAACTCCATCATCTTCATCGACGAGTTGCACACGCTGGTTGGGGCTGGTTCCGCAGAAGGATCGCTCGATGCCGCCAACATCCTGAAGCCCGCGTTGTCTCGCGGGGAGATTCAGTGCATTGGTGCAACGACCCCGGGCGAATACCGGAAGTCGATCGAGAAAGACCGTTCGCTCGAACGCCGATTCCAGGCCGTCAAGGTTCCGCCTCCGAACGAGGTCGACGCAATCAAGATTCTGTTCGGGATCAAAGACCGCTACGAGAAGTTCCATGCCGTCACGTATACCGACGAGGCCATCAACTTCGCGGTCTCGCATTCGAATCGCTACATCCCGGACCGCTTCCTTCCGGACAAGGCCATTGACCTGGTCGACGAAGCCGGAGCGCGCGTCAAACTGCGCCAGACTTCTTTGCCCGAAGAGCTGACGGAAGTGCAGAAGCGCATCAAGTTCATCGTGCATCGCATGGAGAACGCCATTGCGAATCACGAGTTCGAGAAGGCACGTTTTTACTCCGACGAAGAACGCAAGGAGCGCGAGAACCTGCGCGCCCTGCGCGAGAAGTATCATCTCGACGAATCTTCGACTGGAGTGGTCAACCGCGAGGACATCGAAGATGTCGTCTCGCGGTGGACCGGCGTGCCCATCACCTCGATCAAGGAAGAAGAAACGCAGAAGCTGCTCCGGATCGAAGAAGAGCTGCACAAGCGGATCATCTCCCAAGACAAGTCGATTAGCGCCCTGGCTCGCGCCATCCGCCGCTCGCGTGCCGGCCTGAAGAACCCGAACCGGCCGATCGGCTCGTTCCTCTTCCTCGGACCCACGGGCGTCGGCAAGACCGAAGTTGCCCGCACCCTGGCGCAATTTATGTTTGGCACGGAGAAGGCTCTGGTCCGCTTCGACATGTCCGAGTTCATGGAGAAGCACTCGGTCTCGAAGCTGATCGGCTCGCCTCCGGGATATGTCGGCTACGAAGAGGGTGGACAGCTCACTGAACGCGTGAAGCGAGCTCCGTACTCGGTCGTCCTGCTCGACGAAATCGAGAAGGCGCATCCGGATGTTTTCAACATCCTGCTGCAGGTGTTTGAAGACGGCCAGTTGACCGACGGACTCGGCAACACCGTCGACTTCAAGAACACGATCATCATCATGACGTCGAACATCGGAGCCCGGCACCTGCAGAGGCGCGAAGGCCTGGGCTTCGCGTCGACGAAAGAAGATGCGATCGCCGAAAAAGTCGAGGAGTTGGTCAAGAACGAGGTGAAGCGCACCTTCAACCCCGAGTTCCTGAACCGCCTCGACGAGATCATCATCTTCAACGCCCTGAACGAGACCGATCTCATCCAGATTCTTGAGCTCATGGTCAATCAGCTCAACCAGAACCTGGCGCAGAAGTCGATCACGGTCACGGTTGCGGACGAAGCCAAGCGCTGGATCCTCAGCCAGACCTTGAGCGACCGCAGCTACGGAGCTCGCCCGTTACGCAGAGCGTTGCAGAAATACATCGAAGACCCGCTGTCCGAGGCGCTGATCCAGGGCACCATCACCACGCGCCCCGCGTTCATCGAGGTCTTCCTGGAAGACAACAAGCTCTTCTACCGCCCGGTCGATTCCGAAAAGGCGGAAGGGGTCCTGTTGTACGAAAACTAGCTTGTGTAGGGGCGGACGCCTCGTCCGCCCCGCGAGCAAAGCGAGCGCGGAGCGGCGTCGTTCGTCCCAACATTCGTCTCACTACCAGCAATCCTCATTGCGCGCTTCGCGCGCAACCCCGGACGAGGCGTCCGGGGCTACATGGACGTCAATGCGACATTCAGTCATCAGCCCAAAGCTGCCGGCTTTTGCTTTTTCCATATCATGCCCTCCTAGAACCACCTCCTCTTCGCAAACGATTTAAACTAGCTTCTGCATGTATGTGCGCAGGACATCCTTCGGGCTAGCTCAGGCGCTGTTGGGGTTAACACTCGCATGGCCTGTTGCTGCGCAGGACGGGACTCCAGCGCTCCAGCCGACGGACAAGCTCCAGTCCCCATCCCAAACTCCCGCACGCAAAGGCGTAACCTTTGACGAGTTTGTGGATTCAGCCATCGTGCAAGAATCCCGCCTCACGAAACTGATGCGCAACTTCAAGCCGGTCGTCGAGACGTACGTACAGGAAGAGAAGCACGACTCTGAAGGCCGGATCTCGCCCAGAGACGACCATTATTTCTTGAGCCGCCTGGATTTGACTGGAAACGCTCCAGCCAGCCGGGGATTTGAAACGGGACATAGGAAGCACAAGAGACAGAAGAAACTGCCCAAGAGTGCGGCCGCTTTCGCTGCAGGCGGCTTCGCGCAGTCAGTGTTCCCAGATCTCGATCACTTCGACCGTCAGAACTACGCGTTCCAATTCGTCCGCTGGGAAACGCTCGGCGACGTGCGCTGCGTGGTCATCGATGTGAGTCCGCGGGAGAAGGCAGCGAATCGCGGCTTTGTCGGCCGGATCTGGGCCGAGGATCAGAATTTCAACATTGTCCGCTTCACCGGAACCTACACGTCAAAGCCATATTCCAAACGCTCATTTCACTTCGACAGTTGGCGGCTGAATACTCTCGGCATCATGTGGATGCCTGCGTACGTTTACACCCAGGAGTCAGACCCAAACGATCCCTCCAGCCACGGTTTCTGGTTTAAGGCGCAGACTCGGGTTTGGGGTTATGACCTGGAGCATGCAGGAGACCACCGCGAGTATGCGAAGCCGCTGACGGATAATCCCGCTGGAGCCGATCCCAATCGCCACGAAGATTCGCAAAACGTGAGCCCCGATTTAACCGTGGGGGGAACCACCTATACCCCGGAAGACAAGGTCGTGGAGCGGTTGCAGGTCGCCGGACTGATGGCGCCCGACGGCGAAGTCGATCGCATCCTCGAGACCGTGGTCAACAACCTGTTGATCGTGAACAATCTTGATCTCGCCGGAGTGCGCTGTCGCGTGTTGCTCACCACGCCCTTGGAGTCATTCGTCTTAGGTCGAACGATCGTTGTCAGCCGGGGACTTCTCGATGTGTTACCCGATGAAGCAACCCTGGCCGCGGTGCTCGCGCACGAACTCGCTCACGTGGTTTTGCAGCATTCCCTCGGCGCTGAATTCGCGTCGCAGTTCAGCTTGCCCGTTTCGGATCTCGAAATCTTTGCCAGGCTCAACTTCCGTTTTGACCCTGCGAAAGAAGCGGACGCCGACAGAAAAGGGCAGGAATTGTTTTCGAAATCGCCGTATAAAGACAAAGCCGCCAGCGTGCCACTCTTCGTGGAGGCGCTTGAGGCTCGTTCCAAGCGATTGCCCGGTTTGTTGCAAGCACAATTCAGCAATGATTTCGGGAGCAGTCACTTAGTCGGAATGCAAGCGCTCGCGAACCCTTCCATACGTCTCGAACCGAACCAGCCCGATCAGATTGCGGCCTTGCCGCTGGGTTCGCGGATTAAGGTCGATCCATGGTCGGACCGGATCGAGATGCTGAAGAGTAAACCGCCTCTCCTCGAATCGGCGTCGGAAAATCGACCGTTCGAAGTGTCTCCGTTCTTTCCTTTCCTCAAGCGGTTGGAAGAACCAAAACCTCAGGCGGCAATGAATCCGTAGCCGGAAACACCCGGTTTTCTTGCCCATCCCCGATCCTAGAGATAACTTCCTGATTGACCCCGGGTTGAAACCTGTGATTAGATGCCCCGAACAGTCGCGGCTCAGCCCTGGAGTCCGACCGAACCAAGGGGCGTGCGACCGAGGTGAAGTATGAAGTACAGGCTGCTCTTCGCCCTTCTGGCAATATCCCTTTTCACTTTCACTGTGAGCGCCAGCGCGCGCGATGTCGTCGTTCCCGCCGGTACTCTTTTGCAATGTACGCTGAATGAGCCCAATCTCTCGTCGGCGACAGTTGATGTTGGAGACCCCGTTCTCTGCCACCTTCGCGGCGTAACCGTCTTCGGCCAGCAGGCATTCCCGCGCGGAAGTTATCTGGTCGGCCATATCGAAGGAGAGAAGGATCCCGGCCACTTCTGGGGCAAGGGATATTTGAAGCTCCAGTTCGACCGAATCGGCATACCCAGCGGCGACCTTCCACTTGAAGCGAAAGTGATCTCCACCCGCGGGTACAAAGTCGACAAACAGGGCAAGATCGACGGCAAGGGACATCCTCGGCGCGACGTGATCGAGTGGATGCTTCCGCCGCTGTGGCCTTGGAAGGTAATCATGTTACCGGCGCGCGGACCGCGTCCGGCGCTGAAAGGTGAGACGGTCCTGAGCCTTCGCCTCATGGATGACGTCCAGATCCCGCAGATGGCTCAGACGTACGGCCCGGGATGGCACTTCTTCGGACGCCTGCAGAACCAGTTGTTCGGAGACTCGCAGGCGAGCAACAATCGCCCGCAGTTGAGCGTACGTCCGGCAAGCGAATCGTCAGCGCCGCAGGCCAGTTACGCCAGCTACATGACGCGCACTCCTACGATGCCCAGCAATGTCCAGAGCGCGCCAGGCATGCCGGTGTTCGTTCTGAATAGCGGTACAGTGCTGTCGGTGAGCGGATACGGCTATTCCGACAGCCGTATCACCTACTCGCTGGTTGGCGGCGGAAGCGGCGTCATCAGCACCGACGACGTAGACTGGACGACAACCACGAAACTCAACAACCAACGCGGCGTCCGCCTAACGCTCCACACCGGACACGCCAACGCAGGCACCCCTGGACTCTAACCTGCTTGTGTAGGGGTGGACGCCTCGTCCGCCCCGCGAGCAAAGCGAGCGTGCTTGCAGCGTCGTTCGCCCAACATTCGTCTTGCTGCCAACATCGTCATTGCGCGCTTCGCGCGCAACCCCGGACGAGGCGTCCGGGGCTACATGTTCAATTTCTTTGCGACCTTTCCTTCCCGGAAATAATCCCACTAGCATGCCCAAGATCAACCTTGCCGAGAAGTTTTCTAAGATCTCCGAATACTGGAAGCCCTACATCGCGGCCGAGCTCAACGGCCAGTACGTGAAGCTCGACAAAATCAAGGGAGAGTTCATCTTTCACCACCACGATCACGAAGACGAGTTGTTCCTCGTCGTCAAAGGCCGCTTCCGCATGGAATACCGCGACCACCATGAAT
>WNGO01003083.1_pt1 | contig 12522 bp, 16 predicted proteins | sample 5400511 | NCBI WGS metagenome assembly WNGO01 (sample SAMN13153380, study PRJNA577476) | soil metagenome | isolation source: 20 cm soil or saprolite under Garry oak tree replicate 2 | place: USA:California | collected 2016-06-15
CTGCCATCAAAACAAAACGGCCAATGGGTGCTCGGCATCACGCCTTCAATGATGAAAAAGATGCACTGGATCAACCCGAAGTTCGTGGCGGAAATAAAATTCGCCGAGTGGACGCGAGACCGAAAACTGCGTGCACCAGTATTCCGCGCTTTGCGCGACGATAAGCAACCGGGCGAAGTTGTTCGAGAGACGCCGCCGACGTGATGGCGGCAGGCCGAGTTGTTGCGCCAGAAACGTCTCGAGCCTGATTAGCAAAGCGATGCGCGCATTTTCGACCGCTTACTCGAACATTAAAAAGCCGGGCAAAATTACGCGCGAGGATTGCGGGACCCTCGAGACGTCCTCTGCCTCGCCGCGGCGATGATTTGACCCGGCTGGACTGCACCGAGAAATTTCGAAAGGAGGGTTGAGAATTCGGGTATGAGAATTGCACAAGTGGCGCCGCTTTATGAAAGCGTACCGCCGAAATATTACGGGGGAACAGAACGCGTCGTATCGTATCTCACAGAGGAGTTGGTGCGTCAGGGCCACGATGTGACGCTTTTTGCGAGCGGAGATTCGGTGACGAAAGCGCACGTAGTGGCTGCGTGCCGAAGCTCGTTGCGATCGGATAAGCATTGTCAGAACCAAATGGCGCACCACTTCGTTATACTGGAACGACTCTTCCAGCGCGCGGCCGAGTTCGACATCATTCATTTTCATATCGATTACTTGCATTTTCCGCTGAGCCGACGGGAGCTGATCACGCACGTCACCACATTGCATGTGGGCAAACTGGCAGGCAACGGTCTATCACGGTTTGCCCGTCGAGATGTACCGGTTTCGCGAGAAGCCGGGAAATTATCTGGCTTTTCTGGGGCGGGTTTCGCCTGAAAAGCGAGTGGACCGCGCGATTGAGATCGCCAGGCTGGTGGGCATGCCGCTTAAGATTGCTGCGAAAGTTGATCCAGTAGATAAAGATTATTTCGAATCGGTCATCACTCCATTGCTGAGCAATTCACTCGTGGAATTCGTGGGCGAGATTGGCGATGCCGAAAAAGATGAATTTCTGGGCAACGCCTATGCGCTGCTATTTCCGATCGATTGGCCGGAGCCGTTCGGGCTCGTCATGATTGAAGCGATGGCCTGCGGCACACCGGTCATAGCTTATCGCGGCGGCGCGGTTCCGGAAGTAATCGAGCAGGGTCACACCGGGTTCGCTGTAGAAGGACTAAAAGACGCAGTAGACGCGGTTCGACGCATATGGAAGTTGAGCCGAAAACGGTGCCGCGAAGTGTTTGAAAAACGGTTTACGACTACGCGGATGGCGCATGATTACGTGCAAATATTCGAACGGCTAATTAGCAAAGACGAAGAGAAAATATTCGAGGCTGCATAATGGCTAGAGGAGAAGTGATTCGTATTCGGAACGAGTTTTACATTCGTTCCTCTTCAGCTCGCGTGGACGTGCGCACGCGGGTTTTGAAACAGGGAGACATGTTCGCTGTTTTCGATCGATTTGGGGACGTCGAAACGTTTGGCAGTGGCGAACTCGGATTGTATTATCAGGACACGCGATTTTTGTCCCGGCTGACTTTGAAGCTCGGAAAGGATCGGCCTTTGCTGCTGAGCTCTACCGTCCGGGAGGACAACGCCATTCTTGCTGTAGACGCTACTAACCCCGACGTCTGGCGCGACAGCGAGATCGTAGTTCCAAGAGGAACAATACACGTGTTTCGCTCAAAGATTTTGTGGGACAAAGCCTGTCACGAGCGGCTTCGTATTCACAACTACGGACGCGCAGCTGTCGATTTTACTTTGTCTATCGAATTCGATGCCGATTTTGCCGATATTTTCGAATTGCGTGGGATGCGTCGGGAGCGTCATGGTCGTCGCTTGGAACCTGAGATCACTGACGACGGAATCGTGCTGGCGTACGAAGGATTGGACCGACGGTTTCGCCGGACACGCATCATGTTCGACCCGAGGCCATCTCGTGTGAGCAAGTCTGTCGTCACCTGCCAGGTTCATTTGGAGTCCGGCGAGGATGCTAGTTATCAATGGACGATTGCATGCGAGGTAGACGGCGATTCGCATGGTGAGAGCGAGTCTTACGAAAAGGTCATGCACGAGGCAACCGCTGCCCTTCAACGCACCCGCGCTCGGGAACCGCACATTTTCGCTGACAATGAACAGTTCAACGACTGGCTGAACCGTTCGCTGGCCGATCTCCACATGATGCGAACGGAGACGCGCTATGGGCCGTATCCTTACGCTGGTGTTCCCTGGTTTAGCACCGTGTTCGGGCGCGACGGAATCATCACGGCATTACAAAGTTTGTGGTTCGATCCATCGGTCGCGCGCGGCGTCCTCGCCTATCTCGCCGCCAATCAGGCCGACGCTGAGAAGCCCGGGCAAGATGCGCAACCCGGCAAGGTGCTGCATGAATTCCGTGATGATGAGATGGCCGTCTTAGGCGAGGTGCCGTTCAGGCGCTACTACGGGAGCATCGATGCGACGCCGCTTTTTGTGATGCTGGCAGGCGCATATTACAAGCGCACAGGTGACCGCGCTTTTGTGGAGTCGATTTGGTCGAATCTCCAGCGCGCGCTTCAATGGATCGAGCGCTATGGCGACGCAGACGGTGACGGTTTTGTCGAGTACAGCCGCACGTCGAAACACGGTCTTATCCATCAGGGTTGGAAAGATTCACAGGACTCTGTTTTTCACAGCGACGGCGTTCTTGCCGAAGCGCCCATCGCGCTGTGCGAAGTGCAGAGTTATGTTTATGCCGCGAAGCTCGCTGCCAGCGACCTGGCTTTGCTATTAGGGGATAGCACAGCCGCGCAAGAGCTGAAGAACCAGGCTGAGAGCTTGCGTGGCCGGTTCGAGGAAATCTTCTGGTGTGAAGACATTTCCACATACGCCCTGGCATTGGACGGCAGCAAGCGGCCCTGCAGAGTGCGAACGTCGAACGCTGGTCATTGTCTTTTCGCGGGTATTGCGACGGAGGAACACGCGCGTCGGATTGCGACTACACTGACTGATGAAACATCATTTTCCGGATGGGGAATTCGCACGGTAGCGAGCAATGAGGCGCGCTACAATCCGATGTCGTATCATAACGGTTCGATCTGGCCGCACGACAACTCACTGATCGCGGCGGGATTTGCCAGGTACGACCTGAAGGGTTCGGTTGCTATGGTGCTCGCTGGTATGATGGACGCGAGCATCTTCTTCGATTTACATCGGCTTCCGGAACTATTCTGCGGCTTTCCGCGACGACCCGGTGAAGCGCCCACATTGTATCCAGTTGCGTGCGCTCCACAGGCGTGGGCATCCGGTGCTGTATTTCTTTTGCTGCAAGCGTGTCTCGGGCTCGATGTATTTGCTCCAGAAAGAAGGCTCGTGTTTTCGAAGCCATTCTTCCCGCAATTTCTTCCGCAAGTCAGCATTCGTGATTTGAAAGTGGCAGACGCAAGCGTTGATCTTCTGCTCACGAGACACGACGAAGGAGATGTAGGTGTCAATGTTCTCCGACGGAACGGCATTCTTGATGTTGTGGTTTTGAAGTAAATGGCAGTGATTGCGCTTGTCGGCGCAGATCGTCGCAATATTGTGCGGTGATGAACGCAAAGGTGATCGTCATGCCAAAAGCCGCCGTGCTGGACCCGCAGGGAAATGCGGTGCGTGATGCGATGCGCCACCTGGGAATGCCGGAAGTGCGCAGCGTTCGAATCGGGAAATACATGGAGATCGAGATCGAAGGGAAAGACGGCGAGCTTGAATCGCGGCTGCACCAGCTTTGTCGAGATTTGCTGTCGAATCCAGTGATCGAAGATTACGAATTGCTGGAAGACGAATCAGGAAACAACCAGACGAAGACTCAGAGGAAGAGTTTATGAAAGCGCTGCGATATTTTTTCTGCGTAGTATTTCCGCCGCTTGCAGTGCTGATGACCGGACGGATCGCGAGTTTCTTTCTAAGCCTCATTTTGACATTGCTCGGTTGGATACCAGGGATCATCCACGCATGTCTGGTGGTGAACGATTACCACGCGGAGCAACGCGCACGCACGCATTAAAATCACGATGAACTTTGCCGTCATTCAGTTTCCCGGTTCCAACTGCGACCAGGATTGTGTTGCAGCGATTAATGGGCTCGACGGATTGAAAGCTCAATACGTCTGGCACAAGGAAACTTCGCTCAATGCTTTCGATGCAATCGTGCTGCCCGGGGGATTTGCGTACGGCGATTACCTTCGGTGCGGAGCCATCGCTCGTTTTTCGCCGATCATGAACGCAGTAATCAGCGATGCGCGCGCCGGAAAGCTGGTGCTCGGCACTTGCAACGGATTTCAGGTCTTGTGCGAAGCCGGTCTTTTGCCGGGCGCGCTGGTCCGAAACCGCTCGCTCCGGTTTGTTTGTGACATGGTCACTACGCGCGTTGAGGTAGATGATTCTCCATTCACCCACGGCTGTCCGAAAGGAACACTTTTGCGCCTCCCTGTGGCACACGGGGAGGGCTGTTTTTTTTCTGACCCGAAAACTTTGCGTGATCTGAACGCCAATGAACAATTGGTTTTGCGTTACGCGGACGATCAGGGCTGCATCGTTCCCGAAGCAAATCCAAATGGCTCAATCGAAAACATCGCGGGAATTTGTAACCGCGAACGGAATGTTTTCGGTTTGATGCCGCATCCTGATCGCGCCTCGGATGCGGAGCTCGGCAGCGCAGACGGCGCGAAAATTTTTATCTCGATGATGGAGACGATTCGCGCGACCCGCTCAAGTAACGCAGCCGAACGCATCAACCAGGTGGCGTGACTCTCGCCATCTCACAGAAATCACGTAACAATCGGCCAGCTTGGCGTTTGGAACATAGGGCTGAGGTGTTGCGATCATTACAGCAGTGTCGCAAAACCGAACATTCATTCCGCTTTCCACGCCGCATGCGCGTCTCGGAGAATAGGTGGCATCGCTGTTGCTTACGAAGGAACGCGAAACCAACTCAACTCCTATGCTCCTAGAAAAAACCTTACACATGAGCCAACCGTTGGCCGAGTGCAAAGCACGCTTGGCCAGTATTCAATCCTATCGACGACAGTTTTTGATGGTGACACGGGCAACCGTGACGTCATCCAAGACGGTCGATTTTAGCTTTCGCGGACCGTTCCGTTTCGAGGCCCACACTGTGCTGCTGTCGGTGGACGGCGACTCGCCCAACCAATATGCGTTCGAGTCCGTGGGTGGAAACATTTCCCTCATGGGCATCGTTGATTTCGCTGAGATCCGACCGCACTGCACGGAGATCACACTCGCGGTCCACTACGAAATCAAAAACAAACTTTTCGCGTGGCTTGATCGCCGTCTGCATTTTGTGGACAGCTTTGTGAACGCCGAACTGCGAAGCATCCGCGCGCATTTCGAGGGAATCAGGTCAAGCTATCTGGAGCGCCCACGCGCCATGCCCGTGCTCCAGCCGGCTCACGCCTGAGGAAGCGGCATTTGTTACGGTAGAAATCGTTCCTGATCGGGAAATTCGGGTCACCCGGGCCAGCCTATTCGCACGGCACGTTTACGGTCGAGGCGCAGGATCTGGCTCGGGTGAAGGGCGACTTTCGCCTTGGGATCGCGAATTTTGATTCCATCAATTTCTACGCTTCCCTGTTTGATCAATCGCGAGACTTCGCTGTGCGATTTTTCTAACTGGAACACTTTGCGATAAACGTCCGAGACGACAGTCACGGCCGCGAAGTCTTGTTGTTCACCCGGTGAAAACGTCGGCAGATCGGTGTTCTTCAAGTCACGTTTGCTAAAGCGCGTGTTCCACTCATCCAGCGTTCTTTTGGCGGCATCCGCGGAGTGGTAAGTCTGCACGATTTCGAACGCGAGCTGCTTCTTGGCCTCTAGCGGATGCATGTCTCGCCGCGCTGCGCGTCGCAAGAGCAATTGGTAATAGCGCGCCATCAGCTTGTCCGAAATGCTCATCAGTTTCCCGAACATTTCTGAGGGAGACTCGTTGATGGCGACGTAGTTACCCAAGCTTTTGCTCATTTTTTTGGAGCCATCCAAGCCTTCAAGAATCGGGAGCAGGAAAACGACTTGCTGCGGCATGTCCTCTTCTCGTTGAAAATCGCGACCGATTAGAATGTTGAAAAGTTGGTCAGTCCCGCCGAGTTCTACGTCGGCTTTCACCATCACCGAATCCCACGCCTGCATGATTGGATATTGAACTTCATGGGCGCGGATCGGGTGCTTTTCTTCGATTCGCGCTTTGAAATCTTCGCGTTGCAACAGCTGCTGCAAAGTGACGCGGCTATTCAAACGGATGACGTCTTCGAAAGACATGGCACGAAACCAGTCACCGTTGCAGACCGTTTCTGTGCGCTCGGCATCAAGAATCTTAAACGCCTGCTCGCGATAAGTCGCCGCGTTTGCGATCACTTCCTGATGCGTCAGATGCGGCCGTGTAACGGATCGACCGCTCGGGTCGCCAATCATTCCAGTAAAATCGCCGATAATGAGAATCGCCTCGTGGCCGAGGTCCTGAAACTGCCTCAGTTTGCGCAAAACAATCGTGTGCCCAAGGTGAATATCCGATGTCGTCGGGTCCACCCCAAGCTTGACGCGCAAGGGTCGGTCCAGCGCAAGCTTCTCGCGCAGTTCGCTTTCATTGATGATCTGCGCGGAGCCTTGTTTCAACAACGCCAGAGCTTCGTCCGGTTGCATGATCCGGTCACAGAATAGCGCACCCGCCTCAGCCGGACGAGCGCTACTTGTTTTTGTTCAACAACTCGCGCACCTGCTCGATCGTGAGCGGCTCGTTGTGTCTGTTGAGCGACTTCTGATTTGTGCCTTCGTTCAGAAAGGGCCGGTTACCGGCATACGCACGAGAGGCGACCTTTTTCCCGGGCTGAGGTGCGTCACGAACACCATGGGCAGTCTGACTTCCCCAGGTAGCCTTGGAATTTGGAAATGTTTGCTGTGACGAAACCTCGAAGGCGGTACGTCCGCCGCGGTAGGTCTGAGAATAAAACGGCGTGGTGGAGAAGTCTCGTGTTCCAGAATAATTTTTAGAGCTCGGTTTCTGGTGAACGAAAAAGGTTCCGACGTGTGCGCGTTTGTTGATGGACACCGAACCGTCTCCACTAAATTTCTTGTTTTGCGCATCGTTCTGCAGCGTCATATCCGGCTTGAGAAGCCGATCGAGCAGTTTTTTCTCCTGGTCCTGAGCGCGTAGTACGCAGCACAACGCAGCTGTTACCACGAACCAGACTGCAAACGTTGTCCGCACGACGAGAGGCTGCCGGAACAAGTGTTGGTGTGTAAAGCAAATTCCCTTTTAAGTGATTGGCGCGTCCAGTTCGCCGTGATGGGAGGGTTTTTATTGTTTTCGCGGCTAGAGCGGCAGACAATGCGCGCATGGCTGAACACGTTTACAAGAAGATTGAGATTGTTGGCTCATCGCCAAACGGAATGGAGGAGGCGGTCCATAATGCCCTGTCGCGTGCGAGCAAGACGATTCGCAACATGCGGTGGTTCGAGGTAACCGAGACCCGCGGTTATATCGACGAGGGCAAAATCGAGCACTGGCAGGTGACTCTAAAGATCGGGTTTACGCTTGAAGAGTAATATCCCAAGCCTCGCTTGCCCGCTCAGCGATTCAACCGCTTCAACTCTAGCGCTGCAGCGCTTCCCGTTCCTGCGCGGACCGGTACAATTTGGCAGCACCGTAAATCAAGATCGCAGGCTTTAGTGCCATAAAGAGCAGACGAAGCAATCCGGCAAGCACTCGACCCAACGGCAGGCGATTCAACACGTATCCAATCGCAAATGCATAAAAGAGAGACTGTGTCGGCTTTTCGCGCACGTACTCACCGGTTTCATTCATCGCCGTTTCGACTCGGTCTTTCACCCACTGCATTCCGCGTTCGGGAAACTCAGCAACGGTTTCAGGAGATATCTGATCCATGACGCTAATGATTCGCATTTTGAAGCCATCTTGCGCGCATTGAATTATCACCGCAAAGCAAGCCAGAGCGAGCTTGCGCCGGTGCGAGGTGGGAAATCAGCCAGCGGCAATGGCCGGTGAAATGCCGCGGCTCGACGCGTTTCTTTCAGACAGTAGCGGGCCATCACTTTCAGCGCGCGCTCGCCTAATGCAGAACAATTCGTCGAGACGAGAACGTGCGCGTCCCGCTTCGCCACTGCAAGGGCGCTAATGAGCAAACCTTCGAAATCGTCTTGCACACGAAACGTTTTTCCTTCTGGAGAACGCGAAAAAGTCGGTGGGTCGAGGATGATGCTATCGAATTTTTCACCTTTCCGGGCGAGGCGCGGCAGGACGGATCGCACGTCGTCCGTGATAAAGCGATGATCGATCGTTGACAGCTTGTTCAGCGCGAAATTCTCGCGTCCACGGGCGAGATATTTTTTGGAAAGGTCGATGTTGAGAGTGCCAGCGCCGTTACATGCCGCGTACACGGAAAAGGAACAAGTGTAAGCAAAACAATTCAGCAATCGCTTTGGCGCGATATAACGCACATACCGGCGATTCTCCCGCTGGTCCAAAAACAAACCCGGCGAATAGCCTGTGCCGAAGTCTATGCCGAACTGCAGATACCACTCGGTGGCGACGGTCTGTAAACTCTCGCTGGGATCGCCAATGACCAGGGCCGGCGATTCGCGACGTTCGCTTTTTGTCGGAATTAATCGCGCAAAGACGCGTCGCACCTGAAAGCCGACCGAATCGGCCCAAGTTTGGAGCTCTTTCAGCAGCCGTTCGCGGGCCAACACTCTTTTGAACGAGATCAGGACGTCGCTGCCGAAGCGTTCGACCCACCCATCCTCAATAGTGCAAAGCCGGTGCGCGTCTGTACCCTCCGCTTGGAAATCGCGGAGCAAGCGTGGATCAATCCATCCCGTAATCATTTTGTGTCTGTGCTCCAACGGGATATTTCGAAATAAGTATGGCGCAACGGATGGGTTGCCGGGAAACGCGGCGTTGCTACACTGCCGCGATCACGTTCGCGCCGTCGAATCAACGGCCGCGTGTCGGCGGCGTAACTATGCAACAAGTCACCGTTCGTGTTCCCGCGAGCACTTCCAATCTCGGTCCTGGCTACGATTGTCTGGGCGTTGCGCTCCGACTTTATAACAGCGTCACGGTCGGCTGCGGCAAGGCGCGCCGACGTTCTCATTCACGAATTGTGTCCGATGCGGCAGAAAGATTTTTCAAGCAAACGCGGCGCCGTGCGTTCTCGTTTTCGTGTTCAATTGTGGAACAGGTTCCGCGGTGTCGCGGCTTGGGCAGCAGTGCAACGGTTCGCCTCGGCATCCTGCTTGGGCTGAACCACCTCAGTGGTAAGCCCCTCCATCGATTAACGATGTTCCGATTATGCGCCGAGCTGGAAGGACATCCTGATAACGCTGCACCGGCCACCTTCGGCGGCTTCACCGTGGTGCAGAGTAGCGCGAGCGTCTCGCTTGCGCCGGGCAACCGGAAGACATGCGCTGCCGTGCAGCGTTTCGACGTGGCGTCGCGCTTATATTTCATTCTCCTCGTCCCCGACCTGCAAATCGAAACCGCACGCGCCCGAAGAATTTTACCTTCAAAAATCCCGCGCGTTGCTGCGGTAGAAAACTGTGCGAATGCGTGTGCGCTCACCGCAGCGTTTGCATCGCGGGATTACGAAAAAATGCGTGGCAATTTTTTCGACAACCTTCATCAGCCATTTCGCACGGAACTGATTCAGTTTCTCCCGCGTGTGATTGAGGCCGCTGAGCGAGCCGGCGCGCTCGGCGCGTTTCTTAGCGGAAGCGGATCCGCGATAGGGTCTATTACGGTCAAAGCGCCCGAAAAAATCGCAACTGCCATGGCGCGCGCTGCGTCCGTGCCCGCTCATACAATTATCACACACGCTGACAACCGCGGCGCGCAGGTGTTGCCCATCCGCCGTCGACCGTGTGGAATCGACCATTAAGATGGGACGCCGACTTGAACAGTTAGAAGAATTCGGGATCGACGTCGTCCTCGAACGACGTCATGGCGTTCGCGCTTCCATCCTGCGCGGTATCCTTTACGCGCTTTCATTCGTTTACGACTGGCTGGTGCAACTCCGGCTTTATTTCTATCGCAAAAGAGTTTTCCGCGAACGCACGCTGGGATGTCTCGTGATCAGCATCGGTAATCTTACTGTCGGTGGAACGGGTAAAACGCCGATTGTTGAGAAGTTTGCCCGCGCTCTGCAGGCGGGAGGACGGCGAGTGGCGATTCTTAGCCGCGGTTACAAAAGCGTTCCGCGAAGACGCGATTGGCGGAGCCGGTTCCGTGGAGATTCCGAGCCTCCACGAATCGTTTCCGATGGAAAATCCCTGCTGCTCGATTCGCTAATGGCCGGGGATGAGCCTTACATGCTCGCCCACAACTTAAAAGACGTAATCGTGCTGGTGGACAAGGACCGGGTCAAAAGCGGCCGGTTCGCCATTGATAAATGGCAGGTCGACACACTGCTGCTCGACGACGGATTTCAATATCTCCATTTAAAACATCGGCTGGATATGGTACTCGTGGATCGACAAGCACCTTTTGGAAACGAATTCCTGCTTCCCCGGGGTACGTTGCGCGAGGGGCCGCGCAATCTGCGGCGCGCCAGCTACATCTTTATTACCAAGAATACGGGCGACGCGAATTTCGAGTTGATGCGACGAATCCGGCGTTACAATCGCACGGCGGAAGTTATCGAATGCGCGCACAAACCGCTTTACTTGCAGAATGTTTTTACGGGCGAACAATTGCCGCTTGAGGCTTTGCGCGACGCGTTCATTGGTTCGCTGTGCGCAATTGCAGCCCCTGAAAGTTTTGAAGGCGCGCTTACCAAACTTGGCGCGCACGTCGATCTCGCGAAGCGCTACATCGATCATCATTACTACACCGAACCGGAACTGATCGGCTTTATCAACCGTTGTATCCGCCGCGACCTGGCGATGATCGTCACCACCGAAAAAGACTCGGTGCGCATGCCGCGTCTGCCGGAGGCGGAACTGAAAGTGCCGATTTATTTTCTGCGGGTGGAAATCGATATCCTGAGCGGCCACGAAAGCTGGGAACATTGCGTCGGCCGAATTTGCAAACCCAAGCCGGTGCTCCCGCCCGAGCGCTTCTTCGCTTGATAAAGATTGGCATCAAGAGCACAAAGGTCACCCAATTACGACAAAATTAGAACCTTTGCGTCCTTTGTGGACGGTATGCGAGGTTTAGATCGATGTCCAAGAAAGAGGAACTCATCGTCGACGATCGCAAGCTTCAGGTGTCAAACCTGGATAAGGTTCTTTATCCGAAGGCAGGTTTCACCAAGGCACAGGTGATCGATTACTACGGACCACCCCCTCACAATGAAACGCTATCCAGATGGCGTGGAAGGTGAGTTTTTCTATGAGAAGAACTGCCCCGCGCATCGGCCGAAATGGGTACAGACGGCAAAGGTGTGGAGCGAGGGCAACCAGCGGATCATGCATTATTGCCTCGCCAACGATCTGCCTACGCTGGTCTGGGCAGCGAACCTCGCCGATCTCGAGCTGCACACATCGCTGTCGCGCAAGAACAACATCGAACGTCCGACGATGATGGTGTTCGATCTGGATCCCGGTGCGCCCGCGGACATCGTGCAATGCTGTCAGGTTGGGATTTGGCTGCGCGAGCTGCTGGGCGGAATGAAATTGAAAGCGTTCGCAAAAACGAGCGGCTCAAAAGGTTTACAAGTCTATGTGCCTCTGAACGCAGCGGTGACTTACGATCAGACGAAAGGTTTGTCGCGCTCGTTGGCTCAACGTCTGGAACGCGAACATCCTGATCGTGTCACGTCGAACATGTCCAAGGCCGTGCGCAAAGGAAAAGTGTTCGTCGATTGGAGCCAGAACGACGAACACAAAACCACCATTTGCGTTTATTCATTGCGCGCAAAAGAGGAGCCGACTGTTTCCACGCCCGTCACTTGGAGTGAAGTGGAGAATTGTTTGAAGAAGAAACGCGCGGAGCTTTTAAGATTTCGTTCCGACCAAACGCTGGCGCGCGTGGGAAAACAGGGCGACCTGTTCGAGCCAGTAGAGACACTCAAACAAAAGCTGCCGAAGAAATGGGACACATGACCGAATCGGCGCCAAAACGATCAATGATGCATGAACAATCACTTATGGTTTGATGCGATTGGATGGGTGGGAGCGGCGGCTCTCCTCGTGGCGTACGCGATGATCTCTTCCAGGAAATGGGAAGGACATTCCCCTGCGTTTCAGTTCATGAACGTCGGCGGCAGTCTCCTCCTGGCCGCAAACACAATTTTTTATGGATCATATCCCTCCACGTTTGTGAACCTCATTTGGGCAGCCATTGCCATTTTCTCAATCGCCACGAGGAAGCGAGTTTCGTCTCGCTAGTTTAACCAAAACAGCCCAAAGATTTTTCAAATGCGCAAAGTCAATCTGAAAGACATTCCCGAGCAGGAAAAAAAATCGCCGAATGGAAAGTTTAACAGGTTCATGAAAA
>WNGO01002186.1_pt1 | contig 12521 bp, 13 predicted proteins | sample 5400511 | NCBI WGS metagenome assembly WNGO01 (sample SAMN13153380, study PRJNA577476) | soil metagenome | isolation source: 20 cm soil or saprolite under Garry oak tree replicate 2 | place: USA:California | collected 2016-06-15
AGTATTGGTCCAAGGATGGAGGAATTGCACGACGCTGTAAACTGTTCTTAGGAGCGGAATTAGAACGGGCGTTATGGTACTGGACTACCCGTTCGTTTGGCCATGGATCCGAAAACTGCAAACGTGTCTTTGTTCTCTTGAAGTTCCCTCATAAGTTCGCAAGTCGCTTTCATTCAGGGGTATTCGGAGACAGGCTATAGTAATTTCACCTACCGCCCTTCACGCCGAATTTGAGTCAACGACCTTCGGGTAGGGAACCCAATGAACGCAGGACTCCTGCAGACGAGCTATGCCTCGTTCCTGGAGATTCAAACACACTGTAACATTGACCCCCTGCTGCGAAAGCAGGTAGTGCAACTAGAAGCCGCACAAGTGATTGAAAAGATTGGTGGACGTGGCGGGACTTGAACCCGCGGCCCCCTGCTTGCAAAGCACCGGAGTCCTTTCTAATAGCTCCTTCCTCTCTTTTGGTTTCCAATGTTTTCAATAATTTGGGGAATCTGCTTTTCGCTCGAAGCTAACCCCAATGGAGTGAAAACATGCCATTCGTGCACAGCTCGTGCACAGTGCCTGCTTTTGGGGACTGCGCGTCGGGAGATCTAATTCCTTTCGTTCAAAGCGTGAGCGATGAAATTTGTCTTACTCCAAGGTTCACTCCATTTCGAATTAAACGGAATCCAGAGTCGTCCGCGAAGGGCGCGGTTCGGAAATATAAGGAAGGAGAATGGAAGGAGAATCGGAGTCAGTGCAACCGTATGTGAGGTTCAGGACTCCGTGGTCTAAAGTGATAGCATGGAGAATGCGTTTCTAAAGCAGCCTACGATGAAGAAATTGACACCAAAAGTAAAACGCTCCTATCCGGGCCTGCTCACCGGTGTCATCGATGCCCTTGAACGGGCAAGGCGCTATTCGGCCCGTTCGGTCAATGTGATTATGACTACGACCTATTGGGAGATCGGACGCCTGATTGTTGAACACGAACAAGAAGGACACAAACGTGCCTCTTATGGCGAGGTTCTTTTGAAGAGGCTGGCTTCCGACCTGATCACTAGGTATGGAAGGGGTTTCTCTCGCACAAATCTACAGCAAATGCGCGAGTTTTACTTGAGTTGGCCAATTTGCCAGACACTGTCTGGCAAATTGGCTAGCCCGCTTTCGAGTAGGAACGCGCCTGTGAATCCGCAGCTTCTCCCCGTGACGCCTGAGACCGAGCACTTACTGGCTTCCACGGATCGAAAACGCCAGACAGCGTCTGGCAAATCTAGTGCGACCGAGGCACAATCGTCCCCGCGATTTCCGCTCCCCTGGTCACATTACGTTCGGCTGCTTTCTGTGAAGAGCAAGGAAGCTCGGGGATTCTATGAAATAGAGGCACTGCGTGGGGGCTGGTCAGTCCGGCAACTCGACCGACAGATTACGACACAGTTCTACGAACGCACTGCGCTCTCTCGGAACAGAGCTGCATTGATGAGGAAGGGGCAACGCACCCTGCCGGGGGACCGACTGACGGCAGAAGAAGAAATCAAGGACCCCATGGTTCTGGAGTTTCTTGGACTGAAAGATGAATACTCGGAAAGCGCGCTCGAAGATGCTTTGGTTCACCGGCTGGAGCAATTCTTGCTCGAACTCGGAAACGATTTTGCCTTCATCGCTCGTCAGAAACGGCTGCGAGTGGGTGACGAATGGTATCGGGTGGATCTCATGTTTTTTCATCGTCGCTTACGCTGCCTCGTCATCATCGATCTGAAAATTGGAAAATTCACTCATTCCGATGCTGGGCAAATGAACTTGTATCTAAACTATGCCCGTGAGCATTGGACGCTAGCCGACGAGAACCCACCCATCGGACTTATTCTAAGCTCCGAAAAGAATGAAGCTGTCGCACACTACGCATTGGGAAATCTCCGAAACAAAGTGCTCTCCAGCGAATACAAACTCGCGCTGCCGGATGAAAAACGGTTGGCGGAGGAAATGGCCAAGATTCGGAAAGCATTGCATGAGTGACAATCCCAATGTGCGAGCAACGCTGGGGGGATGCGATCCGGGTTTCTTGCGCACTTCAACAACCTCTTCAACAAGACAAACACGATCGCGCCAGTCTAGAAATAACTGCAACGTATTTTCGGTGACCGACGGCGCGGCGCCACGCCAGCGGGACTGGGCCACTGGCGTCATGCGGCGGTTGGCCGCTCGAAGTGTCTAGAACAAGTACTTCAGGGCGAATTGAATCACGCGTGGATTCACGGAAGTTCTGTCAATCACCCCGAACGTGCTGCCAACATCGCTCGCATCGGTATCGGACGGTATGGCAAATTGCGGGTGGTTGAAAGTGTTGAAGAATTCTGTCCGGAACATTAGCGAGTGGCCCTCGCGGATGCCCCGGAACGACTTGGATATGGACATATCCCAGTTGGATTCGCCTGGGCCGAGTACGTTGCCGAAGGCGACATTGCCGAAGCCAGCTCCTCCTCCAACCCCGCCTACAACTCCGACCGTTGGCACGGAGCAAAAAGTTGCGGAGTTGAACCAACCATCGCCGCCGTTCGCGCCATTCGTCACACGTTGAGTAACGCTGCCTGAAGTGGGGATGTTGGCTTGCCCCATGCCAGAGCAATATTGGGCCGGTACGATTTGTGCCGCTCCTCCGGCGATCCCAAAGATTGCTCCGCCAGAACTATCATTGATGTCTATCGGCTGGCCGTTCTGAATGACGGTCACTCCGGACCAGGTCCAACCGTTGGCTACCGCGCCCAAGAAACCTTTGCGCTTGCCAAAGGGCAGGTCCCAGACGTAGTTCACCACCAGTCGCTGCGGTCGTACGAAGTATTCGGGCGCGTACTGCTGGACAACGTATGGGTAGGTGTTGATGCCGACGGGATTTTGCTCGAAGCCGCGAGAAAAGCTGTACGCCGCCTGAAGCTGGAATCCGTGCGACATCTGCTTGCGCACAGTCACTTGGAGGCTGTTAAATTTGTAGTTGGCGTTGGTCTGAAGCTCCTGAGCGCTCGCTCCTATGCCGAGGATCGGAACGCGAAGAAAGACGTTTGTCCTGGTATTGACCGCATTGGAGCCGGTCAATCCTGTGACCTCACAGCTTGCACACGGGGCGCCCACGCCCGCCAGTTGCGCAACGTTGTACGGCGTACTGACCGGGGATCCATCGGCGGTCGGTCCGTTGTTTTGCGCGCCAGGAGTCGCCTGATGGATGCCATGCGACCCGACGTAACCGACTTCGAGCACCCAGGTTGGCAGGAATTCCCACTGCGTGTTCAGATTCCATTGGTACGTCACCGGAACCGTCAAGTCCTGCTGCCACGCCGTAGGTGCGAGGTTCGAACTGCAAGGCGGTGCAAGACAGGCCGCCCCTGGATTGTTTGAGCCGCAGAAAGCGTTGCCCTGGTTACAAATGGTCGACGGGTCGACCCAGCGAGGCACAAACCCAAAGTCGCCTGCCTTCGTCGGGATGACTCCCGGCGGGATGGCCCACGGATTGTATAGACTAGCGGCGGGCGATCCGGCAGCGGGGGGCCCATAGACAGGATTACTGCGAGCCATCGGGCTTGCCGTATATTGCCCGGAAATTAGATCGTAGAAATACCCCGCTCCGCCACGGATGACCAATCGGTTGCTGGATGTGGGCTGCCAGGCAAATCCAACCCGGGGAGCAAAATCGTCAAGTGGAGCGTTGTGCCGCATGGCATTCGGCAGATTGCTTTTGTAAACCCCTGCCGGAACCGGACCGGAGTAATTGCTAGGGAGCACGTAGCCCGCCAGACTCGACCCTGCGCCACCTGGAGCAGGGACTAGCGGGTATTGCACCGCACCCGCTAGTGATGGCCAGAAGCTGCTGAAGGTTCCGCGCGCTTCAGTCGGGAATTTGTCCAGCTCCCACCGCACTCCCATGTTGACAGTAAGCCGCGGGGCGAGTTTGATGTCGTCTTGAACGAAGCTATTGAACGTGAGTTCGCGAAGATCGTATTGGACCGTGGGGTTAGCGGCTGTTGTGCCTCCCACTCCTGTAACGTTGCTCTTTAATCCAGCACCATTACATCCGTTTGGATTGGATGCACTGGGAGCCACGGCCGCACCACAGGCGCCTGCCCGCCCGATGAGGAAGTCCTGGAACGAGCTGAAAGCGGGCTGTCCCACCGATCCGGTATTGGAGATGGCCGCAACTTGAACGCGCTCCGCCTCGAAACCCGCCCGGAACGTGTGTTTGTCGTGGGTCCAGGAAATCTGATCGCCAGGCTCGAACTGGTTTTCACGGAGATGCGAACCGAAGAAGGGATGCGTGCCGAAGTCAAAGTGGGTGCCAGAGGGTCCAATGTTGATATACGAGAGATTGTCGACTCCCGGAGTGAAATCTTGAATGCCTACCTGCGAGTTGTGGAACAAGACCTCTTCGCTATTGACGGTGACGTTGCGCTGGTATCCCATGCGGACTTCGTTCACCAGATTGTTGGAGAGAATCGACGTGAGCTTCAGGATGGCCCCGTGGTTGGTCTTGGCCGTCGAGACCGTGTTGCCCGGCACGGCATTGCCCGGTTCCAACGCGTTCACAGCGGGGAAGTTCGCATTGATGGGATCGCGTTCATAGACGTAACGCGCCGACAGAGTGTGTTTGCTGTTGATCAGGTAATCGAAATTCCCTAAGCCCTGATGATCCTTAAAGCCGGCGGGGTTGCTGAAGGTCTGCGACGCACACTGCGGGGTGTTGCACCCTGGCGGGCCGGATGGAACAAAATAGTTGCCGTTAGGCAATTTGAGCTGGAGGATGCTGATTGCGACCGGATTGATGTTGTGCAACGGATCGGTGTCGCCAACTGCTCCTGGACATGTCACTGATACGCTGCCCGTCGTCTTTGCCTTGAAAGGGGGAGGGCACTCGTTAGTCGCCAGAGCACTTATGAAGGCTTGCGCGGGCGCATCGCATGCGGTCGCCAATTGCGTGCCATACCAGCCTGCGGGTCCGCAGGCGCCGCGATTGCCAGCGGGAATCGGAGGTAATTTAACGATGGAGGAGCTGAAACTGGCAAGTTCGTTCTTCTGATCGCTCTCCTGGTAGTTCACGAAGAAGAAAAGCTTATCCCTCTTGATCGGTCCGCCCACCGCCCCGCCATAGACGTTGGAATTCAACACGGGGTTCCTATTGGGCAGGCCGTTCGTCAACTCGTTGCGCTTGAAGAACCACTCGTTGGCGTTGAGAGAAGTGTTGCGGAAGAATTCAAACGCGGTCCCGTGTAGCGTGTTGGTTCCGGACCTGGTTACCACATTCACGTTGGCGCCGGGATTGCGTCCGTAGCCGGCATCGTAGGTCGAGGTCTGGATCTTGAATTCGGAGATGGCATCCGGGTTGGGCATCGCAAAGGTCCCATTCAAGGTGCCTTCCGTGACGCCGCCAAGGCTCATCCAATTATTGACGGGCACTCCATCCTGCAAATAAGTGTTCTGGCCGGTGGCCCCGCCATTGACGGATATGTTCGTCGCGCCCTTGCCAATGGTGGTCGCGTTGCTTACGTTGGCGCTGGCTCCGGTCGACATGGCCAAGAGGTTTGTGTAGTTGCGCGTGTTTAGCGGCAGTTCCGTCACGGTTCTGGAATCGGCTATCGTGCCCAGAGCCGAGCTGGTAGTCTGAATGGTTTCTACCTCGCCCTGTACCATGACCGCTTGGGTTTGAGTGCCCACTTGCAAGACGCGATTCAAGACTGCCGTCTCAGTCACATTGACCGTTGCGGAAGGAATCTCAACCGCGTTGAACCCGGCATGTTCAAACTTCAGCTGGTAGTTGCCCGGCGGCAGTAAGTTAAACTTGTAAGAACCGTCCGGCCCGGTCGTTGTGGTTCGTACCTTACCGGTGTCCGCGCTGGTAGCCGTGACCATGACGTTCGGAACCACGGCACCCGTCGAATCTGTAACTGTGCCTGTCAGCGCGCCGGTCCCGGCAGTTTGGGCCAAGAGAGAAGATCCGAACAGGGCCAGCAAACACACCACACCCAACACACCAGCGACACCGCGCCGGTTCCTGAACATGTTCTCCAACATCGTCCACCTCACTCTATTTGTTTTTTTCCGGCAGACCTCGAAGAGTTGCGATTGCTGCTACCTGGTGTCCCGGGGGCCGCGCGTAGCGGGGATGCACGTGTAAGCGCATCCGCACGACGCGTCCAATTCTGCGGTTGCTCATACCACCCACGTTAGGAGCCGTCAAGCGTTATATTGAATCGGGAAGCGATCACCCTGGGCTCGGTGAACGCGACCCGTAAAACCACCGCTTCGTACCGCAATGGTCGTCAAGGAAGGTGAGCGAACTTCGGATCGAGTTCTGAATCTACTGGTTCGGACGATCACATCCGAGGCTGTGTCCTAACTCGCATTTTGGCTGATCTTGTTCGGTTGGCTTGACGAAATGCTCCGTGTCGCGTGCTTCGCAAAAACTTTCGAATATGCGGTCGTCCGGAGGCACGCCGAGCATGAAGTGTCGAGCAGTGAGCACCCAGGGTTTCGTGAACATCACAGGGTCATCCACAGTGGCCTCATAGACGATCATGTTTCCATGGCGGGTGTAGCGTTCAGTCACGTGCTCTTGATCGCTATGAATCAAAGCGTGGTGCTCGACAATTTGGTGACTACCTCCCTCGCCCGGCCCACCCGGTTCGGAGTGCCCCTGGGATCCGCCCAGCCAGGTTTCGTCGTTCAGACCGGTCACGTCAACGACCAGCGTGTCTCCTTCCCAGTGGCCAATCGAGTCTCCTAAGAACGAGCTATCCAAATCTTTCGGATGCGGACGTCCATCGGTGTAGATGATGCGATAGGTTTGGCCAATGAAATTGGATTCGTAGAGAATCACAACCATTTTGGGTGTCTGAACGAACTGCAAGGGAGTCATCGATGCGCGCGGGACGCCCATGGGTTTGCATTGATATTCCGGATCGTCCCGTGTTGTGGCGCCGTACTGACTGTTAAAAATAGCCTCGACCTTTGCCGCATATTCAGGCTTGTAAGGAGGCTGATTGGGTTCAGGCCAATTGTATCGCGGTCCGTTGGGATTCCTCTTGCCCTGAAACCTAAATTCAACTGTGCCGTCCGCTTTCGTCTGTCCGCTATTCGGGAATGGGTTATTGTAAAATCCTGTCAGATCTGGATGTCCATCTGGAGAGCGAGGTGTTGGTTTCTTGGCTTCAGCCAGTCCCAAGTAGAACTTCTGCAGGTCCTCGTTGGTGGAACAGCACACTGCCTCGCGAGATGGAGTTCGATTCTGAGGAGCAGCCGGCGCTGAAAGTAAGGCAACGGCCGCCACGGCTACTAGAGCAAACCTCCAGACGATGAGACGAGATTTCATGCTGAATCGCCCTCCTCAGCGTTGGTATCACATAACATCCGTGCGCAGGCTGGTGCGCACGTTCAAAGGGACGGTGATTTCAGAAAAGGATTGTGTGCGCCAGATTCGGCCGCACATGGACCAAACAGGGCGGTGAAGCGGTCAATACTTGTCATAGTTTCGTCCCGCCACTATAAGTAAAATTTCATGGCCATCCGAATATCGGATCTTGTTTCCCGAACCCAGGCGCTTCGTACCGTCCTTTGCGACATTCGCGAGGACGGTAACCTGCTCTCCGATCTTGAACACTTCCTTCCGCACCCCGGCTCGATGCAGCATGCCCGGAGGAAAGGTCTGAAAAGACCAGGTCTCCACGTTGCCGTCTTCATCTTTTGCATCCACGTAGAAATAAACGTGAGGGTTCGTCCAATCGACGTGCGTAAGCACGCCTTTTACTGTAAATGACTTCCCCGGATCGAATTCCGCGGTGAACGAATGATGCGCCAAAGCGGGTACAGCTTCCAATGACAAGCCGAGGAAAGCTACCAGAAAGGCGACCCTTGGTCTCATGGTTGTCGGCTCCAAATCAAAAAAGTGTTGCCATCATACCGCACCACTTCTTCTTTGAAACGAATGCCATTTTTGAAAGGTAACTTGGGTGCGCGTACCTAATCACATCCACAGCTCAATCAAATGTTGTGTCGGTTCGCGGTGCGCAAAAGTCGCAATACACTGGGCCGATGGTAGTCCAACTCCATCATTGATGCAAGTCTCTGGCTACTGATTACATTCTTCGGTTGGTGAAGCAAGTTGTGCGTGGTTAAAGGTGTTGAAGGTGTTGAATAAGTCCGCACGAAGCAGCACAATGCCTTAGGCGCAAGCGCTACAGTTCATCCCAGATGATCTTTGTGAGAGGGGGCTTCCCAAATGAAATATCGAAGGACGTTTCTTGCATATGGGACTGTAATGATTCTCGGCCTAGCCGCGCTTGCCCCTTTGGCCCACTCGCAAGGGCAGGCCACACCAATGCGCGTTAATCCTTTGGGCCAAGACGCTTACTGGATCGAGGGAGGAGTAGGTTCCAATGCGGGTGTGATCATCGGCAAGGACGGGGTGATTGTTATTGACGCCAAACAAACGCCGGAGTCGGGGAGAGGAGTGCTGGCAGAAGTCGCAAAGCTCACGCCCAAGCCCGTGACCCATGTGATCCTCACTCACAGCAATCTCGATCATGTGGACGGTCTTGCGAGCTTCCCCAAGGGTTTGACAATCGTTGCTCAGGAGAACTGCAAAAAACAGATGGAGAATCCTCGCAGTAATCCGCAGAACATCGACCTGCGTGATTACCTTCCCACAAAAACTGTAAAGGAAAAAGAATCGCTCACGATTAACGGCGTGCGCTTCGAGCTTCTACATTTCGCGCCGGCGCACACAAGCGGTGATCTGATCATTTATCTTCCAGACCAGAAGGTTGCGTTTACTGGCGACATAACGGTTACCAGGCTTCCCTATCCTCTCATCCATTTGGAAGACAATGGTTCATCGGAGGGCTGGATTGAAAGTATGAAGGGAATCGTTGCCCTCGACACCGATATCTTTGTCCCCGGACACGGTGGAGTGCAAACGAAAGCCGAACTGCAAAACAGGCTGGCGAATACGGCAGCGAGGCGCGCGAAGATCAAAGAACTGGTCGCACAAGGCAAAACCCTCGATGAAATCAAAACAGCTCTGGGCGAACCCGTGACGTCACCGGCCGGTGGCCAGGGCTTCGCGAGCTTTACCGAAGTCGTGTATAAGGAACTCTCAAAAAGCTAAGCGCGTTTTTCTAATTTGGCGTTTTTGCCCAGGTTTCCAAGATTAACTCTTTCCGAAGTTGCGTTAGAAAGTTTGCGGAAGCCAGCTCGGTATGTCACATGAGGAGAGGATAGCTTTCCACTCTGAGTGCGGCTTTCGCGGTTTCGACAGTCAACAACCACTTGTCTCTTCGATTGCGATCTTATAGAACAATAGCAGCGGTTTTTTTCTGTTCTTCAGGCCGGCAATCCACCAGCGGCTGCCTCTAGCGAACTGGTGTCGATTTCCCCGATTTAGTCTGTTTTTCATTCAGTTCTTTGTATTGGTTCACTTCTTCGTTGTGCGTGCAGTAGTATTCGAGCAAAGGCTCATGCCCCAGCGACCAATGGCGAACAGATGAGGTCCAAGGCTTCGTCAGCACCATCGGATCCTCAATCGTAACCTGGTAGTCGAGATGGTTCAAGTCGGGACGGGTGAGACGCTCGATCACGTGCTCCTGATCGCTGTGAAACCACCCCGAGAAGTTGTTCCAGGTTCTCTCGTCGATTGCGACTGTGTCGATCACCAGGGTATCTTCCTCCCAGTGTCCGATGCCTTCCCCATTGAACGTCGGATCCGCATCTTTGGTATGCGGATGCCCATCCAGCGGCACAACTCGCCAATTGTTGTTTAATTCGTCCAGCTGCACCAGTTGCCCCGGGGTCTGAACCAACTGTATGGGATACGGGTTGATCAAAAACATACCCGGAACACCGCGCGGCAAACAATTCACAGACGCTCGTCCGAGCTCAACTTGCACATCCGACATCTTGACTTTCGCGGCCGCAGCGGGCTGAAACGGAGGAGGCTCCTCTGCTTTGGGATCGAATTCTCTCAGTGCAGGGGGAAGCCCCCCTTCAACAGTTTTCCCAATCAAGCCATGGAACCAGACCCCGGACAGGTCGGGGTGTCCGTCTGCAGTGCGAGGCGTCGGTCCGCCCTTCGGCAAGGCCCTTGGTGGGGTGTGTTCCGCTTGTTGACCGGCTTGCGCAACTTGGCTACTAGCCGGAGCAGAAAGCAAGCACAAGGCCGCTAGCGAAGCGGCCGCATTCGCGACGTAATGGCCAAGGCGGAAGTGCATTTCTTATCCTCCTACTAATTCAAGCCCCAAGGATGAAAACCTCAGCGGGTTCCTGCCGAATTGCGCGTTCGGCAGTCTCCCACGGATGCCCAGGATCTCACTGCCTGTGCGGCCGCCCCACTTCCCCGGGGTCTCTGCATCATTTGCTAGTGTGAGCCCGATAGGAATCCTGAGGCGCCGCCTGCCCGTGTTCCACATCCACTCCAACGACATGCACTCGGCCATCCGGCGTCGTGAGGGTCTCGGCCGCGGCCCTCGGCCCGCCATTCTTGGCCATGCACGCTCTGACTGTCAGAGTCTTGCCAATGTTTTGAACGAAGTCCACCCTGTGGGTTCCGTTCCTTTGCAACGCGGGGAGAGAATGACCTTCGAAAGTCCACGATACCTTCTTACCGCTAGAATCCGTCTCGTCCATGTAAAAATAAATATGCGGGTTGTCCCAATCGACTTTCGTGAGCGTGCCCGTGATGTCAGCGCACTTGGACGCATCAAATTCCGCCTGATAGGAGTGATGGGCGAGCGCCGACACTGCAGCAACGAACAGGCAAAAAACCAACATCAGAACACTGTGGAGGGTGTGCTTCATGGCCTTCACCTCAAAAGGAATCGGTCTCGACCTTGTGGACAGGAGCGCGGACTCGCACTCTATCACGGTCGAACAATGCCTTCAACCGCAATCTCCGATTTTGTCAAACCTCTTTTAATATGTCCCCTTCCTTACCTCTTATCAATGGTGTCCCAATATTCGATGAGGGATTTGCTGTAAGCGCCAGTGGGAGAAGAATTTGATGACAGAAAGGAGCGGAATCGATTTGAATTCACGGTTAGGTTAACGCCATTCCAGACGTCGAGAAGGGATGGCACATAAAGTCGGGTCGCACGATCTTTGCGCAAGTGATGGATTTTCTCCCGCTGTCGAGTTTCGCCGGTGTGTCGAGCGCTACCGAGGCGATTACAACATCCAGAGTTTCTCCTTTTCGGATCAGTTTCTCTGTTTCGGCTTCGCGCAACTCACTGGGTGCGAAAGTTTGCGCGACATCGAAGCCTGTTTGCGCCTGCAACAGGCGAACCTGTATGACATGCGTTTTCACGGCCGCATCTCGCGCAACGCGCTGCTGCACGCCAACGAAACGTGCGACTGGCGTATCTTTGCCGAATTCGCTCGGATACTCATTGGGACGGCCCGCGAACTGCATCGCCACGAACCGTTCCGGCGCGTGGAGTTGGCCCAGACGGTCTATGCACTGGATTCCACGACCATCGATCTTTGTTTGTCGATGTTTCCTTGTGCGCAGTTCCCCCTCATCGTTTCTTTGCCTCACTCATGCCGGTCCATTCGACGCATACAGTCGCAGTTGCAGGGAATACAGACGTGATCACGGGTGTGATTAGCCTTGTGCCAGTAGAAGGTGTGACGGTGCTTGTAATTGTGGCATTTGTGTTGACCCTATTCCACCAGGCCAGTGCTGTGGAGTTAGTTGTGCGGTCGGAGACCTTGCTGCGGAGCAGTTCATCTTGGGATGGTGAGCCTTGCAAATCTTACCAGTCGGTCCAGGCGAATTTGCCAATACTGAAAAGTATTGTTCCGCTATACACTAAACTCGAATGGCACAGTCATTCCGCGCCAACGCTGCCTGTATCGTCGCCGGAGAACTCACCCTTGAGAGAAAAAAAGATGGAAAGAAGCAGCATTTCACTGCTGGAGAGGCGCTTTCCGAGAGACGGTTGACACACTCGACAGGGGAGTAGCAGGAAATGAACCCGTCATACTTATTGCCTTTCACGCAGGAAGCTCAAGTGCGCCTCTCACCCCGTATCCGCGGCGTTGAATCGGCTCTCTGTTGGCCGAATTGGAGGGTTTGTGATGGTGCGAATGCTTTCTGGCGCCTGCCAGGGAGGCAGGTGCTGCCATCCAGCAACCAGTGACGACCGTTTTGGACATTTCAAGACGCACATCTCTCATATCCAGCTCGACGAACGCTGCAATTCGTGTTTGGAATCAGTGGACAGGCCGGATGTTGAAATTCTTGGTAGGAAGAGCGCACCTGCTTTTTACGCAAGGAGGTCGATTTCCAACAATTTAATGTTAAAAGTGCTCCTTGTTTTCAGCGATTTGGATCTCTGATGATTGTGCACAGTGGCTCAAATCGGCCCTATTTTACACAGTTCGCGCACAATGGGAGAAAAAATCAGAGATTTGGAACAGAGACGAACCGAGTAAGTGCTTCCCAATCAGAAAGAATTGGTGGACGTGGCCGGGATCGAACCGGCGACCCCCTGCTTGCAAAG
>WNGO01002188.1_pt1 | contig 12515 bp, 10 predicted proteins | sample 5400511 | NCBI WGS metagenome assembly WNGO01 (sample SAMN13153380, study PRJNA577476) | soil metagenome | isolation source: 20 cm soil or saprolite under Garry oak tree replicate 2 | place: USA:California | collected 2016-06-15
GCAGGTCTTCCGCCAGCTTGTCGTCGTTGTACTCCCCCGACCGGAACCACCAGAAGCCTTCGGGCCGGGTCTTCATCTGCGCGACGATCTGCTGGTCGGTAAAGTGGGTGTTGCCCTGGACGTCGATGAGGGCGACCGCGACGCGCCGCCCCTCGTCGATGTCGAAGATGACGCGCACGACCGCCGAGTCCTGCTGATAGACGAACAGCGGCTTGGTGTGCGCGAGGTAATAGCCTTGCGCGTGGTACAGGGAATCGATGCGCGCATTGGCGCGCGTCACGGCGGCGAGATCGAGCGGCCGGTTTTCGGCGAGCTGCACCTTGTCGCGCACGCTGCGCTCGGACAGCCGCTGCACGCCGCGGATCGCCCACTTCACGAGCTCGGGCCGCTCCTTGACGTGAATGACGAGGACGCTCTTCCCCGCGGGGCTCCGCGCCTGCGTCATCGCGACGTCGTCGAACTGCCCGCTCTGGTACAGCGCCTGGATGGCGCGCTGCACGTCGCGATAGTTGATGGCGCGGCCCGGCACGAGGCCGCTGAGCTGGATGACGGCGGTCGCGCTATTGCGGCGCTGCCCCACCACCGCGATCGAATCGGGCACCGGAACCGGAACGGACCCGGGACCCGCCCCCGCCCCCGCCCCCGCCCCCGCCCCCGCCCCCCCGCCCTGGGCCATGCACAGGCCCGGGGCTAGGACGGCGAGACTCAATAAGAATGAAAGGGAAAGCCGGCGAATCACGCCTTCGAGCCGGAGAGTGCCTTGAACGCCAGACGCTCTTTGTCGGTCGCGACGTCCACCTCGATTTCGTCGCCTTTCGCGAAATCGCCGACGAGGATCTTCTCCGACAGCGGATCCTCGACGTACTTCTGGATCGCGCGCTTGAGCGGCCGCGCGCCGTAGTGCTCATCGTAGCCGTGATCGACGAGGAAGTCGGTCGCCGCCTGCGTCAGCCGCAGCGACAGCTCTTCCTCGCCCAGGCGTTTCTGGACGTCGCGCGCCAGAATGGCCACGATCAGCGCGATGTGCTCGCGGTTCAGCGCGTGGAACACGATCACGTCGTCCAGGCGGTTCAGGAACTCGGGATTGAAGACCTTGTTGACCTCTTCCTTGACCTTCTCGGACATGCGCTCGAACTCGTTCTTCGCGTCGGGCTGGCCGAAGCCAAGCGTCTTGCCCTTCACGACGTCGCGCGCGCCGACGTTCGAGGTCATGATCACGACGGTGTTCTTGAAGTCGATCAGCCGGCCGTAGTTGTCCGTCAGGTGACCCTCGTCGAGCACCTGCAGCAGGATGTTGAACACGTCGGGGTGCGCCTTCTCGATTTCGTCCAGCAACACCACCGAGTACGGCTTGCGCCGCACGGCCTTGGTGAGCGTGCCGGAATCCTCGTAGCCCACGTATCCGGGCGGCGCGCCGATCAGCCGGCTCACGGAGAATTTCTCCATGTATTCCGACATATCGACGCGAATCAGCGCCTGGGCGTCCGCGAACAGGAAGCGGGCCAGCGCGCGCGCCAATTCGGTTTTGCCGACGCCCGTCGGGCCGCTGAAGATGAAGGAGCCGATGGGCCGCTTGGGATCCTTGAGGCCGGCCCGGCTGCGCCGGATGGCCCGCGAGATCACCTGAATGGCTTCGTTCTGACCCACCACGCTCTCGTGCAGCTCGTCTTCCATGCGCAGCAGACGCGCGGTCTCCGCCTCCTGGAGACGCGTGACCGGAATCCCGGTCCAGCGCGACACGATGAAGGCGACGCCTTCCTCGCTGATCGTGGGCCGCCGGGTCTGCCGCTCACGCTCCCACTCCTCCTGCTTGCGCCGGATCTCCGCCTGCAGCTCGCGCTCGGAGTCACGCAAGGAGGCCGCGCGCTCGAAGTTCTGATCGCGCACCGCGGCTTCCTTGTCGCCGTTGATGCCCTCGAGCTTGTCCTTCAGCTCGGCGACCTCCGGCGGCGGCACCTGCGCGGCCAGCCGGGCCCGGGCGCCTGCCTCGTCGATCACGTCGATCGCCTTGTCGGGCAGGAAGCGGTCGGTGATGTAGCGCTCCGACAGCTTGGCCGCCTCGACCAGCGTCTCGTCGGGGATCACGACGCGGTGATGGTCCTCGTAGCGCTTGCGCAGCCCTTTGAGGATCTCGATCGTCTCGTCGACGGTCGGCGGATCGACGATCACGGTCTGGAAGCGGCGCTCCAGCGCCCCATCCTTCTCGATGTACTTGCGGTACTCGTTCAGCGTCGACGCGCCGACGCACTGCAGCTCGCCGCGCGCCAACGCCGGCTTCAGCATGTTGGACGCGTCTACCGCGCCCTCGGCCGCGCCGGCACCGACCAGCGTATGCAGCTCGTCGATGAAGAGGATGATGTTCTTGTTCTGCGCGATCTCGTTGATCACGGCCTTGAGGCGCTCTTCGAACTGGCCGCGGTACTTGGTACCGGCGATGACGGCGGCCATGTCGAGCGACAGCACGCGGTGATCCTTGAGCGCGTCGGGGCACTGCCCGCCCGCGATCAACTGCGCCAGGCCCTCGACGATCGCCGTCTTGCCGACGCCCGGCTCGCCGATCAGCACCGGATTGTTCTTCTTGCGCCGCGACAGGATCTCCATCACGCGCTCGATCTCCTTCTGGCGGCCAATCGTGGGATCGAGCGCGCCTTCGGCGGCGAGCTGCGTGAGATCGCGGCAGAAATGATCGAGTGCCGGCGTCTTGGATTTCTTTTCGCTCTTGGGCGGCGTCGGCTGGGCGCCGGTGCCGCCGCCGGCGGGCGTGGCGGGCATCTCGCTGCCGAGCAGGCGCAGCGTCTCGGCGCGCGCCTGCTCGAGGTTCACGCCGGCGTCGGTCAGCACCTGCGCGGCGATGCCCTTCTCTTCGCGCAGCAGGCCGAGCAGCAGGTGCTCGGTGCCGACGTAGGAGTGATTCAGCTCCCGCGCCTCGCTCATCGCGAGCTCCAGCACCTTCTTCGCGCGCGAGGTATACGGCAGATCGGGTCCGGCGGCCGCCGCCGCTTTCCCCTTCTTGACCGTCTCTTCGATTTTCTGCTGAATCTCTTCGAGATCGACGTTGAGATTGGTCAAGACCGCCGCGGCGACGCCCTCGCCCTCGCGGATCAAGCCGAGCAGAATGTGCTCGGTGCCGACGTACTCGTGATGCAGACGCGCCGCTTCTTCGCGCGCCATCTGCAGAACTTTCCGGACTCGATCCGTGAAATTGTAGCCGTTCATCGCGATTCCGAGCTCACCCTTTCGCCCTTCAGCTGGGTTCCGCTTCGAGCAGGCGCCGCACAAACGCAGCGCGCACCGTCGGCAGTTCGCGGTCGCCGGTAGACCGGCCATCCATCGCTGCCAGGTGCGCAGGCTGGGTGTAGATCAGCAGCTTGTTGAGCGTATATACCCCCGGTCCGGGGAGCAGATTCAGCCCAACGCCCAACCGCACACCGCTCAACAGATTCATCGTCTCTTCAAACGACAGCTGGCGCGCGTGCTTCAGCAGACCGTAGGCGCGCCATGTCTTGTCTTCCACCTCATCCGGCGCCGTCCGCAACAGGACGTCCCGTGCCTGTTCTTCGTATTCCACCACCTGGCGCACGATCTTCCCGAGGTGGTCGATCAGCTCCTCTTCTGTCTTCCCCAAGGTTGTTTGGTTGGACAACTGGAAGAAATTCCCGACGACTTCGCTGCCTTCCCCGTACAAGCCCCGAAAGGTCAATCCCACCTGCGTGAGGCCTTGCAGAACTTTGTTGATTTCCTTGGTCAAAACAAGGCCCGGCAAATGGATAAGGACGCTGGCCCGGAGCCCCGTTCCCGCATTCGTCGGACAGGACGTAAGATAGCCAAATTCCGGATGAAAGGCGAAAGGAACGAGCCGGCCGAGTTCGACGTCTACGGCTTCCACCGCCGCATACGCGTCTTCCAAATCGAATCCGGACCACATGCCGTGTAACCGTAAGTGGTCCTCCTCATTCACCATCACGCCGACCTGGTCTTGCACCAGCAGCGCCGCGCCCGGGCGGGGCCGCGACTCGCGCTCCAACCCTGCCAATTCCTTACTGACTAAATGGCGCTCATGGAGCAATTGCCGTTCGGGACGCTCCATTTGATCGAGATGGAATGCCACGGCCGACGCCAGATGATCGGAGGACGCCGCCGCCTCGCTGACCCGCTCCAACACCGCCGTCCGGTCGCCGTCCTTCGCCCGCTGGCTGAAGGGAATCCCACGGACGTTGCGCGCCAGCCGGATTCGTGTGGACAGCACGACGGTCGACTTGGGGCCCGATGCGTCCAGCCAGCGCATGCCGCCATCGGGCAGGAGCGAGAGATCCATTACTCGAGCACCCGAATGCGGTCCCGCAGCTCGGCCGCGAGCTCGAAGTTCTCGCCTTCGACGGCCTGGCGCAGCTGCGCCTTCAGCTCGAGCAGCCGGCTGCGGGAGTCCAATGCGTCGCTGCCGCCTTCCCGTTCGCCCGGCGCCAGGTAGCGCTCGCCCACGTGCTGGCTGGAGCCGTGCAGCCGCCGCAGCAAATCGCGCAGATGCGCGTCGAACGACACATAGCATTGATCGCAGCCCAGCCGGCCGGAGTCACGGAAGTCGCGCAGCGTGCTGCCGCACGCCGGGCAGCGTACGCCGTCGGCGGCGGCCGGAACGAGCGCGCCCCCCGCCCCCCCCCCGCCACCCTTCCCGAGTGCGGTCAAGAAGCCGCCGAGCGGGGTCTTGAGGACGGCGCCGCCGGTTTCCACGCCCTTCTGCTGCGCACACTGTTCGCACAGATGCAGGGTCACTTTGGAGTCGTGCTCCACCTGCGTCAGGTTGATGATCGCGTCGCGCTCCTTGCAGTTATCGCAGAGCATCAGGGGATCGCATCGACCGAGCTCACGGTGGTGAGCCGGCCGTCCTCCAGTAAGAGCACCCGGTCCGCCCGGCCGGCGAGCTGGCGGTTGTGCGTGACGACGACCACCGCCGTCTCGTATTCCCGCGCCAGGCGGAAGAAGATCTCGTGTAACCGCTCGGCATTGGCGTGATCCAGGTTGCCGGACGGCTCATCGGCGAGGACCACGCTCGGATCGTGCACCAGCGCGCGCGCGACCGCGCAGCGTTGCTGCTCGCCGCCGGACAGCTCGGCGGGGCGATGGCTCATCCGTCCCGCCAGACCGACCTCGGACAGCACCTCTTCGGCGCGCGACCGCGCTTTGCGCGGCGACGAGCCGCCGATCAGCAGCGGCATCATGACGTTTTCCAACGCCGAGAACTCGCGCAGCAAGTGATGAAACTGGAACACAAATCCGAGCTTGCGGTTCCGGAGCTCCGCCGCGCCGCGGGCGTCGAGATCGGCATAGCGCGAGCCGTCGAGCCAGATGTCCCCGGTCGTGGCGCTGTCCAGCGCGCCGAGCAACTGCAGCAGCGTGCTCTTGCCCGCCCCGGAAGCGCCCACGATGGCGACGAACTCGCCGCGCCGGACCTCGACATCGACGCCGCGCAGGATCTCGAGCAGCTGCCCATCGCCGCCCGCGAAGACCCGGCGGATCGCCTTGGCTACGACGAGCGCGTTCATTCGTAGCGGATGGCGCTCACCGGATCGAGCCGGGCGGCCTGGGTGCTGGGGTACAGCGGCGCCAGCGTCGCGATCACCAGGCTCGCGGCAACGACCGCCAGCGCGTCGAGGGGGTTGTTCAGGACCGGGAGGTGGTCGATGAAATAGATCGAGGGGTCGATCGGGATCAGGTGCCCGCGGTTCACGCTCGCGCCGACGATCAGGCCCAGCACCGCTCCCAGCGCGGTGCCCACGAGGCCGATGAAGACGCCCTGAATAAGGAAGATGCGCCGGATGCGGCCCCGCTGCATGCCCATGGCGAGCAGGATGCCGATCTCGCGGGTCTTGTCGCGCACCACCATCGTCAGCGTCCCCACGACGTTGAACGCCGCGACGACGCAGATGAGGAAAACGACCAGCCCCATGGCGAGCTTCTCGAGCTTCAATGCGGAGAACAGCGAGCGGTTTTGCAATTGCCAGTCGAGCGCGCGATATGGATAGCCGAGCATGCTCTCCAGCTGCTGGGCGTATTCGCTGGCGCGTTCCGGATGGGCGAGGCGCACCTCGAGCCCGGTCACCGCCCCGCCCAGCCCGGCGAAGTCCTGCGCCGCCTGGCGCCGCATCACGACATAGCTGTTGTCGTAGTCGTACATCCCCGTTTCGAACAGGCCGGTCACTTCGTAGCGCCGATATTTCGGGACGAACGCGCCGAGGCTGCGGTTGAACTGCGAGCCGGCCGGCGCGACCATCGTCACGATGTCCCCGGGATACGCCGACAGCTTGCTCGCGAGCCGGGTCCCGATCGCGATGCCGCCTTCCACGCCAGGTTGCGTCGTCCGGAACGCCAGGTCGCCCTTCGTGAAGTAGTGCGGCAGGCTCGTCACCGCGCGCGACCCGGTGTCCGACTCGACGCCGATCACCGCCACGCCCTCGGCGTAGTCGTGCCCCGCAGAGATCAATCCCTGCGTCAGGACGAACGGCGCCGCCGCGACGACACCGGGCGTCCGTCGTACCTTGGTGATCACCTCGGGCCAATCATCGAGCCGCAGCCCTTCCCCGTAGGTCAGGATCCGCAAGTGCGGATTCACGACCAGGATCTTCTCGCGCAGGTCGTTTTGCATCCCGTTCATCACGCCGAGCACGATCACCAGCGCCATGACGCCGATGGTGACGCCGCCGACGGCGATGACCGTGATCAGCGACAGCAACCGGGATGAGCGGCGGCTGCGCAGATAGCGCATCGCCACGCGCAGATCGAGGCGCGACGGCCAATTGGTGGCGATCACGAAGACCGCCGTGGCCGCGGCGCCCAGGAGCAGCACCTGCAGCACCACGCTGAGGATCGGCATCATTCCGGCCGCAGCATCGGGAACAGAATGACGTCGCGAATGTTCGTCTGGTCGGCGAGGATCATCGTGAGCCGGTCCACCCCCATCCCCACGCCGCCGGCGGGCGGCATGCCGTATTCCAGCGCCCGCAGGAAATCCTCGTCGAGCTGCTGCGCCTCGTCGTCGCCCGCGGCGCGCAGGGCGGCCTGCTGCTCGAAGCGGCGCCGCTGCTCATCGGGGTCGTTCAGCTCGCTGAACGCGTTCGCCAACTCGCGATGCTGCACGAACAACTCCCAGCGCTCGACCTTGTTCGGGTCGCCGCGCTTCGGCTTGGCGAGCGGCGACAACGCGAGCGGATAGTCGAAGACGAACGTCGGGTGCACGAGCTTCGGCTCGACACACGTCTTGAAAACCTCGTCGACCAGTTTCGGCCCGCTGAGCGTCGCCGCGTCCGGCGAGTTGTGCTGCTTGAGCACGGCGCGCAGCTCGGCGTCCTTCGCTTTCGTGAGATCGACACCGGCATGCTCGCGCACGAGCCCATAATAGTCTTTGCGCGCGAACGGGCGCTCGAACGACAGCGTCGCGCCGTGGCGCTCGAGCATGGTGGTGCCGAACAGCTGCACCACGAGCCCCGCCAGCATCTCCTCGGTGAGCGCCGCCATGTCGTTGTAGTCCGCATACGCCTGATACCACTCCGCCATCGTGAATTCCGGATTGTGAAACCGCGACAGCCCCTCGTTGCGAAAATCGTGACCGATCTCGTACACCCGCTCGAGCCCGCCGACGAGACAGCGCTTGAGGTACAGCTCGTCGGCGATGCGGAGATAGCACGTCGTGTCCAGCGCCGCGTAATGCGTCTCGAACGGTACCGCCGCGGCGCCGCCGTACAGCGGCTGCAGCACCGGCGTCTCCACTTCCAGATACCCCCGGCCATCGAGGAAAGCCCGTATGCCGTGCACTATCCGGCTGCGCAGCCGGAAGATTTCCCGCACCTCCGGATGCACGGCGAGATCGGCATACCGCTGCCGCGACCGGAGCTCGGGATCGGACAGCTCGCCGTGTTTGACGCCGCTCGCGTCCTCTTTGCCGAGCGGCAGCGGCCGCAGCGCCTTGGCAAGTAGCGTCAGCTGCTTCGCGCGGATCGTGATCTCGCCGCTGCGCGTCTTGAACAACGTCCCTTCGACGCCGACGTGATCGCCGAGGTCCAGCAGCTCGAGCAGGGCGTACGCATCCCCCAGGTCGTCCAGTTTGAAGTAGAGCTGAATCCTCCCCGACTGATCCTCCAGATGCGCGAACGTCGTCTTGCCGTGCGGCCGCAGCGCCACCAACCGGCCGGCCAGGCGGTACGCCGTCGGATCCGCGTCGGTCTGGTACGCGTCGAGCGCCTGGCGCGCGGTGGCCGTCCGTTCGAACCGATAGGCGAACGGCGCGACACCACGCTCGAGCAGCTCCTTCAGTTTTTCGCGTCGCGCTGCTTCGACAAATCCGGTCACTACGCCGCCTTGTTTCCGAAGCGCTTTAGGAAGGCTTCGATGAATGGGTCGAGATCGCCGTCCATCACCTTGTGCACGTCGCTCACTTTCAGCTCGGTGCGATGATCGTTCACCATGGTGTACGGCTGGAACACGTACGAGCGAATCTGGTTGCCCCACGCGATGTCGGTCTTCTGCTTGTCCACTTCCGCCTTCTTGGCGTCGCGCTCGGCGACCGCCCGTTCGTACAGCCGCGCCTTCAACATCTTCATCGCCGTCGCCTTGTTCTTCCCCTGGCTGCGCTCCTGCTGGCAGGAGACGACGATGCCGGTCGGCAGATGCGTGATCCGCACCGCCGACGACGTCTTGTTGACGTGCTGGCCGCCCTTGCCGGACGCCCGGAACACATCGATCCGCAGATCGTCGTCCTTGATTTCGATTTCGATCTCGTCGTCGACTTCCGGATAGACGAACACCGAGGCGAACGACGTATGCCGCCGCGACTGCGAGTCGAACGGGGAGATGCGCACCAGGCGATGCACGCCCTTCTCCGCCCGCAGCAGCCCGAACGCGTAGCGGCCGCGGATCTCGATCTCGGCCGACTTGATGCCCGCCTCTTCGCCCGGCAGGATGTCGAGCACCGCGACCGCAAACCCGTGCCGCTCGGCCCAGCGCGTGTACATGCGCACGAGCATCTCGGCCCAGTCCTGGGACTCGGTGCCACCCGCGCCGGGATGAATGGTGAGCAGCGCATCGCGCGCGTCGTCGGGCCCGCGCAGCATGTTCTGCATCTCGAGCGCCTCGAGGCGGCCGGCGATCTGCTCCGCCTCCGTCTCGAGGGAACGCTGCAGCGAGAGATCGATATGGGATTCGGCTTCGAGCAGCTCGTTCAGCTCACGGCCCTCATCCACCCGCTTGCGCAGGGCGTGGTAGGGCTCGAGCCAGCCCTTCAGCGATTTGACTTCAGCGACGGTCTGGCGGGCGCGGTCGGCGTCGGCCCAGAGCGCGCTGGCCGCCATTTTCTGCTCGAGCTCCGCGAGGCGCGCGGTCTTTCCGTCGACGTCAAAGAAAGCTCCTGAGCTCGGTGAGCCGGCGATCGAAATCGGCGAAACGTTCTGAAAGGCTCATTAGAACAGCTTATGCCCCCCCGCTAAGATTTCGTTCAGAGCCTCGGTCCAGAACGGCGTACTCTGCGCCATCTCGGCGCCGACTTGCTCCACGTACTCCTGCCAGCTCTTCTCGATCTCGTCCTTGAACAGCTGCGGCAGTGTGCCGTCGCGAATGCCCTGCTGCCGCTTCTCCGGATGATAGACCAGCATGTCGGAAATGAGCGCCCGCGCGAGCCGCCGCGCCTTCTGTTTCGGATCCTGAACCATAAATGGATTGACGGGACGCAGCGGCCCCGTGGGACGCTTGCCCGGCGTGCTCACACCTGCACCCGGCGCAGCAGGCGCAGCAGGCGCAGCGCGTGCGGGCGGCGGGGGCGGCGCGGCCGCGCGGGGCGGAGCAGTCGGCGCGGGCGGCGGCGGCGCGACCGGCCGCGGCGTCGTCATTGCGGGCGCGGGGGCCGGAGGAGCGGCCGGACGAGAAGGAGCCGCGGGAACGGCAAACACAGGACGCGCCGGAGCGGCGGGCCGGCCGACCGGCGGAGCCACCGGCATCGCCGGCCGAGTCGGCGGAGCCATCGCCGGCCGAGCGGGCGGAGGGGGGCCGGGGGGGCCGGGGGGGCCGGGGGGGCCGGGCGGGCCGGGCGTCGCTGCCGGAGGCTTGGGAGGTGCAACGGGGGCGCCGGCACCGTCGGGGCTCACCGCGAATACGTTGCTGCACACACTGCAGCGCGCGCGCAGGCCTCCCGCGGGGACCTTGGCCGGATCCACGCGGTACACCGTTTCGCACGACGGACAAGTGACGTTCACGCCTTATGCCTCGTTCTCTCCGCTTCCTTGTTCCTCGCCCTCACGATCGTGACGGCGATCGACCACAAAAACCGACCCCGCCTGGGTCTTCGCGTAACTCTTCATCTCGGTCGCCAGCTCGCTCACCTGTGCCGGGTGCAGGAAGCGCCGGTGCTGATTCGTCACGACACCGATCGACAGTGTCATCAGCGGCACGCGATGCAGTTGGCCACGGCGGTCCTTGCCGAAGTAATAGCCGGCCCGCCGGTCCTGCTCGTTGTACTGATACGGCACCAGCGTGTCGAACACGTCCAGTATCTCGCTACACACCGGGCTGATGCTCTCGATCGGCAACACGAAAATGAAATCGTCGCCGCCGATGTGTCCCACGAACCCCTGCTTGCCGATCATGCCCCGCACCACGTCGTGCAGGATGCGCGAGAGCAGATAGATCACGCGATCGCCGTCGTTATAGCTGTAGCGATCGTTGTACTCCTTGAAGTGATCGAGGTCGGCGTAGCAGACGGCAAAGAATTCGCCGAGCTCCATGCGCCGCTTGATCTCCCGCTCGATCTCCGTCGTCCCCGGGAGGAGCGTCGACGGATTCACCGCGACGTCGCGCAATGCCCGCGTCACGAGGGCGTCGAGCCGGCCCGCCTGCTCGCCCGGCTCGAACAGCGGCGTGATCACCTCGTCGGCACCGGCCGCGAACCAGCGGCGGACCGCGTCGGTCGCGTGGCGATTGGTGACCACGGCGAGCGGTACGATCGCGGTGTAGGCATCGCCCTTGAGGCGGGCGCACAGCTCGATGCCTTCGTCCCCGGCGCTATCCCCGTCCACGACCACCAGCGTCGGCAAGGAGCGTAACACGCGCTCCTGCACCAGCGCGGCCTGCGGGAGGGTGGTGACGGGTAGCCCCTTCCCGTTGACCCATGCGGTCACGAAGTCAGGTACGGAACGTCCAGCCGGCGAGAAGAAGAGAATGGCTTGGCGCGACCGCACCTTACTCCTCTCGTAAGGGTAGAAACCGCCTAAACTTAGGCCTCGTCGCCTGCGGTGTCAAATTAAGTCGTGTAGGGCTCCCGCAACCGCACCGGAGGCGTGCGCGCCCGCACGCGGATGTTGAGCAGCTCGACGAACACGGAAAACCCCATCGCGAAATAGATGTAGCCCTTGGCGATGTGCTGGCCGAGGCCGTCGGCGATCAGCGACACGCCGATCATCAGCAGGAAACTCAACGCCAGCATTCTCACCGTCGGATGACGGTGCACGAACTCGCTGATCGGCGTCGCGGCGAACATCATCACGGCCACGGCGAGCACGACCGCGGTGATCATGACGGCCAGGTGTCGCGCCATCCCCACCGCGGTGATGACGGAGTCGAGCGAAAAGACGATGTCGAGCAGCATGATCTGTCCGACGACCGACGCGAACGATGCGCGCACGGCGGTGCCGGCGCGGCCGGCATCGCCTTCGAGGCCCTCGTGGATCTCGCGCGTGCTTTTGGCGAGCAGGAACAGTCCGCCCGCGATCAGAATGAGGTCTCGACCGGCGAACGGGCGGCCGAGCACGGAAAACAGCGGCGCCGTCAGCCGAATGATCCACGCGAGCGCGGCGAGCAGCGCGATGCGCGTGAGCATCGCGCCGATGAGACCGGCGCGGCGGGCGCGCGCCTGCTGCGCGACCGGCAGTTTGCCCGCCAGGATGGAGATGAAGATGATGTTGTCGATGCCGAGGACGATCTCGAGCACCGTCAACGTGAGCAGCCCGAGCCACGCTTCGGGACTTGTGATCCAACTCATGAGCATGATCGCTGAAAAGGGTTAGAACGCGACGGCAAACCGGATTTGGCGGACGTTGCCAGGACCGAGCTGCAGGTGCAGTTCCGCCGGCCGGCCCGCGGCGGCCGTCAGGCGGGCGGAAATCAGCGCGTCCACGGCGCTCACGACGTGGTTGGCCAGCAGCAACCCGATCTGATTCTGCGCGCGGCGAAACGCGTTGTCGCTGCGCTTGATGAAATCGCGGAACACCTCGTGCTCGAGCGAATGATCGCGCCAGCTCCACTGAAAATTGGGGCCCACCGCGCGCGCCTGGTAGAACTGCAGCGCCTTCCAGTATTGCGGCGACGTCGGATCGGGCGGCACGGCGGGATCCTCCCAGAACGTGCGCCGCGCGAGCAACCAGACGGAGCCGTTGTAGGTGCGCGGGTCGCTTTCGGGCACGAACGCGGCACCGGGATCGGCGTCGTAGTTGCCGCTTTCGGCGAAGCGCTCCATCTGCTCGTAGTACTCGAAGATGGTG